>Ga0080005_118475_pt1 | contig 16263 bp, 16 predicted proteins | sample JossMetagenome_2_FD_69208 | JGI IMG/M metagenome (GOLD analysis project Ga0080005, IMG submission 69208) | Hot spring sediment microbial communities from Joseph's Coat, Yellowstone National Park, USA - JC3_ASED (SPADES assembly) (version 2) | ecosystem: Environmental > Aquatic > Thermal springs >... | reverse complement strand
CTATACCAACTTTTTTAATTATATCTTCAATTGTTAATGCAGCAGCAGGTGTTTCTACCATTATTCCAAACTTTATATCTTTTCCAGGTATTAATCCCTCACTTTTAATTATTTCTTTTGCTTTATATACTTCTTCCCATGATATTACAAATGGTAACATTACCCATAAATTACTTAATCCCCTTTCTTTTACCAATATTTTAAAAGCCCTTACTTGAGCCCTAAATAATTGTTCCTGATCCAAATCTCTTCTAATACCATGCCATCCCATCATTGGATTTGCTTCCTTTGGTTCTTTTTCTCCTCCCTCTAAATTCCTATATTCATCAGTCCTCATATCTAATGTCCTAACTATTACTGGTTTTGGATACATAATTCTTAATATTTCTTCTAATCTTTTTACTAAAATATTTGTAAATTCATCTAACTTATTATTATCTAAATACCATCTTGGATGCTTTCTATTTCTTAATACCAAGAATTCTAGCCTTAACAATCCTATACCATCTACCAGATCTTTTATCTTACTTACAGTTTCTGGATAATCAGCAATTGCCATAATTTTTGTAGCTGTAATTTCCAATGGTGTAGATTTTATTATTTTTCTTGCAACTTCTTTTTTAGTTAATTCTCCCAATTTTACTTCTCCTTCATATACAACACCATGTGTTCCATCTACAGTTATGATCATTCCATCTTTTAATATTTTAGTTGCTTCTTTTGTTCCAACAACTGCAGGTTTTCCCAATTCTCTTGAAACAATTGCAGCATGCGATAAATGTCCGCCTTCATCTGTAACTATTGCAGAAGCCTTTGCCATTAATGGTTCATAATCTGGATTTGTCATTACAGTAACTAATACATCCCCTTCTTCAAATTTATCAAATTCTTCTGGAGATAATATTATTTTTACTTTTCCAGTACCAACACCTGGAGATGCAGCAATACCCCTTAATAATACTTTTTCACTTTTTATTTCCAATTCTTCTTTCTTTGTTTTCTTAATTGTTGTTATATTTCTTGTTTGTACAATATATATACCATTATCATCAATTGCAAATTCTATATCCTGTGGATTTCCATAATGTTGTTCTAATATTTTTCCATAATTTGCCAATTTTTTTACTTCATCATCAGATAATACTCTTGCATTCTTTAATTCATTTGGAACTTCTACTTCCTTTGTAAATGAATCAGGATCATATACTGTCATAACTTTCTTTTCATTTATTTTTACTTCCAATATATTTAATGTATTCTTATCTACAATATATTCATCTGGTATTACTGCTCCAGAAACAATTGCTTCTCCTAAGCCCCAGGAAGATTCAATTACTATTTTTGATAAATCATTTTTAACTGGATCTGCAGTAAACATAACACCAGATTTTTTTGAGAATATCTGTTTTTGTATTACAACACATAAAGCTACTTTAGTTTGATCAAATCCCATAGTTGCTCTATAATTAATTGCTCTTGCTGTCCATAAAGATGCCCAGCATTTTTTAACAGCATCCAATAATTTATCTTCGCCTTTTACATTTAAATATGTAGCCTGTTGACCTGCAAAAGAAGCATTTGGCAAATCTTCTGCAGTCGCTGAGGATCTTACAGCAACAAATATTGGTTCATTTCCAAACATGCTTGATAATTTTCTATAATTTTCTAATATTTCATTCTTTAAATCATCTGGAATATTTCCTTTTATAAATAATTCTTGTATTTCGCTGGCTGCCATCCTTAATTGTGCTGGATTGTTTATATCAATTGATTTTAATATTTCTTCTATTTTATTTTTTATTCCATTATATTCAACAAATTTCCAATAACCTTCTGCAGTTATAGCAAATCCTGGGGGAACAGGAATTCCTATTTTTGTCATTTCTCCTAAATTTGCAGCTTTTCCACCAACAATATTTACATCATCTTTAGATAGTTCATTAAACCATTTTATATATACCATAAAAAATTAGAGAAATTTTGATCTTTATAAAAATTAAAGGACCACTAAAAAATAAAAACTACGCAACTGCTTCAATTTCTTCACTTTGAGCTTCTAAATTATTATTATATTTTGATTCTGATTTATTATGTATTATTTTTTCATATTCCTTTGCAAGATATATTATTTCTGCATATTTCTCTGCAATTTTTTCAGGATCAACCTCTTTTTCTAACTCTTCTATTTTTTCTTTATTTACATATTTATCATAGTTTCCTTTTTTAATTTCTTTATTTTCTATTTTATTTTTATCATACTTTCCATTCTTAATGTCTTCCTTAATTTCTTCAATAATTTTCTTAGTTAGATTAACAAGATCCTCATATGTTCTAAATGCTGTTTGAGAATTTAGATATCCTTCATCTTTTAATTCGCTCAATCCATCAACATCTCTATATATTGTTAAAAGTTTTCCAAATATAAGAGCTTCTAAAGTAGAAAGACCATATGATTCTGTATATGCTGAATTAATATATATTGTTGGCTTTTCTCCGAGCGCTTTTAATAATGCTATATAATATAAAGGATATTCATGTAAAGAATTACCTAAAGCTTTGCTATATATATGAACTTCTCCTCTTCCATATTTATTTACAATTTCTTCCAATCTCTTATATTCTTCAGTATCTTCTCCGAAATCTGGTGAAACTATTATTAACCTTATATCTTCACCTTCTTTAACTAAATCTTCAAACAATCTTATTAAATCGTCAATTCCTTTTTCTTTAGAATTTCTTCCTACATAAAGCAAATTTATCTTATTATCTTTATAATGCTCTTCTAAATAAGCATTTTTATAACCTTCTATCTCTTCTTTATAATATTTATTTAGTAATATCATAAACATAGGCTCATGTAAAACTTCTTTTTTCTTAATATTTGATCCAATAACATTTTTTATAAATCTACTATTAGAATCACTAACAATATATGTAGGAAATATGTTAATTACGTTTTTTAATCTAGTAAGCTTACCAAATGTATGCATATATTTCTTTACCTCATCTAACCACCAACCATATTCGTTTCTAAATTCTATAGCTTCTTCAGTATTAGAATTTGATAAATACTTTACTATACGCATTAATTCTCTTTGATCTTCATCAGTCATATAACCCCTTTCTATTTTTTTACGAAGTAATGAATATATTTTATTTTTAGTTGTTTCACTTATACTTTTTAATTTACCAGAATTGATAAATTCTACAAGATTATATAAGAAATTACTAGCATAATCTGTATGAAACATTAACATATAAATACTTTTTCTATTATTAGATAATATTTCATCCAAATCTTCCTTATCTAAACTTTTATTATAAACAGCAAAACCAACATTAGTGAAAAATACAAAATCTGAATTAGATAATCCTTCTAGGATATTATCTAATTTAATTTGTTTAGATATACTAGCATAATTTTCTTTATTAGCAAGCTCTATAATTTTCTTTATATCTCCTTCTTTATATAGTTCGTATAATTCATTAAAATCAATTTTAAAATATTCTACATTGTCATTAGGACCAAAAGTCATTACATAAAAATCTATTTCAACATCTCCCAAAGATAATTTAAGTAATTCTTTTAGTTTTAAAAAAGAAAAAAGAGCACCAATAGAAAAAATTTTAACACCCGACTCCCACCTATGATCTAATAATACTGCTAATTTTTTCATTTTTCAGTTTTTAACTATGATGATTGTTGATTTTGTTGCTGATTTTGTTGGGGTTGATTTTGCGGTCTTATTACTTGTGGTGGAGGAACCTGTTGTCCTTGTTGCTGATTTTGCTGATGTTGATTAACTTGTTGCACAGGTACAGGTTGTTGAATATTAGGTTGATTGGCTTGCTGTCCTTGTTGTTGACCTGCTAGTTGATTTTGCTGTTGAAATTGCTGTAATCCTTGACCTATATAATAACCAATTTTTCCAGATATTTCTTCAAATATACTCTTATAGAATCCTATTTGGCCCAATGCATCTAATATTAATGATACTGCTTTTGGAATTCTTAAGTTTGAATATATTGCAGATATTATTCCTTCTATAGAAGATATAGACATTTCATCTATAGTAGACATCAATCTAGTTGAAGATTCTAATAATGATATATTTGGTGTCTTTGTTAGTATATACGATTCTATTTGATTTATTACTCCTCTATATGCACCATAGAATGCTGAAGCATATCTATCTATATTTGTCATAATTTCTGCCATTGTTACACTTCTTCCTATTGACCTATAATAGTGATATAGCGACTCTGCTAATAAGTTTCTAGCTGTATTTGCAATATTTTGTGCAACCTCTCTTTCTTGTCTAGTAACAGCAGCACCTTCTCTTCTGCCTGTAATTGGATCTGGATATCCTAATTTTTTAAGAGCTCTTATATATAATACTGATAATAGATAAATATTAGATATTTGATCGTTTGCAAAAATATTCTGTTTATATATATTTACCATATCTCTATATAATTGTGAAGGATCTATGTTATCTCTAATAGAGTTTATATTAAATCCTTCAATCATATATTGTAATGATTCATTGACTTTTGGATTTAATTGCATATCAATTTGTTCTGCAGTATATCGTAAAGCTTTGCCAAGTTCGTCCATGACTGCCCTATATACTCGCAGACCTAAATCATTATTCGTACTTAATCTGTTTATAGCATTTTCAACAATAGTGTCTAGCGCCATATTATATATATGTATAGAAAATTTTATAAATCTTTCTATATCTATATTGACCTCTGTGTAACATTAAAAAAATTTATAAAGATTATTTCTTTAGCAATGTATTAAGTGCCTTTACTATTTCATCCATAATTTGTTTTCCTTCACCAGGTTCTATTATTGCAGCAGTTGATGCTTGTGTATTTATACCACAGGCTTGACCCAATTTTTGTTTTGAAGAAACATATACATAGGTTACCCCTTTTTCTTCACATAATGCTGGTATATGCATTACTATTTCTGGAGGATCTACATCTAATGCAATTGCTACAAATTTTGCCTGTCCTCTATCTATTGCCTTTGTAGTTTCATTTATTCCCTTTCTAATTTTTCCACTTTGTTTTGCTCTCTCAAACAATTCATATACTTTTGCTTCATAATTTTGTATAAATGTATTTAATACATCTTCAGGCCATTTTACATATGGAGCTGTCATCATGATATCGTCATTTAGATAAAAAATATTTTAAAAAATATTTTATAAATCTTTAAAATATTATTCAGTATTTTCTGATGCTGGTTCAGCAACTACATAAGTAGGACCAACTTTAATAACTTTTACATTACCTTTCCAACCAACATTTACATTCTTTACAAAGGTCGCAACACCTTTTATCCTAGCAAATCCATCTCCCCTTTGTGTCAAACTCTTTATCTCTACTTCATATATATCTCCAACTTTTATTCCCCTAACAGCCATTAATTAATATTAAAATAACTTATATATAAGTTTATTCTTTTTGTATATTTTTTCCTTTTTCAATTATTAAATTTGTCTCATCATATATACTTTCAAGCACTTTCCTATAATCTTCTTTATTTTCAGAAATTTTATCCATAATTTCTTCTAAATCTCTTGTTCTTTTCTCAGAAACAAAATCTCCAAAATTCTTTTCTAAAAAGTTATATACATCTATTCCCAATTTTGTTGGAATTAAATTATTGCTTTTATTTATTACATATCCCCTCTCCATTACTTTCTTTACTATTATTGCATATGTTGATGGTCTTCCTATTCCTCTTTCCCTCATTAAATCAATAATATCTGCCTGAGAATATAATCTAACCTTTGGTACTTTCTTACCTGTAGCTTCAACAATCTTTATTCCATTTTGTATTGGCTGTATCTTCATAATATTGATTCTAAATGGAAATATTAGATCCCATCCATGATCTATTACATCTTTTATTCCATTCAATTCAATTTCTTTATTTATTTCTGGTATTTTTATCTTTTCTGTATATTTAATTACAGAAACAGATTTCATTTGTGATTGAATAAATCTGGTAAATATTAAATCATAAATTATATAATGATATTTTGTCATATTAATATATACTTCAATTTCTCCATTTTCTATAGAATTTCTTAACATATCTACATCCAAAGGTCTTGTAGGTCTAATTGCTTCATGTGCTCCTCCTTCTCCCCAAGATCTTGCTACAAAATAGTTTTCCCCAAATTTTTGACTTATATAATCTTTTGCAATTGATATACCTAAAGGAGATATCCTAGTAGAATCTGTTCTATGATAAGTTATTAACGCAGATTCAAATAATTCTTGTAATATTTGCATTATTCTATCTACACCAATTTTTAATATATTATTTGCATCCTGTAAAATAGTACTAGTAATATATGGAGGCAAGGGTTGCATTTCTTCTTTTTCCTCTTTATAATCAACTATATTTATTTCTTTATCTTTTATATTCTTTATAATTTTATTTATTTCTCTTCTATTTTTTACTTCAGTATCAATATATAATTTTCTATCATTCTCCAATTTTAATTCTAAAATATATGATTTAGATTTATTCCTTTCATCAAATCTATCAATTATCCAACCAAGAACAGGAGTTTGTACTCTTCCAGCAGATAACCAATTTTTATTAAAATATTTTTGAACAATTTGAGATAAACTAAATCCCAACCATCTATCTTCAATTCTTCTAACTACTTGAGATTTTACTAAATTTAAATCAATATCTCTTAAATTTTCTAAAGCATTTAATATTGCTGTTTTTGTAACTTCATGAAATTCCGCTCTTTTAATATTTCTATTAAATGGATATAATACTAAATATAAGGAATATGCAATCATTTCGCCTTCTGTATCAGGATCTGTTCCTATTATAATTTGATCAACTTCCATAGCTAATTCCTGTAGAGCTTTTATTCTATTTATTGAATCATCAACATTTGTAGAACCACAATATGGACATTTTCCATCTTTATATTCAGTAAATTGGTTTCCACAGGATAAACATTTTTTAATTGTATTATAATATGGATAAAATACCCCATCCTTTTTTTCTATACCAAATAGACCAATATTATCTGTTGTTAATTCTAGAATATGACCTTTTGATGCTGTAATTAGCAAATAAATATTTCCTAAAGAAACTTCATAAACAGTTAATCCACCAACATTTCTAATTGATGGTCTTCCAAAAAATGAAGAAATTGTTTTTACTTTATTTGGTGATTCTACAATAAATAAAACAACTTTCATTAATTCTTTTTGTTCCTTATATATTTTTCCAGCTTTTATATCCTTAATTAATTGTCTTTCCTTTTCTATTTCATTTTTTAATTCTTTTATATTTATTTCTGAAAATTCTTTAAAAATATACATTATAATTGGGCAAGGGATACAGAAATAACTTCGGAACTACTTACTCCTTCTATACTATTTATTTGATTTAATAATTCTTCTTCTTTAAATTCCTGGTCCGGATATAAAAATTTAACAATTAATGAATTTAATCCAAATGCTATTGGTTGTATTTCATGAGATAAATATTGGCCACCAAAATTTTTTATTATATCTTTTACCTTTTCATTTATTTTTTCTAAATCTACATCAACATCATTTGGAGATATCTTTAATGTTATAACTACATATCTTCCCATTTTATGGTCCAGTATAACCACAAACAGGGCATTTCCATTCCAAACCCATTTTCTTTTCTTTATTACTCCTTATTATTATTCCTTGACCACAGTTTGGACATATAAATTTTACTACTGTATCACTTACTATTAAGTTTTTCAATACATTTGTTTTTTCTAATTCAATTATATCCATAATAAAATTCATAAGTAAATCATTTTTAAATTTTTTCTAATATAACTAAAAGTAATCTTTTATTATAATTATATAAGTAAAATGAATCAACATATATTAAAGAATACCTTTTAATATAATTTATTATATTATCTAAGATTTTTTTATAATCATAACTATATAATAAAAGATATAATTTTCCATTATCTTTTAACAATTTATTTGAATGATAAAATATATATTTGTCCTTTATATTTAATTCTGGATCTTTCTTTATTCTAAAGGTAAAAATTTTATCGATCGATTCTTCTTTAAATTTTAAGTCAATCCATTCTATATCTAACCTTCTAAAAAATATTATATCATTTACTAAAGCATTTTCAGAATTTTTTTCTATTAATAATAATTTATTTTTATCTTTATTAACACAATATATTTTAATATTAACTTTTTTCTTTATATTCATATATTTTTCAAAATAATCCATATATTCAGAAATTTCTTTTCTCCTCCAAAATATTGGTGATATATTCTTTATATATATACCTTGTTCTATAGAAAAAGAGCCATCATCCATTATATTCAATATTTCTTCATTTTCCTTTATATTAGAATAATATATAATTTTATTTACTAATGTTGATTTTAGTTTTTCAATTTTTTTCAATTGATATCCCCTTTCATATAGATTTTTTATTAGGAAATATTTATATTTATCTTTTTCTTTATATAATATATTATCTATTGTTCTAGAATTAAATAATAATTTTAATCTTTCTTCAAAATCTAAATTTATATAAATTAAAATTTTGTTTTTCTTTTCAATCATATTATAATCAATATTTCTATTTAATATTCTTTTTATTTCTTTAATTGTAATGTTTTCCAACCCTTTCTCAGTTATAAGCAAAGTATTATAATTATTATTCATAGAATATATTATAAATGGAAAATTACATAATTCCATCAACAAGTCAAATATTAATATTTTTAATATTATCATTTGCCTTAATAATATCTACATATACAAGAAAATATATAGAAGACGATATTGAGAAATATTATAAGAAGATACAAATTGTTTCATTGATATTATTAATTTCTCTCATTTATTTCAATTATTATATAATAATATTTATTTTTATTTATCTATTAATTTATAGAAAAAATTATAGGATCTTTATTATTGCATTACAGATCTCTATAATAATATTTCTATCATTATTAAATGTTATAAATAGTTATTATGAATTTTCAATGCTTTTGCTCTTTATAATATTTTCTTCATTTTCATATAAAAAATAAAATCTTTTATAAAACAAAAAATAAAGAAATATTATGGAATTAAAAGATGCTATAAGAAATAGAAGAAGTATAAGGAAATATTTAGATGAAGATATTCCATATGAAGATATATTAGAAATATTATCTTTAGGAATATTAGCACCAATAGCTGGAAATATATCACATTATTATTTTATCATTGTAAAAGATCCTGAAAAAATAGGAAAAATTTCCGAATTCGCAGGTCAAGATTTTATAAAAGATGCAAATACATTAATAATTATTATATCTGATGATAATAAATTAAAATCATTATATGGAGAAAAGGGACAAATATTTGCAATACAGGATACTGCAGCAATAGCAGAAAATATATTATTAGCTGCTACTGATAAAAATATTGGAACATGCTGGATAGGTTCTTTTGACGAAGAAAGTATAAAAAATCTATTAGAAATACCAAAAGATAAAAATATACATATTATAATTGCAATGGGATATCCAAATGAAAAACCAAAAGAATCTGTTAGACCAAACTTATATGATATAATATTCTTTGAAAAATGGGGAAATAAATTATATAAACCACAATTCTATCCTTTATTTAAAAATATAAAAAGTATAACAGACTACTTCAAGAAAGTATTTGAAAAAATATAATCTATATTATTAATTTCTTTTCAACTAAACTTTTTTGTGCTGGTTTTAATTTTGGTAGTAATACTTCAATCATTTCATCTATGAATTTTGCTAATGCCGGTGCATACAACCAAACAGCAACATCCATTGAAGATGGAACTTCTTTTTCATCAAATAACATCATTAATATTTCTTCAGAATCGATTGTAACAATTCTTCCTCTATAATCTCCAGCATCATATATTTCAACTACACTCATCAATTCTTGAACATATTTTGCATTTCCCTCATCTATTGGTGTTATAATTCTAACTGGTATTTGTCTTTCTTTTAATTCATAAAATATTGGCTTTAATGCAATTGCATCTCTAACAAATGTTAATTGAGTTGTAACAATATTTACATGCTTTTCAGCTTCTTTTAGCATTGATTCTAAATGACTTATTATATTTTGCTGTCCCCTTATTGCTCCAGATTTTTCAGAAACATCTATTGATCCAGCACCAGATTTATGTAATGCATCTAATTCTCTTATTAAGTCAGAAGTCTTTACTTTTTCCAATTCATTAATTTTTCTTGTCATTGTTTCTTCATATTTTCTTTTTACTCTTTCAACAACTTCTGTAGGTGGAACAGCAAGATATTTTATTGGTTTACCAAGTTTCATGATTACAAATCCTTTCTTTTCTAATGATTCTAAAACATCATATGCTCTTGACCTTGGTATATCTGCAATATCTGCCAATTCTCCAGCAGTTGCAACACCCTTCATTAATAGGGCCAACCATATCCTAGCTTCATAAGTATTCAAATTAAAAGATGACTTTATCTTCTCCACCAACTCCTCACTTATAACCATAATTTATCTATATAATAAAAAGCTTAAAAATAGAATTACTTTTTTTGGCTTTTATATAGTTCTACCAACCTATCAATGGTATCAGCATCCTCAACAGATTTATCGGGTCTAAGTCTAATAAACCTGGGAAACCTTAGTGCATAACCTGAAGAATATTTAGGACTTTTCTCTATTTCATCATACAATACCTCTATTACAATTTTTGGTTTAACTTTTACATATTTTCCATTTTGTTCTTCTATATAATCCTTTAACATTTCCGTCATTTCTTCGAATGTTACATCATCTGGACTTTCTTTTTTCTCTTTAAATCCACTTCCTACTTCCCCAACTTCTAATAATTTTCCTGTTTTTTCATCCCTAACAGCAATTACAAAGGATGTTAACCATCCGCTCCTCTTTCCCTCCCCCCATTCAGCACCAACTATTACAACATCTAAAGATTCTTTTACGGGTTTTAATTTAACCATATAACCAACTCTTCTTCCAGGATGATATGGTGCATCTAATTTTTTAAACATAACACCTTCTAAACCATTATTAATTGCTTCTTCAAAAAACTTTTGAGCTTCTTCATCTGAAGATGTTATTATACTTTCTGATAAAGATATTTTATTCATATCTTGCTTTACTATTGATTCTAATATCTTTCTTCTTTCTTTAAATGATGTATTTATTAAAGATTTTCCATCATAATAAATTATATCAAAAACTCTAACAACAACAGGTATTTCTTTAACCATCTTTTCTATATCATATTTTCTTTTGATTCTTCTTGAAATTCTCTGAAATGGCAAATATTTTTTATTTTCTTTATCATATCCAACAATTTCTCCTTCTACTAAAAAATCTTTATCTTTTGGAAAACATTCTTTAATATATTCTATTACATCAGGAAATTGCTTTGTTACATTTTCTAATCTTCTTGTCCATAAAGATATTTGATCGCCTTTTTTATGTATTTGAACTCTAAATCCATCATATTTATATTCAACCTGTGCAGGTCTTCCAACAACATCTAAAGCCTCTTTAGCACTTTCTGCCTTTATTGCTAACATTACTCTAATTGGATTTCCCAATATTGGTTCTAATTTAAATACAATATCTTTTCCCTTTTCTAAAATTTGCTTTACCAATTCACCAAAATCATTCAAAATTGAATATGCAATTTCTACATTTTCTGATGGTAAACCAAAAGCCATAGCTATAGAATCTATTATAATTCCTTCTCCAACACCTATTTTCAAATCCTCTAATGTTAATCTTGCAATATATTTTGCTTCTATTGGTGATGATGATATAAATAAATTGGCCAAATATCTAATCTTTTTATCTTGTGCTCCTTCTCCTTCCAATTCTCCTATTGTTCTAAAAGTATTGTATACATCCTTTACAGTTAATTTCTTTGTAAATATAGATTTTTGTTTTCTTTCCGCTACTAATTTTTCTGCAACTACCCCAAGATCTCCTGTTTTTACAAATAAACTTTCAATATAATCCTTATCATAACCTGTAGACAAAGATAAAGCTCTAATAGTAAATTTTTCAGCTATTCCTATATCCTTATCTTCCCAAGGATAAAAAATCATCCCCTGTAATAACATAAACGTCTCTTTTAAAGAATCTTTATCTATTTCCTTAATAAATCTAGCTAATATTTCTGTTTTTTGATTTTTTTCAGAAACAGATTCTAATTTCCTAAATACCTCAGCAAGCTTCGCAAACTCCATAAAAAATATATAAAATTAAATTAAAAAAGTCTATTGTAGTACATCAATACCTAGATTTACATCTTTTCTTACCTTTGTTAATTCTCCAGATTCCCATTCTTCCTTCCATTTTCCCAATATATATGGACTCTTGACTCCTGATATAATTACTGTAACCTTTATCTTTCCTCTCATTTCTTCAGATTGCCTTGCACCCATTATTGTTAATGCATCTTCTCCAAGATGTTGTTTTACATATTCCATTGCTTCATTTATTTCATTCAATGTCATATCTGCTCCACCTTCAACATGTACTAATGCACCAGCTGCACCATTATAATCAACATCTAATAATGGTAATTCTAATGCTCTTTTTGCAGCAGTTACTGCTCTCTTTTCGTCATCTGCAATTCCAATACCTACTATTGAAGCTCCACCTACACCCAATACTGTTTTTACATCTGCGAAATCTAAGTTAATATATGAAGCTTTATCAAATGTTTCTACCAAACCTTTTATCATTTGTCCTATTAAGTTGTTTGCATATCCAAATGCTTGTGTAAATGGTAAATTACCAGCATATTGTAATATTTTGTTGTTATCAATTAATATAACATTGTCTGCATATTTTCTTAATTGCGCTAGACCTTCTTCTGCTTTTTCTCTTCTTACCACACCTTCATTATAGAAAGGTAATGTTGCAACTGCTACTACAAGTGGTACTCCGGCTTCTTTTGCTATTTGTGCAATAACTGGTGCTCCTCCTGTACCAGTTCCTCCACCTAGACCTAATAATATCCAAACCATATCTGCACCTTCTAATAATTTCCTTATATCTGATTGCGAAGATCTTGCAGCATCCATTCCTTTTGATGGTAATCCTCCAGCACCTAATCCTCTTGTAACTTCTTTACCTAGTAGAACTTTTTTATGAGCTTTAACTATCTTTAAATGAGCATAATCTGTATTTGCTGCAATTACTTCTGCACCTTTTATATTCATTCTATATAACCAATCTGCCATATTGCTTCCAGCCCCACCTACACCTATTATTTTTATTGTTGGCAACAATTTAAACTCCTCCCCTGGCGATACTCCTATTATTTCATCTTCTATTTTATTATTAACTTCTGCCATTTATAGTTATGGCATTTCGCATATTAAAAATATTTCTATAAAAGAACGATGTCTTTTGAAGATCTTAGTAAATTTTCATAAATTTAAGATAGCTTTTAACATAAAATAATAGAATATATAAATTATATAAACATCTAACAAATTTTTCTGAATAGTAAAAAAATCATGTTAAGATAATCATTAATAGATAGCTTTTTAAATATTGTTTAGACCATTACTATTAAATAATTTATAAGATAAATGAAAAATATAAGGTTTATAAAAATTACTATTACTATTATTATTATGAAGTTAGAATCAACTTTACCAATGTTTATATTACCAGCATTAATCATAGCAGCATCGATAGTAGCTACTACTCAATATTTATCAACAAATATTATTCGTATGGATTCAAATATTATAGCATACGCGGATTGCGCACAAAATATGATGAACTATGCATTTTTAGGACAAGTTTATAATTTTTCTCAATGTTATTTGAATAGTATAAATCAAACATATGTAAATTGCTATTATAATTCAACAAACATTATATGTAATATAAATGGAACCAACTATATTTATCCACTAGGATAGTTTTTCGAATATTATTTTTATAAAGAAAAGTTAAAATATTTTTTTATATAAAATCTTTTATGAAATATGCAAGAATAAAAACAAAAGATAATAAAGTATTTGAAGGTTATTTAACAAACGAAACATCAGAATTTATAATAATAAAATTAAAAAACGGTTATAATATTGGAATAAAGAATGACGATATTCTAGAATTAAATAAAGAAGAAATAGAATCGAAATATGAAAATAAAGAATATAAAAAGTTAGAAAATAAAAATAATAAAATATCAATATTGGCTACTGGTGGAACAATACTATCAAAAATAGATTATAGAACCGGCGGAGTCCATATGTTAACTAAACCCGAAGAATTAATTGATCTTGCACCAGATCTATTAGATTACGTTGAAATTAAAAATATAGAAATTCCATTTTCAATTGCTTCAGAAGATATGCTACCGGATAATTGGATAGAAATTGGAAAAATATTAATAAAGTTATTAAATGATGATGTAAATGGTGTAACAATATTACATGGAACTGATACAATGCACTATACATCTGCAGCATTATCTTTTATCGTAAAACATTTAAATAAACCAGTTTCAATTACTGGATCTCAGAGATCTTCTGATAGACCATCATCAGATGCATTTTTTAATTTATTATCCTCTGCACTTTATGATAATTCCGATATAGCAGAAATAGCAGTTGTAATGCATGGAAGTAGTTCTGATATTTTTTCCTATGCACATAGAGGAACAAAGGTTAGAAAAATGCATACAGAAAGAAGAGATGCATTTCAATCAATAAATTCTTTACCATTAGCAAAGATATTTCCATATAATAAAAAGATTGAAATAATCGATAATAATTATAGAAAAAGAAATAATAATAATCCTTATTTAGATGATAAAATATGTAAAAGAGTTGCATTGATAAAAACATATCCTGGTTCAGATCCAGATATAATAAAATATTATGTAGATAAAAATTACAAAGGAATTGTAATAGAGGGAACTGGTTTTGGGCATGTACCAATAAATCCAATAGATAAAAAATATTCATGGATCGAAAATATAAAATATGGAATAGAAAAAGGTACAATATTTGTTATGACATCTCAAACAATATTTGGAAGAACAAATCCTTTTGTATATAGCAATGCAAGATTATTATATAATTTAGGAGTTATATATGCAGAAGATATGCATCCTGAAACTGCATATGTAAAATTAATGTATGTTCTAGGACATACAGAAAATTATGAAGAAGTTAAAAAAATGTTTTTAACAAATATTGCTGGAGAAATAAATGAAAAAAGCTCTTATGAATCCTTTAACTTTAATAAAGATTAAATTTTTAATGAACGTAAGATCCTTCTTTTATATCTCTATCAATAGTTAACAATGATAAATTACCATTTCCATCCTCTGCAGCTAAAAGCATTCCCTGGGATTCTACTCCTCTAAAACTTTTTGGTTGTAAGTTATAAACAATTATTATTTTCTTATTTAATAATTCTTCTTTTTTATACCATTGTTTTATTCCAGACACAATTTGTCTTACTTCATTTCCTAAATCAACCTTTAATATATATAATCTATCCGCATTTGGATGATCCTGCACATCTATAACCTTTCCAACAACCAATTTTACTTTTGAAAACTCATCTATTGTTATATAATCCATTTTAAAAATTTTTTATTTAAATTTTATAAATGGATTCGGTAAGAGATTTAAAAATAAATAAAGATATGAAAATAAGAGATTTAATAGAGCAATTTAAATATATAGGAGGATTTCAAGCACAAGAATTATATAGAGGATATGAAATATTAAAAGAAATGCTAAATGATAAAAATACAATTAAAGTATTAAGTTTTCCTGCAGATATTATTGCAACTGGAATAAGAGGTATAATTAAGGATATTATTAAAAATAAATTATTTGATATGATTATTACAACAGCTGGAACATTAGATCATGATATTGCAAGACTAACGAAAGATTATTATTTAGGATATTTTGATTCTGATGATATAAAATTAAGGGAAGAAGGAATATTAAGATTAGGAAATATTTATATACCAGAAGAAAATTATGGTATAGCAATCGAAAACACATTAAGACCAATTTTAGATGATATATTTAAAGAATTAAAAAATAAAAATAAGAATTTAATATCTACTCATGAATTAATATTTGAAATTGGAAAAAGATTAGAAAAATTTGATAAAAAGGAAGAAAGTATAATATATTGGTCAT
>Ga0080005_136706_pt1 | contig 16275 bp, 27 predicted proteins | sample JossMetagenome_2_FD_69208 | JGI IMG/M metagenome (GOLD analysis project Ga0080005, IMG submission 69208) | Hot spring sediment microbial communities from Joseph's Coat, Yellowstone National Park, USA - JC3_ASED (SPADES assembly) (version 2) | ecosystem: Environmental > Aquatic > Thermal springs >... | reverse complement strand
GTCTCATTGATCGAAACAACCCCAGTATCTTCTACTGTGGCCTCACGGGCAACCAGGTCGACGTCGCCTTCAAGCCCTGCCTACTGCCGACAGAGGAGCGCCTCCACTTCTGCCTCGAATACCGGGAGCATTACGCCGGCAAGCCCCCTACCGGCCCCTAGTCGCTCGAGTAGCCTCCGTAGTCCTCGGGCTTCATCCAGTCCTCCGGCTCAAGGTATTCCTCGGGCTCAAGATACTCCTCCGGCTCCAAGCTCTCTTCGGGCTTCGACTCTGGTCTTTCTTCATATCTAAACATTTCTATCCGTGTGTATCGTGCCTTGCCACCTAAAAAGCTTTGTGCATTGTGCCGAAAAACTTTTTTACAGCGTCGCCGCACCTCACCCGTGGACAGGATAAAAATAGGCGACATAGTGGCGCTGGACAAGCAGGGACGCTTCTGCATCAGAACCGACGCCCACGGCAAAGATGCAGGCGTAATGTTGCTCCACGGCTTCGGGCGGTTCCTCGTCTTCGCAGACAACCTCTACGCCGTCTTCAAGATACAGGAAGACAGGCTCTGCATAGAGCTTGCCGAGTACGGCGCCGAGACCATACCCGACGAGAATTGCATCTGCATCTCCCCGGGCCAGCTAGGAAGCATCGAGACCATCACCGTCGCATCCGAGGGCTCCATAAACCAGGACATCATCAAGGAGATAACAAGGATCCTCTCGCATTGAAAAAGCGGCCTCGACCGATAAACATTAGTCCTGGCCACTACAAGCCTATACCGGTGTCCCACGAAAACTGGAAAAAAGACCTCGACGAGGTCCTCAGGCCGATACTGGAGTCCGGCTACGACCTAGAGGATCCAGAGCCGGAATACGTCCGCGAATTCGAACAAGACACCCTGGCCGCCAAGGTCGGCTTTGATGAGGGATACGATTTAAGCATTGTGGAGAGCGTCAGGGAGCGCGACTTTGCGCCCAAGAAGAAGCAGGGAAAGGGCAAGCCCAAGCGGGGCAACGAGAAGTCCAGGCGCCACAAGAAAAACTAAACAAAAAGAAAATTTTTTCCTTTTTCAGCCATCCCACACAGTATAGGTTATTATCGAAGCAAAGGGGGCTGAAAATTCACGTGCCACTTTAACCGCTCTGCCCTAGGCGCGCGTCGGCTCGGCAAATCATGGAAAAAGGGTCCTATTCCAGGTCTAGCTTGTAGAACACGAGGTACGCCACGGCAACGGCGCCCAACATGACAGCATTATAGCCGGCTAGCAGGCCAAGCCACTCGTTTGAGGGCGCCCCGCCAAAAGCCAAGAACCAGTTACCAATAAAAAGTGCTAGGGGCACCGTTGCAATTAGGAATGGTGCATAGCTTAACGGAGGCTCCCTTAACCAGTCTCGCATCTCGTGCTCTTCCGCATACTTCACCAAGCTAAAGTAGCTTGCAAACAGGTAAAGCAGTAAAAAGGCGTCCATCACGGCGTGGTAAAAGGCCAGGAACCTCGCGGAATCGGGGACAATCAGGCTCAGCAACACCAGCGACGCTGTGGCCGACAACTCCAGCTTCAGGACGTTTTCAGCCGCGGTCCAGAACCTGTCTGCCTTGGCCAGTATGTCGAATACTTCCGCATCGATAGGCCTCAACATAGCGCCTCACTTACAAACTTACCTACAAAGCTAAAATATATGCCTATTGCCCACGGGGCCATTCAAGACCCGTTCTCCACATCAGGAAGACCGAGACCGCATACATCGCCAGGACAAGCGTCACCATTGCTGCCCAGTGGTCGATAAACGAGACAAGGGACCCGTGCAACACCAGCCAGAACAGCGGCTCCCCGAAGACCAACACGTACCCGAAAACCTTGGTCCAAACCGTCCCGGGCCCCAGCTCGCTCCACACCACGACGTCCATCAGCCGGGACGCAAGGACCACCGCGACCACCCCGTGGAAAGCGAAAAACAGCCACGCCATCGACGGGTATAAAAGGGAAAAGACGACGAGCACCATCGACAAAGCCGAGTCCGCAAGCACCACGACAGACGCGTTGCCGCCCAGGAACCCGCCCACGCTTGCACCCGATTAAAAAGACGCCCAGCCACAATTATAGGTTTCCGTCACAGCCCGCCGAAAAACATTTAAGACAAGGGCCTACAAGTATCATTGGGCCCGCGGGCCACATCCCCGTCCCTCCGGGGTTCATCGTCATCTAGTTGTCGCGGAGTTCATCCCCGCGGGCCCAACGCTAAGCTTTTTTCGTGGCATTGCTAAGCAGACATGTGAAGTGGTGGAGCCACCAGCTAAGCGCTTTGATGCTCGCCTATGCACTGTCGCCGTGGTTGCCCAGCTCCGCGCCCCTAGCCCCCCTGGTCCTCCTGGGCGCCGTCTTCCCAGACATAGCCGAGAACCTCCTCTTCGCCGAGCACAGGTCGCTCCACGAACTAGCGATATACCTCGCCCTCCCCCCACTCTTTGTGGCTGCAGGCCTCCCACACCTCCTTGCCTTCGCATACGCCTCAATAGACCACATCCTCGTCGACGCCTTGACCATGCGCGGCGTAAAGGTCTTCGGCAGGAGGGTCTGCTGGGCCCTCAAGACAAACAGGCTACCAGACAACCTTGTCCCAGTCCTCCTCCACGTCGCCCTAGTCTACCTCGCGACCGGAGGCTCCCCGCTTACACCGTTGGCGTCTCCACGTTAAAGACAAAGACGGATCCCGTCACAGAAATCACAATAGACTAATACAGCCTCCTAACCCTTTTCCTGCCTCCAGCGTCAGCTACGGGCTCCTCCAAGAATAGGCGCCTCTGCAAGCACTTCTTGCCTAGAACGAGCCGGCTCACCTCCACCCCCTCGTCTTGCCATATATCGCCCTCTCCAGCGCCCTCCTCACGTCCTCCGGCAGGTAAAAGTTGGTGCAGGACCGCCTCTTGACCGTTGCACCGTCGCTTACAAGGTGCCTCTGCCCAGACACCAGCCAGCCCCACCTCTTCGTATAGACCCACCAGGTCTCATACTCCTCTGTCTCCCCGAAACCATCATCCCCCATGCCCCTCTCCACGTCCGTGAACACGTCCACTATGACGAGGGGGCTGACCGGTATCAGCTTGATGAGCTTCACGTCCCCCCTCCGCTCGACCACGACCCTCCTGGCCTTGCCGTACCACACGTCCACTTCCGTGAGGACGGCGTCCCCGTGCCTCACCTCTACAAGAAGCTCGTCAAGCCTCTCGGTCTGCGGTTGCGGCATCAGGGGGCACCTGTCAGTCTTAACAAAAACCCTTGCCCTCACGACGTATCAATCGGCGCCGGACTATATAAGCTGGTCGCTCAGAAACAATGCCGTGCTCAAAGCTTTTATCCACGTGGCCCCATGACGTGCCTGATGCGGAATGGTATACGTCACAATTGACAGCCTGCTCCTGGAGCGCGACAACCTCGACATAGACATCAGCGTCGTCGGCCGCTGCCCAAAGACGCGCAGAAAAGCCATCCAGCTACTCACCTCGATATTCGGGGAGCTAGCCTTTTCCTACACAGAGATACAGGACCCCAACCTCTCCATGCTCGGCTACTTCTTCGCCGAGCTCGCCAGGGAAAAGATACACCTCAAGACCATACCGAAAAACACGTTCCTCACGCTGTTAGAGGCCAAATGGTCAAGAAACCTGGATGACGGTCCAGTCGACATATTCGTCGACGTCGGCTCGCCCCTCAGGCACATATACGTCGTTGAGGACTCGCCCCGCAGCAGCTACGGCAGGAGGCCCGGCCACGCCTGGGCATACGACGTTACAGCCGTCAGCCCCTGGCTCCACGAAACAATAAGGCTCCACGCAGACTTCACCATCGCAGCGCCTAGCTGCACGGCGGCCTGGTGCACCGAGACATACGTAAAGAAGATGAGGAGGCTCGCACGGCCCAGGCAGATCTACGTCGAGCCATACCCCGGCCTCGACCCTGACACGGCCGAACTCATAAAGCGGGCAATCCACCTCGCCAGGCAGTCGAAGACCCAATGAAAAACGACACGCATAAATAGGCTCCAAGCCCAAAATACACGGTGGTTGGGGGTGCCCAGGAAACAAAAGGCCTTTTTCTACGTCGACGAGGACCAGAACATCTGGGGATGCATATACGAGCAGGACCCCCGCGAATGCAGGCACGAAGCAATCGAGTGGAAGAGGCTCATAGGCGCCACGATAAAGGACATAAAGACGACCGATGAGGGCAGAAAAATATTCTTTGTCGAGCTGGCCGACATACAGTCGACCTGAAGCCGACAGGCGACCGTGTCAACGGCGCGCGGCGCCGAAACCCTTTTAACATGGCTACAGGGATACATGGCTATGCACAAGGGGGACCCATACACCACATATAGGCGCAGGATCCTGGCAATACTCGCCCTCAACGCTGCGGCGTGGATGTCCCTTGCCGCCTCGACGCTCTACTTCGCGCTCAGCACGACCTGCACCGGCCTGGCCGCGCTCCTAGCCTCTTTCCTCTTCTCGGCCCTGGCCCTCTACCTATTCGCCGACAAGCTGGTCCCAGACTGGCACAGCAGGTGAGGCATGGTGGCTGGAAACAAGGCTACACGTAAAACCTTGACCGGGAGGTTTGAGGGCAGACACCTAACAGTCGAGTACGCCTGCGACGACAAATACTGCACCCTCTTCTTTGGGCCAAAGCACGACCCAGTCCTCAGGCACACAGCCGTCATAGACGTCGAAAGTCGAGAGTTCCATGACCTCGCCAGGGACGCCTACGAGTTGTTCCAGAGGCTCCTGCAAGAAGTGGAAAATCAGAAGCAAAAAGAAGACAAACAGTAGGGACTTTTTTATTCTTCATCATCTTTTACTGCCGGGGCAGCATACGCTATCACGTAGAGCATAATAAAGCCCGCGATAACTATGAGCTCCACCCCCACGTAGATGAGCCAGCCTGTAGCGACGCCGCTCTTTTCTCCCAGCATCCTGCTCGCGCTGACGCAGAACGACAACAGGATCATCCAGCAACCCACCGTCCCCAGCCCCAGCGCCGTCTTCGACAGGAGGTTCACCCTCTTCTTTAGATCCATACATCCAGTGGCGGCGGGCGACAATAAAAGCCTATCCCTTGGACAAGCATCTTTAAATAGGGCCATCAACCACTGGAGACACATGGAAGAACTCCTCTCGGGCTTCAGGATCCCCGAGGCACGAGTCCAGGACGTTGCGAAGTTCCTCGGAGACCTAAAGAGAAATCCAGAGCCGGGCAGGATCCTCGTCCTCGGCACCCCGGTAGCCACGGAGAGGCGGGGGCAGAGGGCCCACAAGGCAATCATCTTCCTCGTTGCAGACGGCAGGAGCCTCCTAAAGAAGCTGTGGAGCCGCAATCCACAGGGCGACCTAGACGTCTATGGAGTTGCACGCATCAACGTGGCAGAGGTCCACGCCAGGGTGGGGGTGCCGGGCTTGGAAGGCGTCAGGCCCGAGGCGATAAGGCTGACGCACGGGGACAGCTACGACGTCTCCAACAGCTACTGGTTCACGCTCGTACTGGCGTCAAGCAGTGAAAGGCTCTCGCTCCTCAGGGTAGAGGTCCCCATCACGCAGAAGTCCGCATACATGGTCATAGCCGGCGCGTTCGACCTCGTCGGCACCAAGAGCGCCGAGTGGCACGACCCCCTCAGAAACATCCACATGAGGACTTTCCCGGTCAGGCAAATCCAGCACCTCTGAATATTGGAGCCCCTTGGTAAATGGTTTCCCCGGCTACGTTCAAAAATCTACGGGAGCATTTCTGGCAAAAATAAATATACAAGCTCCCCACACTCATAATTGGTTTACATGCCGCGCAGGCCTTTTGGACAAGAGTCACAACCACAGGCCCAGGCAGGCCTCGGCGAGGAGCAGTTAATCGAGAAACAGCTCAAGGACTTCGGCGCCTCTCCGACAGTCATCCAGAAGCTCAAGTCCAGGCACATGCTGACAATGAGGGACATGCGCTACGTCGTCGCCATGACCCCCGACGAGCTCATCGAGGAGCTGGCCCTCACGAGCTACGAGCAGGCATACAAGCTACAGGAGGCCGCCAAGAGGATCATAGGCTACAGGAACACCCTCATGACGGCGAGCCAGCTCGCACAGCAGAAGACCACTACGTCAAGCCTGCTCACAACGGGCGTCAAGTCCATAGACGAGCTCATGGGCGGAGGCCTCAGCGGGGGAGAGATATACGAGTTCGCCGGCGAGTTCGGGACCGGCAAGACACAGCTCAGCCACCAGCTAAGCGTAACCGTCCAGTTGCCCAGGGACAAGGGGGGCTTCGGGGCAAAAGCCGTATACATCGACACCGAGACCACTTTTTCGCCCGAGCGCATCGAGGCAATGGCGAAGCGCTTCGGGGTAGAAAACGCCCTCGACAACATCTACATCTACCGGCCCCTCAACACAGGCGAGCTGGAGAACTTCGTCAGGCACGACCTCAACACGCTCCTGGACCAGGGCGTCAGGCTCGTAGTCGTCGACTCCGTCATAGCCCTCTACAGGGCCCAGTTCAAGGGCCTCGAATGGCTCTCCAGGCGCCAGCAGTCGATAAACTACCTCCTCGACTGGCTCAAGAGGTGGGGCAGGATATACGGCGCCCCCGTCATCATCACCAACCAGGTCCTCACGCACCCCCTGCCATCAGGCATAGCCCTCAAGGTCCCCGCGGGCGGAAACATCATCGCCCACGCCAGCACCCACAGGTTCTTCCTGAAGAAGTCCGGCGACGTGTGGTTAATCGAGTGCATAGACTCGCCCCGCATCCCGAAGAACGCTACTGCACAATACGTCATAAAGGACGACGGGGTATGGGACGCATAGAAGAGTACAAGCTTATCAGGGAAGCGCTTGCGAGGTTCGAGAAGGCCAAGCAGAGCAAAAACGCCTACAACGTGACGCAGGTCGCGGGCGGCTCAAGGGGAAAAGGCAGCTCAGCGTTCATCGGCAGGCAGGTACACCGCGAGCTCTGGTCCACCGACCCAGACCAGATAGTAAACCTCGACGCCGTCAGCCTCCCCTTCCCCCTCGCGTGGCAGTTCAGGTTCGGCTGGGTCATAGGCATACCCGACCTCGTAACCTTCAGGGACGCACAGCCAATAGAGGTCATCGAGGTCAAGAGCTACGACAACATCGGGAACGCCGAGGCGAGGCAGGCAAGCCTCTACGGCCTACTGGTCCAGCTCAACTTCCACACCAGGCCCCGGGTCTACGTCAAGACCCTGCGGGACAAGTTCGAAATAGAGGAGTGGGAAGACATAGCCATAAACACCCTGCTCAGCTTCGCCGCGAGGCTCGAAAGGCGGGAAAAGCATGCTCAAGATGAGTGATGACAAGTGGTGCCAGCACGCCCACGGCCTCTGCGCAGACGACTGCAGGGACGCATTCTACAACTGCGTCGACAACTGCAGGAAACATGGAGACCTCAGGCGCATCGAGGACTGCAGGCACAGGTGCTCCCAGGAATACGCGGCGTGCAGGGAGCGTTGCCGGAAAGACCTCGAGCAATGCGTAGGCGCCCCGGGCTGATCGGGCCACGAAGCCCAAGAAATCGTTGCTAGACATCGTCTCCCCTCCCAAGCCATGCGACCAGAACAAGTGCATAGACTGGTGCCACCTCCTATACCGGGACTGCGTCGACGCCTGCAGGACGGCGGTCGTCAGGTGCAAGACGGACTGCATCCTGAAGACCCCCGACTTCGAGGAGAGGGCGGCCTGCAGAAAGAACTGCGAAAAGACCGACTGCGAGAAGCGTTGCTACGAGGCCCTCAGGGACTGCCTAGAGTTCTGCCAAGACACATGCCACCCCTAGCTGCAAACCCTTTTATATATGCATGTATATTTTTCATGGCTGGCCATGGACACGATATGCATGGACAACTGCAGATACGACCACTCCTTCTGCACCGAGTCCTGTAGAAGCGATCTCGCCGGTTGCGTCGAGGCATGCACTGTAGACGCAGAGGACAGGGCAGCATGCAGGGAGGAGTGCAGGGCCGAATACGAGGCCTGCATGGCCGACTGCAGAGCCGAATTCGAGATATGCATGGAAGAATGCCGGGAACAGTGACCCACAAATAAAACGGCGAAACCCTTTTTTCTGTTTTTCTAAAGCCGTCTAACCATTGTTCATGACGCGGAAAAGCCCGCGTAGCGATAACGTTACATACCGTCACGTAGCGCCATTTTTCTCGCAGGGTCACATCATTCGAGGTAAAGGTAGCTCCCACCCCATAAATTTAAGGGATAGGAATGCCCTCTCCTAAGGAAAAACAGTTACCCCTTCACCTTAATAAAAGGTAACACATGGTCACCGAAACCCCATTCCCCTATTTTTTCCTTGGAGGTCACGAGAACAATCAAATGGTTCCGGAACCAAAAGGAACCGTTACCGTTATAAAGGAAACTCCTATACGAGTAGGCCTCCATCGGGTACCGAAAACAGGACAACAAAGCGGGAAATAGTTGCCAATTCGCTTCCACGGAGACATTGGACACCCCGTATGAGGGTCTCTACAAATCTACAAAACTACAAATTTACAAAACTGTAAAACTACAAAACTGTAAATTTACAGATCTACAGATTTGTAGATTTGTAGTCCAAGGAGGCTTCCCAGCACGCCTCGACCCACACCACTGTAAAACTACAAAACTATAAAACTGTAAATCTACAAATTTACAGATTTGTAGTTTTGTAGAACGTTTCCGGGAGGTCTCTACGCGTCGAGGGGACTGTAAAACTATAAAACTACAAATTTGTAGTTCTACAAATCTACAAAACTACAAAACTGTAAATCTACAGATCTGTAAAACTGTAAAACTATAGTTGTCCAGCCATAATACGCCGGGCCACGGGGCAAATAGTTTATAAATTTACAAAACCATAAAACTGTAGACCCGCCGTGAACAAGAAGACCATCCAGGTCGACGCAGACGTCTGGGAAAAGCTCATGCAGCTAAAGATAGAGCGGGGCGCCCGCAACATAAGCGAGGTCCTCAGACAGTTGCTCGCATGCAGCGCCACGGTCGCCCGAAGCGCCGACGCCCCAACCATCCCGAGGCCACAGCCACAACGCCTGGAGCCAGACGAGCCAGAAAGAGACGCCCCCCTCCCGAGCTACGTCCAGGACAACCCATGGGTACACGTCCTCTCAAAGAGGGCTGCGGGCAGAAAGTCCTAAAAACTATAACTCGACACAGAATCGGTCACGATGCATCTTTCGTGTTGCCTGACCCTAATAGGTTCTGCAACGTCGCGTCGTCTATGAATCTTTCTCTCCAGGTCAGGGGCCATTCTGTCTGAATCCTCTTGCCTTTTAGAAAGAGCTCCTGCTCCTTTATCGCTTCCTTAGCCATCCTTTCCAGCTCGTCCAGCGTCCTCTGGAACTCGTCCCTCAGTACCTCGCTCAATGGAAAGTCCCAGGCGTACCAATCATATTCTTTCAAGATTTCATCGATCTCTTCGAAGCTACATGGGATATATAACAGTAGAGTGTTTGAGAACAAGTAAATCAGGGCTAACGGGAGACTTCGAAATGTGGCGAGAACGAAAGTCCCGACCAAGTACATCGCATAAATCCAAATTGCTACTCTGGTAACTGCATGTAAGTTGAGAATATATTTTTCTGCCCTCATATTTTTGGGTTTGGTTATATAAAGCCCAGGAGTCAGCGACATCAAAAGAACCACGGAAAGCCAACCCAGAGAGAAAATAAATTCATTGAAAGAAACCTTCAAACCATCGATGGCTATCAATATTGCACTAATAAAGGCGGTTAGCGCGAGCCCGATGTATAATTTGAGGAGCCTGCCAGAGAGCCGCTGTCTTAACCTGACCAACTTTTCTATGAGGCTGTCCGGAGGCTTCAGGTTCCCGAGCACCCCGTAGAGGACTGCGAAGCTGTATCTCGCCGCATATACAACTGCCTCTTGAGGCGTCCTGGCTACGGGTTGCTTGTAGATTACTTCCCACAGCTCCCTCCTGCTGCTAGGCCTCAAGTCGTATATTGTGGGATAGTTGAGCAGTCCGTGGTGCCTTTGGGCCTTGCCCTCTATCTCGTCGTGGATCTCGCCCTCAGACGGCGCGGGGACACACCTGTCCTGGATATAGTGCAGGATCCTGCCGAGCTCGGCTGCACTCCCTTCCGAGAGAGCCTTATTTATCAGCACCTCTTTGCGTATCTTCTCCAGCCTCTCGAGCAGGTCTTCCCTCTTATCATAGGACAAAAAGAACCTTCTCACCTCTGAAGGCAACCTGCCGGAGACCTCCTCGATCCTGTCGGAGTGGTGCGGTATCTTCCTCTCATATTCCCGATAAGTCTTCCTCCTGGTGCTGTAATATCTCTTTATGAGGTACTCCGGCTCCCTGTCAAGATCTATGTTTTCCCTGACCAGTACCTCCACAAAGTTCTTCGGAAGCGCTACGGGCACACCCATCGATACAAGGTACTTGGCCACCTTCTCTGTGATTACCCTGTGGCTCTCTTCATGCATCAGAACCTAGTAGAATTAGCTGTATCATGACTAATAAAAATTTCAGGCATTTATCTACGTGTTAGACAAAAAGTTGCGGTTCGGGGTCAGGCCACTAGCAGAACCATATTTCCATGGGGCCCCAGAAACAGAAAAACAAGGAAAAAAGAGTCTTTTTAGCCAGTATAGAACTCCTCGCTCGAGAAGACGCTCTCCTCCTCGATTGGCGTCCACTCTTCCTGTCTCTTCTTGCCCTTTATCACGAGCTCCTGCTCCTTTACAGCCTCCTTTGCCATCCTGTCCAGCTCCCTCAGCGTCTTCTTGAATTCGTCGTCGTCCTCCCTCTGCAATAGCCTATTCAGCGCTCTGGATAAGAAGCTCATCCGGCGTCACCCTGCCCAAAGGCGCAAGCTTGTACTTGCCCATGTCTACGCCTAGCCTTTTCTTTATCTCCTCGTACGTCTCCTTGGCGTCCTCGCCGCGGAAACTGAACTGGAGTTTCGGGGGGAGGTACTTCATGAACTCTTCCTCCGTCGTGTGCATGCCTGCCTTGTACAGTATCTCGAATCCCTCCCCGTCATAGATGTAGATGGCCTGGACCCCCCTCTGTATGCCCTCGTGCGTCATGACCTTGCCCGCCTCGATATACAGGTAGACCGCGTCCTTGATGCTGCCCCTAATATTCGCGCTCTGGATTATCGTGTCGAGCCGCTTCAGCGCGTCGCTCAGCGTGCTGGCGTGGACAGTCGAGACAACCGGGATGCCCGAGCCGGCGGCCTCGAACCACGAGACGACCTCTTCCCCACGCAGCTCACCCACGACGAGTATGTCCGGCCTGTCATAGCGCCTAGTCGCCCTGATGTTGTCGGTCACGCTCCTCTGGAACGAGAAATACTTCCTGACGTTCCCCCTCACGTGGAGCGCGACCTCAGCCTCCTCCTCCACGATGCTTATGATCGCCGCTGGAAACAGCTCCACAAACCTGTTGAGGAGGTGCGTCAGCAAAGTCGTCTTCCCGCTCCCCGGCGGGCCATAAATTAGCCCGCTCATCGGCCTCGCAAGCAACGTCAGGACCCTGGCCACAAGCAGGGGGTCGTACTGGACGTTCTCGGGCGCCGCGAGCCTCACCATCGATATCTGCCAGCCGCCAGACAACTGTGGCTGGGTAATATTGACCCTGAAGCCGTGGTACTCCCCGCTGTCCTGCGGGTTCCGCTCGCTCAGCGGTATCCCTGACTCTATGGCGATCCTCTGCGCAAACAGGTCGACGAGGAGCTGCCTAGGCAACAGCACCCTGTACCTCTTCCCGCCAATCGTAGCCATGACGCTCACGTCGCCCTTACTCTCGGTGACAAAGATCTCCTGGAGGTCTTTGAGCTCGACCAGCGGCTGGAGCGGGCCAAACGGGGCGCTGTCCTCGACCCTGGGATACACGGCCAGAACGCCGTCCCCCACGTATATGGTGCCAGTCCCCACGCGGATCGGCTTCGCGTTTTCAAGGCCGGGCCACACGAGCTCAGGCGTCTCCATGCCCTCGAGCTTGCTCTTCTTGGTTCTCGCCTTTGGCAGTTTTAATTTGGGCGCCTTTATCTCGGGCCTAGCGATCTTCGGCACCCTGAAGCTAAGCCTGGGCAGGTTCAGACGCCCCTTCTGTGCAGCGGGCTCAGGCGCCACTGGCAACTCTGGTAACTCTGGTAGCTCTGACGCTGAGACGGCGCCGGTGGAGCCTACGCTCTGCTCCTCCCTCTTCTTCTCCTCCTCGGCAAGCAACCTCTCAATATACTTCTTGTCGAGCTTGGCCCTCAGGAAGCCGCCGCTCATATCCCTATCCTTCTAAGCAGTTCCCTCGTCATCCTCACGAGGTTCAACTTGTTCTGCAACTCCTCCAGCTCCTTCTGCATCTTCTTCTCCTCCTCGTCGAGCTGCGCCGCGAACTTCTTCAGGTTCTCCCAGTTCGTCACGAGGCTGTCCATCCCAAGCACCTTCGCGAGCTCCACCAGTTGGTCCACCGCGGTCTCGCCAGCGGCCTGTTGCTGGGCCGGCTGGGGCACTGGCTGCGGCGCCACGTATTGGTTGGGCACCGGCTGTGTTGGTTGGATCGGTTGGATCGGCTGAACCGGTTGCACTGGCTGGGGCGCGGGCCCCGCTACAGGCATCGGACCTATATTTGCAGGCTGGCTCGGCGCGGGCTTGCTTGTCGGTTGGCTATACGTCTGCGCTGGCTGCGGGGCCTGGACAGGTCTCACGGGCTGTTGTGCTGGCTGCGGTGCCTGTGGCGCAGGGATCTGCTGTGGCTGGGCCGGAGCCGGTTGCGGTCCAGAAGGCTCGTTCAGGGCCTCCTCGCCGCCTGCGGCTCTCCATTGCTCGACCTGGTCAAAGAAGTCGGGGACGCTTGCACTGCTCTTGTCGTCCCTCTTTAGGCCAAACGGGAACTTTGGCATATCCAGTCACTCAAAGTTACCGTTCCAGAAATATTTATTTTTTATTGCTTAAGACCAGCTTGACCAGCTCGGTTATCGCCTGGACATAGGCCGGCTCAGTGTTCTTCACGATGTTGAGCTTGCTGCCCCCGAAGCGGCCGATCGTGTCGCCGCCAAGCAGGCTAATCGTCTTGCTGTATGGCACGACGACGTAGGGTATACCGTAGTTCTTGTGGATTATGTCCATGTATCTCCGGTACAGGTCCACGAAGAGCGGCGTATAGGGACGCGGGCAGTTCAGCGCGGCCACCACGTGCTTGCCCTTAAACGTCATCACGGCGCTCCTGATGCTGACCGTGTTCGGCTCGGCAACAGCCACGATCACGTCTGCAGCCTCATAGATCGGAGAGTAGCGTAGCACGGCGTCCCTGTCGGCCAGGGCCGGCACGTCCACGACTATCATTGGGAACTCGTTGAGCCTCTTTATCGCCTCGGCCACCGCCCTGACGTTCTTCAGCGACTTCTGGTTCCCGTTCACGGCCACTGTTAGCTCGGCGCCGTTGCCCTCAATGATCGGCACCCTCCTCAACACGCTCCTGAGGCTCACCCCGTCGACAAAGTCTAGGTCGCCCAGGTACGGCGGCTCCACGTTGTTGCCCAGCAAGTAGCCAGTCGCGCTACCATCCATAGAAGTGTCCACGAGGAGCGTCGGCACGCCCTGGAGGGCTGTAACGATAGACATGCTTATCGCTATCGTGGTCTTGCCAACCCCGCCCTTCGACCCGCTGAACATAGCAACAATCATATCTTTCCCTTTTTGTTTCGCACCATTAATATTTATTTTTTTGCGACACAGGCGTCCAGGTGCACGTCCATGACGTTCGTAGCCTCTATGTTTAAGCCACCAACCTTGCGGCAACAGCTCTCCATGGCGCGAAAGATATAAATAGCCTGGCCATGTAACAACTCTTGATACCCATGCCGAGCCACAAAAGAAAGGGAATATCGCCGATAGCGACTGTCATAATCTTCGTCATCACCATCGTGACGGCTGCACTGGTAGGCTACCTAATGTATGCGTCGACCGCTAGGAGCGCCCGCACGCCCATAGTCAGCGTCGTCGGACAGCCAACGCTCTATGCCGACGGCTCCCTATACATCACCCTCAAAAACGACGGCACAGCCCCCATAAACATGAGCGGCGCCACAATCGTCGTCCAGGACGTAAACAAGAACCCCGTCCAGTTCATCTATAACCCTAGAGGTCCAAATGGTCCCCAGACGCTGGATCCAGCAAAAAGCGGCAGTTATGTATTCAAAGCTGTTGATGTGGCGACATTCAGCCTAGACAACATACCCGACGGAGCCCTCGCCACACTGCAGACCCCAGACGGCTACCAGCTCAGCTTCGCAGTGGCCAAGCCCTAAGGCAGGCCCATTTTTTCTAGAGTAAAAAATAAATACACCTCTTTTTTTCTATTTCTCGGTGACAAAGTTGAAAAGAAAGGGCATATCACCGATCTCCGTCGTCCTAGTATTGCTGGCAACCGTAGTGTCTGCCGGCATTGTTGCGTGGTTTTTCTTTGCCTCCACGAGGAGCGCCACCAACCAGCCATTGTTAGAGGTCACCGAAGCATATGCCACAGGCACAACCGTCTTCTTTACAGTCAGGAACATAGGTAGCGTGGATCTTGTGTCTCCATCCCCTCAGCAGGGGACGTGTGGCGCCGGATCCATTACTTTATCACAATGCTCCCTTGTTGCTGGAAACCTTATGAGGGGAAGCAGTGCGGTTATAAAGTGTACAGCCAGTGCCGCACCGACGGACGGCATGTTATGCACGCTACCGTTGCAGGTAACAAACCAACAGACGGGTCAGTCTACCGGACTCACGCTGAGCTTCCGCGTAGTGACGCCCTAAGACAAGGCAGCCTAAAAAGGTGTTTTTTTCTTGGTTCTCGAGTTTTTTAGGAATGAGGCCAAATCGCTCAGGAGCGAGGCCGATGCCGTCCCCCTGGCGCTGATCATGCAGTCCTCGCCACAGCAGCCCCTCACCACGCTCAAGGAGCTCCAGGCAAGGGGCTTCTACACCTACCTCCCGACCCCCGAACAGCTCCTCGAGGGCGAAAAGTCCCTCAAAGGCCTATCGGACAGGATGAAGCGCGTCCTCGAAGCGGCAATAACTGTCCAGCGTTCGGGCCGAAGGGAGACCCTAGAGGAAAAGCTCAAGGACGTGCTCGGCGGCCTCAGGACCACCCTGGAGATGTCCGACTACAACGTGTCCAACATGTACAACGTGGTCAGCACCTTCATATCCACCATGGGCAGCATGCTGGTCGTAACCCTGGCATATATAGGCGGGGGCGCCGTATCGGCCGCAGTGGACCTGGCAATAATCGGCGCAATAATCAGCTCGCTCATCGGCCTAACCGTGTACCCCCTAGAGTTCAGCATACCCACGCCCCCCTGGAAGAGCTACCTCCCCCTCCTCCTCTTCTTCCCCCTCTACCTCGCCCTCTCGTTCCTCAAGGCCCCGCTACCCATCACCATCAGCCTTGCGGCGGCCAGCGTGCTCCCCGCTGTCCTCCACACCCTCTACATCAGGGACCAGATACGCGAGATGCTGAAGGCGAGGGAAATGGTGAGAGTCGCCTCCAGGGCAGTAGGAAACCCGTACCACGCCCTCGTCAGGGAGGGCCTTGTAAAGGAGCCCGGAGACCTCCTCAAGCCCGCGGGCAGCCTCGTCACGGCGGCGAGGCTCAGCCTCTACCAGATACTCCTGCACGGCGGCTACGAGTTCCTCGAAAAGCTGGAAGACTTCTACTCCAGGATCGTGGACTTCATACTCAGGCTCAGGTCCAAGACAAGGGTCTTCCTCGTATACGCGGTCATAGAGGCGGCCCTCGTGAGCACGATCTACGCCTTCACCGTCGCCACCAAGCCCCTATTCCTCGAGGGCGGGGAATACCTCTCCAAGGCCGGGCTCAGCGTCAAAGGCATAGAAGAGCTAGAGGCAGGCATAGACCTCGTCCTCGCCAGCACGGCCATCGCCCTGAGCGTCGCAACGAGCAGCGCCAGGGAGGGCAAGCCCACCTTCTTCACCATCTACCTCCCAGTCCTAGCTACCCTGCTCGCAGTATCATACACCGCCACACTCATGGTGGCCCCATCACTCATAGCACCATAGGCGTCTGCCATGCGGGCCGACGCGGCGCTAGCACTCCTCGCGGCAATAATGGCCGCGGTCCTACTCGTCTCGGCATACCTCAGGATCGGGAAGGGCTACACGGGCACCTACGACTGCTACCGCGCCGTGAACAACGAGGCGCTGAGGGCGATCAGCTACGTCAACAACCCAAACAGCTACACCTCG
>Ga0080005_147783_pt1 | contig 16319 bp, 19 predicted proteins | sample JossMetagenome_2_FD_69208 | JGI IMG/M metagenome (GOLD analysis project Ga0080005, IMG submission 69208) | Hot spring sediment microbial communities from Joseph's Coat, Yellowstone National Park, USA - JC3_ASED (SPADES assembly) (version 2) | ecosystem: Environmental > Aquatic > Thermal springs >... | reverse complement strand
GTTATAAATGACTTTAGCAATATCATTAACTTGAATGCCATTAATTAGTAGCTTGTCATCATAGCACCTAGTAGATTTGATAAGCCCTCGTGAAGCCCTACTCACAAATCTAGCAAAGACTTCCGGATCTATTTTGAAAACACAATCGTTAATCTTAGCCTTAAGCTTGACATTAAAACCAACTCTATTTAGAGTATATCCTACTAGCAACGAAAACCAGTTATCAAAGTAAAAACGGGTATTTAAAGCCTTTTTAATTTTGTTGATCATAATAGGGACAACCTCGATGATATAATCAAATGTGAAAAACATAAGGATATATAAGCTTTTAACGCTGAATAGTCTCGAAAGATCTTCCTTCTATAGAGCCTGTGAACCCATATGTGTTTAAGTTCTTTAAGTAGAAAATAGTTGGCACGGTGGAATAGTAACAATTCATTATTTCTTATCGCTGATAGGAATGTATATAAGAGCCTAACTAAGACAACAGGTATTGCTAAGTTTAACGGCATGTTAATTAATGTGGCAATTATAGGTCCAAGATATCTTGTATACCTTCTGTGAATAGGCCGTGATTTTGACGTTGAACCCAGATGCATGAAAGTTAAACCTCTTTAAAACTCCAGCTCTAATTATATAGAGCCCACAGGCAGGAGCAAAACCAATAACTAGTTTCTTATTAGAGTCAGGGTATAACCGTCCTACGAGATTAATACAATGAATTGAAGCAGGCTCTAGTCCTAGCAATGCTATGTCCTTGTTGACTGTGTTCATTATTCATCGAATCTAACCAGCAAGGGTCTTCAACTATTACATCGTTCTCCATATAGATCATGTATTTAACTCGAGGAAATTTACATAGAATATATCGCAGTGCAATATCCCTCTGTTTGGCTGAACCCCATTTTGGTAGCAGTAGTGGAATTATTTTAAAGAGCCTTTTCACTTCATTTTCAAATTCAAGTAACCTTTCTAAAACATTGAAGGGAGGATTACCCCAAGATATTACAACATAATTTTTCCCTTTATATTTACATGTAGCTCTTTTAAGGTTTTCAACAGTATAATTTAAATTCTGATTTCCAAAAGTATTAATCCAAATAACAGTATCCTCTTCCACAATACCCAATTCACTACGCTTATTATATCTAATTCTGACTACCCAATTTCATTAGGTTAACCGGTTAACCATATCATTGAAGGAGGTAATCCGGTATCAGATGTTTGTTGTTCAGCACCCATTCAAACGTGTGTCTCAGCCCTTGCTCGAATGGTCTGGGTTCTAGTTCCAGCAACCTCTTCATTTTTTCCGTGTCTGCGTAGCCTCCCAGCGGGTCACCTTTGGGTCTAGAACCATACTTTATCTCAACATCTACACCAAGCTCCTCTCGAACAAGGCTCTTTATCATTACCGCTAAATCGTCGATTCTTGTCGGCTTTCCTGTGCCAACATTTATCACCTCTCCTTCAACACCGTTTCTCTCAGCTGCTCTCACGTTAGCCTCTGCCACATCTTCTACGTGTATGAAGTCTCTCACCTGGCCCCCACCATAGACTATTAGCGGCTTCCTATTCAACGCTCTCATAAGGAATATCGCCACCACCCAGCTATGACTCCTCGGCTTGGGGATTTGCAGTGGCCCGTAGATACTGAAGTATCTGAGGGAGACCGTTGGAAGCCCGTACAATGTGTAAAATAGTCTTGCCTGGGTCTCACCCCATAGCTTAGAGTTAGCGTATGTTGATAGAGGGTTAGGTTTCATGTCTTCTCTAAACCTTGGTGGTTCTCCCGGCGAAGGCTGGGGTTGATCACCATAGATGGCTGCTGAGGAAGAGAACACGTATCTCTTCACCCCAGCATCTAGAGAAGCCTTTAATATATTATATGTACCAATAATATTGGTTCTAAAATCTTCATCGGGATTGTATATCGTTGCCGCAACATCAGCGTAGGCTGCCAAGTGAAATACCATATCTACTTCTTGAACCACTTTCTTAACAACATCTCTATCAGCTATATCCCCTTTCACAAATTCAACTCTATCATCGGCCAAGATATCTCTACAATGCACCTCCAACTGATTGAACGGGTAAGCGGAGAGATTATCAATAATCCTTACATGGGCTACTCCCCGCTGGAGGAGTTTTCTAACCACAAAGCTACCTATATGCCCGCATCCACCCGTCACCAGAACCGTTGTACGATTCCAGTTAACCATGTACAACCCCTATAATCTCATCCACGCTCTTACTCTATTGTGACCTTGTTAAAAACCTATGATATCCAATTCCACTATAAGACCGCATTCTAGAGTTTTAAAATTCTCAGTAAATCACCACTGTATGGAACCATATATCTCTTAATCTCCCTATCAGATCTCTTCCTCAGTTTTTGTACCTGAGCCCTCTTACCCATTATTTTTCTCAAGTTCTTGAAGGGCCATATCATTGCCCTCACTATCTGCAAACCATATAGTTTATTGCCCGTGGAGAGGAAGTAGATAGTTGTCAAGAGGTACTCCAAGTATGTTACAAATAATGTGATTAACATATTTCCGACGCCATAGTTCTTCATCAACGTGATCAACCTGTTCCTTTTATTCAAGTAGTAGAACTCGGGTCTTGGCCTTCGAGCTCCTATTCTATCTCTTGAAGAAGCACCTGATTTATGATAAATCGTGGATTCCGGCACATACAGGGCTTTATATCCTGCTAGATATAACCTCCACCCTACATCTATATCCTCGTAGCCAAATATGTACGATAAGTCGAATCCGCTGATTTCCAGAAGTATGTCGCGCCTAAATATAGTTAGAACCCCCATGATATAGGCTGGCTTATTGTATTGACCATAGTCGACTTCGTTAACACCCCGTGTGTAGTTGTTGCCGAAGTAGTCTATCCATCTACCTGCAGCCGCGCTGTCATCGAATCTATCGCAGTCATAGAAGCTCTTGTATTTCGCGTCTGCGGCTGCGAGCCAGGGCATTTTCTCCAGGGCTTCAACTAGGGGTGCAAGCCAGTTTTCGTCAACCTCAATATCGTTATTCAATATAGCCACGTATCTACCTCTTGCAACTATCACTCCAGCCATGTAGCCTCCGGCGGTGTACGTGTTCTTGCTGAGCCTAACTATTTTTACTGAAGGATAGTTTTGTTGGACGAACTCCACGCTACCGTCAGTGGATCCGTTGTCAACTAATATAAGCTCGAAATTCGGGTATCTGGTTCGCAACAGTGAGTCTAGGCATGTCTTTAGATGATGCTTACCGTTATAGTTTAAGACTACTATGCTGACTAGAGGGTATTTCTCTTTGTCAATATCAGACCCGCTACTCATTACATTCCACCTTTAAATTATGGTAATCGGAGATGCTTTATTCCGATTTCAATCTTTTGCTCTCTACACGTGTAGGTGAATAGGTTGAAGAAGTATTTAACGAGGGTCGCATACTTGACATCGTAGTGCGTCACGTGCCCTCTTCTACGCCAAAACAACGCTAGCTTACTCCAATTCCTATCAATGAAGTATACATGGACGTTCTTTATCCTAGGTAGAAAGCGTAGGAGAGAGATATCTAATCGCATGAGTACTTCAACATACCTCGGCTTAAACGCCTTCTTATAATACATTAAATTGTAATAATTCGCCCACTCCAAAGAGAACCACTCATCAACAATGATGCACCTAGACGTTAAAGCTGATGCAACGAGTAGGGAGAACCTCACATACTTGTAGATAACCTCCAATAGAAAATTGATAAAGGTCGTCTTCTCCAAAAATCTCGGATTAATAAGTAATATAGGGTCTCTTCTCTCTCGCTTCACCACTTGTAAAACCTTAAATCCCTCAGACCTCCCCACGTTACCGTGCATATTCGCTGAAGGTGTTATATGAAGCAAAAACTCTGCATAGAGGTTTAGAAGTCCGAGACGCTTAAAACTATAGACCTTACAACTAAACTTCTTCGCTAAGAACGTTGCTATCGTTGACTTTCCTGAGGCGGAGGGGCCATCAACGATTATTATCATGCTTGACCACTAAGATTTCAAAAGAAAGGAGTGAATATGAACAATTCGTGACTTGAAGGCACTTTTATTCCTGTACTCTGGGTATCCGTGGAAGCCTTTTTAACATGAACAGAACTCCTCTAACTCTATCCAGATAAGCTTTGTATGGTGCTAAGAAGGGTTTTCTCCTAAGCGCCTCCTCAACATCCCTAGAGTCAAATATTAAGAGCTCTTTACCTGTGGCGACAACGACCTTATCCCTCCATATAGTAGCATCTACAAAATGGTTGTACTTTGTGGATGTTGGGTCTATGTGTAGAGGATACCAGTGGAGCAAGCCCTTTGATACTAGAATAGCCGGTGGATACCCTAGGCTACCAACGTAGTAGTCGTTGAACCTAGTTATAGATGTGAACTGGGCGAATCGGTATCCATCCGGTTTCAGGTAGGCAAACACCCAGTCGTCTTCATCAAAGCTATATACAGCTACACCACCCTTAGCAATACCACTGTCAAAACCAAATACCCACCTATCTTTTTCAACGAGTACAGGAACGAACTGCCACGGTCCCTTGTATAGGGGTCTCCAGCTGAACCCGCAATCGGCTGAGATAGCAACCCTAACAATGTTTTCATCTCCAAGCGTAGTGATCAAAACCCTTCTCTCCTCGTCGAACACTATGTAGTGGAAGTGCCTGGACAAGGGGTCTATATCCTTATTCGATACAACTAACTTAAAGTCCTCGAGATCCTCGGAAACATAGATACCTGTAGAGCTCTCACCATACTCCTGAAATAAAAACTCTTGTTGCGAGCCTCAGCAACATGCCAAAACCAGTTCCCGAGCCTACTCCTAAGAACAGGTTTACCTCTATCACCAGACGCAATGAATAGTGCGTTACCCTCTGAGACAACCAGGTTACCACGAAACTCTAGCAAGATGTTGCAAGAAACATCAGGAAAAGATGCGATGTCTCTCATACCATCATCTCCGAGCTCTACAATCCTACATTTCTTTCCCTCACCACCTACAATTATGTAAAGTCTATTACTCACAACCTTCGCACTAATTACCCTTTTTATCGCTAACTTCGTAGTGAATACCTGATTTATTAATTACCACCCTCATTCTATCCCCGATCGTTTCATACAATATACTACATGACTTAAGCACATCAGCTTTCTCAGCCCTATGCACGCAAAATGAACATATTACTTTAATTTTGTTGAAAAATAATTTTTTCATAGTCTATATCTAAAGCTACTCTGTACTGTAACATGCGAATACTTTATCTACAGTAGTCTTTGCGAGCTCTTCGCAGAGATACCTTAAACTTTCCATAATTTGCTTAAATCCATTAATATTACGATTTCTAACCTCAATAACTATAAAAGGTTTAAACCTTCTAATAGTATTAACTGCCCCTTTTAGTACCCGTATCTCGGCACCTTCGACATCTATCTTTATCGCATCAACACGTCCTAGCCCTAGCTCTTCAATAACACTATCAAGCATCTTTAATGGTACTTCGACAAGTCCTTGACACTTATCAAATTCCGTGATGGAAGAAGTAGCTGTCACAAGCTTTTGACATAAAATCGCCTTACCTTCACTATCACCTAAAGCTATGTTTAACGCTAAAACATTCCCTAGGTTATTTAGTTTTATACCCGTTAAAAGAGCTTTAAATACTGAAGGATCGGGCTCTACAGCAATAACAAGCCCGTTCTCACCAACAAGCTTGGCTATAGGAAAGGAGTACCTACCAATATGAGCACCAACATCTACAAACACCGACCCAGACTTCAAAACCTCAAGTAACCTGTTAAACACCTCTCGTTCATACTCTGGAACTATCTCTAGCAGATCAGAAACGCATGTAAGAACATACCAAATATTTTCGATTTTAACATGTCTCCCCGAAGCTAGTCTATTTGATACCTCTCTAAATACTTTAACCCCTGTCCTATAATATAAAGCATTCAATATTCTTGCCGCAACAAGTGGTAGTTTATTAAACATACTCATAGCATTCAACACCTAACTTTCCATTGCTTCACTCAACGTTCTTGTATGCTGAACATCAACGTACCCAAGTCTTAAACTTCTTAGACAAGGTTAAACCAGTTAGGTACCCTATGTATGTGATAAATTGGTTTAGATTCCTTCTATAAAGCGATCCAACAAGTCTACCCAATACATGTAACACAAGATAGCTTAAAGGAATACCCGCTCTAACAGAGTTTGCCCCTTCCCACAAACCCTGCTTCAAATATCTATACAATCCTTTGAATCTATAATCCTTCATATGGATTACACAAGGAGAGGAGAACTCTATCCACAAATACCCGTTGTTTACAACGTGCTGTGATAAATGGTAATCTTCATATGCTGAGAGATCAAGGGATGGAGACCACGTTTCTATAAGTTTTCTCTTTATACAGAAAAAGAAGGTGAGTCCTCGGGAATACACATGTATACCTCTTTTTAGGACATCCATAGGGCTTAGGTGCCGTAAGAGTCTTATTGTTCGCGAGATCTCAATCCGCTTCGATTCAGCAGCGTGTTCTTTGCTACACGGATTAAATGCTATTGCTCCTATCCTATCGGTTTTCGCCAATTCTTCTACCAAGCGTGAAATTATTGGTTTGAAACGTGGAGGGATTATTACGTCGTCGTCAACATAGCATACAACCTCTGTGTCGGCAATCAAACCTCCAATTTTTCTAGCAACAGCTAAATCTACGTTAAGCTCAATTATTTTGAGAGTGCTACCAGCATAACTTATCAAAGTCTTCTGTGTACCATCAGCACTAAACCTGTCAAGAACTATGAAGTGATGAGGGTTCAAGGCTTCGATCACATGTTTGATGACGAGAGTAAAGTACCAAGCATTAGAATTCCATGTCGGCATAATAACGTCTACAGGCGGGTCTTTGAAATACGTTTTTAACTCCATATTTAGCCAGCTCAGAGGCTGTGTGCTGAGTTTAGCAATTTCACATATAAGTGAGTGTCGAACTCCTTTAACCCCTCATTTAATAGAGGTTCAGAAAACATGGTTGCTACCTTAATGTTCTTAGTAATGAAAAGCATCTATCAATAAATCTCAACTATGAAGATACTAATGTAAGAAGCTTTTAAAAGTTAGAAAGTTTGCTTCCTTCTTAGCCATGTATTTCACTATTTCCTCGAAGACTTTGTAGGCTTTATCGTCGTAAAGAGTGGCTGGATGCAGATACCAGCTTAGCAGAGTTCTCTTTTTAACCACGAGATCTACTACTTTAATCCACCATCGTAGAGAATTTACGCTAAGATCAGTTATATTGGATTTCACCATGACCAAACCGCTGTTATATTTTATGTTCGGAAACATTCTATGGCCTACACGCACGATTCTTATTCCATACCTTGAGAAAATTTGTGTTTTCCCCACTAGATTGTAGGGGAAGGCGAACGAAACCGGTTTAACCCCGTATGATTCCAATAACTCAATAGACATTCTTAAATCCCTCTCCGCAGTCTCGTCGTCAACCAAGGGGTAGGGTATATGCGAGAACGAGTGTGACGCTATTTCATGTCCAACACCAGATTTGATTGCCTCTTTGACGAGATCACCGTAGTAGAACTCCGGGTACTCCACGTAATTAGATCCGGGATCTAAAAAGTGCCAATCGTACTCACCAACATGGAAACCATACTTTCCATTTCCCCTCACTATCCTTATGAGAGTTCTATGGCCTCTGCATTCTTCGAGTAGCGCGTGTCCTGTGGCGAAGAGTGTGAAAGGAGTTTCGTAAGTGTAGGAGACACTTAACAATCTTCTGAAACCTACCCTATTTCTATGGCCTATATTTTTAGCGACATCAATCTCTCGGATATAACTATCGAGAGGACTCTCTACATCAAAGCTTATGAGAATGACTGGACTGAAGTCTAATTTGTTATTCAATAACAAACCAGCCAAAACCTTTAGATAACTTATATGTTTACGAATCATCAGCATTCTTCCACCAGGAGGTGGAGTTTATATTGAATGCCCTAAGTAGCTTATTATTTTTCCGATGAGGACGCCTAGAGACGATATCAAACGCAGTCCCCTATCTAAAAATCCTCCCCGAACATGAACCACGATATAGCCTTTCTTCAGATCTCCACCGAAACCCCTCTTGAAGAGTGCGGGACCCCCGCTAGCTCTCAGGTAGTCTTTTGAAACCCCGCCTAGAAAATATCTCTCATAGCCTTCTTTCTTCAGGATGCTCATAATCGAAAACTGGAGAACAGCGGGAAGTTTGTTTTTCTCTGCGTTGTAGGTAGAGGCGCCCAGCCACCAATAAGCCATAGGAGACTTCAAATAAGCATTAGAGACAAAAACCGCTACACCAGCCTCAGGCAATGAAGACCGGCCTTCAATGAAGAAGAAGCGGAGAAGATTCTCCTGCGATAATATCCTGTAGACTCTCAGTATGTTCTCGGGACTATAGTACTTGTACAGGGCTAAGAGCTCATTCGAATTCTTCCACTTACTCTCAAATACTATTTTCGCAAACTGATATCTTAGAAGCTCTGAGAAGTAGTGTGCTCCGCTCTCGTCGCTTTTCTCATAGACAATACCTCCAAGATAGGGGTCTTCATTGAATTTTTCCAACAATTTACCGTCGTCTAATCCAAGAGCCTTCCTTAATGTATATCTTGTCCTTTTTTCGAAACCATAGTATATCTCACTTAGCTTTTTCTTTAAATCTATGTAGAGGTCGTATCTATCTTCAATAAATAGCTGTTTTTTAATCATGTAGGAAAGGTAATATCGGTTTTCATCGTGAGGATGAACCCGCATAACGAAAACATGATAGTCAAGTGTACTATCCATTTCATTAAAAATATCTTCGTTGTCCCCGCCGAGGACATCCTCCACTACGATGTTTGGAGGAGATGAAGAGTAGGCTACTCTAAGTTTTTTTCATCTGTAAAGAAACAATCGGTATCAAGAGCTGTTCATTCAAAAGTAACGTAAAATTTTCTAGGTTGAGATAGATCCGTGTTATGTAATCTAGAAACCATGGCAAGGCGAATAGGGAGTCTAGTTTCATGTTTTTCTTTCTTAACATTATCTTAATAACTCCCGAGCTTAAAAGTTCAATCACGGTTTTAACCGTTTTCAATTATTCACGTTATATCTCCTATAAATTAGCGTAGACTCTTAGATAGGTCATTGCCGTATTCCTCAGTTGTAGTTCTTTCACAACTCTATTAACAGCTTTTCTACTCATTGTTCTCATAAGTTTTTCATTGTTCAATAATTCTACTATTTTTTCAGCAAGATCTAGTGGGTCGTTGTAATTATATAGTAGACCTCCATCTCCTACTGCTTCAGGATTACTGCTCGCCTTATTAGCTATCGTTGGAACTCCGCACGCCATTGCTTCAAGCATTGTTAGTGAGCCGAATGCTTCACTTGTGGAAGTATTCACGTAAACATCTACTGCTCTGTAATATGGAGGGAGCTTTGTTAGCGGGGTCCAGCTTTCGTCGAATAAAACATGTTTGTCTAGGTTCAACTTCTTCACCAGCTTCTTAACTTTCATTTTGTAGGCTTTATCTACAGCCCGGGTTTTAACTACCAGCATGAGATTTTTGTACGATTTAAGAACTTTGGGAATCGCATATAGAAGCGTCTCAATCTTTTTCTCGGGGGATAGCCTAGCATTCCATAGGATTATTTTTTTGTCTTCTGGAAGGCCGAGAACTCTCCTTGCCTGATTTTTAGAGTAGGTAAGCGGGTTAAACAGCTCCACGTCGACTCCGTGGTGTATAACATGGGTAGGTTCAAAATCGCATTTATTGCGTAACATGCGCGCGGCATGAAAACTCACGGCTACGAAAGCGTCTACTTTGGAGTACAATTCTTCTAGGGCCTTGCAACCCTGTGTATTTATGTTATCGGGGGAGCCGTGGAGGACGAATAATTTAGGTATTTTCAGTTTTTCGAAAGAAACGAGATGCTCTGGTGAGTTAAGGTGGATGACATCGTATTTGTGAGGCTTTTGAACCACATGGTTTAACCTTCTGACTCCAAGTAAACCGCTCAAACATTGTTTGTCAATGAAATCTACACCGCTTTTGTATATAGTTGCTCTTAATTTCTTTGGAGGTCTATGAAGATAGTAATATCCTCCCATGAAAATAGGGAACAACCCTATTAGCAAGCGGATTTCTTCGATTCCCTCCATCCTTGTCAAGTAGTGAGGTAATGCGAAGTTGTAATGAACTAAGACCCCAATTGCTTGAAATATTATTTTCAATACTAGATCACTTCAATGTATTAGCTAAAGGAGGCCCCTCTCAATTCTAGGCGATATACCTATCAGCATTATTTCCAAGTCTCCAATATATTTGGGATGGCTACTTTTTAAACGTCTCTTCCAACTTTTCAACACCCTTCATGCTACACCGTATAGCAGTACACGTTATATCCTTCATATGTTAAAACGACTCCTTGAGCGGAGTCCAATAGGGAGGAGAATCTGATCGCGGACTCTATCCACAGTAAACTCGCATAGCCTACACTATCGTTTCGAACTACGAGTAGATCCGGTGGCATACCCTGTTTTGCAGGGCTGAACGTTAGGTTCTCGAGGAACTGCATCGACCCTAGTGCTACCCCCACCCTTTGATCCGTGACGACCGATATCCCTCGTGGCAGTAGCTGGCTTAATACCTGCGAGAACTCCCAGGTATTGTTATCCGCCCATCCTATTCCAAGCACAAAAGTGTTAGCTGAGTGCGTGAAATCCTCCACACCGTAAACTCCTGCCCAAGCTACCATGATAGTAAGGATTAGTGTCGCTACTAGCTTATCCCTGAATCCTGTGGCAAGATAGTCTGCGACGAAAGGTAAGAGGAGTAAATAAAGCCAGTAGAAGTATCTTCCACCCAGCCATGTCGCTTGGCGGAGCAAGTAATTCAACGTGGTACCAGCTAAGCCCACTAAACTCAGAAACACCAAGGCCGATAATGTGCTCCTCTTATTTTTACTTATAAGTAATTTTGGTAGTTCGTATGTGAGCGCTGAGGCAGCTAGGGATGGTAGTAGAGCCCATGAAACATAGAATATGCTGTATGGGTTTGTGGAATACCAGGCAGGCGATATGCTGAAAGGTGCTATAGCCCCCGATAGAAATCTCATTAAATCCTCGAGACCACCTACAGCACTTCTAAAGACAGCGTTGGCTGCATACGTGAAAGTTAGGTAGACGAGGCCGACTACAAGTGTGAGAGAGATGGCGGACTTAACGTTATCCCTGTTAACTAATTTTTTCACAAAGAGTAATGGTATGAGGAGGGTTGAGACTAGTAGAAGGTATGTGACGTGGAAAACAACGCCAGCCAGAGCTAGTATCGTTGTAGTCAAGTACAAAGGCGATTTGTTCCCAGGTGTATAGTCTAAGATAAAGCTTGAAGCAATTAAAGCTAGGGCTATTGAGAAACCCTGTGTGACTACCTGAGCTAGGGAGAGAGGCGGGGTGATAGAGAAGAGGATTAGTGAAATAAGCGCGGTCTTCCTACTCTTCGTAAGCTTGTATGTGAGCAGGTAGATGCTTAGCGTGTACAGGAGGTAGAGTGTGTACTTCAGCGTCAAATAGTATATCGGTATCTCATTCATATCCTCAAGCGAGAGACCCATAGTAGAGGCTAGTATCGCTGAAAGAGCTGGTTCTGCGTTGAATAGCTGGTAATAATCGTTCTCAGAGTACTTGTAGGGTATCCACCTCCCATCCCTAGCTATAGCGACAGCGAAGCTAACTGTAAATCTCGCGTCATCGCCCAATGGGTATGAATTGAATAACGCTACCACCGTGTAGGGGATAAGCGTCAGCAGGAGAGTTGAGAGAAACCCGTTGTAGTCGTGGATCTTAACAAGCAACAGTAAGACCATGCCGAGAAACATCGCGTTTAAATAGGGGAAGAGCATTATAGAACCGTTATACAAAAATATAAGCGTTAGCACGACGTATAATAAGGCAACAATTATTTCAACAGACTTTGCAATTCCTTTGCGTGGAAGAATACTTGCAAACCTGGTTTTCTCAAACCTTAGGGCAAAAAAGAGAATTAGACCGGTGAAATACAGCAGTAAAGCATATCTAACAAGAGGTTGTCTAAATAGCGAGTTTAAAATATTCAACATAGCCATTCCAGTCTAAATACTTGGCTTACGTGGTAGCTCTAAGTAAAGCAGTAGTAGGGTGAAGCTTCAAATTTATGATCAGATCCTCAGCTTTACGTAGCATCCGAGCTTGCTGAGTTAACTCTAGGTGAGTGCTACCCATTAATCCTACTCCTCACAACCTTAAGCTTTATACATATTCAACATTTGGGTTGCTACCTTACTCCACGTCATAACTTCTTTCCTGCCTTCAACACCCAACCTGGTAGCTAGCTCTTTGTTCTCTGCTAGCATTATTATTGCTTCAGCTAACGCTTTAGGCTCCTTGGGTGGGACTAGCAATCCGTTTACCATGTGCTTGACCCTGTATGGTATACCTCCAACCCTAGTCGCTACAACTGGCTTGCCTCTAGCCCAGGCCTCAGATATGATCATAGGATACACCTCGACGTAGTCGCATACACTTGGCACAACAACAGCCAGTGAACCATCAATAGCATCAATCTTTGTCTCCTCATCCACAAATCCCATAAACAAGACATCCTTATCTACGCCAAGCCTTTGAGCAAGCTCTTTATACGGTTTGAGATCTCCGGGCCCTATGACCATAAGCTTCAAATCGATAGAGCTCTCGACAGCATCGTGGAAAGCCTTTATCAATACATCGATACCTTTGAGAGGGTGCAACCTGCCCACATATAGAACATAGTCGTAGTTTATGTTGTAGCGCCCCCTAAACTCCTCCCCACCATATCTATGAGAGATAAACCACTCTGGAACCCCGTCAGGAATAAATGCCGCGTCGACACCGTACTTCTTACTTAAAATCACTTGATCTCTCAAACTCCTAACAAGCCTAATATCGGACAACTCGATAGCCTCCTTAAGCATGTGATTAGCGTAGAAAGGCCCTAGCAACCTCACAAAATAGTTTGGATGATCGTAGAGAGCGTCAACAGCCATGAAGTGCATAGCCGTTTTAACTCCTAGACTCTTTGCTTTTTCAACAACTTTAACCGCGAATAAACTGTTTTGGCTGTGACCATGAACGATATCAGCATCTCTAAGAACACTCTCTCTGTATTCCAGTGGGTATGTGAGATCAGGGAAGTGAAGCCTCAAAGCCTTTACCCTATGAACGTAAACCCCGTTTACAACCTCCTCCTTCGGCCTCTTCTCTACACCAAACCTGCTTGTGATCACATGAACTTCATGACCCATTCTTGCTTGTTCTTCTGCGAGGTTTTGAACGGCTCTTTCTAATCCTCCAATAACAGGTGGGTAATAGTGATATACATGGATAATTTTCATGATCTCCCTCTTACAGCCTTCAATATCCCATTTACCGCTACTACTCCATTGAAAATAGCATATAGTGTCAGTACCATGTAACTAAAAATCTTTTTGTGAATTGGATAACTCCATTTATTCATAAAATACGTGTGGTTCCTCCATTTCCAGTATACTCTGTCCTCTAGATCTAAGTATCTGTTTCCGCCGCTTTCGAGAGCCAAGTGGTAGGCATAAAACCTTGGCTCAAAAACAATCTTGTAACCCAGCTCCCTTACCTGCCTCTGGAGATCACTTTCCTCTCTATATCCAGTTCCCCCATACTTCTGATCATATCTTACACCTTTACTTAAAATTTCAACTTTTATAGCCATTAAAGGAGTAGTGTATTCTACTAATCGAGGGCCATGTTTTACATCGAGAAATATGAACCCCGTGACGCGTGTTATTGCATCCGCTAAATAACGTATATTAAGCGAAAAATCCGGGTCTATCTTTCGTCTAATAAGATTGATAACTCTTCCACCCACAACTCCTATTTGAGGATTTTTAAGCCAAGAGAGGGCTATATGAGTTGATTCATCTCCTGTGTATAGGTAATCGTCGTCATATAGTAAGAGGATATCCTTTACTTCTAAGTTCTCCTCAGAGATGTCTAATATCTTGTTTCTGGCTTTCGTTGAACCTCTTCTGCCAATATTGATATCATATATGACTTCGAAACCTCTGTTAATAAGACCTTCTAAAGCTTGTTTGTAGATTTCCCTCTCTCTTTCCGTAAGAGCGTCAATGACCAGAATAAAACCTTTGATCAACCTACTTTCTATGAAAGAGTTAACACAGTAGTGAAATACCCTACCCCTATTGAAAGAGGGGATACCAACAAAGATCCTACTATTCATCGCCATCTTTACATTACTTACCTTCTTTACTCCATACTATTTCTTTAGTCCACAGGTTCCTGACCGAGGCCGCTACAAGGTATAGTTGCGTGGCTATCCAAGTCCTGTAGGGCTTGAATGCTAGCAGGAGGAACCCAAGGAATATTAGCCCCAGGGCTATCGTGGAGCCTTCTACCGCGGTGTAGAGTAGGGTTGCCGCTGCTGCAACGAGTATCCAGGGGTTGAATAGGTGTAGGTACGCCTCGGCTGTTAGCACACGGCGTAGCCTGGGCGGCGCCTTGGGTAGAAGCCTTAGTGTTGCCGCGAAGTGCTGGACTAGGTGCTGGGCCCTCCTAACCCTCCACTTATTGTAGCCTCTACCCGGCACCCCCTCAACACACCACGCGTTGTCAACGGCTATGGACCTGTACCCCATCAACGCTATCCTTGTGGCCGTGTGGCTGTCGTCCGAGCCGAGGCTGGTGGGGAAGCCCCCGAGCTCTTCTAGAAGCCTCCTCCTGAACGCGGCTAGCTCGCCGTGGAAGACGGGGGTCGAGTGAGCCTTGCTCTCAGCAAGCCTTACAACATTGTAGTAGCCCCGGTACCCCTCCTCGACACCCGCCACACCCCCGCCAGCAGGCTTCTTGAGGCACGTCACAGCACCCACAGAAGGGTCTCCAAGCCAGGAGACAGCGTTGGATAGGGCGTCCCTTGAAGCCCACCTCGCGTCAGCATCGGTTATCACCACGACCTCACCGCTTGCATGCCTCAAAGCCTCGTTCAAGGCGAGGGCCTTACCCCTCCTCACAGGCTCCCTGACAAGCGTGACCCTCAGCCCCGGGTTCCTCCGAGCCCACTCCTCCACCCTCCCAGGCGTCCCGTCAGTGCTGGCTGAGTCGACTACGATAACCTCAAGCAGCTCCCTCGGGTAGTCCTGTCCAGCCAGGTCGTCCAGCTTCCCCTCTATGAGCCCGGCCTCATTGTACGTCGGCACTATGACCGAGACCCTCGGCTTGTACCCGGGATCCCTCCTCACACCCCAGGGCTTCCAAAGCCACCTCTCCTTCAAGTAGTAATAGTAGGCTAGAGGGAAGCCGAAGTGGGCCAGCGCTAAGCCTACTCCTAGCAACAACAGTATGTCCCGGAGCATGATCCACGGATGCTACGGCGGCTTAGGCCCCCTCCCGTCAGCCAGCTCCCCGCCAACACCCCAGTTCTCCCTGGGGATCTCGTGTATCACCACCTCCACAGCCTCCCTCGGTATCCCAACCTCCTCGAAGACTCTCGTAATACCCTTCACTATCCTCTCCTTAACCTCCCTCGGCCTGCCACTCCACATGTACACGTGGACTATGGGCATACCCTACACCAGGATACCCCACCTTTGCCCCTGTTTAATATAGTCTACCATGCAAAGCCCCCTCTAGAGGCTGGGGTTTCGGGGAGAGTAATTGGGGTGCTCACTACAATGCGTCTCTTCATATTCAAGCCCTAGCCCCGCTATCCAAGCCTACAGGCCCTTGGACTCTCAGCCCCAGGCTCTCCAGCAACGGCCTCCTCTTTAGTATCTCCCCGTCTAATGTAGCAAACACTTCTACGAGCCCTCTCCTAGCCAGCTCTAACGCGTAGGCGATGTGCATTACATCCAGGGCTCTAAGCTTCAATTCGAGAGCGAGATCGATTGCTTTCCTATACACGTGGAAAACATTGCTCCCGCCGGTCAATTCCACCCTAGGCTCGTCTTCGACGATGACGGGCTTCGCGTACTCCAGTATATCTTTGACGAGCGCGCGTGCCCTCCCCTTTTCATCCAAGATCATGTAGTGCAGGGGCATCTTATACTTTGACAAGTTTCTAACCACAACAGAATACAACTCCAGGAGTGTTAGCGGGGAAATATATATCCTCCTCCCCATGCTCTCCAACCGCTTGAAGACCTCTACTGAAATTGGGTGGTTCTCCTCCTCAT
>Ga0080005_109921_pt1 | contig 16375 bp, 30 predicted proteins | sample JossMetagenome_2_FD_69208 | JGI IMG/M metagenome (GOLD analysis project Ga0080005, IMG submission 69208) | Hot spring sediment microbial communities from Joseph's Coat, Yellowstone National Park, USA - JC3_ASED (SPADES assembly) (version 2) | ecosystem: Environmental > Aquatic > Thermal springs >... | reverse complement strand
GGCCATAAAGGACATAGTCGATGACTTCTACTACGGAAAGAAGATGGAGTCGGTGCTCAGGTTGGCGCAGACCATACTGGACAACGGTAGCTGACGTTAATACCGCAATTCTGAGGATTGATATAGCCAGCCTACGTGGCTTAATAGCCTTCAGGTTAGGAATTATGCTGGCCAGAACCCAGGTGAGAGTTATGAGTGACAGAAAGGAGATACCGAAAAAGAAGCTATTGAAGGGGTTCGTAAAGCTGACCGCACCGTTATATCTTATAGTAGGTATTCTCGTGGGTAACATGTATCTGCCTTATAACAATGGATTTATGGTGTTTTTGCACCTCTGGCTTTTGGTTTTAGACTTTAACCTTATCGCGCTCTACTACATATATCTATCCAAATATGACCTGCAGAGCACTATTACAAAGAGGAGGCTTAGTGCTATAAAGAGTGTGAAGCTAGTGACAGCAATAGCGCATATATTTACAGCCCTTGGCATCTTTGGAGGCGGTCTCGTTTTAGCCTCATATTTTATCTTCCAGAGAGCCGTAACCTCGGGCCTAACTAAAGTCTCTACAAGCATGACATCACAGGAGGCAGTTCTGACTTTACTGCTACTGATCTCGCTTCCCATTCCAGCATATATTGTAAAGAAGGAGACCGAAAAGGCGATTCGGCTAGGGATGAAGAACGTTACGAGTGCGTAATGCCGTCATGAAGGGTGAATAAGACCTTAAGCAAAACATAGATGATGCTAGCGACGAAGAAAGAGTGAAGCCTAAACCCCGTGTCAGCCGAAGATCCTGTTGAGGAACTGCTCCAGTGGGGACGGTTCCGTCATGTAGACGTTGTACGTGATGAAGCACGAGCGCACCTCTATGGTTGCGTTGGGCTGGCTGGCGCCTATGAAGAGGACGTACTTGCCTTCCGTCAAGTTCACAACGAAGCTTATGTTGTTCCCGTAGACGTGAAGTACTGCCTGCTCTATATCGACTTCGGAGCTGTTATCGATGGTCACGCCCCACCCCGTGGTCACCGTGTAGTTCGGCGTACTGGTACCTATCGGCATGTTGCCTTCTAGCCTGATTGTCAGGGGCCAGTTATAGTAATTGCTGGCCCTCGCGAGCCACACGTTGATTGGCACGCTCGATGAAACGTTGCAGTAGAGCGTGGCCCAGCTGGCGTAGTCCTCGTTTATGGTAATGGTTAAGTTCTTCTCGACTACTGGGGTGGCCCACACAGGGACTGCGTGGACGTATATTATGGTCGGTGGTCGGAACCACAGGCCCAGAATGAAAATCACCAGGACGGGCACTCCTATGACTATCGCGAGGCCCTTCAGGAAGCCCTTGTCCACCACTTTCTGCACCCGAATACTCATTGCGCGGAAAGGCTAAAAGGCCTGAACCTAAGTCTTACGCACTTCACGACAGGACCCGTCGTTCTAGCGTAGAATACAATATACTTATGAACCACGTCACAACCAGAGAAAATCATACTTCTCTATGAGATAGGAGAGTACCAGAGCGGCTATGATAAAGGTGACCTCCACAATAAATATACCCATCATAAACAAGGTTTTGCTACTTGAAAAAGCCATCAATATAAAGCCAGCAAGAAACAGCAGAGAGAGCATACCGATGCTTAACGCAAATGCTGTCCCAGCTTTCATTAGCGCCTCCAGACGTCTATCACGCTAGAGGGATTAAAGCCTGTGAGGCGGACTAAGCTCTAGTAACGACCACGGGAGCCCTATGTCTTATAAACTTTCGGAACTCACTAATTAATGAGCTGTGAGGTGGTCATGAATGTCGGCTGTGCCAGATGAAAAAGGCTTGAATGTTCAGACAGGCGGGGCAGGCGGGCAAGTGCAGGGGCAAGTAACAAAGGAGGAGAGCGGAGCCACCCCTAACCTGGGGTTCTGTGGGCCTCTCACCAAGTTCTTAACGAACTCTTTCTTCAGTCTCGATGATTTGGCATGGTATTTATTGATGAGATTTGAAAGCGCTAATAAGTCTATTCTAGGCATGGGAAGCACATATAAGGAGAGGATGACATCTCTAAGGGTCATGAATTTCCTAGGCGCGATAGAGGAACTAAGAGATCTATTGGCCGACCTTTATGTTGAAGGCTATAACAGAGCGTTCTTTGAAGACCCAGATAACGTGAAAAGGTATGCAGACATAGTTTCGAGACTGGTAACACTATATGATGACTTTACGGCTGGGAAAATAACCAACTATGGAGACCTCCTTCTCAAATTGTCCGAGATTAGAACCGAGCTTGAGGATTTCCTCGCTGAAGTAATCGGAGTGAGAACGCCTACCAAGCAAGGGAGCAAGTAACTAATTATACCATCAAGTTTTCCTTTTTTTGCTTCGTGTTCTAAGGGGATGTTTAAGGCATCTCCCTAAGCAAGTCCTCGGCCGTCTTCCTCTCCGTATAGTGTAGTATGTGCTCCAGCGAGCGGTGGCCCGTCACCTTGGCCACTATCGAGGGGTTCACACCCTTGGACAGCATGTACGTTATGAAGGCATACCTCAGGCTGTGGCTGTTGAAGCCGTATGTCCTCCTGCAGTAGGAGATAACGGCGTCCTTAGGGTTGCCCACGCCAGCCAGCCAGCTACAGGCTGCCTCCAGGAGCACCTTCCCCTGCCCCCTCCTGAGCTCCTCGGGGAGCACCATAAGGCGCTGGTCGCCGATGTCCTTGTGCTTTTCCACCCTGACGTACACCTCGCTCTTCCCTGTCTCACAGAACTGCCTGAGCGCCTCCACGGCCTCCCCAACCCTTGATCCGTTCCTTAACTGAATAAGGAGAACCACATCTTGGGGCTTCCTTGTCCTGTTAATGTGTGAAAGAATCTTTTGATACGTTTCGTTATAATCTAATCCAGCATCCCACCCACGCTTAGGCCTCTGTAACTGGGCCACTCCCCAGCCCCTCTGTCAGCTTTTGTAGAAGAGACCGTAAAAAGCTGACGGATCCCCAGCACGTTCTGGCAGGGCACTCTGTCAGCTTAGGGATGTAAGATGACGCTTCACTAAATGTATAAGCAAAATAAGAAAACAAATTTGTAACTTCAAAGTGGGGGACTCTGCCTCTCTGTGTATTATAGCTGGACAGACCCCAAGCTTCGCGCTTTTTCCAAGGCGCCTGCGTATTTAGCACGTTTCCTGACGACACTTGTAAGAGCCCTCTGGCTCTCCCAAGGTCTCTGACGTGCTAGCCGCCGCGCGGGTACATGGCTCCCAGCCAGACCCCTGGGGCACAATGGCATCTGGGGCCTCCCTGAGCACGTTCCTGGGAGAGGGGCCAGTTGCTGGGGTACAACATAATAACGGAAAAGAAGACAAAGAAAAGACCTAAAGGCTAAGCCTCGAACCTTATGCGCGGCCGCCTCAGACCCTTTGCGTCTGCCTGTAGCACTCAAACAAGCATATGTCAGCGCACAGGCGCCTTGTGACGAAGTTGCTGTGCTCCTGGGCGCAGGCCCTCCTGCACTCCCTTTCACACTGATTCAGAACCTGCTGGGCGTACTGCTCGAGGTCTGGGAGCCCTGCCAAGCCTTACCCTGGAGCCTGCTTTAATACTGGAGGCTAATAAGCCGTCAACGCCCTAGCGTGTGACATGAAGCTATAGGCTTTTATACTCTGCTGGATATCCAGATATCTGGATATCTGGATATCTGCGGGGTGGTGCGTGATGGGTGGCGGGGGGCTTGGGAGGAAGGTACAACAGAACCTTAAGATAACCCCAGACGCCCAAACATTGTTGTCCGTCCTCTCACTGGCGATGGATAAGACCATGGGTGAGGTCGTTGAGATAGCGTTGTATGAGTATGCGACAAACCACGCCAACGTGATAAGGGAGCGGCTGAGGAAGGCCTCCGAGGCCGCGCTGAACACCTTTGACAGGCTTCTTAGCGGAGGTGATGTAAATGGCTGACTGGCTTGCACAGGTCTTCAAGTACTGCCTCTACTACTACGGCGATGAGAACCCGTGCAGGTGCACAATCTACTATGACAGCTTCGAAGCCTTTGTAAGGAGGAGGAAGGTCGCCAGCGCGCGAACCGCAGAGAGGCGCCTGAGGGAGCTTGCCCAGCAGGGGCTACTGCGGAGGAAGCCCCTCGGCAGAACCACGGTCTTCTGGCTTACAATGTCAGCTTGCGACAAGTTCAAGGCCTGGCTTGAGCGGTACAGGGGCACGGAGGAGTACAAGGTACTGGTCGCACACGCCGCGCAGTACAACAAGGGCTCCTGAGACAAAGGGGTGATGGTCGTGAGCGGTGAGAAAGTCCAGCTCGCCGTCATGGTTCCAGCTGATCTATATGAGCAACTCAATGAGGCCTGCATAGCGCTCGGCATGTCAAGAAGCAAGCTGACGAGGGTAGCCCTGAACTACGCCTTCCAGATAGGCATTGAACGATGTTTGTATGAGTCCACCTCTGTTGATGCTAGGTTCACCTTCGCTCTCAGCGCCGATCTGTATCAGAAGCTCAAGGAGCTTGCCGTGAGTCAAGGAACCTCTAAAACTACTATAGTGAGGTCGGCCCTCGTCTGTTTCCTTCAGGTGCTGAAGCCATACATGGGGAAGTTCGTTGAGGTCAATGAGGTGAAGGTTCCAGCCTGGGCAATAGAGGTTCTGTCGACGATAGCGGCCGCCGAAGGGAGGACGACAGATGAGCTTATTGCCAGGGCCATAGTGTACTACGCCAAGAAGTACGCCATGAAGCTGGGGCTCAACATTGCGGAGCTGAACAAGGCCCTGAGCGCTCAGGAACCCCAGAGCTGAGAGAGAACTAGAACTCCCAGTTGGTTTTTTTATCTGGCACCTAAAAAGAAAAAGTTAAGGGCTTTTAAGCCGTTACATCCTCTAGGTAACCTATTTTGTCGTCGTGGGTCTCGTGAGGAACCTCTCCCTTAGGTAATCTATTACCTCACGACAGAACTCGTGAGGAACCTCTCTCCTTACTTCAAAGTCTGCTCTGGAATAGATTATTTCGCCAGTTCCTCTGTGGCAGAGGAATTCAACGATCGGGCCGCCATCCACGGCTATCAGAAGGCTGAACCCCAGGATCTCCTTTTTATTGTATGACGTTATCAAATTGATGTCTATGACATTCTCATTGAATAACTTGTTCCAATTCCTTTCCCTGTGGTATTCCTCAAGCCTCTCGATAACTTCCTCAACATCCTTCTCGGCCATCTCCTTTTTCTTTGCCACAAATGCACTCGACAAGCTACTACACCTCGCACCTGTCTAGTACTAAGTACTGCGTTGTATATAAGTGTTTCCATAAGTTCCTGCGGGAAAGGTCTTCATGGGCCTAAAGGAGATGTCGTAACCTATGACATGTTCAGCATATCAATCTTCAGATTTGCGGTATTGACGTCAGCAAGGCCTCAACTTAAAAGGCCTATATGTAAAGGTTGGCTGGACTTATCTGTGCTTCTTTAGCGGGTCAACCAGGTACTTCTTTATGATCCTATTAAGCTCCTTTTTGTCTAGCACGTAGCCTTCCAATAATCCGACGTACCAAAGGTCGTCTTTCGTTACCTTATTATATTCCAATTTTGACTGCTCCTCTGGATCTAATAACCACCAATAACCTTCGGGCCAAAGCACTTCGGATATCGTCCATTGTAGAAGGTCATAAAGTTTTGCTCTTTTTCTTCTAAGGAACTCCGAGACCTCGGATAAGAACCAGTTCTTAGGTTCTCCAAAGACCTCCTTGTTCGCCTCATTATCAAACCATCCTAAGCCCTCCCAGAGCTTCCTGTCATTGAGCCTGGCAATCACATCTGGGGCTATCGTCTTAAAGAAGGCCTCGATCCCTCTTAACGCAATATAGTTGTATATTGAAAGCAGTACTTCAGCACGCTGATCTACCGAGAGCTTTTCCCACATATCGTAGTAAAAGGTGTTGAAGTCGATTCCAATTAGCTTTGCTAAAGTGTATGGTATTCCGGTATCCTCCATCAAATCTTCACGTCTGACAAGAAGAGAGCCTAGTAGCCCTTCGGCTTTCCTCCAAATCGAATTCGGATCTCGAACGCTCTGCTCCCATTCGTTCCATTTGTCAATAACGGCCTTCACAATGAAATCCCTTATATCCTCCGGGGTCTTCAGAAGCTTAGCTTCACTCATTCACATCACCCAGACCCTACTCCATCAGCTAATTCTATGTAGTACAACGTATATAAGTGTTTCCGTGAGCCTTTGTGAGAAAGGTCTTCATAGCCTAAAGAGACACCATAGCCTATAGCATACTTGGCATGCCAATCCTCAGATTTGCGGAATGATGTTTGCGACGTGTTCCATACTACAACATAGCCTGACCAAGGACGCAGGCCCCAGGGCCGAACTGTCGACCCTGAGGCCTGGGGCCTAGGGCCCTGGGGGTGCGAGGCGTGGGTGTCGGGCTTTGGCCCTAGAATAACAGGAAAGGGAAGGAAAAAAGCTTTTCCAATGAGCGATCAAAAGATGCCATATCGGATCCTGACGTGCTTTCCCACATACTCGTCGGTTTTCCTCTTCATCGACATGACGCAATGGACGGCCGCCCTCCTTATGATTTCGGCCTTTGACGTCTTGAGCCAGGCGGCGACCAGGCCCAGCTCCCTGTCAAGGTTGTCGTCGATCTTGATCGAGGTGACTACGAACGGCCTGCCGTCATAGACGTCCTGGAAGATCGGCGGTAGCCTCTCATGCTTCCTCGCGTACTCGATGGTCTCCCATATGGCCCTCCTGATTGCCTCAGACCTGTTTATGTTAGGGTTTGCCTTTGCCAGCTTGTCGAGCTCTACCTTAAGCTCCCTTGGAAGCTTGAAGCTGTATGTCTTCACGCTACCACCTCACAGCTCTTCATAGTCGCCGCACTTGTCGACCATGCACTCCTCCATGCAGTCCTCATAGTCATCATCGTCCTCGCACTCATATTCACATACGCTTTCCGCTCCAACACAGTCCTCATAGTCCTCATCCCAGCTCATGGTGTCACCCCCTGGGCCAGGGCCACAGCGCTGACGGAGGGCTCGGCTGGTGAGGGCACAGCCCCATAGACGACGTAGTTGTCCTCATAGGGCGTCAGCGTCTTAATGAGCCTTACGAGGGACAGCCTCACGATCTCGCTTACGCTCACCATGTTCGCCCTGGCCATCCTCTTAAGTTCGGTGCGAGTGTCAAGCGGAACCTTAAAGGTGGTTATGACGTCGTATTTGTCGACATTGTAGGCGTAGTGGCCTATGTCCCTGATGCCGTTTCTGAGGATCTGGCTCACGGCCAACCTCATTATCGTGCTCATCGGCATCCCGAGCGACTCGCTTACCCTCTCAAGCAAAAACCTCAGGCTCCTGGGCATCTTCACAGAAATACAAACGAGGCCCATGCCCTCATCCCTCGCGCGGTATTTGGTAATACCAAACTCATATAAAAGGTGTCAGGCGGTGGGGCGGGGTGAAACCCTTAAATAAAGGCGACCATTCCGCCCCAGCCCAGCGTAACCGTTTCAGCTTTCAATATGTTTATAAGTCACACAATGAGCTTGCCACGCACGCTACGCAAAAACCTCGAGATTCCAAAAGTGTCAGTCTTCAGCTCTCTCTATCTCTGCAGAACGCTATTTCCTTCAATATTATATACCTTCCGTCAGGTGCGCTAATATCATGATAGGTCAGACAGATCTTGTCTCCTGTGTACCTATACTCATTGTCTACCTTTTCCCATTCATCATCTACGATGTCTTCCTTATAGCTTATATAATCGGCTATCCGATTTACAGCTCCGTTGGTGTTAACATACATCTTTGAATGTAACCAGTCCTTAAGTTTCTCAAACTGATCCTCCGTGAGCTTCGCATATAGCTTTATGTAGTTGTCCTCCGTATCTATTATCTCGAGCTTTCCCTTCGTTAGCTTTCTCAACTCGGCCAGGAGTTGTCTCAGACCCCGAGCCATTTTCTTGTTCTTTACCTCGGCTTCCTCATCACTAAATGTGCTCGACAAGGTACTACACCCCGCACCTGTCTAGTACTAAGTATTGCGATGTATATAAGTGTTTCCGCGAGGATTCTCGCAGAGAACCTTCATAGCCTAAAGGGATGTCCTCAGAAAAAGGCAGTACGGCAGGTACCTCGGGTACCAGGACGTGACGGCCTTGAACACAATGAAGACTATCAGGATGATGACGCCAGCTATTATGATGTCCACCAGGTTAAGTGAGGCCTTAACGTAGAGCCCAGCCGAGGCCGACCTTCCGTATTTGTCGCTCACGGAGACCGAGATCAGGTTGACCCTTGTGTTTACGAAGCAGGTCCTGAACACGGTCGTGTTGTAGGCCTGCGGCGTCCCGTCAACGTACCAGGTTATGCTGTAGGGAGGCGTCCCGCCGCTTATGTCCGCCCTAAGCGTGTAGCAGGCCCTCGAGAGCAATAGGTAGTTGCTCACCCTTATCGGCACAACGCTTGCCGAGACGCCTGGGTTCACCGTTATCGGGATCGACGTGTACGCCGTGCCGTTGTACGCGTCCCTGAGCACGACCTCAGCCACGTAGTGCCCTGGCCTCGTCGGCGTGAAGCTGAGGGTCATGACGCCTGGCGCCCTTACAGTCCTCTCGGCCACCTGCGTTCCGTTCAGGTATACGCTCACCGTGTAGGGCGGGTGCCCGCCCGTCGCGGCGACCGTTATGTTAACTGGGGAGTTTACGTCCACGGCGCTCGGCCCCACGGCTGAGAGCGACGGGCCCCTGAGCACAGTAAGGAGGACCCCTGAGGCCGCCGTCGCGCCCATGCTGTCCCTGACTATAACGCTCACGTTGTACTTGCCAGCAGTAGTGAGCGTGAGCGGCAACTCGGTCGCGTTAACCGTGTAGGGCGTCCCGTTCAGGAACCAGGTGATGTAGTAGGGGGGCACGCCGCCGCTTATGTCCGCTATCATCGTGACGTTTGTCGTGTTCTCAATTATTGGTGGGGCCACCATCTTGACGCTGACCCCTAGCCTCGGGACGACTCGGAGCGTGAAGTTCGGGGTCTTCGCCGCGTAGCCTGCCGAATCAACTATGAGGAAGTATATGACGTATGTGCCTGGCGGCACTGGGAAGTTGATAATGTAGGTGTAGGTGTTCACGCCAGTTATGTTGGTGACTATCGGTGAGCCCCATACCGTGCTGTTTGCGACCAGGTAGACGTAGATGGGGTACGTGGCGCCCGACACGCCTATGGTAGCGGTTATCGTGAACTTCATGCCCTGCTCAACTATCGCAGGTGCCCTGACGCTGAAGGTAGTTATCGTGACCTCCCCGAACACGAAGGCGTTAGCGACTGGCAGTAGCATAACCAGTAAAAGAAGGGAGAGAGGAAGGAGCGGGGCGGGCCTCAAATCCATCCCCTGCCCCTCTTCGGTTGCTCCACCACTGGCATCATGATGCCAGCCGACTCAACCGCAAGTGAAGGCCTCAGCTGGGGCGGCAGGTTTATGGCCACCAGCCTCACCACGACGACCGGTGCGATCTCGAGCGCCAGGGTTGCGATCTTCACAGTGCGGTCGGCGTCCTCAAACGTCTTGGCTACGTCCTCTCCCTCCTTCTTAAGCGCTATGGTGGTAACAACGCTGCTAGAGGCGTTCTCGACCACTGCCATCAGGGCCTTTGTGACTCTCGTGAGGAGCATCCAGATGGTTCCCATTATCTGTTGCAACGGGACGATGATCTCAAGCATGTTATTTGGCGCCACCACGGCCCTTATCACGAGCTCTATGGCGTCCTCTATGAGCTCAGATCCCTCTTCGGCCATCTGTGGGAGGCTGATCTTGACGCTCCTCCTTATGTCCTCTATCAGGTCCTTTATCTCGTCCCTTGTAAGCCTCACTATGGGGATTGTGGTAACCGTTTGGGCATCCTTCTTGTTTTCACTGCTCATCCTCTTTCACCTCCTCTTCCTCCTCAGGCTCCTCTACCTCCTCTGCCCTCTCTTCTGCCTCTTCTTCCTCAGCCCTGCGACGCCTTAAGCCCGCGCGCCTGGGAGGAGCCGTCTGTTGGACAGTAATTGCCTGTTGGGCGGACCCCTGCGCCCCGCCCTGCATCATGTTGCGCGCCATATCGTAGTACTTCTTAAGCTCCTCGTTCGTGCACGGGTACACGTGGCCTATCCTGCCAAAGGAGGCGTACCTGATCCTGTAACAGTATGCAACCGCGGTCGGAGCCTTGTTAGGCGGCGGAGGCCGCGTTATGTCGGTTCCGAACACCACAAGTATTTCATCACTAGACACATCGCCGCCGAACCCTTCATCGCCTTCGTCCTTCGGCCTGAACTTGTAAATGGCAACGGTAGTAAACCCCTGCGGCAACGGATGAACCTTAGGTCCAGAGGAGAAAATACAGGAAAGGATGACGCCAGCTTCCGTCCCAAACCCAGCGTTGGCTAAAGCTATAGCAGTGTCTATTGGATTAGGCGTAGTCATGTCTGTAGCATAGTCGGAGAGGATACGACCGCACTCCTTCTGTTCATCGCTCGCGGACATCCCGCTCTCCCCCATTAGCATCGTCAGGAAAAGCTTAAATGGGGTGGTGCTCTACGCTTCTCTTATAGAGCCGTAACAGGGTTTTACTTGACCAAGTAAAACTGTTGTTAAGTCCATTTTTGTTAAGTTAAGTCCCCGGAAACCCCTATACGGGTGCGCAATTTTTTCCATGGATTTTGTACAATGGTTAACTTGGCCAAGTAAAATCCGCAAGGTAAGGGTCTGCGGGAGTAGGGCCGAGGCCCGTAACGCGTTGAACATGTTGATACCGCAGTTTTGCGGTATTGAGCATCTAGGAGCAAATAGGTACGTCGGAAGGCAATAGGCCCAGCTAACGGCGCCAGCTGTAGGCCACGTATACCGCCAGCCCAGCGAAGCTCGCCGCGACAATTATGAGCGCCCACGTAGAGGCGTAGTTTGATACCGTGGGCCCCACGGCAGTCGCTGGCAACGGGCTGACCAGCGATGATGTGGGGACGATCGTAGTCATCCTGTTTATCATCACGGTCGCCCCGTACATCGCGTAGAAGACCTGGCCCAGCAACATGAGAACGAATATGAACGCTAACGCCATTATCGTGAACGCTATCCAGCCGAGGGTTATGCGCATTGCTGGGGGCGCCCCAGTATAGTATGTCGACCAAAGGTAAAAAGTTAGCAGGTCTCTATGGTCTTGACCTCATTTGTTACCGTAAGCACGAGGACCTTACAGGGGTCGTTGGAGGCGAGGACCCTCTTAACCAGGTGCTTGCGTCCCCTCTTATCTACGACGTACGTTAGTGAGCCTACCTCCTGCACCCCTGCACTTGAACCGTCAACCTCAACCAGTACTGCCGCCATATTGCCTTTCCAGCTCTAATGCTAGCCTGCAGAGGGTTTTAAACTTAGATCCTGTGGTCATTGAGGCGATAACCAGGTACGCGAGGACCCTGTCCTCATCGTTCCTTATCCTCGGCAACATGTCCTTAAGGTCTTCAAGAATGTGGTAGCCTCCTATACCGCCCCTGAGGTCGCCTTCGCCGTTTACAGCGATATACAGGGTCTTGGCTGTTACGTACGCCTGGAGCTCATGAGGGCTGGCGTTCCTACAAAAAGTAAGGAGCCTCCGCTTGAAGTCGCTCCAGTCGCTCGCCATAGTCCTGCACTCTAAGCCGTAGCCTCGAGAAGCACCTTACCGTTGTTGTTGACACAGTTCTTTATGAACTCGTCGCGCTTATCAGGAGGAAGGCCCCTCGCCATCGCAGTACACTTAGCCACAAGCTCGCCATTGTTCTCGGGCACTTCGAGCACCCAAAAGCATTATTGTCTGGCCAGACTTAAAAGCGTGGAGGCTGGGTTATGAGCTGTTCGGGCCCATCCAGACGACCCTGAACCTGCGCTGTAACAGTAACGCAGACGTGAACGCCAGAACCGTAAGCGCCGCTAAGGCGTAAGCCCTCTGCCCCAGTAGGGCCATGAATGAGCCAGTCACCCCTGACGCCAGGATGAGGCTCCTCAGGACGTCCCTTATCGCCCTTGCCATCCCTATGAACACCGATATGAAGAACGCCGTGACCAGGGGCACGCCAGCGTAGTCGTTGGCGCTGAGGTAGCTGACGCTTGGGTAGTTGACGGCCATCGCTGGCGGCGCGCCAGGGGTAACTGAGGTATTGGGCGGCCTGAGCACTGGCAGAACCGACAGGTTGGTCGGCACGTTTGAAATGAGGACCATGGTCGTCGTGACGGTACCGTTTATGGTCTGAACGACGTAGCTTACCGCCGTGCCGCTAAGCACCTGGTAGTACGACGTTACGACGGTTCCCGTGTTAATTACGCTGAGCGTTGACGTTACGGTGCCAGTGTAAACTATCGTGCCAGTTGACGTTACAGTTCCGCTTATCTCCTGCGTTATAACCGTCGTCACGTTGCCAGTGTTTATTATGGTTGCGCGGGTCGTCACGTTGCCAGTGACGAGGTTTACGATCCTCGTCGTCACGTTGCCAGTGTATACGATGGTGCCAGTTGTAGTGACGGTGCCGTAGTACTTCACGCTCTCATTGACACTATTTATGATGGTTCCCGTGTTTATGACGCTGTTTATGATGGTTCCCATCTGCACGAGCGTCGTTGTGACGTTCCCCTTGTAGAGTATTGTGCCCGTGGTCACCACCGTCGCATTGCCAGTCGTCTTAACTACTACGGTTCCCGATGATGATACGAGGATCGTACCCGTGGTGTGAAGCGTCACGTTGCCAGTCGAGACCACCATGACCGTGCCAGTGCTGGACACTACCACCGTGCCCGTGCTCTTTATCGTAAGGTTGCCAGTCGTAACGAAGTAGACGGTTCCGCCAGAGGTGAACACTATGGTTCCCGTGTTGAGGTTCGTTATGGTTCCAGTCACTTCCTCCGTGAGGTTTGCAGCGTACGCTGGCCTTGCCGTTGTGATCGTAAGGAGTGCTACAGTGAGGGCTAAGACCGCTACCGCTGTGACGACGTGGCCGCCCTTCATCTCTCAGCCCTCAGGGCCGCCAGGAGCCTGACTATTCCATATATCGCTATGGCGCCTATCAGTATTTCAAAAAACGTGTACACGTAGTTCGCGTTGGCCCAGCCGTAGTTTATCTTAGTCTGTGTCACGTAACTTAGGACCGCGCCAGCCACGTTGAGGCCGCTCATTATGATCCCTAAGGCGTAGGCCATTATGACGATGATTATAATTAGGATTAGCGGAAGCCACGCGTGCGACAGCGCGTCCCAGAGGCCCACAGCGGCCCCCTTTTGTATGTGGCTCTGAGAGGTTTATTGCGTTATGATCCGTAGAAGAACGAAGCCCTGTTTATGAAGTCAAGCGCCCTCCCGAGGGCCTTCTCATTAATGGTCACGCCAGGCGTGTTTGACTTGAGCTTCACGAGGGCCATCTCCGCCATCGTGGTTATGTACTCTAGCGCGCTAGCGGCGTCCAGATCCATTCCGCTGACGCTCAGCATCTCCCTCAGGGTATCGGCCTCATCCTCGGTGAGCGGCACGGTTATGGCTGGCGTCAGGTCGCCGTCCCGCATGTAGAAGAGCGTGAGAGTTCCCTCCCTGTAGTCGGCCCTGGCGGCGACTCCCTCGCCGTCAAGGATTACCTCGAGGTAGGCCTCGTTGTCATTGATTACTGTCCTGAGGCCGCTCCTTTCTACAAAGACAGCCTTAGTCTTAAACATCACCGCTATGCCCCCAGGATAACTAGGGCCTAGGAGTTAATAAAAAATTATTGGGTTTGGGGTTTGGGGAGATAGGAGGCCGCTCAGGCCTTGGCGTAGAGCCCAGCCCTGGCCGTGTAGAGCTCGTGTATCTTCCTCTTCATGCACTCCTTGAAATGAACGAACCTCTCGCCCTTCTTGTAGGGAGCTGCCTCCTCCTTGCAGGCCTTGGCGGCCTCCCTGAAGATCTGCTTCATCTCCTCCCTGGGTACGAGACCCCTCCTAGTCATACCCACTCACTCACCTCACGTTCTATATAGGTGGTTGGCAACGGAGCCTTATAAATATATCGTTCGCAGCATGGCATAAGAAACGTCATAATTCGGGCCAAGTGCGCTTTAATGTCATCGATCGCGCGCTCGCCCGCTAGGGCTGGGAGAGAGCCGCGCCGCTCACTGGCTCGCATATATCAGCGGCGCCACCTCCCTGACATAGTACCTCCTTACCTGCACTACCGTGAAGGCGGCCGCTAAATACAGCAAGATAACCAAAAGCTGTTCCAGGTAGCTCAGGGCTATGATCCCGACGTGGTCGGCAATGAAAATGAGAAGGCCAGAAAACCCGTAGCCCGCTATGGCGAGAACTAAGAGCCTTAGCCCGTTGATAACCCTCTCCCTCGCCTCGAGCCGCCTCTTTGGATCATGGCTTCGCAGATCCTCCTTTCGAGTCTGCCATCTATACACGATAACGAGCTCATCTCCTAGGAAGGCCAACCAGAGGGCCAGGATGACCATAAGGACGTTCCGGAAGATAATGGATGATAAGACGAGCATTATAATCAAAGCAATGTCATAAATGATCAGCCGTGGCGTGGCCGCTAACAGCCTCTCCAGCCTGTCGCGCACGTTCTCACCTCATGAGGCCATGCCCGTAGTCTTCCTCCTTTAGGGCCTGTTTCTGTTCGATTGATCCAGCGCACGGGCCTTACTGGTTTCCTCCCACCACCTCTCCGCTCCAGGCGACGCCTTTTTAATGATATAGACCTCATGCGCCAGTGGCATGGCCATAAGAATAGCCATGAAAGACACTAAGAAGGTAGAGATGTAGCTCCCGAATCCGAACGCGGCGTTAATGGCATAGAGGACGAATATGATGATCCATGGTGACGTTACGCCATAGACTGTTAGGACAAAGGTTGCCTTATTCCTCATATCAACTAGCTTTCTTAGGTCATTGTTCCGTAAGGCCTTCTTTAACTCTATTATATCATTGAGCATGAAGTAAGCGAAGGCCAGCATGCTCGCCAGTAGGTAAAGCCCGACGGCCGTGTAGCATATAAAGATGATATGGTAAACGCCAAATAATATGAGGAGCACTATAACTAAGCCTATGAGTAGACCGATCGACTTCTCTATGTTAGCCATCTGCTTTTCACTCATGTCCATCTTCTCACCTGTTCATAAGGTCGGCCCTGTCCTTCAGTGCGTAGTAGAGCTGTAGGATGTCTACAATTACCCTTATGGTCTGTCTTGCGACGTCGTCATAGCACTGCGTGGCCTGCGCGGCCTGTGGGTCCTTGCCGTGAAGACCTCTGTCAATGAATTCTCGTACCAACTCGGAGACGGACTTCCCCTCATCCTTGGCCTTCTTTTCAAGCTCTTCCTTCCAGCCCACCGGAATGTTGAAGCTCATGATGGTCTTCGGCTCCTCATTCGCCTCCATTACGTCTTCTCACCTCCTCCCTGTCCCGACTTCTTTAGCATCTCCTCGGCCATCCGAAGCTTTTCGGCGTTCTTTGGATCCTTCAAATAGTAGTCCAGAGCCTCTATAGCGATCTTCTTATAGTCGGTCGGGCCCCCCAATATCATGTTCACTCTCTTCAGCAACCACATCTTCCTCCTTATTTCGCTAGGTATGTTTTCTATCCTGATTGACGTCGGTCCTTGAGAGTTCTCACGCTTAGGCATCAGCATCACCTCCTGGGATGAAGAGCGCGTACCCTACATATACAGGCTCCTCGTCACGAATGCTTATCGGGTATATATTGGGGGTCAGCGTCGCGGCTATCTCTGGGTCAACGTGGCGATCCCTGAGAAGGACTACCTTATAGTTCTTCGCGAACCTGTAGTAGTTGCCAGCTAAGGCACTATAGGCAGGGCGCTCGTACTTGTTAAGGTAAATGAACCTGGCCTTATACTTCTGGCTGAAGTCGTCGTAGGACATCTCAACCGTGGCGTTGTCGGATTCCAGGAAGCCGCGTGGGAGAAGGTCGCTTGAAATGTAAATGAATGTTCTCCTGTTGTCGGCCTTCTGGAAGGCGACAGAGCTTATCCCTGAAAGGTACGGCTTCAGCCTCTCCTGTAGCCGCTTTTTGCGCTCTACCATCTCCTGGGCTATCCAATATGGGTCGTAGGCCAGGTGAACCCTGTGAGCCAGGAAGCCGAGGCCGTTTGCCTCAAGGAGCTCCTTTGCCTTCTCCTCCTTTTCAAGCAATTCCCGCGCCCTATCACCCACCCAGGCCTGAGCCACTCCACACCACCTGGGCCCTAGGCCCAGTACCCTATAGGGGTTTCAAGGGTATAAAAGGGTTTCAGGGGTTTCGGGAGGCTAAGGGGCTTAAATGCCAGAACGTGATCGGCACGTCAATACCGCAAATCTGCGGTATCGTCCTCAGAGGACGTAATCTACGGAGCCCTCACCT
>Ga0080005_174187_pt1 | contig 16384 bp, 19 predicted proteins | sample JossMetagenome_2_FD_69208 | JGI IMG/M metagenome (GOLD analysis project Ga0080005, IMG submission 69208) | Hot spring sediment microbial communities from Joseph's Coat, Yellowstone National Park, USA - JC3_ASED (SPADES assembly) (version 2) | ecosystem: Environmental > Aquatic > Thermal springs >... | reverse complement strand
TCTGTCTTTATCTGAGGACACTCTATCAACCCTTCCCAATACTTTCCCTTCTTGACTTCTTACCTCTAAACCTTCCAGTTCAAAAAAGTAGTATTCATCCTTCTTTCTCTTGGGAAGGTTCTCCTTTGGCAAAAAGACCTTTGCACCCAAAAAACGGATAGCATCCTCCTGACTTTGCACACCCTTTAACTTTATAAGCACCCACTTTTCTCCATGTGGTCTGAGCTTTTCCAACTCAAAGGGCACATAGTCTCCTCCCCTTTTTTTGAAATAAACTTTCTTTATCCTCTTCCACTCCTTTGGAGGAAGGTATGCAAGCACCTTTAACTCCTGATTCAACCCGTAGGTGTCCGCAATCTTGCCAATAACCACAAAATCCTCCATTTTTTAAGTTTAATTTAGTCCTTCTCCTTCAGAATTTTCAAGATACACCTTTCTAAAGCACAAACTCCGTGAGAGTGGCAAAATATACACTTTTCCTTTGCATACCTTTTGGCGAGCTTTACCATATTATGCCCACTCATAGAGGTAAAAACGATCACCCAATCTGCACAAGCCAGAGCACTGTCTATGTTCTGCTGGGTCTCTTGGTTTATGAACTTAAGGCTAATGTTATACTTCCTTGCCATCTGTTCTACCCTTGCCTTTAGCCTGTCGTGTCCTCCAAGCACAACTACCCTCATTTCAACCTCCTGTATTGAAATTTGGTTTCAATTTTAATAAACTTAGCGAAGAGGCGAGTATGATAAATATCAAGGAAGCTTTTTTTCTGTGTAAAAAGTGGTGTTATAATATTGGATACCTTTTAAGGGAAGTAGAGGGTTCCACTGGGACCCTTGTCAACTTGGCAACTGAATATGGGTTAGTGTGCCCTCCGGGTGGGCTGTTTCAATTTTGAGAGGGTTGAGGTTTTGATTTCCAAGCTTTTTGGGAGGCAGTATTATCGTAAAGTCGTAATTATGTAATGCCGTAATGCCGTAATTATGGTCAGTGGCGGAAAGCGTTGGGAAGCAATGTTTTAAATTTGATAACAACAAACTCAACTTTGCATGATCTCGGATTTCGGAAAATTAACTTCATTTGAAAGAGGTTCCCTCTTGACAAAATGATTGATATGTCTTATTTTGATTAATGTGGTGATTTAAGGTTCCGAGCCCACCGTGTGGGATGGTGACCCTTTTTAGAGTACCCGCCGCCCTCACATCGGAGAAGTTCCGAGCCCACCGTGTGGGATGGTGACTTCCAGCTCGATATAAACACAGTCAAATACAGATAACAGTTCCGAGCCCACCGTGTGGGATGGTGACTCAGAAAACACTTCAACGGACAGCTTTTTATACTGTCCGTGTTCCGAGCCCACCGTGTGGGATGGCGACGTTGAAGGGCACAGTGGTCCCGAGTAGAGAACTCAGGACGTTCCAAGCCCACCGTGTGGGATGGCGACCTGCTCAGAGGACACCTTTAAAGGCCTAAGCCTTAACTTCAGTTCCAAGCCCACCGTGTGGGATGGTGATATACGGGGAGAGAGTCAATAAGTTTCTTAACATTGTGTTCCGAGCCCACCGTGTGGGATGGTGACTGGTATTCCTATTTGCACCTCAGGGTTCTCCCATCTGTTCCTAATGCACCGTGTGGAGTTGAAAGATTGACAAGGTGCTTTTTTTTGTAGGATAATAATTCCATGCAGTTGGACGATAAGGCCATAGTCCAAAGGGTAAAGGAGATGGTCTCGCCAATTATCAGCAAGATGGGGTATAAGCTTTTTGATGTGGAGTTTAAACCTGAGAGGGGGTGGGTTTTGAGGATAATAGTGGATAAGGAAGGGGGAATTACGGTGGGAGATTGTGAAGAGATCAGCAAGAGGATTTCCGCCCTTTTGGATGTGGAGGACATTATTCCCGTCTCTTACATGCTTGAGGTTTCCTCTCCGGGGCTTACCCGGGAGCTAACAAAGGCAGAGCATTTTAGCTTTTTTAAGGGTAGGCTCGTTAGGGTTATTCTAAGGGAGCCCATTCAGAATAAAAGGGAGCTTGTTGGAAGAATAGAAGACGTAAAGGAAGATGTGCTGGTGCTCAAAGATAAAGGGACTGAAGAACTGCTACATATTCCTCTATCAGTCATAGCAAGGGCGAACTTGGAGATAGAAAAATGGTGAGAAATCTAAAAAAACTCATTGAACAGGTGGCGAAGGATAAGAATCTACCCGAGTGGCTTGTGGAGAAAGCCCTTAAAAATTCAATAGTTTTAGCCATAAAAAAGGACAGAAAAATAAAAAATAATTTAGAGGTAGAACTAACAGAAGATGGCATAAAGGTTTATCAGGTTAGAAAGGGAGAAAAGTTTCCCTTGGATATAGTTCCGGAGGAGTTAGACCGTATCGCAGCGTACGCTGCAAAGGAAGAGTTTTTAAAGGAGCTTGAAAGGGCGGACGAGGAGAGGAGATACTTAGAGTTTATAGAGCTGGAGGGTGAGATTGTAATAGGTATTGTGCGTAGGGTTTTGGAAAACGGCGATTTGGTGGTGGACCTCGGAAAGGTTATGGCAACCCTTCCTAAGAGGGAACAAATACCCAAGGAGAGCTACAAGCCGGGAGACCGAATAAAGGCACTGCTTTTGAAGGTTATCAGAAAGAGAAGAACTTACGAGATAATCCTCTCCAGAACCCACCCTAACTTTTTGAGAAAGCTTTTGGAGGCAGAAATTCCTGAGATAAAAGAGGGAGAGGTGGAGGTTTTAAGCATTGCCCGGGAACCCGGCGAGAGGGCAAAGGTGTTGGTAAAGGCTAAGGACCCACGCATAGACCCAGTGGGATTGGTGGTGGGGTTACGAGGTTCCAAGATTGCACCCGTAACTCAAGAGCTCTCGGGAGAGAGGATAGACGTAATAAAATACACCGACAACATAGAGGAGCTTGTGAAGAAGAGCCTTGCACCCGCTCCTGTGGTGGATATGAGAATTGACCCAAACCAAAAGAGGGTTGAGGTGGCTGTGCCAAAGGAAAAGCTCTCCTCTGCCATAGGAAAAAGGGGCGTCAATGTAAAACTGGCGAACCGAATAACGGGATGGTATATTGATGTAATGTCGGAAGAGGATTTCAAAAAGCTCTCCCAACTAAGCTAATATGGGTTTAGACCTGTTTGTAAAAAAGCTCGTGTATGGTGGATATGGACTTGGGGAGGATAGGGGTAAGAAGTTCTTCATCCGGTACGCCGCACCAAAAGAACTGGTGGAGGTGGAAGTTCTAAAGGAAAAGAAGGACTACACGGAGGCAGTGGTAAAGACCGTAAAGATAGGCTCCCAATGGAGAAGAACACCACCATGCAAATATTACACCCACTGCGGTGGCTGTCAGTGGCAGCATATAGAGTATCAAGAACAACTTAGGGCAAAGGCGGACATACTCTTAGAATCCTTGGAGAGGATAGGAAAGATAAAACTGGACTCTGTCAACGGGATCCTTGGCTCCAAGGAAGAGTTTGGTTACAGAACGAGGGTCCAGTTTAAGATAAGGGAGGGGCGTCTGGGTTTCTTTGCATGGGGCAGTGGGGAGCTGGTGCCCATCGAAGAGTGCCTTTTGGCACATCCAAGGATCAATCAGCTGATACCCTCCCTGAAAGAAACTGCCAGATTGGTAAAGGAACTTCAGGAAGTCCATGTTTTTTACTCACCTCATGAGGACGAATTTCTTCTAAAGCTCATAACCGCAAGCCCTATGGAAACTCAAAAACTGAGAAAGCTAAAAGAACACATCCTGCCTAAAGAGGTGGTGGGGCTAGGCAACTACACTATGCTTGGTGGAAAGCTCATCAAAAGGTCAGTGGTGGGAAGGGAATTTACCTTTGTGAGGAGCGGGAGGTTTATCCTCAGAGTTAGCAACGATTCCTTCTTTCAGGTAAATCATACCCTCTATGAGGATTTTCCCAAATTGGTAGCTGAGGGAGAGAGGGTAAAGAGGGTTCTTGAGCTTCATAGCGGTGTGGGGTTTTTCAGCTTTTGGCTCTCGGAACATTGCGAGTTTCTTTTTGGCTCTGATGCTAATCAGAGTGCGATCAAAGATGCCATCTACAACGCCAAGCTAAACCAAGTTCCCAATGTTTCCTTTGCCCACGAGAAGGCTGTAGACACCCTAAAAAACCATGCGGGAGAGGTTATAGACCTTTTGGTTCTGGACCCTCCAAGGGAGGGACTCTCGGAAGGTGAGGCAAAGCTCATCGTCCAAAACAAGCCCAAAAGGATCATATACATATCTTGCAATCCCACCACCTTGGCAAGGGACCTAAAGGTCTTAGTCTCCGGTGGATATAAAATAGAGGGCGTGCATTTGGTGGATAACTTCCCTCAGACCTATCACATAGAGTCTGTGGTTAAACTAACTATTTAGGGGGTTCCGCTATGGGTAAAGTGTTGGTGCTTTACGATTCAAGCAGTGGAAACACGGAAAAGATGGCATACCTTGTGGCGGAGGGTGCAAAAAGGGTAGAAGGTATTGAGGTAAGGATCAAAAAGGTGGATGATGCTACAAAAGAGGATGTGCTCTGGGCGGATGGTCTGGCGGTGGGCTCTCCTACCCACATGGGAATAATCTCCTGGAAGCTTAAGAAGTTCTTTGACGAGGAGTTAGGAGAGCTCTGGGGCCAGATTGACGGGAAAATAGCCTGTGCCTTTTCTTCCTCCGGTGGATGGGGTGGAGGAAACGAGGTTGCCTGTATGTCCATTCTAACCGTTCTTATGAACTTTGGCTTTTTGGTCTTTGGGGTAACGGATTATGTGGGTAAAAAATTCACACTGCACTACGGTGCGGTTGTGGCTGGAGAGCCTCGCTCCGAGGAGGAGAAGGAAGCTTGCAGGCGCCTCGGAGAGAGATTAGCCCAGTATGTGGCAATCTTTTTTGACGGTAAGAAGGAGCTCTTGGAACATATAAGGACCTTTGAAGGAAAGTTCAAGGATTGAGAAAAGTGGCTTTGAACTCCTCCAAAAATTTTTCTCTATCGCAAACTACAAAAATCTCTTGCACAGAGGTGCCGTTTTTGTATAAAAGCTTGTAGCCGGTGGGCGTTTCGTACTTCAAAAATAGTCCCTTGGAACCTATGCCCTTGTTCTGCCGGACGATCCTACCGGGAATTATGGACTTTACTGAGCTAAAACTAGAGAGCTTTTTTAAATACTCTTCCAATCCCTCCAGAAGATGATGTTCTATCTTTACCTTTCCTTTTCGGTGTTTTCCCATGGCAGGCTTTTTGCGTCCACCACCTTGCTGTTGGGCACTACCAAATCCGCCCCGAGCTCTTGCGCCTTTTTTATTAGCCCTATGTTTTTGTGCCCACAGTAAGCTATGACCCTTTTTGCTCCCTTTTCCTTTAGCTCCTTTATGATCTCAGGTGGATTAGCTTCCACATTTACAAAGACCACATCTTCCCCCTGCCAATCCTTGCCCACTCGCACATCGTAGCCACTTAGTGAGTTTTTGACCCTGCTTGCCAGTATGAGATTGCTTTCTATCAGTAGGATTTTCATCTTAACTTCTCCTTTAAAAGCTCCAGAGCCTTTTCAAAGTTCTCTGGCTTTGTGCCCCCACCCTGTGCCAAGTCTTCCCTACCTCCGCCACCACCACCAAGGACCTTTCCTACCTCTTTTATAAGTTCTTTGGCAGAGAGGCTACCTACTAAGTCCTTGGAGAGGGCAATGAGGGTAGAGAGCTTTCCTTCCCTCTTGCTTGCCAAAAAGACAACCGTTTTTGTTCTTCCTTGCCTGAACTGGTCTGCCAGCTCTCGGAGAAGGTCTCCCTCCACATCCTCTAAAACTCCATAAAAGAGTGTGTATTCCCCAAAGCCCTCTTCTTTTATCCTTTCCTTTGCTTGCTTTCTTGCAGATTCAGACTTTACCCTTTGCAGTTCCCTTTCTAACTCCTTTACCCTTTCTTGGAGTTTGGAGAGACCTTCCAACACCTCCTCTGTGCTGACACCCAAGCTCTGCGCTACCTGCTTTAGGGTCAAGGATTCTAAAAAGGCCTCTTCCACCGCCCATCTTCCCGTTTTTGCAACGATCCGCCTCAGACCCGCACCTACGGAAGATTCGGAGATGATCTTAAAGTAGCCTATGTCTCCTGTCCTTGACACGTGGGTGCCACCGCACAGCTCCTTTGAAAAATCCCCCACGCTCAGCACCCTTACCCTTTCTCCGTATTTCTCTTCAAAGATGGCTATAGCACCCTCCTTTATGGCTTCCCTGTAATCCTTTTCTTCTACAATCACAGGCTCATTCTTCCTTATCTGTTCATTGACTAGCTCTTCAACCCTCTTTAGCTCGTCCAAACTCAAAGCCTGAAAATGGGTAAAGTCAAACCGCAGGTATTTGTCCGCCACCAAAGAACCCGCCTGTCTTACGTGTTCTCCGAGCACAAGCCTAAGGGCTGAATGTAAAAGGTGTGTGGCGGTATGGTTTCTTTTTATGTCTTCCCTTCTCTCCCGGTCAATGCTTGCGATCACTTGGTCTCCCACCTTAATGGTTCCTTTTACCACCTTTCCTTTGTGGCTTATAACGCCATCCACAGGAGATTGGGTATCATCCACCACAAAGAGACCATCCACAGACTCAATAGTGCCCGTGTCTCCTATCTGTCCGCCCCTTTCTGCATAAAAGGGAGTGATGTCTAAAAATACCTCTCCCTCTTCTCCCTCCTTAAGTTCAGAAACGAGCTCACCATTTTTCAAAAGGGCAATGACCTTTGATTGGGCTACATACTGCTCATAACCCACAAAGGTGGAGGTCCTTCCTATGTTTTTGAGGTGTTGGTATATAGGTTGCACCTCTTTGGTCTGAATTTTGAAGTTCTGTCTTGCCCTTTCCCTCTGAATTTCCATCTCTTTTTCAAAGCCTTCCATATCAAGACTCAAACCTTTTTCCTTGGCTATCTCCTCCAAAAGGTCCAAAGGAAAGCCGTAGGTGTCGTAGAGCTTAAAGACCTCTTCACCTTTCAAAAAGCGTCTTCCTTCTTCTAAAGCAGTGTTTATAAACTCCTCAACCACAGGCATGCTGTTTTTAAAGGTGTGCAAGAACCTCTCCTCTTCTGCCTTGACTACTCCCTTTACAAAGGCCCTTGTCTGAAGAAGCTCCGGATAGGCATCCTTCATAACTTCTACAACCACATCCACGCCCTTGTAGAGGAAAGGTTCCCTTATTCCCAGCTTGTATCCAAACCTCAGAGCCCTTCTGAGGATCCTTCTGATCACGTATCCCCTTGCGGTGTTGGAGGGCAAAACTCCATCGGAGATAGCAAAGGTAATAGCCCTAAGGTGGTCTGCGATAACCCGCATGGCAACGGTGTCCTCAAAGTTTTCCCCGTAGGTCTTACCGCTGATTTCTTGCCCGAAATCTATGAGAGGTTTTATAAGGTCTATCTCAAAGTTTGTTTTTGTCCCCTGCAGGACGCTCGCAATCCTCTCCAGTCCCATACCCGTGTCTATGTTGGGATTGGGAAGAGGTGTCAAATTACCCTTTTCATCCCTGTTGTACTGCATAAAAACCAAGTTCCATATTTCTAAAAACCTCTCCTCTCCATACTCCTCCCCTCTATCCACATAGATCTCCGAAGAGGGTCCGCAAGGTCCAGTGTCCCCCATCTGCCAAAAGTTGTCCTCCTCCCCAAGCCTCCATATTCTCTCGGAGGGAATTCCCACCTCCTCGTTCCAAATTCTGTATGCTTCCTCGTCATCCCTAAAGACGCTAACATAAAGCCTTTCCTTTGGAAGCTTTAAATACTCCGTTACAAACTCCCAAGCGTAGAGTATGGCTTCCCTTTTGAAGTAATCCCCAAAGGAAAAGTTGCCCAGCATCTCAAAAAAGGTGTGGTGCCTTGAAGTATAGCCCACGCTTTCTAAGTCGTTGTGCTTACCGGACACCCGCAAACACTTCTGACAAGAAACCGCCCTTTTATAAGGTCTCTTTTCCAATCCCAAAAACACGTTCTTAAAGGGCACCATTCCTGCGTTGGTAAATAATAGGGTTGGGTCCGATTCAGGGACAAGGGAAGCACTCTTTACCCTTGTATGCCCTTTGCTTTCAAAAAAACTCAAAAACAGCTCTCTAATTTCGTTGCCACTCATCACTCTTTATTTTAATCCTATTTGCAAAAGCTTTTTATTAGCATAGTCAGAAATTTCACACGGTGGGCTGAAGACTTGGGAAAAGGCAACGACGCTTATATTTATAAGAAATGCCACATTTTACAGCCGATCACATCATAGAGCTTAAGCTAAAAAAGCTATACCACAAAGACAAAGCAAGCATAGAAGAGCTTTTAAACAGTAGAGCGGGCAGAAACCTTTTACCCTTTGAAATCGTTTTCAACGACCAGGTGGATTGGGAAAAACTTAAAGACTCTGTCCCTGAACTTTCTGAATACTACTACAAAGCCTGCGTTATATATTCAAACTACAGATATCTCATAAGAAGAAATAAGCCACTGCCCATTGTTAAAGAAAAGATAAAACGGGAGGATGTAAGAAAGTTTTTTGAAGCTTTGAGGGCTTTGGAATTATAAAAGTTGTTGAGATTTTTAAGGAGATAGCAAAAAGCACTGGCAAATCTATTGAGATTATTCTGGTTGGAGCGCAAGCTTTGCCATATTATGGAGTTGAAGCAAGGGTAACGGTGGATATAGACGCAGAGATCGTTAGAGGTGATTTGGAGGAGGTTTACTTTGAGCTAAAAAAAAGAGGTTTTGAAAGTGATCTGTCTGAAAACATAAGCGGATGGAGTGTGATCTCGCTGCCAAAAGGCTATCGGGACAGGGCTATAACGATCTATCAGGACGGTCAGCTAAAGGTCAGCGTGCTTAATCCTTACGATTTCATCATAATGAAACTAAGGAGAGGCACGGAGCAGGATCTGGAGGATTGTTTAAACGTAGCCTTAGCAAACCGCCTGTCCGTTGAGGAGTTGGACAGATACTTTGAAAATGCCATAAGCAACTCTATAAAGGACACTGCTATATTGAACTTCAGGCTAATTTACAATCATTTTAGACAAGTCTTAATGGAGCTTTTGTCCCAAAAATCTGAGCGAACTCCAGATTCTACCCGAGGCTAAAGGTTCAAGAAAAGCATGCGTTGAATATATCCTCGTAGGTTTCCCGCCTTCTTATTACCTTTACCTTTCCTTTCTCCACCAACAGCTCGCACGCCTTGGGTCTTGCGTTGTAGTGGGAAGACATGGCAAAACCGTAAGCTCCGGCAGAGAGCACTGCCAAGTAATCTCCCCTCTCCACATAGGGAATTTCCCTGTCTAAGGCTAAGAAGTCTCCCGTTTCGCAGATAGGACCCACCACATCGGTCTTTATGTATTTCACATTCCTTTCCACCACTGGCACGATGTGATGATAGGCGGAGTATATGGCGGGTCTTATAAGGTCGTTCATGCCCGCATCCACGATCACAAAATGCTTGTGCCCTTTGTCCTTTAAAAATTGCACCTGGGTTAGGATTATGCCTGCGTTTCCCACTATAGACCTTCCGGGTTCCAAAATAAGCTTAGCTTGGATGCCCTTTAAGCTTGGCATGATCGCCTTTGCCAAATCCTCGGGTTCTGGGTTTGCCTGGTCTGGCTGATATTTTATGCCCAAACCACCCCCAAGGTCTATGTATTTAATGTCAAAGCCCTCTTTTGTTAGCTCTTCATACAATCCTACCACCTTTTCAGTAGCCTCTATGTAAGGAGAAACATCCAGAATTTGAGAACCGATGTGGCAGTGTATTCCCACCACCTCCAAGTTTTTCAAGCTTCTTGCATACCTGTACTCTTCCTTTGCCTGCTTTATGTCTATGCCAAACTTGCTTTTTTTCATGCCCGTGGAGATGTAAGGATGGGTCTTTGGGTCCACGTCTGGATTTACCCTTATGGCAACCCTTACCTTCTTTCCTAACCTTTCACCCACTTCGTTTAAAACATCCAGCTCCATGTGGGATTCCACATTGAACATGAGAATGTCCTTCTCCACCGCAAAGGTGATCTCCTGCAAGGTCTTTCCCACGCCCGCATAGACTATCTTGGAGGGCTCCACACCTGCCTTTAGGGCACTATCCAGCTCTCCTCCAGAAACCACGTCCGCACCAGCTCCCTCTTCCTTAGCAAGTGCCACAATGTGCGGGTTAAAGTTTGCCTTGACTGCGTAGCATATTAGGGCGTTGGGAAAGGCTTCTTTGTAAGCCCTAATGCGGTCCCTTATGTAAGAGGCGCTGTAAACATAAAGAGGAGTGCCGTACTCCTTGGCTAACTCTCGCAAGGATACTCCTTCTAAGAAAAGTTCTCCGTTCTTGTATTCAAGGTATGGGTTATACTCTTTTAAAAGCATAAATTCTAATTTTACCATGGGACTGAAGGAACAGCTTGTTCAGGTTCAGCCTTTTGTCTACAAACTGCCGGAGAATACGGTTCAAGGGCAAAGGGTGCCCGTCTATTTCTATCTCAGCGACAGGCTCTTTGAGATCTTGGAGGAGGACGCTATAAGACAGGCAGCGAACGCAGCTACCTTGCCGGGAGTGAAAAAGGCTATATACGTGATGCCCGATGTGCATGTAGGTTATGGCTTTCCCGTCGGTGGTGTGATGGCGACAGACCCTGAGGAGGGTATAATTAGCCCCGGTTCGGTGGGCTACGACATAAACTGCGGAGTGAGGCTCATAGCTACAAACCTTACTGCGGACATGGTCTACCCGGTTAGAAGGAAGCTTATGAACGAGATACTCAAGAATGTGCCCGCGGGCGTGGGTTCCACAGGAAAGATAAAACTGACCAAGTCTCAGATGGAAGAGGTGGCGGTGAAGGGTGCCCGTTGGGCGGTGGAGCAGGGTTTTGGCTTTTTGGAGGACCTGGAGCATATAGAGAGCGGTGGTGCCCTCCCGAACGCGGACCCTTCTAAGGTTTCAAAGGAAGCCTACGAAAGAGGTTCCGACGAGCTTGGAACAGTGGGCTCGGGCAATCACTTCGTAGAGGTGCAGGTAGTAGATGAGATCTACGATGAGGATATTGCGGAGCGTTTGGGCTTAAAGCTTGGTCAAGTTTGCATTATGGTGCACTCAGGTTCAAGAGGCTTTGGGCATCAGGTCTGCGTGGATTATCTAAAAGTCGCAAAGGACGCCCTTAAAAAATACAAAATAGACATACCGGATATGCAACTTGCCTGCATGCCCTTTAACTCTCCCGAGGGTCAAGCATACTTTTCCGCCATGAACAGCGCTGCCAATTACGCCTTTGCCAACAGGCAGATCTTGGGCTTTTTGACTGCGGACACTATAAGGCGATTCTTTGGTCTTTCTTGGAAGGATCTGGGCTACAGGCTTATTTACGATTTAGCCCACAACATAGCCAAGTTGGAAAAGCATAAAATTGATGGAAAGGTTTTAAAGCTGGTGGTTCACAGAAAGGGTGCCACGAGGGCTTTCCCTCCCTTCAACCCGGAGGTGCCACCCGCCTACAGAGAACTGGGTCAGCCCGTGCTAATACCCGGTGATGTGGGAAGGTACTCCTTCCTGTTGGTGGGGCAGGAAAGGAGCATGGAGATTAGCTTTGGGACCGCATGCCACGGTGCAGGCAGGCTCATGTCCAGGAGCAAGGCAAAGGAGTTTGTGAGGAGGGAAGGCTTAGAAAAGGTGCTTGGAGACTTGGTGGTGGTGGCAAGGGGCAAAGGAACCGTAGCAGAAGAGATCCCGCAGGCTTACAAGGACGTGTCCGAAGTGGTGAGGGTGGTGGATAGCTTGGGCATTGCCAAGCTTGTGTTAAGGTTGAAACCTCTTGGGACTTTAAAGGGCTGATGCGCACAGTGGATGTATCACTAAAGCCGATAACCTTAAGACTGGCAAGGGCTTACGGCAGGATCTCCTTAAAGAAGGAAACAGTTAAAAAGATAAGGGAGGGCACGGTGCCCAAGGGGGATGTGTTGAGCGCTTGCAAGGTTGCTGGCTTGATGGCTGTGAAAAGAACCGGGGAGCTTTTACCCTTCTGCCATCCCATTCCCTTGGAACATGCGGAACTTGACGTAAAGCTGGGCGAAGACCATTTGGAGGTCTTTTCCTTGGTGCTTGGCACCTCAAAAACGGGCTATGAGATGGAGGCGCTCACTGCGGTATCTGTAGCCCTTCTGACGGTCTATGATATGTGTAAAGGTTTGGACGATAGCATGGTCATAGAGGAGATCAAGCTGTTGGAGAAGTCCGGGGGAAAATCCCAATGGGGCAAATCCCTGAAGGGTAAGAAGGTCCTCATAAAGGGCGAGTTTGGAGAGCTTATAAAAGAGTATGTTCTAAAGCTTGAGGGGGATGTGGTGGAAGATGGAAACTTTGACCTACTTATCAGCACGCAGAGGGAGGATATGGAGGAATTCTCCGGTCTTTCTGCGGTTATAAACAGCCATCTCTTTTCTGTGCTTCCCACCGAGTTAAGGGAAGGTGTGCGGGTTGGAAGGAGGGATGGCTACACGGTGGTGCAGTTGCAACCCTCCGAAAAGTTGATAAGGGCTTTCTTTGAGGGTTTTGGAAGTCTTTTAGGAAGTTGGTAAATAGGCGCAGGCGGACTCGAACCGCCGACCTCTGGCGTGTCGGGCCAGCGCTCTACCAGCTGAGCTATGCGCCTTAGTCTATAATTATAAACCAAATGCAAAAGGTTGCCCTAATAACCGGTGCAAGGCGTGTGGGCTTTGAAATTGCCAAAGGACTTTTGAGGGAAGGCTGGCAATTGGCGGTGGTTTATCACACCTCCCAGGAGGTAGTGGAGGAATTAAAAAAATACGGAGAGGTGGAAGGAATAAAGGCTGACCTTTCGGACTTTTCCTCCTACCAAAGGGTGGTGACCCAGACGGTGGAGAGGTTCGGAAGGGTGGATGCTTTTTTGCACCTGGCGAGCCCTTACTATCCCACTCCCTTAGAGAGCCTTACCTTTGAGGATTTTATGAACCACCTTATGCCTATAGCCACTGCCTTTTTGTTTTTGACAAAAGAATGTGCCAAGCATATGCAAAAGAACAGCCAAAGTCCCAAGGGAAGGATAGTTGCCTTTGGCGATTGGGCTACCAACACCACTCCCTACAAAAGCTACTCTGCTTATTTCCTTGCCAAGGGAGCCCTACACACTGCCATAAAGGTTCTGGCAAAGGAGTTGGCACCGCACATTTTGGTAAACGGCATAGCCTTGGGTCCTACCCTAAAGCCTTCCGACTTTTCCCAAGAAAGGTGGGACGCCTACATACAAAAAACGCCCTTAAAGAGGGAGGTATCCTTGGAGGATGTGGTGGAGCTAACAAAATATTTGCTAAGGGTTGAGACCATGACCGGTGAGATCATAAACTTAGACAGCGGAAGGCACGTGGCGGGCGAATGCACTCAAACCTTTTGGCTGTTTAAAAACTCCTGAATTTTCAACTCCATCATGTCCCTGTGATAGAGCCTCTCCTTTTTGAGTTTTTCCAGTTCCATCTCCAAGTCGTGGGTCATGGGATGATGCTTTTCCAACTTGTCTATTTGCTTGTCAAGCTCCTCGTGCTTTTCGTAGTGATACCTAAACTCCTTGTCCTCTTGGAGGAGCTTTTGGATGATCTCTTCCCTTGTCATGTTAGGTCCTCCTCTCTTGGTCTTAATAATATTAAACCAAAAACCGTTAGCAGGTAGCCTTCAATCAAAAGGGCAAGGCTCGCAAAGACTATAAAAGCCAAAAAGCTAAAGGCAAAGGGAATACCCGCCAAAAAGTAAAGCCAAAAGTATCGGGTGGTTGCCCTCTGGCTCCAGTAGGGCTCTTCCATTTTGATGGGGAACAGCCTTTTACGTAAAAACAGGGCTAAGGGAATAAAGATTACACCTAAGATTAGGTTAAAGGTGAGCATACCCAAAACCAAGTTGGGATGCAAAGGCAGTTTAAAGTAAGGATACAAGGGAAGGCACGCAAAGAAGACAAGGCTAACAAAGCCCAAAGTGGCAAAGAAGAACTGTCTTGCCCTTTTAAAATATAGCTCCTTCATAGAAAAACCTTCTCCAAGGTTAAGCCCTTTGCCTTTGCGGTGTAGGGGCACTTTTTTCCCTTTAAAAACTCCCTTATGTCCTCTAAGGAAAGCTTGCCCATTCCCAAGTATATGAGGGCACCCGCTATACGCCTTACCATGTATCTTAAAAATCTCTTTGCCCTCACCCTTATCTCCACTATGCCTTCATTTTCCACCACCTCGCACTCCTCAATCTCCACAAAGGGGTCTTCTTCTCCCTCCAGCTTGGCAAAGCCCGAAAAGTCATGCCTACCCAAAAATAGCCCGGAAGCCTTTTTCATCTCTTCAAGTTCTAAAGTATAAGGGAACCTCCAAAGAAAGGGCTCCAGAAAGGGATTTCTTGCGTGGGAAGGATAGACCCTGTATACGTAGAGTTTGCCCTTTACCGAGTACCTTGCGTTAAAGTTTTCTTCCGCCAGCCATACCTCAGAAACTCCCACATCCTCAGGCAGGAGGGCGTTTAGTGCCTTCAAGAGACTATCCGGGGGAAAGAACCTTGAAGCTTTGAAGTTTGCTATGTAGTCTTTGGCATGCACGCCCGCATCCGTCCTGCAACAGCCCGTCGGTCTTATGCTCCTTCCGAACAGCTCGCCAATAGCCCTCTCCAGAACTCCCTGCACCGTTCTTAAGCCCGGTTGCACCTGCCAACCGTGGAAGTTTGTGCCCACAAAGGAAAGCCGAAGGCAGTAATTATGCATTTCTAATTCCTCTGAGCCTAACAGGTTCTTTCCTACTTCTTATCTTTTCCAAACTAACATCCTCCTCCACACTTGGGTCTGGCGTTAGCTTTTTTAGGCTCTCCTCAAAGGCTCTCTGTGGGTCATAAAAGCTCTGTCTTTTAACCTCCTCTGGGATAAGGTGATAGTCTCCTCTGATTATGGCTTCTGCCAACTCCATGGCGTAGGGAGAAAGGTTAACCTTTTTTAAGAGCTCATCGCTACCGAGCCCTACGTATAGCCCGTAGAGGAATACCCTTTCGTGGTAGCTTAGCTTTTGTCCCTCCTTTGAGCTCTCTAATTTCTTCTGACGGGAGAGATGCTCTCCTATCTTCTCCTTTAGAACCGCCATTGGTAGGTTTGTTTTCTTTGAGAGCGCACTCAAAAGTTCCATCTGACGGACTTTGTCCTTTACAAAGGCACAAAAATAAAGGTAGTCTTCTAAAGCCTGCTTGCTGTTTTCCTTTAAAAGGCTATCAAAGATTTCCTCTGCGCTTTCTATGGATTTTCTTAGCTCACTGGCAAACTTTTTTACGTAGGTGTCTGGGTCTTCTCCCTCTGGGAGCAAAAGAACCTTTACCTTTAGTCCTTCCCTTAAAAGGTAGGGTGCAGTCTGCCTTACTGCCCTCCTGCCCGCTTGATCTCCATCAAAGAGTAGCACCACCTCCTGCACATAGGCGGATAAAAGCTTTGCATGCTCTTGCCCAAAGGAGGTTCCCATCACCGCCACCGCCTCCTGAAAGCCCTCCTGATGCATACTCATCACATCAAAGTATCCTTCCACAAGGATCACCCTCCTCCTCTCCTTTATGTAGCCAAGCCCTTCATGAAAGCCAAAGAGAATTTCCCTTTTTTTGAAAAACTCCGTCTCAGGAGAGTTTATGTATTTGGGACCCGCGTCTGTAAGAGTTCTACCACCAAAGCCCACGGTGTTTCCCTTTTGGTCCCTTATGGGAATGATGAGCCTGCCCGCAAAGAGGTCCTTGTAATGTTTTTCGTCTATCTTTAAAAGATTGCCCGTCTTCTCGTAGAGGGATAACAGTTGGTTTTCCCTCAGAAAGTCCAAAAGTTCCTCTGAGGAGGGCGAGTATCCGAGCCTGAACTTTTTTATAGTCCTCTCTGATATACCTCTCTCTTTGAGGTAATCAATCACCTTTGGATGTTCCCTGAGCTTTCTGTGGTAGTATTCCGCCACCAGGTTAAGGGCGTTCAAAAGGTTTTCGTCCTTTTTTTTGAGCTCCAGCTTGACGGGTATTTTGTACTTCTTTGCCAGTTCTAAGAGGGCTTCCGTATAGGTTAGGTTTTCGTAGAGTGCCACAAACTTTACCGCGTCGCCCCCCACACCACAACCAAAGCACTTCCATATACCCTTTGAGGGAGATACATACAAAGAGGGATTGTTGTCTGGATGAAAGGGACACCTTGCCCTGTAGTTGCTACCACTTCTCTCAAGGTCTATGTAAGAGGAGATTACATCCACTATGTCAAGTTTTTTTACTATCTCTCTAAGGTCCATATCAAACCTCTGAGGCTGTTCTAAAAATCCCTCATCGGGACGTCCCCCCAGCCTCTAAGGGAACTAACCTACTCCTCACCCTATCCCACACCCCTTCCACCAACACCGGCTTCAGAGGAGAAAGGTCTC
>Ga0080005_130988_pt1 | contig 16394 bp, 18 predicted proteins | sample JossMetagenome_2_FD_69208 | JGI IMG/M metagenome (GOLD analysis project Ga0080005, IMG submission 69208) | Hot spring sediment microbial communities from Joseph's Coat, Yellowstone National Park, USA - JC3_ASED (SPADES assembly) (version 2) | ecosystem: Environmental > Aquatic > Thermal springs >... | reverse complement strand
CGGTGACCCTAAGCATAATGGTGACCTTACCAAGCCAGTTAACCCTAGACTTAACACTGGCGCCCATGTTGGATAACGTGTTCCAAATAATGTTAATTAACCTCGACTTACCTGAACCAGGGGCCCCAGTTATCAACGTTATGGGCATTAGGTTAATGGCAGCTGATACACCACCCTCCTCCTCAACGGTTAAACCAATTATCATTAATTAAGATGCCTCATAAGCCTTTAAATCTTTACCCATATCCCTCAATATCAGGCTGCGTTAATTGGCCTTACTATTGAATACAATACCCCCTGGGGTCCCAGCTTTGTAAAACACATCATACGTAATCCTGAATCCCAAACCAAGGCCCTCAATCCTACGCATACTAATGCTAATATGACCCCCTCCTCGCCTTTTTGGGCGAGGGTTTCACTGTGGGGGTCTCGGGCGTTACCCCCTCCATGGGGGTTATTGGTTTTACTCCGTTGGTGGTGATTATGTAGCTGAGTATCTTCTTTGGTATTGGTACTTCGTAACCTACCCTCTTCGCTATGTTCCTTGCCGCGTTTAAGTCTGCGTTGATTTTTATGCCCGTTACTGGGCATATGTAGAGTCCTCTCTTCACTCTCCCATTCTCGTGGTTTGTATTGCATATGGAGCATTGTTTACTAGTCCCGTATTCATTAACAACGTTGAGCCTTATGCCGTATTCCTGCAGCACCTCACCCAACCACCTAATGACCTTGTTGAACCACCAGATGTTCACATTATACTCGTTGCCATTGTCCTGACCCACTAGATAAGGATAGCCAACGAAGACTTCATCAACACCCATTCCATGAAGTGTCTTTGCCAGGAACCTAATGGCTGTCCTGTAGTAGTGCCTTAGCCTTTCATGCTGCTTGTATTCAGCGTGAAGGTAAAACATGTGGTACTTACGCCATGCATTGAAGCCACGATTCCTCAACCAATCCCTAACGGCTTGATAAGTCTTAACCTCCCTCTTCCACCAGTAGTACTCGGCTTTAATTGTTGAGCCTTTTATGAGTATTGCAACGTCAGTGTGGTTGAAGACAACTGCAAACAAGTTATTCAAGCCAACGTCAATAAACGCCTTATTGCCACCTTTAGGATTCTCGATCTGCACCCTATCGTAAATCCCCTTCACGTAACCCTTCGGGTTGGTTTTCGCTGGCTTTTCGCCAACGGTAATCGGCACGTATGCGAACCACCTATTGTCCTCAAGCTTGATTACAAGCATGCCCTGTTTACCACTCCACTTAACCCTACCAGCATACTTTACCCTCAAACCCCAATCCTTTAGGACTATGTAGCCCTCACCACCGTTAATCGGCTCAAGGTAGTACCTATCATTTCTAACGAGAATCCTCAACAACCTCCTGCCAAGCACCTTATCCCTCCAGAAGCCAGGGGGTGAAGGTTTACCCATGAATTTAGGTAGTTTGCCTTGCTTGTAAAGCCTAAGCAGTTCGAAGTATGATTTCCAGGCACTGTTATTCAACCTTACGACCTGACCAGCATTAACACCCAACACACTCTTATACCTGTGGTAGAGCTCGTGCTCTGTTCCTTTGAAGTCTATTTTGCCGGTTGCCCTATACTGCACAAGCCTAACATAATTCAACTCATTCCAAAGCCTAGCTGTTATGTCGGCGATTCTTCTTAGCCTCCTCTCCTGAGCACCACTAGGCAGAAGCCTCAATCTAACTGTGCGTATTTCCTCATTCCCATTCCTTGATTTCCTACCCTTCGATTTGGGAGTGGAGGAGGATTGTGTGCCTAGGGTAGTGAAAACAGTGGGGTATCGCCCCACCGGCTCATCCAAGGAAGAAAAAGGCACCACCCCAGGCACTAAGACTGTAGAAACAAGGGGGAATTAAAACATAACCAGAAGCAAAAATACCAACCAAAAGACCAAAACTTTAAGTTAACTAAAAACAACCTCACCACAAACCACACCATAAAAGGCAAGACTTATCGTTCGTTTTTGTCACTGCCGGCGGCCGCATCGGCCATCATATATACATTCCTGTTTAAACTTAACCGTAGGTTAATTAACTTAGTTAAGGTTACCTAGGCAAGTACATTGCCGTACCTAAGTAGGATCTCCCTCATCTTTAATGCGTCCTGTTCGAGGAGCGGTGACTCGTTGATTATGGTTATCTCAATGTCCTCATCGGCTAATTCCTTGGCGAGTGGCTCGAAGGGTGGGTTATTGGTGTCTATGGGCTCGTGTTCATCAACCCACTCGCCATTTCTATACCTCACACAGGTGAAGTGGGTGTGCATGGCTTGATTTCCGAAGTAGCTCCCCCACATGTCCAAAACCTCCCTGTAGTTTATTGATCCACCATTCCTAGCGTAGACGTGGCCCCAGTCCACTACAGCCACGACCTGCGGGTTGTTAACCTCCTTAACCAGCCTAAACGTTTCCTCAAGACTCCCGAACTGACTCCTCCTAGCCATAACCTCTAACCCGAGCTTCACGTGACTAACCCCATTCTCCCTCATCCAGTCAATTAACTTGAGCACATTGTCCTTAACCGAGTTATAGCAGCCCTCAGGCCCCATCTTACCGTAGTATGCTGGGTGAAAGACCACCACAGTAGCCCCCATGGCCTCACCCCTATCTAACGACTCCCGAAGTCTCCTTAAACTGGCCTCAACCTTCTCGGACTCCTCGCTGCATAGGTTTATGAAGTACGGTGCATGTATGGATAACCTAACCCCAAGCTCCCTAGCCAGTTCACCAGCCTCCTTGGCGGCATCCCTACTCATCCTAACCCCCTGCACGAACTCAACCTCCATCGCGTTTAAACCAACGTCCTTAACGTACCTTATCCCATCCAGCGTGCCAGCACCCCTCTTACCCTTAAGCCCCAGTGGTACCCCAGCTGGCCCTAGGTAAACCTTAGCCATCCGTGTGGGTCTCGGTTTAAACTTTAATTAAGTTAACCCGCTAGCCAGGTTCAGGTTTTGTTAACCAGCTGGGTCTCTTACTCATGAATACCAACGCCGAATCCCTAATCTCCGGGGGTAGTTCACTTACTTGGGCTACACTGCTTATCAACTTAACCTCACCCCTCAATAGCGAATCCCTTACCACGCCACTCCCAACAGCCTTAAGCCCCCTGAGCACCGAGTCCTTAATGGACCTAACCCTCCTAGCTCTAATGACAACCCACCTCCCACCCCTAATGAAGGGGCCTATTACGTCACCTGAATCAATGTACTTGCTGATGAACACATCTGATTCCTCAGTCCAGACGGGTGGGCCCACGTGCTCCTCTAGGGGTGGTAACTCAGCTTCCTCAACTGTAATCATGATCACTACGTACCTGTCCTGGGGTGTGTATAGGCCTATGTCCACTGGCTTGAACCCATCCCTTTTAACAATGTTCCAAATTGATGATGCAATGCTCCTCAATTGACCCCACACAATATCTTCAACGTAACCCCTAGGGTAATCCCCATAAATGACCAGCGTTGGCGCCGTGACACTTGGCCTAGGTACTGGAGCTACATCCCTGAAGAACACCATACTTGGGTACTTGAGTAGCCGCCTTGACGCGGCTATGAAGGTGGCCATTGAGTCCAGTGAAACAGCCGCGGCAACGTTTCTATTGGGGTCGATTGGGTCAATGACCACCAACGGTGCGTTAAACCTAACGCCACCATGCGCCGTTAAGCTAATCCTAACCCTGAATGGTACCCAACCTGAGGCGGCCTTAACCACGTTCAGGAAGCCCCCGTAGGCTATTGTAAGTAACTCCGCCAAGTAGCCACTGAAGCCCTGTACCTTAACCTCAGCCCCGTATACACCTATCCTCTTCATCATGAGCTTAAGTAGCCTAACATCATCCTCAAGCCCCCTTAACCTATCCCTAAGGTAAAGCGTATGGAGCGGCGATCTATCAGCAGCCGTGATGGGCTTCTCACCCATGCTCATCCTTATGCACGGCACCACATCAACGTTAAACCCATTATACGCCAATGTTAAATATGGGTGCTGGGCGTAGTTCATAACCCAGTTAATCCCCCTCCTAGAGAGCGCATTAGCCAGCTCTCTGATCAACTCACCTGACTTAACCATGTCAATGTACCTTTCATTACGTGGAAGTATTATGAAGATATCTATGTCCCTATCCCCAGGTAGCCATGTGTTATGGGCAACTGAACCCTGTAGGGTAACCTCACCCTCAAGTCCAAGGGACCTAACCTCACCACTAAGCATCTCGGTAATCGCCTTAGCAACCTCATTGACAGCATTAACCTCCTCTTGACTTGGCTTAACTAGCCTAAGCGCCTCCTCAACAACATCCTTCACCCTAGCCACACGCCTCACTAACACTCGACGCTTTTAACCTACTTATAGAGCTTAAAGTAGGCAAAAATACGACTTTTTAAGGCTGTAACGGTGTTGGTTTAGCTTTAAGATTAAACCAGCTATCCACTTAAGCTCATTCACTTTCCGTTTCCGTTTGGTTACTGGGTGACCCCTCACTCTCTTTAATGGGTGTTACCGTTATTAATGGTTTGTTAACTACATATGGTGGCCCATGCGGATTGTCATTAACCACGTAGTAGATTGTTACCGTCACCGTGTAGTTACCTGGAGCTAGGTTAACCGTTGCCTCATCCCTCTTAAGGTTCAAGGTCACTGACCGACCCCCTATATCAAGAACCACTGTTAGATTGCTGAAGACATCATCAAGGCCGTCATCGTGCAGCTCTACCTTGAAGTAGCCCGTGGAGTTGACGTAAAGATGAGCAGTAGCGCTGATGCTGCCAGCCATACCTGGGGTTAGGTTGCCTAGGTTAACGTATACCGGTATTGCCACGCAACTTGGGGGTGGGGCTGTTTCGGTTTTCATGGTTGTTTGTGGTGTTTATTTTTCGTTGATGGCTAATCCCGGTTAGATTTATAAATAGCCCTAATACCTTTAATTGGTTACCCTGGGGTCCCGAGATCCGTAGTGGCTGGGAACCGCGGGCGACCGTTGGAGAGCCACTACGGTGAGCAGCCCCAGGAAGACCGTTGAGAGGTAGATGGCGGGGAGCCCATGAACGGCTAGGAACCGCCACCTACTGAGAAACGGTAATACTAGGTGGTAGCTTATGTACACTAAGACCCCGTGCATATCCATAGCAACCACCGTGCCGGTAAGTCCAACCGCGAGCACTAGTGCTATCAATGGCCAACTCTTCATTATACCTAATTCAATTCTAGGGTTTTTATTTGTTTCTAGCTGCGTAAATTAATCGAAAAATTGCTATAGCTTAGTGATTTACATTAACCATGAGTTATCATGCTGAGCATGTTGTCTAATGCATCCACTAGGGCTTGGGCGTGCTCCCTACCGTGTATTATTGATGGTAGTAGGTGCGGCATGTGTTCAGTCATGTACAGTATGCCGTTGACCCTCATGTAGAGGTGCATTAGGTCATAGAGCGACTCATCAATCCTCAACTGGTAGGCCTCCCTAACATTGATGGGCTTACTTGTGGTGAAGTGGATCCCAATCATGCTGCCTACCCCGGTGGCCCAGCATAACCTATCGTGGCCCTCGCAAACCTCATTAATCCTCCTGCGGGTCCAATCCCAAAGCTCGTTGAACTGGTTATAGATGCTCCTGTTCCGCCTCAGGTAATTTATCATCGTGTAGCCGGCCGTTAATGTAATCACGTTACCTGTGAATGTACCACCGTGGAAACTCCTAGCCCTTGCATTAGGCCTCTTAACCTGGTTAAGCAACTCCATGATCTCCGAGGTGGATGCAATAGCCCCCGCCCCTGGGTATCCGCCGCCGATTATCTTGCCTAGGGTCACTATGTCAGCCTTAACGTTGAAGTACTCCTGCCCACCACCAAGGGCTAGCCTGAACCCCGTAATAACCTCGTCGAATATTAGGAGGGAACCGTACCTCATGGTCAATTCCCTAACCCCCCTCAGGTAGTTGGGTTGGGGTTCGATACAGCCTCCTGAACCCGGGACAGGCTCAATTATCACTGCCGCAACATCGTGGCTGCTTAATGCCCTCTCCAGGGCGTTTAGGTCGTTGTAGGGCACAATCAGCGTGTACTTAATGTACTCCTCAGGTAGGCCAAGGCTCTCGGGACCCTCGAAGGGTGGGTTGACGCCCACGTGAAGCGCGTCATAACCCCCATGCCAGCCACCCTCAACCTTAACTATGTACTTGCGCCCTGTGTAGGCCCTAGCCAGCCTAACGGCGTACATGTTAGCCTCGGTGCCGCTGTTGGAGAACCTAACCATCTCAGCGTTTGGTATCACTTTGGTTAATAACTCGGCGTACTCAACCTCAAGGGTGTTTGGGTAGCCTAAGTGCGTGCCATTGAGAGCTGCCTCGTTAACAGCCTTAACCACGAAGTCGGGTGAGTGCCCCATTATGTGTGCCCCATGGCCCATCCAGTAATCCACATACTGATTACCATCAACATCCCATACGTTAACCCCCTTAGCCCTAGTCACGTATATTGGGTATGGCTTGAAGAACCTTATCTGATACGTGGTACCGCCTGGGAGTAGCGCAGCTGCCCTATTGAAGAATTCAAGGGATTTACGGGTCCTAGACCTGTAATCAGCCTCAAGCCTACTCATTAATTCCTTAACCCTGTCACGCAGATTAACCATACCTCAACAGTCAAGGTCGCTGGGCATTAGTATTAATCTGTTTCCCTTTATTTTAAGCCTCAGTTAAAATCTCATTGGCCACTTCACTAAAGTACCTGTTAACTAACTCATCCATAAGGGACCTTAACTCATCATCATGGTTCTTGATAGTTGTTAAAAGGCTGCTTAACTCCCTGTTGGTTAACTTACCCTCGATACATGCCTCATAGCACTCCTCGTACAGGCTCCTTAACTGCTTTATTGAGCTTAATGTTAAGCCGTGTTTCGTTAATACATCATTCTCCTTCTCAATGTGGCTACCTAACACCCTAATTAGCCTGCTACAGTTAATTCTACCCCCAGCCACCTCCATGATTAACTTAACCATAATAACGTGCTCAACCCTCAGGACTGAGAGGTACGTCGCCGTTAAGTTGAATAGCTCCTCAGTGTTCATTAACCATCAGCCGTAGAAGGGCCTCTGTGTAATTAAATTACTTATCATTAAGCCTAACGGTGGTGTGTAGCCAGCTATGTTCTCGTCAACCACGGCTATTCCACTAACCCTGTTAATCCCAACTATAACCAGGTCGTTGGGTAGTATGTAGCCGCTTGGGGACTGTAAGCCGTAAGCCCACGAAAGCACGCTGACCATGAATGAGTAGTAGTTGCCTAGGGTTGAGTTGAACTTAGCAGCGCAGGCCGTGTAGTTAACGTCACCGACTCCTAGGCTCGATAACTCGCTAAGCATGTCACTTAGGCTAATGTTTAGGGCTAGCGTGGCGTTCTCATGAACCTTCATGCTGAACCACCTGAGGAATTCGAGGGAAGCAGTCTTGTTAATGCTGTAGGCGCATATGTACAGGGGTAGGAACCTCTGGGTAACAGCACCACTGGCACTATTATAAGTAACCATGTTGGGTATCATGACTAGGTTAACCTCACCCCCATTAATCATGCCCATTATTGTTGAGTTAAATACGTTGCTTAACGTGTAGTTAGCATCATCATAGGGGTTAATGAAGTAGATGACCCAGATTGGGGCTGTTGAATTACCATACTGTAGACCCAGCGTAGACGCCATAGTTACCATGTCCCCTATATGATGGTTGAGCACTACATAGGTTGGTGTAAACTCCACACCCTTACTTGGCTTAAAGGCGTGTACAAATATTGAGAATACCGCAGCTGCAACTATGATAGCTATGGCCACGTACGTTATCAATGCGTCCGTGTTCATTAGACACCGCTTAGGTTTGGTGTTTAAATGCTTTAGCCAAATGACTAATCAACGCACCTAACTATGTTGTGGCCTGAGGCCTTCCTCAACCTATTCATTACGGCTAGGCCAATCCCAACCTCAGGGTAACCCTCTGCAATGGCCACGTCTGCATCGATTTCATCAATCAACCTTAATGAATGGAATAGGTTCTTAGCCACCGTGTACAGGTTAACCCTCGACCCAACCTCAATGACCCTGAGACCTAAGCTCCTGTATTTGCCGCAGGTTTCACTACTGCACAACACCACAACTCTCCTACCCCTCTTAACCTCATCCATGGCTAGATCCATTGTTAACTTAACTAGGTTATCCAAGTCACCGCACTCAACCACAGTCAATGGTTTATTCGGGGCGTAGTGCCTATACTTCATTCCAGGGGCTAGGGCCTCCTTAAACTCGCCAAGCCCAAGGGCCTGCTCGGGGATCCTAATATCGCCGAACAGCCTCCTCAACTCCTCCAGTGTGAAGGGGCCTGGTCTATAAAGTACTGGTGGTCTCTTGGTGTAATCTATTATAGTTGACTCAACGCCGAAGAAGGTTTCACCTCCATCAATGATAACGTCAACCTTACCCCAAAGGTCCTTAATAACGTGCTCAGCCCTGGTTGGGCTTGGCTTACCGGATAGGTTGGCGCTTGGCGCCGATATGGGGGTGCTTAGCCTTATCAGCATTAAGGCCACTGGGTGGGCTGGCATCCTAACGGCAATCGTATCCAACCCGCAGGAGGCTACTGGGCTAACCCTTGCGCTCTTCCTGAGTATCACTGTTAATGGGCCGGGCCAAGCCACCCTAAGCCTCTCCTCAAGATCCTCAGGAACCTCCTGGGCTACCTCGTGAAGCTGGTCGAAGGTTGATACGTGAACTATGCTTGGGTTATCCATGGGCCTATTCTTAACCACGTAGATCCTCCTAATGGCGTCATCATTATACGTCGATGCGCCAAGGCCATAAACAGTCTCAGTGGGGAAGGCTACTAAGCCACCTCTCAATATAACCTCAGCCGCCTTCTTAACCTCAGACTCATCGGGCTTAATGGGATCCACCTTAATGAGCATCGTCATGACTTATCAACCTACGTCTCCACGCTTAAAAATACTTCCCAGTCAAACTACGTTTACACCATGTAGTGCCAATGTTAATCATGGTCGAAAGTAATGAACCAATTCCTTAAAAGCCCCTAAACAGCCGTGAATACTAAGATTAACCCATGGTCTCATCCAAGATGCTTACTGGTACACCCCTAGTCTCAACACCCCATATGTACCAGGCTATGGACACTAAGGCACCGACTGCGTACAGTATCAGGTTGACCAGTAGGTACTGGTAGGTGTTTAATGTGTTGAGGAGGTAGTACGTCAGTACTATGTAGACGCCCCAGGCTATTAACCTAATCATCCCTATCCACGTCCCCCTAGTCCTTGTCGGGAATAACTCAGGCTCAAGCAGCGTCCTAACTGCCCAACCAAACTCGCTGAAGGCCATGTTTAGGAAGAGTAGGACGTAGAATACCGGTAGTGATGACCGCAATGGTGTGTTTATGGCTGCGTATATTAGGAAAATCGGTACCATGGTTAATAATCCACCCACGTATGACAGTAATGTGAGCGGTCTCCTGCCTATGGCATCAACCCAAAAGCCTATTAAACCGGCTATTGATGCACCCAGGTTTGCCAATAACACAACCAGCGACTGAAGCCCAGGGTTACCGCTGAAGGGTAATGATGGCAGGTAAATTATGGTATATGCCATTAACCCATACGTGGTGATTTGAACTAAACCTATTATGGATAGGAATAGTGCCCTGAACCAGGCCGGTGGGGCCTTTAATTGGATGTTTGAGCCACCCTTGCTTAACACGTACTCAAGTCCCTCACGCCTAGCCACCTCAATGGCCTCATTAACCTTACCCCTGGCTTCAAGCCACTTAACCGATTCAGGTATGCTAAGCCTAACGATGAGCGCTACGAAAACCACCACGAGCGCTGAACCAATCATGGCGTATATTGATGGCACACTGGCTTGGCCTGTGAGCAGCAGTGACACGTATAGTATGGCTGCCGCTAATGCTGCACCCACATTATCGAAGTTGGGTGTTAGCACAAGCATCATACCCCTACCGCCACTCGGCATAAGCTCAGTTATGGCTGCCAATGCAGGTGGCTCCTCACCCCCAACACCAAACTCCGCCAGTGCGTATGAAACCATGAATACGGTGAAGGCAACCATGGGGTTAACCAGCTGCTTAACATAGAGTGAAGCCGCCATGCCCAGCAGCCCAACGGTGTACATGCTCATGGTGTACACGAATATCCCCTTCCTACCTAACCTATCAGTGAGCACACCCATCGTGAAGTCGCCAAGTACCACGAATACGTAGCCTATTACCACTGATAGGGGGAGTAGCCATGGAGGTATGTAGTCCTTAAAGTAATTTATGGTCATTATACCGCTGGTTGAGACGAAACCCCATATTAGGAAGCCTAGGGCGAAGCTTAGGAAGATTAGGTAGTGCACGTGCCTTAACCCCTCACCTGCACTTCTACTATTCATATTTTATTGGTTACCAATAATTGATTTATAAAGGTTTCGCTGTCAGTCGCGGTCTCCCTCCTCATAAATCAGCGTGGTTCCATATTCATCACACTGAGGCCCTTAGGTACACTGGGCGTAAAAGCTGTGTGGCTATGCCACCGTGCAGCCTAGCGTAAGGGATATTTAAGGGTGTTAGAGCGTTAAGTGATGTTTAAACCCTATAACCTTGAGGAGGGGGCTTACCTGGTTAAGCTGGCTAGGAGGGCTGTTGAGGAGTTCATAAAGAGTAGGCGCGTACTAAAGCCCCCTGAGGATACACCCAGCAGACTGCTTAAGGATAACTACGGCGTCTTCACAACCATAGAGACTGTTAAGGAGAATGGAACCACCGAGCTGAGGGGTTGCATAGGCTTCCCGAGGGGTAACGTAAACACGGCTAGGGCCACCATAAACAGCGCCCTGGCCGCAGCCTTCGATGACCCCAGGTTTGCGCCGCTTGACCCTAGCGAACTCGACTCGGTGTTGTTTGAGGTTAGTGTGCTTAGCCCACTTGAGGAGGCTAGGTTTAGCTCACCCAGGGAGCTGGTTAACATGGTTAAGGTCGGCGTTCACGGCCTGGTCATAGAGAGGGGGATGTACAGTGGCTTACTCCTACCCCAAGTGCCTGTTGAGTACTGCTGGGACACGGTAATGTATCTGGATGAGGCCTGTGAGAAGGCTTACCTAAGCCCGGAGTGTTGGGCTGAGGAGGGTACCAGGGTTTATGTTTATGAGGCGCAGGTTTTCAGGGAGAGGAGGCCAAGGGGCGAGATTTATGAACGCAACCTACTTGAGGAGTTGAACAGGTGTCATTTTGAGGAAAGGTAGTTGCTGATGAGGCTTCTAGCCACATTAACCTCAACCATTGATAATGGCCTACTGGACACCAACGCGCATAAGGTACCCTTGTTAATGGGCATTATGTATACGTTATCATTACCCTTAACAATACTCAACAGGCCTAAGCTATCCCTAATAACCATGGATATGTAATCCTTTAAGGACTCGAAGTCGTATTCACCACTACCCTCAGTAACGTTCATACTTGAGGCATCGATTAGGGCTACCGCATTCACGTTAATCATATCCCTAACCTCGGTTAAACTTGATGGGGCGTAGCTAATCATCATAACCGGAGTCTCCTGAACAACTGCCTGTGGGACAACTGATTCACTTATCCTTTTATTAATCTCACTAACTATTATGGTTAGATTCTCAATCCTACTGATTAATTCCTCCCTAAGTGAATCTATGGTTGACTTATTCACCTGTGGGTTAGCCGCCATACCACCACTCCCGGCGCCCTGCTGTATGTTTATATTGCTTAAATTAACGGAACCACCCTTGGTTGGCTTCACCCCACCCCTCCTGCCCCCTCTAGCTACCAGTAGAATAATCACCACTACGGCAACCACTGCTACTATTATTAGAATTAGGCTGACTAGGTTCATTAATTATTCGGTTTATCTGGGTTAAATATAAATGTATTGTTTCCTGGTTGATCTCAACAGGAGTAAGGCCGATCAGGGTTAGTTTCCTGCCTATGACCCAGGCATCCGGACAAGCCTCGCCATTTATGGCGGGGTCACCCCACTATGTGGGGATTTAGCGATGCATTTATTAACCCCAACTCTGCTAGTCTTTTACTACTCGGGGTGGTGCCCCCGAGAGGGGGTTTACTTCCCTCCGTTAGATGAGCCGGTGGGGCGATACCCCACTATTTCCACCACCCCGAGACGAACCATTAACCCCCAAAGAGGGGGCAACGGACGAGACCCCCACAGTGAAACCCCACCCCTCAAAGGGGGCGGGAAGGGGGTCATCCAGCTGGGTTAGACCGCATCATGGATCCATCAATAATGGGAAAGCCAACATATGCATCAAGGAAGTCCCTAGCTAAGGCAAGACTCAAAGTTAATGGCATAGACCTCTGGAAAATAAATGAGGGCATCCGCGTAGTCGCCATCAACACAATTAGTGGTTAGATAAGAGTAAGGGTGGAACTAAACTACAAATACCCTTAGGCAACAGGTACTAGGCGCATGGTAACTTTGGCAGGATGGTTATGAACACGTGGTAAGGGGTTTTACCTTAGTAGCAGCATATATGGGTGAATCCAAAGGTACACAATAATTATGGTGTAGTTTATTCAGCAGATTAAGGAATCTTTAAAAGCATCTGACAGCACGGTGGAGCATTGGATGCATATGCCACTTGACATATATGCGGATGTACTTGGGTACTTGTTTTGGTTTCTACTTTTCATAGCTATAATCTCGCCGTGGTTCTCAATGAGGTCACTGCAGCATGCTAGGCTTCGTTTAATTGCCTTGATGGAGCGTAAGTATGGCTATAGGGTTATAACGATGATACATAGGCAGGAGAAGATAGGCTTTTTAGGTGTGCCGGTTTATCGATACATTGATATAGAGGATTCGGAGGCTGTGATAAGGGCAATTAGGGCAACACCTCCAAACGTGCCGATAATGATGATATTGCATACGCCGGGAGGTCTCGTGCTTGCCGCATCCCAGATAGCCAGGGCACTTAAGGCACACCCTGCTAAGAAGGTTGTTGTAGTGCCGCATTACGCCATGAGTGGTGGTACGTTAATAGCCTTGGCTGCTGATGAGATACTAATGGACCCCAATGCGACACTTGGGCCGTTGGATCCGCAGTTAGGGGGCCCTGGGGGCATGTATCTCCCGGCCCCATCGATACTCAAGGCTGTGGAGTTGAAGGGAAGGGATAAGGTTGATGACCAAACGTTAATACTCGCTGACATGGCCGAGAAAGCGTTGAACCAGGTTAAGGAATTGGTGATTGAGTTAATTAGGGATAAGGTGGGGGAGGATAAGGCTAGGCGAATTGCGGATAAACTCGTGGGTGGGTACTACACCCACGATTACCCAATCACCGTGGAGCAGCTTAGGGAAATGGGATTAAGCGTATCCACAAATATACCGCCAGAGGTTTACGAACTAATGGTTCTTTACCCACAGGCACGCGCAAACAGGCCAGGCATCGAATACTTGCCATACCCAATAATCCCAAGGCCAACAACTAGGGAAGGAGAGAGAAGATGACAAGATAACGTTAATGCAGTATAATGGGTAGTGTCGGTATTATGAACATGAACATTATTGATAAGCCTAGGCCAATGCTATGAATAACCTTACCACTCAATATCGATGTGGATACGGCCGATATTAATAAGGCCAGTGTTGGTACGTGGTAGCTAAACGGTGCCCTGACCGTGACGGCACTTAGGGAACCTGAGAGCACACCATTAACGAACTCCACGAATTCCACTAGGGCAATGTAACTGATTGGTATTAGGACTCCGTAAATTACGTCATCCCTGAACATGGCCTTTAGTTGAAATACAACGGAGTCGACTATCCTAGCCGCCCTGGTCACGAAGTAAGGTGCACCGACACTATAGGCTAGGTCCCTTACCCTGGAGAACTCCCGCTCAATTGTAGATGAACCCACTATCACCCTTGGGTTAGGGTTCCAGGTTAACTCAAGTATAGGCTCCGTTATCCTACCCTCCAGGTTGATTATAAGCCTTAGGAAGCCTAGAAACTGGGGTAAGTATAGCGTGGAGAAACCCAGCGAGAAGGCTATTAATGAATATGAGGCATTATGAGTAATCACATACACTACTAATGCTGACGCAAGGCCAATTACCGTGGGCTTAAGGTAATCGTACTCGTAAACCGTTAACACAAGCCCGCATGGGTTCAAACCCCACCCCCACACCATTAGCCGATGATACCTCTAGTTTCAATTCCATTAACCATGAATACCAACATGAGCGATCATGCATATCAAAATTGTTATACAAAACTGTTGAACAAAACTGCCATACACTAGGCATGGCAACCACCTAATTACCCCCAGTCCAGTGAACCCAGTATGGACTCGATAATGGCTCAGGTTAAGACCGTGCCACTATTCAGGAGGGGAGTCGTCAGGTTGAGTAACCGCTACTTCATCCAACTGCCAATGGAGTTGAATGAACTCTGGAAGTACTGGTACGAGAATGAGGCAGTATTAAACATCGTAATCGAGGTTGTTGAATACAGGAAAACCAACAATGGGAAACCAACGCAACCCAATTCCAATTCCTAATCCTACTATACTAATACTAATAGTTTTAGTGAACTACCTATCCAAGCGCTAATTAACAGGCCCGTGAAACAACCTAAGCATGCCCACGCCTGAACCCACCCCAAACCCAAGGGTAAGGCTCCTAAACCTCAGGAGGATTGGAGACTACTACGTGGCAGAGGTCGAGGGCAAGTACATTGTATGCGATGACTCAATGACGTGCCTCCTAGTTGAGGCAACTAACCCAGAGGATGCGGTGAAGGCAACTGAGGATTATTTAAAGGGGGTTTTGGAGGAGGAGTAGCCTACTCCACACCCTCAGCCTCCTCAGCCACATTAGGCGCCAGGTCATCAGCCGCCTTCAAGTGCTCCGCAATCTTTCTCCCAAGCTCAGTGAGGGTAACGTAAGTTCTAATCCTAATGCCATACTGCCTCCTCTCAACCTTAATGAGGCCAAGCTCCTCTAAATCGCCTAAATGATAGACGAGCCCCCTACCAATACCCTTAGCGAAAACCTCCTCAACCCACACTGAGCCGCCAGCCTCGTAGGCAGTTACCAGTAGTTTCAACCCAGCCAACCTAAGCCTACTCCAGAATCCAGACTTCATTCCGGGTCTCGGTTTAGGAGTAAACTAAAACTTTAAATTTATTAACGGTATGCTTTTAAACAAGCTTCCGCTTCAGAAGTTGAAGTAGATGTTTAGAATTGGTGAGAACCATGGGCGGTAATGGGGGTGGTGGTAGTAGTGGCGACTTGGCTCAAGTGGCCTCAAGGCTAGAGGGGGATAGGGGTAAAATTAGGCTTATCAAGGTGACAAACCATAAGTACCTGCGCATCATTGGTAGTAAACCATTCAGGAATGGTGAATCCTGGGGTAGGCTTGTGCTTGCCGTTAGGCGTGGGGATTGTAGGCTCGGTGACTGGATTGCCATTGCGGTTGGGAGTAATGGGGAGAGGGATAGTTACATCTACCTGATGCGTAAGGGTGATGGGGAGGCTAGGGATTATGCGTGTAAAAGCTTGAGGCTCATTAAGGCGGCTAGGAGGATGCTTGCAAAGCCTACAAAGCTCTTCGAGGAGTTGCTTGGGCAGGTTGATAATGCCTTTGAGGAGTACTTCAACAAGGCGCTTGATGGTAGTGAACTAGCCTCTTGGAGGCTTAGGGGTGTTGTGGATGAGTTGAGGGGTGATTACGGTGGCCTCGTTGATGTGGCTATAGTGGCATGGTACATGACTAATGGTGCCGTGTACAGGGAGTGCGTGCCAAGGTTATTTGGCCCTGAGTGTCATGAGGTTAGGGCTGGGGTGGACATGCCCCTAATCTTCATTATTGACGATGCCCTAGTCATGCATGCCAGGCTACCAACATACATGGAGCCTACCCAATGCCTCCTCGACATTTGCCGTATTCATGATGTGAGGCAGGTGAGGATGAAATGAGCATGTTCCTCCTCAACCCACCTAGGGACAGTGAGCAGTTGAAGGCCTTCATTGAGGAGTTGGGGAAGAATGGAGCCAGGTTGAATGGCTCAACGTTAATTGAACCGTATTGCAACGGTGAGTGGTGTCTTTTAATCATCACGAGCCAGCAGGCTAGGGACTTTGAAATACCATGCACATGGGCCACTGACCTTGGTAACTGCATAATCTACGCCACAAGGCAGGCCATTGAGCTTTTTGGCTTAACCCACGTTCCAGATGAGTTAGTTCCCATTGGCAGGGATGCTCCTGTACCACGTGTCAGCGTGCCTGGTCATAGGCTTAGGCTCCTTAGTGGCGCAATGCT
>Ga0080005_140619_pt1 | contig 16399 bp, 17 predicted proteins | sample JossMetagenome_2_FD_69208 | JGI IMG/M metagenome (GOLD analysis project Ga0080005, IMG submission 69208) | Hot spring sediment microbial communities from Joseph's Coat, Yellowstone National Park, USA - JC3_ASED (SPADES assembly) (version 2) | ecosystem: Environmental > Aquatic > Thermal springs >... | reverse complement strand
TGAGAACCCCATCCCACCCAACCTTGGGCACCACCTCCACCACGCCGCCGGGACATTCGACACGGCCTGCAAACCCGCTGAAGCGAACCCACCCATCCCCAACCTCAGGCAGAGCAACGCCTGCCTCAGCAGGAGACGCCTCGTAGACGGCTCTGAGCCACGCCAAGATCCTATGTCTCAACTCCTCGGCGGAGGACCGGACGCACTCAGCTAACTCCCCCAGCTCGCTCAAATCGTAGGCAACGTCCTCCTTAAGCTCACGGAACATTGAAGCCTTGACTTAGCTTCTCCACCAGCTCGGCGGAAGCTCTTAGCCCCCAGACCCGTAACATTGTCGCTACCTCCCTTAATGTCTGCGCCGCTTGCCCCTCGTAGCCCTCTACCTGTACGTAACTTGCCAGGACGTCGAGTTGCGGTACGATATACGTGGCTACGGCAAAGTCGAGAAGATACAGCAACTTCCCCGGCGGCCAAACCCGCGGCTGGCCGCCAGCGGCTTCGCCTTGCGCAGCGTTGTCCGACGCCGCCAACTCATGAATAGCCTTTGCGGCAACTAGGAACCTCAAGGCGTCGGCCACGATGCCGGGGGTAACCTCCACGGGACATGCCTCACACCTACTGTAGCTCTTCAATACCTTATTCATCTCCTCCACTATACACGCCAGGAGGCCGTCTAGCGACATGCCTATCTGCTTCGTCTCCTGCGTTTCATCGGGACACACCACCTCTACTTTAAGCACGGAATCTTTGCTTTTGCCATACCACTCGTGAATATCGCCAAAAACTGTTGCGTAGTCGGGCGGCTTCGCTAGCTCAAAAATGCTCAACGCCTTCTTCATATCGATCTCCGGCAATTTACACAGCTGCAAATCTCTATCTCTTACGCTTCTACAGAATTCTCCCTCCTCATTCCTCGGATAAGTGAGGTTTCTAAACCTGGCGAAATCCACCACGGCGAAGCGCCTCCTCAGCGCAAAGCCAAGTCTCTGGAGAAGGGACCTATCGAAGCTGTTCATAGTGCCCAGGAGCCGGAAGGAGTAGGGAACCCTCAGCTTCTCGCCCCCAGTGTCTATAGGTTCGCCTCTGTGTTCCACGTCGAGGAGGGTGAAGTACTCGCCGAGGGCCAGATCCAAGTTCGCCCTGTTAAGCTCATCTATTACAACCCACACGGGGCGCCCGCCTTCCAAGCCCCTCCTAATTGCAACGGTGAGAAAGCCGTCACGCCACCTCCCCTGGAGGTCTAACCCTCCAAAGACGTCAAAGACGGTCCACTCGGGGTTACCGGTCCTAAGCACGTAGTCGATCCCCAACTCCCCAAGAAGCTCACGGATATAACTCGTCTTGCCAGAACCCGGTGGCCCCACGAGCAACAGGTTTTTACCCGCGATCAGCGACGCCAAAATGACAAAGTCAAAGTTAGTTGCCGAAAGAGTGTGATATATTTTCTTTACAGCAACTCCGGGGAGCGCCGAAGAGAGGATGGACAAAGCCCACTCCCTGCGGATAGGGGTCAAATAACCCTGCACAATGCTGCCCCTAATCCGCTTAAGCACGGGAATTCTGTTTCTGATAACATCTATACTAATGCGGTTTCTGAACCATTCTATTACTTCTATTTCAACAAAAATAAATTGATCATACTTATTAAATTCTTCTGAATAATAGCGATCCCATAAATTATAATAGTTGGTAAATTCTGTATTTAACACAAAATTTGTCGACAGAGGACATTTATCCAGGTCATAAGATTTCAATTTATCCAGAAGCTGATTACGACTTAAGAACTGCGGATTGCTCTTGACTCTCGAAACCGCCACGATGACTTGGCCCTGGGCTGGATGGATAGATTTACTTGACAAATAGTGGAAGACGTAATCACCTTCAGCTATACTCGCCATATGTGCCCAATTTTGCCCATTGGGACTCCACATGAATCCACATGCGATGTGGTAAAGCTCTTTAGTAGATTCGATGAAAAACTCATTACAGCTCATATTACTAGTTCTACATATGTTTTTAAATATATATTCTGTCGTGGAATGGTCTTATCCTCGACTAGATGCGTCAAGAATTTTTGCTGTCTTAAAGGTTCTTTTTTCTCGGAGAAGCTGCTACGCAGAAAGTCATAAGGCACCTAAGTCCGTGTGCCCTCATATAATAACCTTAACGCTGTTTTGAGATAGAACATACGCTGTTAATCACAAACGGCTCTTGTTGGAGCGAGACTGGGGCGCGTCACGTGACCGCGGGCTTTGGGTTTCTGTGTTGCGGGTCCGCGGGCCGTTGGGGGCGACTGTCCTTCGGCGCCTCGGCGTGCTACGCCGGCATTGGGCCGAGCCCTATCTTCCTCCTGTATTCGCCGTACGTCTCCATGACTTTTTCGTGCCATCTGTCTAGGCCTTCTGGGCTCTTGGGGTAGTCCAGGTACATGTCCCCTATCTTCTTGGCGTACTGCATGGCGTTGTACAGCTTCATCAGGAGGCCCGGCCTGGCGGCGAACTGGAGCGCTATCCTCATCTTGTCGACGACGGAGAGCGTGACTCCGCGGGACGATATGTCGAGGACGTCCTCCTCGGTGAGGAGCTTCCTGGAGAGGCCGAAGTTGAGGTCGTCGTTGTCCAGGGTCTGCAGCATGAGCCTTATGACGTCGAGCTGGGCCTGCCGGTGGCCCCACTCCTGCATGTAGTCCAGGTTGTAGCTCCACAGCGTCTGGGCGTCGTATCTGCCCTGCGCGAAGGCCTTCTCTATGGCCTTGGCCGCGAGCTCCCCGGTCAGCAGAGCCTGCCCTATGCCGCCTCCGTGCAGCGGGTTGACCGCGGCGGCCGCGTCGCCTGCCGCCACTATCCCGTTGCCTACCAGCGACTTGAGGGGGCGTCTGGTGGGTATGAAGCCGCCGCCCATGTGCACCTTCTCCCTTATCCTGTAGCGGGGCTCCAGGTACTTCTTGTAGTTGGCGTTGGGGTTTATCTTCAGCACGCCCCATATGCCGAGCCCCACGTTGACGAAGTTGGAGGAGTAGGGGAAGTCCCACCAGTAGCCTCCGGGGGATATGGTCTGGTCCAGGTATATCTTTATGTAGTTGGGGTTCTCCACGGCGCCGTCTATGTAGAAGACCTCCCTGTAGGCGTGCGAGACGTCCTCGGGGTGCAGCCTCTCGGATATGGGCCAGGTGTCGGGGAGCTTCGTCCTGACGATGCCCACCGATCCGGACGCGTCCACCACGACCTTCGCCCTGAACTCCCTGTACGTCCCCTGCCTGTTGTCGGTGGCCTTGACCCCGACCACGTGGCCGTTCTCGAGTATCGGCGCTGTCGCGGTGTGGCCCTCGAAGAACGCCGCGCCTGCGTCGACCGCCTCCTTGACCAGCCACTTGCCCCAGTTGAATCTGTCCAGCATGTAGCCCTCCCCGGCGATCACGTACTTGGTCCTGAGGTCGGGGCTGTAGAGCTCGACGCCCTTTATCTCGTTGACCAGTATCCTGGGATTCGGCGTGAGGAATCTCGACATCCTGTCGACGTGGTGCTTGCCCAGGGCGTCTCCGCAGGTCTTGACGCCGACCTTGTCGCCGCTTTTGGAGTCCATGAGGGCGACCTTGAAGCCCCTCTTGGCCAGGTTGTAGGCGGCGTAGGCCCCCGCCGTGCCCGCTCCGACGACCACCACGTCGAAAGACTGGGACATGGCCCCATCTCCTGTTCCCTATTTAAAGCCTTCTTCGTATCACGGGGCCACTGATTTTAATCCGCGGGCCGTATCGGCCGTGACGAGCCCGAAGGCCAAGGGGGCCTCCAAGGAGAGGTCCGTAGCCAACCTCCTGTGGGATAGGGGGTGCGCCGTCCTGCGGGGGTGCTCCTCGGGGGGCGGCGTCAGGAAGCGCTTCGTCCCGGACGTGGTGGCCATCTGCAGGGGCCAGGTCCTGGTGTTGGAGCTGAAGTACAGGGCGAGGAGGGCCGCCATAAGGGTCGAGGGGGAGAAGGTGGAGGGGCTTCTGGAGTTCGCCTCACGTGCGGGGGGCAGGGCGTACGTCCTGGCCAAGTTCGGCAGGGGGCCGTGGAAGGTCTTCGAGGTGGGCGGGCCCGGCGCCATCTCGATAAACGGCGATATGTACGACAGGGCGCCTGAGCTCGACCACCTCCTCGCCTCTATTTTCAACAAGCAATTGATATAAGGACCCGCTTGGGGTCCGGCGTGGAGGACGTCAACGCGCTTCTGGAGCTCGCGAAGGCGAAGGCCAGGGAGCCTCTGAAGTACGCCAAGGTCCTCTACGACCCTAGGAGCAAGACGTACCGCCTGAAGCTCGTGCTTCTGAGGCCCATGCCCTTCTCGGCGCTGAGGGAGATCGCGGCGGCGGCCGAGGCCAGGGGGTACCAAGTCTCCATCTACGCCCCGCACGCCCGGGCCATCCGCCTGGACCTCAGGAAATAGTTATAAAACCGGTTTCGGGGGTCTGCATGCAGGTGAGGTGGTTCGGGCACTCGTTCTTCCTGGTGGAGGCGGGCTCCCTCAAGATATTGGTGGATCCGTGGGCGACCCACCCGCTTTCCCCGACGACCGTGGAGGAGGTGGCGGGGCTTCGGCCCAACTATATACTCGTTACACACGACCATCTGGACCACCTGGGGGAGTCGGTCGAGATATCCAAGAGGACGGGCGCGCCGATAGTGGGCACCTTCGAGCTGTCGCTGGAGGTGGCGGAGAAGGGGGTCCCCGAGGCCCAGACCGTGGGGATGAACATAGGGGGGACCGTCAAGCTGGGGGACGGCGTGGAGGTCTACATGACGCCGGCGCTGCACACGGCGAATAGGGGCGCCCCGACGGGCTTCGTGATATCCACGCCCGAGGGCAACATCTACCACGCGGGGGATACGGGCGTCTTCGGCGATATGGAGCTTATAGGGAGGATGTTCGACCTCGACCTGGCCCTGCTCCCCATAGGGGGCTTCTACACCATGGGGCCTCGCGAGGCCGCCTGGGCGGTCCAGCTCCTGAGGGCCAAGTCGGTCGTCCCCATGCACTACAACACCTTCCCCGTGATAAAACAGGATCCGGAGGACTTCAAGTCGAGGGTGGAGGCCGTGTCCAGCAGCAAGGTGTACGTAATGAAGCCGGGCGAGTCGCTGAGGCTCAAATAGGGCGCGGCTTAAAGCCTAGACGACCTCCAGCTCCCTGTAGGCGTTGCAGAGGAGCAGATCCACAGACCTGCAGGGAGGGGAGCAGCCGTCGCACTTCAGGCGGCCGCCGAGCGCCTCGGCGATCCAGGCCTGGTCGAAGTTCCGGGCGTAGAGGAACAGGCCTTCGGCGAGGCCGCCGTCTATACGCCTCAGCTGCTCCCGGCTCTCGACCAGGTAGTACCCCCGCGCCGCGGCTCCCGGCCTCAGCAGCGGCCTGATCCGCCGCCCTCTGGCCGCCAGCCCGTCGACCAGAATCAATATGTCCGGCCTCACCTCGGCCGCTAGCTTCAGCGCGACCTTGTTCCTGGTCCTCAAGGCCACGGCGATGTGGGCCGAGTCGAGCGCCTTCATGAGGCAGGCGATGTCGCCGTCCACGTAGGGGATCACGTTGGGCCTGACCGCCTCGCAGGTGGGGACGAGCAGGGGGAGACTCGACTCTATTACCTCATCTGCGTATAGGCCTATCACTCCTCCTCGCCCTCCTCGGGCTCCTCGGTCTCCTCGCCGCCGCCCTCCTCGACGTACAGCACCCCTATCTCCTTGAGCTTGTCGTAGAGCTGCTGGACCGCCACCGCGACGTCCCCCTCCGACTTGGCGCCCGTGCAGACTATCTTCCCGGAGCCGAATATCAGGACCACCACCCTGGGGTCGGACATCCTGTAGATGAGGCCCGGGAACTGCTCCGGCTCGTACATGGTGTTTTCGAGGAGCAGGGCCGCCTGTTCTAGGTCGACCTCGGCGTTGAGGCTGCCGGAGGCCACTATGTTCTGCACCTGGACCTCCGGGTTCAGCGGGACGTTCGCCCCGTGGTCGTTCAGGAGCTTGACCAGGGCGTGTACGGCGTTTTTCAGATCGCCCTCGTTCTTGGCGCCCGTGCAGACCATCTTCCCGGTCCTGAAGATAAGCGCGGAGATCCTCGGCTTGGTGAGCCTGAGGATCAGGCCCGGGAACTGGTCGGGGTTGTACTCGGCGACCGGCAGCTTCTCGGCCAGCTGCTCCAGGTCGAGCTCGACGCCGAGGTTGACGGTGGCCACGATGTTCTCTATCTTGTGGGAGGGGCCGTGCCTTCTAGAAGAAGCCATATCCACTTTTTAAACCATATTTAAATACATGGGCTTTAAAAACTCCGGGGCGGGCGGCCGGCCGCCATCCCCCCTTTCCTCAAGGCGCGTATACGTCTGGACGTCCTCCCGCAGGGGGACGCCGGCCTCCGCGCAAAGCTTATATAGCTCCGCGTGGTGCGGCCCGTGGGCGGCAAGAAAAGACCTACCCTAAGCCAGCTCGCCAAGAAGACCGAGAAGGCCCAGCAACAGCAGCAGCAACAAGCCAAGGGCAAGAAGAAGGAGGAGGGCGGCTCCAAGAAGGCGGCCCAGTCCGCCTTCGACAAGCTGCTGGAGGCCATATCTAGGGACGTCCAGTCCATGCCCGTGGTGACCGTGTACGAGGTCGCGAGCAAATACGGCGTCAAGATGACCGTGGCCAAGAGGGCCCTGAGGGCCCTCAGGGACAAGGGCGACTTGGTGCTCGTCGTCAAGGGCCACAGGACTGAGGCATACGCGCCGGCGCGGCGCGCCGCCAGCTAAAGCCTCGTCTCCCTTTTCAGCTCTATCCTCTTCCTGAGGTTGACCACGCCGAGCTCGTGGAGCTCCACCACCCCGAAGGACCTCAGGAGGTTCAGCACCTTCTTCAAGGCGTCGGGCTCGGCCTTGGCCGTCCTCTTCAAGTCGTCGAAGAACCTCAGGAGGCCTACGCTGGGGTAGTTGGAGAGGTAGAGGAGGACCGACTCGAGGATGCGCCTCGCCTCCCGCGCGTCTACGCCCAGGACGTCCGACGCGACCTCCACCAGGCGGGAGAGGTCGACCTTGGCCTCGGCCGCCTCCTCGGCGGGCACGGCCGGGGGCCGGGGCGGGGCCGCCGCCTGCCTGGCCTCGGCTTTTTCCACACTCTTCTCCTTCTCCTCCCTACTCTCCTGCGCCGCGGCTTGCCTGGCCTTGCTTTCGGCGGCCGCCTCGCCTCTGGGCTTCTGCTCCCTGGGCTTCTCGGCGGGCTTCTGCCTGGGGGCCTCCTGTCCGCCCTTCCCCCCGGCGAGCTCCAGGAGGCTCAGCTGGCCCTTCTTCCCCCTCTTCGCCTCCTGCCTCGCCTGTCCCTGGTAGAGCCTTAGGGTGAGGGGCCCTATGGATATCTCCGGCCCGTCCGCCTCGCAGCCCTGTTTGGCGCAGAGTATCGAGGCGGCGAGGACGCCCAGGAGCTCACTGTTCTTTAAGTCCGCTTTCCTGCTCAACATTGAAGCGCCAGTAGGCCACCTTCCCGCGCCGCACCTCCCTTATATAGCCCTCCTTCTCCAGCATCTTCAAGACGTAGAAGATCTGGCTGTGGCTCATGCCGGTGAGCCTCATTATGGCGCTGGTGGTGAGCTCCCCGTGTTTCTTCAGAAGCTCCAATATCTGGTCCTTCCTCTGTAGGACCTTGTCCGTCTGGCGACGGGGCATATAGCAATGGTCCCACGGGTTTTTAATCTTGGGGACTATAAAAAAGGTATTATCCCTCTATTCGAAGAGCTTCACCATCTTTCTATTCTTTAGGTACATGGCGTAGTCGATGTAGATCTTGTCGGCGATCATCTCGTCGACTTTCGGCACGTCGGCCTTCTGCCTCTCCAGGACGGCGTCTGTGACATTTAGGACGAAGGCGTTGGAGCCGGCGCCGGAGCCGAAGGTGACCAGCAGTATCTTGTCTCCGGGCTTCGCCTGCTCGAGGACTCTGGCGAGGCCCATGAGCGCCGACGCGTTGTAGGTGTTGCCTATATGGGTCACCACGATGCCCGGCTTGACCTTGTCCGGCGGGAAGCCCAGCATCGAGGCCGCGCGCATGGGGAATCTGCCGTTGGGCTGGTGGAATACGGCGTACGCGAAATCCGACACCTTGTAGCCGTGCCTCTCCATCAAGCCCTTGGCGGCGCCGACGACGTGTCTGAAGTACGCCGGCTCGCCGGTGAACCCCTCGCCGTGCATGGGGTACGGCGATCCCTCCCTGCGCCAGAAGTCGGGCGTGTCGGAGTTGTACGTATATATCGTCTCGAACTCCGCCGCCACGCCGTCCCTCCCTATCACGTACGCCACGCCGCCGCTGCTGGCCGAGTAGTCCAGATGCTCCCCGGGCTCGCCTTGCGACGTGTCGGTGCCGACCGCCAGGCCGTACTCTATCCGCCCCGACTCCACCAGGCCGGCTATGGCCACTATGCCGTCGGAGGCGGCCTTGCAGGCGAACTCCATGTCCACTGCGAAGACGTTGTTGGCGAGGCCGAGGGCGTCTATCAATATGGACGATATGGGCTTCACGGCGTAGGGCTTGGACTCAGTGCCGGAGTAGACGGCCCCTATCCTCTTGGGGTCGACGGCGCCTCTTCTGAGGGCCCTCCTGGCGGCCTCGGTCGCTATGGTGACGGCGTCCTCGTCGTAGCCCTCGACGCTCTTCTCGTACACCAGATATAGATCGACTATCCTGGCGGGGTCGTCGCCCCAGGTCGCCGCTATGTCCTCGGTCCTGATCCTGTACTTGGGTATGTAGGCCCCCCAGGAGACTATGCCCGCCCTCATGGCCTCGGCCTGAACTTATAGCCGTACATCACGAGGCCGTATTTGCCGTCGACGACCACCCTCCTGAAGACGACCTCCATCCTCTGCCCGGCCTTCAGCTTCTCGGGAGCGGCGTCCACTATCTGCCCGAGGACCTTCACGGGGCCCAGCTTGACGAGGCCTATCACCAGCGGCTTCTGCTTCATATAGTCGGTGGGCACCGACCTCAACACGGTGAACTCCACCAGCTCCCCCTCGTGGGGCAGTTGGAAGTCCTCGAGCTCGGATGAGCCGCATCTGGGGCATTTGACCACCGGCGGGTAGTAGACCTCCCCGCATTTCCTGCAGCGCTTGGCCGCCAGACGGTAATAGCTGGGTATGTTGCGCCAGTATAGGGGCACCGACTCGTGCTCCATGGGCCCTACCTCACAGCCATTAATATCTTTTGCTATAACCCCAGAACGACAACGGTCGAAGTGGCGTCGACGCCGCCCATGGAGTGGATCACGCCTATCGAGCCGTCGACCCTCTTGAAGGGCCCCCTCCCGACCAGCTGCCAGACGACCTCCACGGCCTGGTAGACGCCGGTGGCGCCCATGACGTTGCCCCTGCTCTTAAGCCCGCCGCTCAGGTTGGCCCTGACCTCGGAGCCTCCCCTAAGCGAGGCGAGGAGCCCGCCGCGGGGGGCAAGGCCCAGGGCCTCCGCCGCGAGGACGCCCAATATGGAGTAGGAGTCGTGGACCTCGGCCGTCGCCACGTCGCGCGGCGTTATGCCGGCCATCCTGTACGCCCTCTCCGCGGCCTCCCTGGCCGAGTAGAGCACGTCGTAGTCCTGCCTTGCGTTGAAGGGCACGGCGTTGGCGGAGCTCCACATGCCCAACACCTTGGCCACGCCCTTCCTGCCGCAGAGGATCGCCGCGGCGGCTCCGTCGGCCATGGGCCCCACGTCGTACAGCCTCAGCGGGTCGCTGACGAGCTCGCTGTCGAGCACGTCCTCGATCTTCGCCTGCTTCCTTATGTAGGCGTAGGGGTTGGAGGCGCCGTATTTATGCATGAGGACCGGCCAGAGCGCCAGATCCTCGTACTTGTACTCGTATTTCGACAGATACATCTTGGCCATGAGCGCCGCCTGCGCAGCCGGCGTCACCCCGAAGTACCTCTCGTAGACGCTGTCGGTCGCGGTGGAGTATATGTCCTGCTGCTGGTTGGACAACACGTCGTTGGGCTTATCCACGCCGACCACGGCCACGCATCCGTAGACGCCCGACCTCACCGCCATGGCGGCCGCCATCAGGGCGGAGCCCCCGGAGCCGTCGGCGTTCTCGACCCTGTAGGTCGCCACCTTGTCGAGGCCCAGCCGGGCGGCTATATAGGTCCCCAACATCTGCTGTCTGTCGGCCTGCTCGGCGGTCGCCGAGGCCACGAAGAGCGCGTCCAGCTCGGGATATCCCGCGTCCTTCAGCGCCTCGTCCAGAACCCTCGCCGCCATCTCGTCCATGTTCAAATTGTAGTGGCGGCCCGTCTGCACCATCGCCGTGCCGTTGATCCACACGTCTGTCATCGAAAACTTGATAAGGCAATATATTAAAACGTTGAGTGGAGGAAGTGATCGAGGCCCTGGACAGCGGAAGGCTGAAGCTCCACGAGCTGGACAAGGCGCTCGGCGACTCCAACAAGGCGGCGGAGTACAGGAGGAGGTTCCTGGAGAGGAAGCTCGGCGTGAGGCTCGAGGCCATCGGGTCCACCGCCATAGATTTCAACAAGGCCGTGGGCAGGAATATAGAGAACCCCATAGGGGCGGCCCAGATACCCATAGGCGTGGCCGGCCCTCTGCTGGTCGAGGGGAGGTACGCGAGGGGCGCGTTCTACATACCGCTGGCCACCACCGAGGGCGCCCTCGTGGCGTCGGTGAATAGAGGCGCCAAGATAGTCACGGAGTCCGGCGGCGCGCGGGCCGCGGTCGTCAAGGACGGCATGGCCAGAGCGCCTCTCTTCAAGCTGCCCTCGCTGGTCGACGCAGTGGATTTCGTCGAGTGGGTCGGGGCCCACAGGGAGGAGATAAGGAGGGCGGCGGAATCCACCACGAGGCACGGGAGGCTTAAGGACGTCCAGCCCTTTATAGTGGGCAACAACGTGTGGCTGAGGTTCGTCTTCGAGACGGGCGACGCCATGGGGATGAACATGGCGACGATAGCCTCCGAGGCCGCCGCCAGATATATAGAGGAGAACTACCCCAGGGCCGAGCTCGTGGCCCTGAGCGGCAACATGTGCGTGGACAAGAAGCCCAACGCAGTCAACTTCCTCATGGGCAGGGGGAAGACGGTCGTGGCGGAGGCCACGATCAGAGGGGACGTCCTCTCGCGGCTGGGCGTCACGGCTGAGGCGGTCCACGAGGTTAACGTCAGGAAGAACCTCCTGGGGTCGGCCCTGGCCCACTCCTACGGCTTCAACGCCCACTTCGCCAACATAATAACCGCCATATTCATAGCGACCGGGCAGGACGTGGCCCAGGTGGTGGAGTCCAGCATGGGCATCACCTGGACGGAGCCGCGGGACGGAGGGCTCTACATCTCCGTCACCCTCCCCAGCCTGGAGGTGGGGACGGTCGGCGGCGGGACCGGCCTCCCGACGCAGAGGGAGGCCCTGTCGATGCTCGGCGTAGCGGGCCCCGGAGACCCGCCGGGAGCCAACGCCCTCAAGTTCGCCGAGATCGTGGCCGCGGCCGTCCTGGCGGGGGAGCTCAACTTGATACTGGCGCTGGCTAGAGACGAGCTCGCCAGAGCCCACCAGGCTTTGGGCCGGTCTAGGTAATAACTTGAGCTATTTTGTGTGAAAACTGCCTTATTTTCGGAATCACATTCTCTATGTGCCAAAGCGGATTTATGAAGACGATCAGCCAGCCTTTCTTGTTGGGCAACTCGAATATACCAACTTTATAGTTCATATATTTCACCATCACGTACTGGAAGTCGCCGAGACTCTCGTCCTGGTTCTGCCTGATTATGTTGACCAGCTCGATCAAGTTGGAGACCTGTCTGAGCGTCTTGGCCGTCAAGGTGTTGGGCAGATGGTGTATCACCGGCACGCCTCGCGGGTCCAATATGGTGACCCCCTGTATCACCTCGCCAATAACCTCTGTGAGGAGGATTTTCTTGAGGTCTGTCGACATCGTTGTCTTCGTCTCGTTCTTATGCGGCGAAACGTAAATGACCATTATTCTCTTTTCACGCGGCTCTTTATTAACTTTTCCCTCCGGCGTCCGCGGCCCGGGCTGTATACGGAGATAACACGCGGCCGGGCGCACGGCTTTAAATACGCAGGTCCTTATGTCCGTGGCCTTTGAGGATGAGTTCATCGAGGAGGAGGGCGAGGAGGTCCGGGAGTTCGAGGGCGAGGAGGTCGCGGAGTTCAGGATAAAGGGCGCCATCTCGACCTCCATACCGCCCTCGATAGTCCTGTCGGTCACGTACGACGGGGCTGAGGGCAAGGCCTTGGTGAAGCTCTACGACCCGGCCGGAGATCTGGTCTACTACTGGTACGACAAGACCGGGCACAGGCCCTACCTCGTGACGGACCTGCCTCCGGAGGTCGTCGCCGATAAGTACCCCGAGGTTTTGAAGCACCCGGGCTTCAGCCACATGGAGGCGGTCGAGAAGTACGACGCGCTGTCCGACAGGAGGATCGCGGCGACGAAGATATACGCCAAGGACCCTCTCTCCATAGGCGGGGGCAGGAGGTCCATCAGGGAGATGTTGCCCAAGACTTGGGAGTCCAGGATCAAGTACCACCACAGCTATCTGTTCGACAGAGGGATTATACCGGGCATGTGGTACCGCAGCGAGGACAACGGCTTGACGCCGGTGGAGGTGGAGATACCGCCGGAGGTGGCGAAGAGCCTCTCCAGCGTGTTCTCCTCCGACGACGAGAGGGCCGAGGCCGCCAACTGGATACCGCTCTTCCAGGCGCCCATACCCCACATAAAGAGGGTCGCCATAGATATCGAGGTCTTCACGCCCCAGGAGAACAAGGTCCCCAACCCCAGGGAGGCCGACTACGAGATAGTGTCGGCGGCGCTCGTCGGCAGCGACGGGCTGCGGAGGGTCCTTCTGTTGAGGAGGCCGGGCGTGGAGGCGGACCTCAAGGCGCTCTCGGACGCCGAGTTCGACGTAATGTTGTTCGACAGCGAGTACGACCTGGTCGCGGAGGTGTTCAAGACGATCGTCCAGTACCCCATAGTGGTCACGTTCAACGGCGATAATTTCGACATGCCCTATCTCTACAACAGGGCGGTCGCCCTGGGCTTCAAGAAGGAGGAGATACCCGTGGTCGCCAGGAGGGACTACGTCACCGTGGCGCCCGGCATACACATAGACCTCTACAAGTTCTTCGCCATAAAGGCCATCGAGGTCTACGCCTTCGGCGGCGTCTATAGGGGCGAGAGGGGGCTCGACGCGATCGCCTCGGCGATACTGGGCGTCGGGAAGGTCGAGAGGCAGGGCGTCGTGTCGTCCATGCCCCTCGACGAGCTGGCCGAGTACAACTTCCGCGACGCCTTCATAACCCTCTACTTCACCCTCCACAACGACGAGCTGGTCATGAAGCTGATGGTGCTGCTCTCCAGGATAGCCAAGCTGCCTCTGGAGGACCTGACCAGATCGCAGGTGTCGGCCTGGATCAGGAACATGCTCTACTACGAGCACAGGAGGAGGGGCTGGCTCATCCCCAACAAGGAGGATATAATAAAGTCGAGGGGGGAGGCCTACACGAGGGCCGTGATAAAGGGGAAGAAGTACGCTGGCGCGGTGGTCCTCGACCCGCCTGCAGGCGTCTTCTTCAACATATACGTGCTGGACTTCGCGTCCCTGTACCCCTCGGTCATAAGCAAGTGGAACCTGTCCTATGAGACCGTCAACTGCCAGAACAAGGATGGGGCCGAGAGGCCCATAGCCGAGCTGCCCCACTGGATCTGCAGGGGGAGGAGGGGCATAACCAGCCTGCTGGTGGGCATCCTGAGGGACTTGAGGGTGCACGTGTACAAGCGCCTGGCGAAGAGCGCCCCGACGCCGCAGGAGAAGGCCCTCTACGACGTCGTGCAGAGCGCCATGAAGGTGTTCATAAACGCCTCCTACGGGGTCTTCGGCGCCGAGACCTTCCCGCTCTACTGCCCGCCCGTGGCCGAGCTGACGACGGCCCTCGCCAGATACGTCATGACGAGCACGGTGTTGAGGGCCGTGGAGCTGGGCATGGAGCCCATATACGGCGATACCGACAGCCTGTTCCTGCTGGGGGCTTCCGACGAGAAGATAAAGGGGCTCGTGGACTACGCGGCCCAGCTGGGCATAGACATAGACCTCGACAAGGTCTACAGGTTCGTGCTCTTCAGCGGGCGCAAGAAGAACTACCTCGGCGTGACGTCGGACGGCGGCGTCGTGATAAAGGGGCTTGTGGGGAAGAAGCGCAACGCGCCGGTCTTCGTCAAGGACCTCATGGACGACATCGTGGAGCGTCTGAGGAACGTCGGCACGCTCGACGACCTCTTCAAGGTGAGGGAGGAGGTGTCCGCCCTCGTGAAGGAGTACGAGTCGGAGCTGCGCGAGAAGAGGATCACGCTCGACAAGCTCGCCATAAAGACCTCCCTGAATAAGGACCTGGACGAATATACGAAGAACAAGCCGCAGCACGTCAAGGCCGCGGAGCTCCTGAGCAAGGCCATGGGCGTCAAGCTGGGCAGGGGCGACGTGATATCCTACGTGAAGACCAGGGACTCGCTCGGCGTCAAGCCGGTGCAGATGGCCCGTATAGACGAGATCGACGACCGCAAGTATGTAGAGTTCATGGCTACGACCGTCGAGCAGGTGCTGGAGGCTCTGGGCTTCAGCATGGAGGAGCTGAGGGGCGTCGGCAAGCTGGTGGGCTGATTATAAAGGTTCAGCGGAAAGCCCCGCCCCTTAGGGCGGGGATGCGGTTCGTCAAGCTTTTTTGTGGGAGGTGGACACATGGAGAACGTGAGGAGGGCTGTTGCCGTGGAGGTGGAGAGCCCGCCGCCCGAGCTCTACGCCGTTGAGGAGGCGTACCGCCGCATCGTGGAGGAGACAGCGGTGTATATCGCAGAGAGGGGGAGGCTGGAGAGGGAGAAGTACGGCGAGCTGTATGGGCGTTTTAGGGAGCTGTATCCTCATCTTCCCGCCCAGCTGATCCAGCAGGCCATGAACCAAGGCGTCGAGGTCGGCAAGTCTTTTCTTGAGGCGAGGAGGGACGGCCGGGTCCGCAAGCCCCGCCCCGAGGTTCGGCACATCGCTATCCGCTTCGCCAAGGACAGCTGGAGCTACAAGAAGGCCGTCGGCTCCGCGGCCCCCGTCCGGCTGGCGCTGTCGCTCCCCGGCGGGAGGAGGGAGGTCTGGATAAAGCCCCACAGGAGGTTCTGGCTCTACTGGTGGAAGGCGCTGAGGGGAGAGGCAGAGCTCGCCTCCACGCTAATGCTGAAACGGCGGAGGGGCAGGTGGTACGCCGTCTTCGTATTCGACGTGGTGCCTAAGAGTGAGCCTCCGGCAGAAGTAGTTACCTTCGACGTGAACGAGAACTCGGTCGCAGTCGCCAGGGTGAGCCTCCTGGCGACGGTGGACGCCGTGGCGCGGTGGAACCGGCGTTATGTAGACCCCGCCGTCTACTCCGTAAGGACGGACTTCGGCAGGCTCGCCGAGCGGTATGAGCGCATCCGCAACGCTAAGCTTGAGGAGCTTAAGGGAAAATACCCCTTCGCGGGCAGGGACGAAGAGGAGAGGAGGCAGAACGTCGCAGACGCTAGGGAGTTCAGGAGGTTCGCGGAGAGGCTTAGGGAGAGGGGGCGTAAAGATGCCCGCGTCAAGCAGGTCGCCCGCGAGGTGGCGAGGAGCCCCGCCATCATCGTGACCGAAGATCTGGGCAAGAACCCTCAGGAGGAGATGATAGGCGTTAAGGGCAAGAAGGCGAAAAAAGGCGTAAAGAAGGTAAAGAGAAAAGAGCTGAGGCACCGCATCAAACAGATTCCGTTCAAGAAGCTCGTAAGGGCTGTTGAGGACAAGGCGAGGGAGACCGGTTCCGTAGTAGTATACGTGTCGCCTTACCGCAACAGCAAGGTGTGCCCCATCCACTTCGCGCCCCTGAGGGACAACGGCGATTGGCATACGCTGTGGTGTCCCCACGGCCACGAGGTAGACAGAGACGCGGCGGCGGTGTTGAACGTGCTGTGGAAAACCACCCCCACGGGGTGGGTGAAGGGCGTGTGGTGGGAGATGAAAGACGTGAAGAGGAGACTGGAGAGGGAGAGAGGACTCGTGCCGAAAGAGCTCGCAAAGAGGAAGAATCCGCTTGTCCCGTGGCCCGTCGTACGCGCCACATGGGCCTCGCTCAAGGCCCTCCAGGCCGGCGACAAATGGCCCGCAATGCTGGCCCGGGCCGCCTCCATGACCCCCGCCCGAGGGGCCCATGAAGGCGGGGCGAGGGCGCCTCCCCGCGGGGCGGGAACCCCCACCCTCGGGGAGGAGGTCAGTCCTCCCCGGGCGCCGCGAACTCCTGCAGGATCGAGTTGATTATCTGCTCGTCGGAGGCGTCGTCTATATGGGGCGCCACGACCACGGCGTCGTCTATCTTCATGTCGTCGCCGGCCCACGTGCTGTT
>Ga0080005_129954_pt1 | contig 16430 bp, 25 predicted proteins | sample JossMetagenome_2_FD_69208 | JGI IMG/M metagenome (GOLD analysis project Ga0080005, IMG submission 69208) | Hot spring sediment microbial communities from Joseph's Coat, Yellowstone National Park, USA - JC3_ASED (SPADES assembly) (version 2) | ecosystem: Environmental > Aquatic > Thermal springs >... | reverse complement strand
GCCCCGGCTTGAGGGATGCCGCCGCCCTCCCGCTGTATGTCACCTCGCACACCCCGGCGACCGCCACTATGCCGTGCTTCCTCCCCGAGTTTATCAGAGGTGCCGCCTCCTCCGCCGAGGGCCTCTCAAGATACACCTCCAAAAACTCAGTGGGGGTTTAAAGACAATAAGTTAATATAGTGCCTCAAACCCCCACGCCATGGCCAAGATAGAGATTAAGGAAGTCCCCGAAGTAAGAGGGTTCAGCACGGTGAAGAAGGTGCCCAACAGAGCGGCGCTACAGAGAGACCTCAAGCCCAACGCGATCCTCATCTTCCACGGCAAGGAGGGTCACGAGATGGTGGTCGAGATCTTCACTCCGGACCCCAACGGCGATAAGACCCTGCCCCCCGCCACGATGGCCGTCACCAAATTCAGCGGAAGCGCCGAAAAAGTAGACAACGCCTACGCTACGCTCCTCTTCTGGGCCCTCAAGGAGGGGAAGAGCTTGGGAAGCCCCACGAGAGAGGTCTACCTAAAAATCGACACCACGCAGAGCCCGCCCGAGGTAGAGGTAGAGGTGCAGGTCCCAGTTCAATAGGAAGTACGACGTTGAGGTAGGGACGCTAGAGATCAAAGGCGGCATCTACTTCCTGCGGCTAAGCTGGCCACGCTGTATGCGCCGTACATCAACACCGACGAGTGGCTTAACAACTACAAATTCGTGAGGTCTATTGAGCTCGCCCCCCGCGGTGCGGCGGGGCGAGGTGGGCCTAACCGAGAAGGGAACGCCGACGATCAAAATATACATATCGGCGGAGGGCGTGGAGAAGGCGTATAGGCTCTATCTACGAGATATCGAGCTCCGGTTCGGTTCTCGCAACGAGGGGGGAGGCTTTGTTAGGCGCCCGCCTCCTCAGGCTGGCGGGGGTGAAGGCGGAGGCTAGGGAAAACGCCGACGGCAAATGGCTCGTTTAAGCCAGCCACCCACGTCACGTTTAGAGCTAAGCGACTCGGCTCGTCGGTAAGCTAAATTGGTCTATATATAACGGTATAGGACGGAACGTTTATAACGCCGCCGGCAGTGGACCGAGGTGATGAGGGCTGGGTTGCAGATCGGTGGTGATTTAGGAGCCAACTGATGTCGAGAATTACAAGTAATCGAAAGCCTCGCCCTTTAGGGCGGGGATGCGGTTCGTTAAAGTTTTTAGGGGTGGTGGGGACATGGAGAGCGTGAGGAGGGCTGTTGCCGTAGAGCTTGAGCACCCGCCGCCTGAGCTCTACGCCGTAGAGGAGCCGTATCGGAAGATCGTGGAAGAGGTAGCCGCCTACGTCGCAGAGAGGGGGACGCTGGAGAAGGAGAAATACAACGAGCTGTACCGCCGCTTCAGAGAGTCGTACCACCTGCCCGCCCAGCTAATCCAGCAGGCGATGAACCAAGGCGTAGAGACCGGTAAGTCGTTTCTCGCGCTGAAGAGAAACGGCCGCATCCACAAACCCCGCCCAGAGGTTCGGCGGGTCTCGATAAGATTCGCTAAAGACAGCTGGAGCTAGCGAAAGACGGCGGCTTCAACCACCCCCGTCAAAATCGCCGTGTCTCTCCCCGGCGGGAGGAGAGAAGTCTGGATTAAGCCGCATAGACGCCTCTGGCTCTACTGGTGGAAGATGTTGAGAGGAGGGGCCGAGCTCGCCTCCACGCTGGTGCTGAAGCGGCGGAGGGGCAGATGGTATGCGATATTCGTCTTCGACGTGAAGCCGAGAGAGGAGTCTCCGGCGGAAGTAATTGCCATCGACATAAACGAGAACTCGGTGGCTGTTGCCCGCGTGAGTCTGCTCTCGACGGTAGACGCCGTGGCGAGGTGGAACCGGCGTTATGTAGATCTTGCCGTCTACTCCATAAAGACAGACTTCGGCAGACTTGCGAAAAGATATGAGGCTGTCAGAAACGCAAAGCTTGAGGAGCTGAAGCAGAAGTACCCATACGCGGGCAGAGACGAGGATGAGAGGAGGCAGAACGTGACGGACATTAGGGAGTTTAGAAGGTTTGTGAGGAGGCTTAGGGAGAGGAGGCGGAAGGAAGGCCGGGTAAGGCAGATCGCCCGCGAGATGACGAAAAGCCCCGCCTTAATTATAACCGAGGAGCTTGGCAAAAACCCGCAGGAAGAGATGATCGGCCTTGAGAAGACGAAAAAAGACGTAAAAAGGAAGGTGGAGAAGAGAGAGCTGAGGCATCGTATTAAGCAAACGCCGTTTAGAAAGATCTTGAGGGCGGTGGAGGACAAGGCGGCGGAGGGGGGCTCTGTGGTTTTCTACGTCTCCAGCTTTAGAAACAGCAAGGTGTGCCCCATCCACTTCGCCAAGCTGGAGGACGGGGGTGACTGGCACGTACTGCGCTGTCCGCACGGCCACGCCGTGGATAGAGACGCGGCGGCGGTGTTAAACATACTGTGGAAAATAACGCCGGAAGGCGCGGCCAAGGCCCTATGGTGGGATGTGAAGGAGGTAAGGAAGAGGCTGAAAAAGGGGATCGTGCCGAGGGAAGCTGTGGGGAAGGCGAATCTCATCATTCCGCGGCCCATTATACACGCCGTCTGGACTTCGCTCATGGCGCTGAAGGCCAGCCCCCAGTGGCCCGCGGTGCTGGCCCGGGCCACACCCATGACCCCCGCCCAAGGCGCCGATGAAGACGGGGCGAGGGCACCTCCCCGCCCAAGGGGAACCCCCGCCCTTTAAGGCGAGGAGGAGGTCAGAGCTTAACCTCCACCACAGACTTGTTAGGGATATCCAACCACTCTGCCACCTCCTCGTTGTGTATCTCCGCTATTAGCTTGGTGGGCTTCTGTCTCAGGAGCGCCGCCAGCGCCTCCGCTGTCTTGCGGGTGAGGCAGTAGTCGAAGTTGTCGACCAAGAGGAGGTCCGGCTTGAGCTCCAGCGCTGTTGCTATAACTAGGAAGCTCTTAGCGGAGCACGGGGCTTTCGACAGCGGCATCTTGAGGTCTCTGGTGGAGACCACTACGCCGATTTTGCCGGGCTTGGCCAGGCCCACGGCTACTGAGAAGCCTATTTTCCTGAAGGCCGTTTTTACCGCGTCGTACGACGTGGGTTTGCGGAGCGACAGGTAGGAGAGGACCCCCGCCAGGTTTCTGCCGTGGCGGTCCAGCGACGTCAGCCTAGCGTTTGCATCTATGAGAGACCGGGGGCTTATGTAGGGCCCCAGCATCTGCGTCTTGACGCCAAGCCTCTTCCTGGCGACCTCTACGAGTCTGTTCAGACGCTCTATGTCCTCCTCAGCCACCACAGATACGTGTTCCTCGGTCTTCACCTCCGGCATTATGACGTCGGCCGACGCAATAGCCATATCTATCGGCTTTATCAGCCTGTGTGCCGGCTTGGCCGGGATGTATTCAAATACCGCCTCCTCGCCCTTTACAGAGATACTTTGCCTGATGCGCCTCCTGCTGGCGGCCACGGAGTAGGACACGTCGCCGCTTTGTATGTAAAGACCCCAGTCGCCGCCCAGCCTGGGGAGCTTCTTCCCCACGCCTGAGACCACCTTGTGTAGGATTTCGAGGAAGAGCGATTTGCCGGTCCCCACCAGGAAGGTCGCCTCTGCAAGTCGGACGGAGACCTTTCTACTGCCTACCCCCACCTCTACGTACTCTATCATGGCGGCTAAACTCTAAAATAATTAAAAATGTAGTTCTGTGTTGCCGCTTGAATTCGTCGTTGAGGTGTTTATATCGCCGCTGAAGGGCTTTATAGCCCACGAGCTGGCCGAGAGGGGGTATTCACAGAGCCGCATAGGACAGCTCCTAGGCATTTCGCAACCTGCAGTTAGCACATACCTTAAGAACCCAAAGACTTACTACGAGGAGAGGCTACTCAGGTCGGTTGGGAGGAGGGAGCTGGAGAGCTTGACGAGGTCTGTGCTGGCGCTGGCGGACTCGGTGGCTGTGGACGAGATGCTCCGCTACATAAACAACTACGCCGTGACCCTCCTATCCTCTTTAAGGCTGTGCCCCCTCCACAGATCCGCATACCCCACCCTGCAGAGTTGCGAGATCTGCAGAGATCTGGCGGTCTACACAGAAACCGCCAGGAGGGTAGAAGTCGCGCTTGAAGTCTTAAAGAGGTGCCAGAACTGCCACAAGCTGGTGCCCAAGGTCTTATCTAACGTGGTGGAGCTGGGGCCCGAGGGCGGCGTCGGCTTCCCCGGGAGGATATATGTGGAGGGGAGCCGGATTGTGGCTAGAGAAAGGCCGCGGCCCGGCGGGTCGCGGTTCCTGGCGAGGCTTGTGGAGGAGGTGAACAAGTTGCGTCCAGAGATAAAAGCGGTTGCCAACATTGCATACGTCGCCAAGGAGTGCGTTGAGAGAAAAATGGCCGTGGCCGAGGTGGGGCCGAGCAACAGCGAGGACGAGATCGTGTCTAACGTAGCTACCGCGTTTAGAAGCGGCGTTTTCGACGTGGTGTACGACTCGGGCGGTAGCGGCGTGGAGCCCAACGCCTATGTATTCGGCGCCGACGCCATAGACGTGGCCACGAAGATCGTGGAGGTGGCGCAGTGTCTGGAGTAAAGTTATAAATACGTCCAGAGAGCTTCGCGATGACTAAGAAGGTCGCCGTCGCCAAGCTTGACAAGGGGGGAGAACACTTCGAGATCTTGATCGACCCCGACGCCGCGCTTGACTACAAGACGGGCAAGCCCCTCGGCATAGACAAAATCCTCATACACGAGGAGATCTACAAAGACGCCAAAAAGGGCCTCCGCGCCTCCGAGCAGACCTTGAAGAAGGTCTTCGGCACCACAGATGTCAGGAAAATCGCCGAGACGATAATCAAGGAGGGGGAGATCCCGCTTACCGCGGAACAGAGGAAGAAGCTAATAGATGAGAAAAAGAGACAAATTGTCGAATGGATCTCGCGCAACTGCATCGACGTGAGGACAAAGACCCCAGTGCCTCCGCAAAGGGTGGAAAACGCCCTCGAACAAGCAAGGGTGGCCATAGACCCCTTCAAGTCCGTGGAGGAGCAGGTACAGGGAATCTTAAAGGAGCTCCAGAGGGTGTTGCCGATTAAGGTGGCCACGGCTAGAGTCGCCGTGTCGGTGTCGTCCACCTACGCCCAAAAGGTCAAGGGGCTTGTGGCTAAGATGGCAAAAATAGTGAATGAGAAATACAGACCCGACGGCTCCTGGGAAGCCCTGTTAGAGCTACCGGCAGGTCTTCAAGATGTCTTGATCTCCAGGGTTAACGACGCCACACATGGAGATGTTGATATAAGGATAATAGAGATTGTGTACTGATGTACTTCGTCACACCTCGTCAGCTGATATTCCCAGGCGACGCAGTGGCCACAGCCGACAGCAGAGTTGAGGGGCCGGTGTATCTCGACAACGGGAAATACAGAAGCTTGGTCGTGGGCCTCGTGGAGTTTAGAGACGACGGCGTGGTTATAGTGCCGCTGGAGGGCGTGTACAGGCCGAAGAGGGGGGACCTCGTCGTGGGCTACGTCACAGACGTCTTGGCAACTGGGTGGGAGGTAGACGTCAAGTCGTTCATGCCTGCGTATCTACCCGTAGGCGAGGCCCTGCACAAACACGTGGACCTGGAAACCACGCCCCTGACCACGTTTCTCAACATAGGCGATGTCGTTGTGGCTAAGGTGAAAGACGTAGATCTGACGGACGAGTACCCCATCATACTGACACTCAAGGAGGAGAGGGTCGGGAAGGTGGAGAGAGGCACAGTTGCTGAGATAGCGCCAGTAAAGGTGCCGCGGGTGATAGGGAAGAAGGGGACCATGCTGAACACGTTGATGGAGCTGGGGTGCGACATCGTGGTTGGCCAAAACGGGCGGGTCTGGGCTAGGTGTAAAGACCCACGTGACGAGGTGTTCCTAGCCTCGCTCATAAAGAAGATTGAGACGGAGAGCCACGTCATGGGCCTCACAGACAGGGTAAAGGCGGAGATAGAAAACTATAAGAAAACGAAGCAACAGGCGGCTGTATGAAGATACGGGCCGACTACAGTCGTCGCGGCGGTTCAGAGAACAGCCACTGCCGCCCCCCTCGGGCCCCTCCAGACTCCCCACCCGTTTAGTAGGTATAACAAGTATAACTTTTTAAATGCTTTTCCTCCCTTAGGCGATGAATTGCATATTCTGTAGAATTGTGCGTGGCGAGACGCCGGCTTGGAAAGTCTACGAAAATGACGAATTTGTAGTAATCCTCGACAACAGCCCTACTTTTGATACAAAAACATAAAGTGGAAAGCGGTTAGATTAGTCTTACGTATTCTCTCGCCGCCGCGGCGAATGCCAGCAGACCCTTCGGTCTGTACACCTCCCTTATCTTTTCCTCGTACGTCTCGTATCGCTTAAATTCCAGCTCCAGCTTGGTCTCCTTCACGACTCCGTCTTGTGCGCAGTACGCCTTTGACGCGGCGAGCGAGAGGCACGCCTCCGATCCGTCCACCGCCACGTACACCTCCACCATGTACGGGTGGAGGATGCCCACCGGCCTCTGCCTCACCACCCCCACCATCCACGGATATCTACGCAGAACCTTTGCAATTTCCACCAGCCTAGGGCAAGGCAAGGGGCTCTCTGACGTTGAAGGGCTTTGAGAAGAAGATCGAGATAGAAGGCAGAGAGCACGTGGTGAAGGTGATAGACGGATGAGCCGAGCTTAAGGAGGGCAGAGGCGGCAGGAAGTTGCTGAGGATTAGGATAACAGCGGAGGTGGGCCGCGTGGAGGGCGAGCACACGATTGTGGACCACGTGGTGCGTGAGTACACAATCACCTACAGCAGGCGTGGAGCCGACAACGCGGCTGTGGGACTCGCCTATGCCAGGGCCGACCCCGACGGCAGGGAGGCAGACGCAGAGAGATTCGCCGCCGTGATAAAGGCCCTAACGGGCAAGGAGCCGAGGATACACCGCATGAAAGACGGCAGGACAATGATAGAGTGTTACGGGGGGCACCTAGAAGGCTTCATGCGCTACGCCGAGCTAGCGGACGCCATTGCGAAGTGGCTAGAGGAGACGAGGCGGCGCTGAAGGGCGTAGCAAGAGAAAGATAGTGATATAAAGATGATGATATAGAGTTCATTGATGGGCAAGAAATCTCCTGTGCCTCTGCTTCAAAACGGCTTGCGGGCCGACGGCAGAGCGCCGGACCAGATGCGCGAGGTTAACATGGCGGTGGGGGTTGTGAGCAACGCAGACGGGTCCGCCGTGGTTTCCTACGGGCTGACAACGGCCGTCGCGGCGGTGTATGGGCCTAGGGAGGCCCACCCGCGCCACCTCGCCCTGCCGGATCGCGGCATTATGCGGGTCCGCTACCACATGGCGCCTTTTAGCACCAAGGACGAGCGTAAAAGCCCGACGCCCTCCAGGCGCGAGATCGAGATAAGCAAGGTGTTAAGGGAGGCGCTGGAGCCGGCCGTGGTGCTTGAGCAGTACCCCAGGTCCAGAATCGACGTGTTTATAGAGATCCTGCAAGCAGACGGCTCGACACGCGTGGCCTCGCTTACAGCTGCCTCGCTGGCTTTGGCCGACGCCGGCATATATATGCGAGACCTAGTAATAGGGGTCTCCGTAGGTCTCGTGGAGAACACCGTGGTGCTTGACTTGAACGGCCTCGAGGATCAATACGGCGAGGGCGACCTCCCCGTTGGCTATATGCCGAATCTTAAGCGGTTTACTCTGCTTCAACTAGACGGCGCCTGGACAAGAGATAAATTCCTAGAGGCCATAGGCTTGGCGGTGAAGGGCGCTGAGTACGTCTACCAGAAGGCGCGCGACGCCTTGAAAAATAGATACATGTCAATAGCTGAGGAGATCTACGGGAGGTAATGGCATCCATATCCCCATACGGGAAGCGTTTCATCAGCTATCTGCGCCGGGAGCAGATCAAGAGACTACTCTCCACGAGGTACAGGGTGGACGGGAGGGGGCCGGAGCAGGTTAGAGACGTGGAGGTAAAAGTCGGCGTTGTGAAGACGGCAGACGGCTCCGCGGAGGTGAGGCTTGGGAGGACACATGTCGTTGCCGGCGTCAAGGTGGGTCTGGGCCAGCCGTTTCCCGACGCCCCCGACGAGGGCGTGTTGGTGGTGAGCGCGGAGGTCCTGCCCCACGCCTCGCCTTACACCGAGGTGGGGCCTCCGGATGAATCAGCCATAGAGCTTGCGAGAGTGGTAGACCGCGGAATTAGACACTGCGGGTATGTGGATTTCAAAAAACTGGCGGTGGAGGGCGGCAAGGCCTACGTGCTGTGGGTTGATCTATACGTGATCAACGACGACGGCAATTTGGTAGATGCGGCGAACCTCGCCGCCCTCGCCGCTTTGAGAAACACGCAACTGCCAGCCGTCGTTAAAGACGAGACGGGGATTAAGCTTGGCCGCAACAACAAGTCGCCTCTGCAGGTGGAAGTCGCCAAGGTCCCGGTCGCCGTCTCAGTCGGCAAGATAGGAGGCGTGTTGCTCCTAGACCCGACGTTTGAGGAGGAGCTCAGCCTAGACGGCCGCATCACCTTCACATTCTCCGAGGACAGAATCGTGGCTCTGCAGAAGTCGGCCGGCCACTTCACCCAAGCTGAGCTGGAAACCGCGCTGGACTTGGCCTGGAGAGGCAAAGAGAGATTCGCGTCGGCTTTGAAAGACGTTTTGGGATAAAGTTTTTAAGGCCTTAGATCAAGGGGTGCTTATGCCTTTCAGCCATACGAAAATTGCGGGGCCGGCGGGCAGATACGGAGCTAGATACGGCATGGGGCTACGCCGCAAGGTGACGGCTATAGAGGTTAAGCAAAGGGGTAAACATAGGTGTCCCAGTTGCAGGTCTTTGGTGAGGTTGGAGAGGCTTGCCTTCGGGATTTGGAGATGCCCTAAGTGCGGTTTTGTCTTTGCAGGCGGCGCGTGGACGCCCCAGACTATAATGGGTAAGGCTTTGGCGCCTGAGGAGCTGAGGGAGGTAGAGGCCCAGAAGGCGCGTTGGAGGGAGGAGAGCAGGTAACCGCCTCAGCATATTGAGCAGAACATCGGCGCCTCGTTGTTGCGGTGGCTCTATGGCCTGTTGCGTGGCGATCACCACCTCTAGGGGCCCCTCCAAGGTAACTCTTGAGCTGGTTAATGACTTCGTGAACTCGCTTCCGGGCACCGCGAAAGTTGTTAGGGGTAAGAAGTCGTTTACAGCTTTGCTGGAGGAGGCTGTGTCTTGTGGGGCTCGGTACATCGCGTTTATATGGGACAGACGCGGGATGCCGTCTGCTTTGCTGTTCTACGACGTAGGTCTCGGGGCGTGGAAGCCGTATATGTTGTTGATATCTGGCGTGAGGACGAGGAGGGACTTCCCTGTTTTTGTGGCGAGGAGACCTCGGGCCAGAAGCGCCGTGATCGTGGACTTGGCGGGGGGCGAGCTGGGCGACATCTTCGCAGAGGTGTTCCACTACCCCCTCGTCTACGACTTGGGCGCTGTTAGGGGGCGTTTTGACACAGTGGTTTTGGTCAGGAGGGGGGAGGGCTACGTGGTTGAGCTTCTAGGCCCCGACCTCGGGCCGAGGGCGTTATCGCTTAAAATAAGGAAGGTGCTGTATAGGCATGTATAGGCTAGAGGTGGAGGTGGGGGGAGGCGACCTCGCGGTTCAGGTGTTTAAGATACTGGAGGGGGAGGTTCGCTTCGCCCGGGGCCGCGTATATGTTGAAGACGGGAAGATAGTGGCGGAGGCCGCCGACGCCTCAAGCCTTAGGTCGTTGTTACACACGGTATTCCGCGTTTTGTACGTCGTAGAGCACGTGGCCGCACTCTAAATATTTATATAGGAGCTTAAGTACTTTGCCGATGGCGCAGATCCCACCGTCTCTACAGGACCTCGCCAACAGGTTTAACCAGGCACAAGCCCAGCTACAGAGCGTGTTGTTGAGGAAGCAACAGTACGAGGCTGAGCTGAGGGAGGTTGAGAAAGCCCTTTCAGAAATCGAGAAGCTTCCGCAGGAGGCTAGGATATATAAAAGCGTTGGGAACTTCCTGGTTCCGCAGACCAGAGACGCGGCGCTTCAGGAGCTGAAAGACAGGAAGGAGTTGCTGGAGCTACACGTGAAGACCTTGACTAAGCAAGAGTCCATGCTGAGGGAGCAGATCGAGAAGCTGAAGGACGAGATCAACAGAGAGCTGGCCAAATTGAGGGGCGGCTCCCCCGAAGCCGCCAAGGGCGGAGGATAGCGGAGCGAGGTGGAGAGAGTTGACTTTATTGCTTCCGAGGTGGCTAGGTACGTGGAGAAAAGGCTGGGCGACGCCGCGAAACACGTCACAGTCTCTGTCTCTTTTTCAGAGGAGGGGGTTGAGGTGGATGTGGATATAGAGGCGGGCGTCTTGGTCGACGATTCCTATCTACAGAAGGTTGCTGACGAGGCTGCGGAGCTGGGCGTGTGCATAGCCGACGTGATACGCGAGAGGGGTTGGCCGATAGAGCGTAGCGAGATCGCCAGATGCTTCGCCAAGTGAGCGAGTTGCTTAGCGGGGTTAAGAGGGCCGCCGTAGTGACGCATAGGCGGGCCGACGCAGACGCGTTGGCGTGCGCAAAGGTGTTACAACTGGTGCTGGAGAGGCTAGGAGTCACGGTGGCGGCGGTTGTATGTCCAGAGGGGCCTCAGCTTGAGGGTTGCACTAGGGAGTTGCCAAACGACGTTGACTTGTACGTGTTGGTTGACGTCGCGTCGTTGAGCCAAGTACCTCCGTTGCGAGGGAGATATTTCAAAATAGATCATCATCACGTCGGCGACGACATACCCGGCTTTGTGGTGCAGAGGCCCAGCTGTACAGAGATCGCCTTAAAACTCGCTGAAGAGGCAGGCGTGGAATTGACGCCTGAGGTGGCCAAATTGGCGGTGCTGGGCATATATGCCGACACTGTGAGGCTGAAGAGAGCCGACGCAGAGACCCTCAAGCTGTTGGCGAAGTTGCTTGAAAAGACCGGAGGCACTCTCGGCGATTTAATAAGAGAAGAGGAGAAAGCGGAAGAGCCGCAGAGAGTCGTGGCGTTGTTGAAAGGGATGAAGAGGCTAGAGGCTTATAGGTCCTCCCTCGGCGTGATATGTACATCGCATGTGGGCGCCTACGAGGCCGACGTGGCGTCGCTTCTGTTGTCCATCGGGTGTAGCATCGCCCTAGTGGCTTCGCGGAAGGAAGACGGCGTACACGTGGTAATGAGGTCCCGCGGCTTCGACGTGGCTACATTAGCTAAGTCTCTGGGGACCGGCGGCGGCCACAAAGAGGCGGCCGTGACCATAATACGCGAAGATGTCGCAAAGACACAACTGCCCCGTCTACTTAGGAGGATCGTTAGGCAGATAGACACAAACGCCGAGCCCTTAGTCCAGTAGGTACTTCTTACCCTAAAGTTGCACCGCCAAAGCGCTTAATGAGGAGGACACAGCCGGAGATACTGCATCAACTGAGGCAACGGCTGTCAAATATATGCGCAGTATCTGGCGAAGAGAGGCACGAGGTAGGCTGAGCTTGGTCTCGTGCGAGAGATGCGGTGTCCCCCTTTCAGGAAGCCCATGGGTGGGACTCATCAGCCCATCTCCTCTAGCCACCTCTCGATGGCGTCTGCAAGCTCGGCGTAGCGCCTGAAGCCCTCCAGATGCTCCTCGTAGCACTCTATCATTATTCTGCCGTCGCTCTTCCGGTGTATCCTTGGCTTCTTCCCCGTCAGGGCCTTAACCAGCGCTGAGAACCCGGCGTCTGTATCCCTGCCGCCGGGCGCGTCGGCCCTCGCCACGGCGAGGCCCACGACCTTGTTGTCGGCTCTATATTTGCCGAAGGTAATCACGTAGTCGCGCCTTACGCCGTCCACCTCAGCAGTTATTTTAATCCTTAGCAATTTCTTACCGCTTTTGCCTACATCGAACTCGGCGCTCCCGTCTATTACCTTCACCACGTGCCTTCTGCCCTCCACTTCGACCTCCTTTTCGAAGCCTTTCAGCGTTAGAGAGCCCCTTGCCTTGCCCTAGGCTGGTGGAAATTGCAAAGGTTCTGCGTAGATATCCATGGATGGTTGATGTGGTGAGGCAGAGGCCTATGAGCATCCTTCACCACTACATGGTAGAGGTGTATGTGGCAAAGGACAGGTCGGAGGCTTGCCTCTCTCTAAACCCGCCGAAGGCTTTTTGCGCCCAAAACGGCTCGGTTAGGGAGGTCAGGTTAGAACTAGAGTTTAAGCGATACGAAGAGTATGAGGAGAAAATGGGAGAGGTGTACAGACCGAAGGGTCTGCTGGCATTTGCCGCGGCGGCGAGGGAGTACGTGAGGATACTCTAGCTGGGCGTTGCGGGTCGTAGTTAGACGCTTTATAGAGGGTTACCTGCTTTACATTATTTGTTATGTTTGAGAGCTAGTCCAGTAGGTCAATCCTCCTGGCTTTGAAGCTACAGGCGGGACATGCGTATATGCTCTCAATGACTCTCCCCCGGTATTTCTTGGAGAAGAACCTCTCCTGCCTATACAGACGTAGCGCGTCTTTTCCACATTGAGGACAGCGGTACTCGGTCTCGACGCCTGGGCCAAGCTTTTGAGGCTTCTCAACCAAGGCGCGGCCGAGCGCCTCCTCTAGACCCGTCTCCAGCTCGACTGAGCTTACGCCTAGGAGCTTTATGTCTATCTTGACGCCGTACCACCTGTGTGCCCTTTCTAGGAGCGAGTTTATGTAATCCACCAAGACGTACGGCCTGTATGAAACGACGACCAACACATCCAGCGCATCAAGCCCCAAGACCTTCTTGAGGTCCTCCACGTCGTCGAAACCGGGGAACTCCTCCCGCGGGCACCAGAAGCCCAGCCTCAGAGACCCCACGGAGGCGACTAAAAAATCGAGCCCTCTACGCTTGGCCTCTAGACCGCGTTCCTTGAGGTACCCCGCAACGGCGTCGCACTCCACGGCAACCGGAACGCCAAAGTATAAAAACACTTAGTGAAGTAGTTCAGTGCGCTGTCTAATGTTCCGCCCAACCGCAGACGGCCTTAGATGCGTGTTGATGCCCCCGGAGGAGTGGCGCATGAGGAGGCAACAGCTGGAGAAGTACTGCAACAACGGCGGTAGCGGTTGCCCCATATATGCGCAGTATCTGGCAAAGAAGGGGGCGAAGTAGGGCGCCGCGCATTATTTTTATACCAGCCAGTACGGAACCGACATGCTCTGCACATCTCTTCCAGAGTGCCTAGAGACCCTAAAGCCCCGCCACATATTGGCGATCTCGTCGCCGCTGGGAGGGCTCGGGGTACTCAACCTGGCTAGGCAGACCAAGCTGTCGGTCCTCACCTCAGGCCCCGTCTTCAACAAAATCGCGGTGTTGGAGGCTGTGGATAACTACGGAGCGGAGGTGAAATACGCCCCGCGCCTCCACACGTCTATATACAAGCTGGTGGGGGAGAAGGAGTGCTGGGTCGCGGGCCCTCCCCTGGTGAGGTCCGTCGTCGCGGGGAACTCCACCTCTCTCTCGGTGTATACATGCACGAAGGTAGAAGGAGTCGAGAAGCTACTAACCAACGGGAAGCCTATAGAGACCCTAAGCTCCAAGATCCTCGGCGGCGGCGGAGACGGCAACGACTTCGACCTAGCGGTTCAGCTCAGGTCCTTACAGGTTAAGGGGGAGGACGAGGAGGAGGTCGCCGACAGGGTAATCCGTAGCGGCGTCTTCGGCATTGACGACCTTGACACAATTTCGCAACAGCTCTGGCGGCTGGCGTCGCGGCGGAGGAACAGATCCGCGGTTCTGTTTAGAGAACCCCACACGGGGCTCGGCATAACGATACCAATGGTCTACTACGGGGTAAAGGTCGTGGCAGGCGGACAAGACTGCCCCCAGGGGAGATGCATCAAGACCACTGCGAAGCTACTAGAAAGAGCGCTTAGGCTTGCCCCGCCGGCGAAGATCCACGAGGAGTGGCGCGCCGCCCTCAAGGAGCCTCAGACGAGGAGACGGATCGAGGACTCGCCGTATATACCCGCGATCCTCATGCTGACGGGAAAGATAGACGTAAGGCACGAGATGGGGATCAGGATATACACCCTTAGATAATTACAAATAATCGAAAGCCTCGCCCTTTAGGGCGGGGAGGAGGTCCGTTGGTAACCTCTCTCCACGCCAAACCGAGTTCGTCGGCGTATCTATAGGCCTCCTCCATCTCCCCCTCTGAGACCCTCCGCCTGATCTCCCTATACCTGTCCATCTTCGGGACGAGGTGGTCGGGTCTGTACTGATCCATCACGTTCACCAAGACATGTCGGCAGTTCTCCGCAAGCCACCTCAAGACCGGCTTTGTGCAACACTCCACATGCCCCGGCAACACCAGATGCCGCACGATTATGTCCTCGCCCCTGCTACATATAACCGAGAAGTTCCGCGTCGTAACCTCCCAATACCGCGGCGCCACCGAGTACTTCAAAGCACATTTGTCGTTGCCGTATTTAAAGTCTGGCAGCCAAATGTCAATGACGTGAAGAATCAGAGAGAGGCCCTCCGGCGTTAGGTACATGTTGGAGTTCCACAGCTGAGGCACGTTGACACCCCTCGCGGCTAGTATCTTCAACGACTCAAGTATGTGCGGGATGTTGGGGGTCGGCTCGCCCCCTACCCAATTTATGTTGCGCGCCCCCTCTTCTCTTAGCCTGATCTGTATTGCGGCGAGCGCCTGGGACGTCGTCTCTACGCCAGCTTCGGGATGCTGTGAAATATCCCAGTTTTGGCAGTAGACACAGCGGAAGTTGCAGCCAGAGAAAAACACAGTGCCGGAGGGGACCAAGGGCGCCTCTTCTCCTAGGTGGTGGAAGAAGCTTGCCACCCGCGGCTTGTGGTCCAGGAGGCAGGCCCCCCTCCTCGTCGTCCTGTCTACGCCGCACCGCCTCTCGCAGAGCATACAACGCCTAAGTTGACGCCTGCCTAGTTCTATCTTCACGTCGAGGAAAGAGGCCCTCGGCAGCTCCTTCTTGACTAGGCTTATGTCTGGCTTCTCCTTCTGGCGGCGCCACTCATCGTCGAAGACTTCGCCCAGCCTCTCGTGAAGCCTCCACAGCTCTTCGTCGCCCATCGAGGCGTAATCCGGCGGCGCCTCCATCCTCGCGGCTATGTGGAACTTCGCCGGCGCCGAGCCGCGCATAACTGAGTAGTACCAACGCAACCTCTCCCTCACTACGGGGCTTTCCCAGACCACCACCGCATCCGGCCTGTAGAGCTCCCAGTACACGTACCTCCTACACGTATTTTTAATACCTTTTTAGGAGGCGCCGTGGATCTCCTAGCCAAGGGCGCAGAGGCCGAGATATACGTCGTAGATTGGTTCGGGATGAGGGCAGTTCTGAAGTGGCGCAAGCCGAAGAGATACCGAGACCCCGACCTGGACCACCAGATAAGGAGGCGGAGGACCATAAACGAGGTGCGGAACATGTACATGGCCCACACAATAGGCGTCAAGACGCCCGCCGTGTACTTCTTCGACCCCGAAAAAACCGTAATAATAATGGAGTACGTAGCCGGAGAAAACCTACGCGAGTTGCTCAACCGCGGCGACTACAGCCACCTGAGAGACGTGGGCATGTTGGTGGGCAGGATGCACCGCGCCGGGCTGATACACGGAGACCTAGCCCCCACAAACATCATACTGTCGCGGGGAGACCTCTACTTCATAGACTTCGGACTGGGCGACATACGGCGTGGGTGGACCCGCAGGACAGCCATATTAATGGCAAGAGACGTAAACGTCCTGCTGAGGACGCTCGACCTCTACGGGGACAAAGCCGAGAAGCTGAGAAACCTCTTCTGGACAGGCTACAGAGAAGAAATGGGCCAAAGAGCAAACGCCGTGGAAAAAGAAGTGGCGAAAATAAGAGCATCAGGCCGCTACGCAGAACGAACATAGCCCCAGCCAGCAAATCCAACCTACACATCCACCGCCGCCTCCGCCGGCGCAACAACCACGCCAGCACCCCTCTCCAGCCCTCTGCCTCAAATCCTCTGGATCAACGTCCTCGTCGCCGTGTCGACGGCGCTACTAGCCCACTACATCCTCCTAAAAACATACCCCGCCTCAAAAGGCGGCACGGAGAGCCAGCGGCCACGTAACCGAAGTACGCCGTTGGGGCTTTGATAAAAACTGGCGGGCCCGGTGGGATTCGTAGGCCGGCTCTCGCCGCGAACCCACGACCTACGGCTTAGGAGGCACGGCGGACCGGAGGCTGGGTCGCCTGTGGCTAGGTCCTCCGCCGCTCTATCCTGACTGAGCTACGGGCCCTTGCGTAGTTTTAATGTGGCTGTTTTTAAGTTTTTTGAGCGGTGTTTACGCCTTCTGCGCTACATGTCGGCTATTTATGGGGTTTATCTCTCTTCGTCGTGTTGTCTGCGTTGGACAGCAAGGTGAGGTGGGTGTTGTGGGGGCTTGCTGCGGAGTTTGCCTAC
>Ga0080005_174818_pt1 | contig 16434 bp, 13 predicted proteins | sample JossMetagenome_2_FD_69208 | JGI IMG/M metagenome (GOLD analysis project Ga0080005, IMG submission 69208) | Hot spring sediment microbial communities from Joseph's Coat, Yellowstone National Park, USA - JC3_ASED (SPADES assembly) (version 2) | ecosystem: Environmental > Aquatic > Thermal springs >... | reverse complement strand
CTTCAACTCCTCCAGACTCATCAGCAACGCCTCCATACCTTTTCAAAAAACACTATATAAACTTGTCCCTCCTGCACAAAACAAACACACCAAAAACCATCGATCCTTTCTAAGTTGCATCTATTGGAAAAGAACAAGGCAAAGAGTGAAGAAGTCCCTTCAATTCTTTCTGAGTTGCATCCTGAATTTGTCATCCAGGTTCGAGAGTTGCATCATTCTTTAAGCCATACTCAAATTTGCCTGAAGCATATGATTTTAACTTTCAATTCTTTCTTAGTTGCATCAATCTAGGGAAAACAAATCTCAACAAGTCTCAAAGGAAGACCTTTCAATTCTTTCTTAGTTGCATCGTGGTTTATACGTAGCTACAGTTATCCAGAGCCATCCACAAGCCTTTCAATTCTTTCTTAGTTGCATCAACGTATGTGAAACCTGCATGTTGAAAAATGTCTGTAAAACTTTCAATTCTTTCTTAGTTGCATCCCTAGAAAACAACCACGGGCTAGTCAACGTCGTCCTCATATGCTTTCAATTCTTTCTTAGTTGCATCAGAGGAAAAACGCTCCCTAGGTTTTCCCGTGGATTTGTAGACTTTCAATTCTTTCTTAGTTGCATCCAAACAAATACAAGTGCGAGAAGTGTGGCGAAAACGTGGTCTTTCAATTCTTTCTTAGTTGCATCACGAGTACGGCTATACCCCAGAACAACCTCATGCTTGTAACTTTCAATTCTTTCTTAGTTGCATCTTTACTTAGCTCTGATGACAGCATTGATGACATTATCTCAACTTTCAATTCTTTCTTAGTTGCATCCGAATTTTTCTAATCGTGGGGGTTTATATGTTTAACGTTTAAATTTTACCAAGGAGTCTGTAAAACTGCCCTAGCACTAAAATTTACACATTAGAAACTTCTGAAACTTCCCGATAGGGAACTTTCCCGAAATACCCCGTTTTGGGTCGGGAATTTTTCCCGTAATCTCTTTTTAAAATAACCTTCCCGACGAGAAACTTCATAAACAACTTTTAGTTTTCCTAATGGGAAAACATTGACAAAATAGAAATGCTTTATTAATGTAAGCTAGTTAATGATGGGGCTGTTTCCTGTTTTGTGCTTGGTGCAAAGCATGTGGCTCTTGTATGCGTGACTTGTGGCTTGGGGAGAAAAATTTATTACCCATCAAGCTCTACTATTTTCCGGCTCTTTGGGCCCGTCGTCTAGCGGCAGGATGCCTCCCTGACGCGGAGGTGGTCCTGGGTTCAAATCCCAGCGGGCCCACCATTTTCTCTTCGTGAAACGTTTCATGGTAGCTTTATTCTGCTTATTTTGTCGGTGTCTTGGGCTAGGAGTATTGTGTCTGGCTTTTCTTCATATAGGATGGCTAGGGTTTTGGGGCTAATGTTTGTGAATATGAGTAGGCTGTTTTGGAATATGTATGTGAAGGTGGCGTCGAAGGGTATTCTGCATGGCTTTGTCAGGAGGAATACCTGTGCGGGGTCGAATGTTTGGGTGTGGGTGTAGAGTTCTAGCCATTGCCTGCATGTGAGGGTTATGAATGTGGATGCGGGCGTCGTGGAGGCTTTTGATGCCAGCAGGGCGTGGACGAGTAGGGGGTGTGTGGTTGATGTTATTGTTAATAGCTGGACTGGCGGCTCTTGGCCGCATGTTGTCTCCGGTTTGACTTGGCTTGTGGAGGCTATTTCTAGTAGGGTCTTGTATATCCTTTGGTTTTTTGGGTCTTCTTGTGCTAGAAGGGTTGCGGCTTCTCTGGGGTTCTTAGCGGTGAGTATTTTCTTTGCGAGGCTTGGGAGCATTGGGTCTGCTAGGCGGCTCTCAAGGCTCTTTGTGAATGTGTCTAGCGTGGGACTGTCTATGCGTAGGGGATCTACGTTTATGACCTGTTTTACCCAGGAGGAATAGTTTTCTGAGAATGCTAGCAGTATGTTTGTCTGTGCCTTGAGGAGGTCTCGGAGCTGGTTCTCGAGGAAGTGTAGAAGGTTTTCGTGCCGGAGCGAGACGACTAGGGGTCTCGGCGCTGAACTATACACGGGTCTATGGGGTTAGGAAAAGTTAATAAATATGACTGTGGAATTGGGCTGTTGAGGATTCATGATATTCCCTGTCAGGTGCTTTACGTGTGGCGCCCTTATCGGGGACAAGTGGAGCGAGTTTGCCACGCGTGTAAGTAACGGGGAGGACCCCGGAAAAGTCTTGGACGACATGGGTATTACTAGGTATTGTTGTAGGAGGATGTTTTTGTCCCACGTCGACGTGATCGACAAGGTCATAAAGTACGGCACGATAGAAGAATTTGTTCAGCCCACCCCGCCGGCACGTTCACGCCAACCCTAACAGCTTAGGTTCCCGGCGGCATTTTTCTCGGAACAAAAATAATCGGAAAGTTTTGTTTGTGAAAATTCTACGTGCCAGTCACGAGTCATGAGAATTTAGGATGTATGGGGAGAGACTGTCAGCCGGTCGCCTATGGACTTGTAAAAATGGGGAGAAGAGAATGGAGAGCTGGACCCGTTTACCTGTAGCTTTTCTGTCTCTTTGCCCTTGCTGACCTGCCCCTTGGCTTTTTGGGCTCTGTTTGGCGTGGATCCTCTACGAGTAGCCTCCTGTCATATGTAAGGTAGAGCTTTTTGAGTTCCTCGCTTCCGCTCCACTCGACTAGTGCCCTGGCGATCGCGGTCCTGATGGCTGAGGCTTGTCCAACTATGCCTCCGCCCTCTGCTTCGGCGTAGATGTCTACTTGTTGGACAAGTTTGCCTGCGAGCTTTACTGGCTCCATTATTTTTAGGCGTATGACTTCGGGTTCTAGGAGCTCGAGTGGGGTCCCGTTGATGAATATTCTTCCTCTGCCCTCGCGGAGTATTACCCTTGCCCTAGCGGTTTTTCTCCTCGCGGAGGCTAGCACCATTTTCATGTGGATCTACCCCTCTATATCCTTGTTTGTTAGGCTTTTATATAGTTCGCCCAGCGTTATGTATGGGACTAGCTCGTTCTTGTAGAGGGCGTCGGGTATCTTTACCTTATTTGTGTTTGTATACTCGGAGGGGGTACCAATGTAGACATAGAGCCTCTTGAGGGCCTCTCTGCCCATGGCTTTTTCCTTCGGCAACATCCCCCTAACCATCCTCTTGAAGAGCCTGTCAGGCGTCTTTGGATATTTTGGTCCCCTCTTGTCGGGGTTGTAGTATGTCTTCCACTCTACCCATCTCTTCCTGTACTTCTCTACTACCCTCTGGGGCTTGCCGGTTAGGATTATTTTTTCGGCGTTGACTACGACTATTTTTTCTCCTTTTAGGAGCTCCTTAGCTATTACGCTGGCCAGCCTTCCGGCTATGTGGCCAGCCCCATCAATAACTATGACTTTTTCCTGTGTCGCCATTCTACATCACCTTTCTACGCGATTATTTTTACACCTTTTCCTTCTGGGTTCTGTTCAAGGAGCTCTTCGATAGATAGAAGCTTCACGTTTCCGTCGAGCCTGCGGGGGACCGAGCGGCTGAACCTCCAAGCGGCGATGGTAACGTTTGTTTTTGTTATTGTTCCTCCGCCCAGGAGCTTGCCTGGTACAACTACTACGTCTCCCTCATTTATGTACCTGTCGATGTCGCCAAGGTTTACTTCTACCCGTTTCCTCCGCGGCCTCTCGAGGAACTCTGCGACGTCTCTCCATACTGGGGCATTATACATCCTGCTGTACTTTCTAAGCTTGCTTATCAGCAGTCTTAGATGTATGTTTGTGGGTCCTGTTCTCTTCATATCGACACACCTCTTTATTCAAAAAAACAGTAGATAAAAACTTTCTCATTGGGGTTGAACCTCTCCTGCCAGAGCTTGTTTAACGGATTCTTCAACTAGATGGCTGAACCTCTCAGTTTTCTTTATTAGGACGTCGATTGCTGTCTCAATGATTTTTTCGGGTGGGAGGGTGCCAAGCGTCTCCATGTTGAACTGTATCACGTTGGGGTTATACGTGACTTCGACGGCTTCTGGAAATGCTTCTACGCATTCCCTGCAGAGCGAGCATGCCCACTCATTTAGGACGACTAGTTTTCCAGAATTGTAGCCGAAGACCCTCCTGGGGCAGGTAGCTATAATTTTAGAGGCATAGTCCTCGGGGAGATCTTCCTTTAGAACCCTTATGACTGGCTTAAACTTGTAGCCTACGGGGCCTACTGGCTGCCACTTCGCGTGTTCCTTTCCTGTCCCCATCCTTGCAATGGCAGTCAAGACGAGCCTCTGGCCTTTGGCCAGCTTTGCGATGGGGATATTCTTTGAGACTGGCTCTATGCTTGATGCTTCACTTGTGATGACTGCACCCTCGACGCCTTCGAATCTGAGGTGTCCGCTGAGGACGGTTTTCGGCCTTTCCACGGCCTCCTCGTCGAGCGTAAAGATTACCTGTGGGTCTTTTCCCTCCTCGTAGAGTTCTCTCAGGGCGTCATAAGTCTCAGTTTCCACCTTGAGGGGAACCATTGCCAGTCGGTGGGCGATCATTTCGTCCCATAGAACGCTGGTATTTTCCTGTATTATTACTTCGTCTATTGCCAGGGAGGGCGTCTCAGATATTATTGCGCGGCGCAGTGCGTTGGCAAACGCTGGGGTAGCGTCTTCAAGCTGGAATATAACCTTGTTTCCCTTCTTGGATAGAAGGCGAAATTTGGGGAGATTAGACACGAAGCCTTACCTCGTTGGTTTCTGCTTTCTGCCTCTGAGTATCTCTTTCAGCGAGACGCCGTTAACCTTGATTACCTTCCATCTTACTCCTGGCAGGTCTCCATATGCCCTGCTTTCTGGTCCACCGATACCCTCGATTATTACCTCGTCGTGCTCGTTTACGAAGAGGAGCGCGCCGTCGCCTGGGAGGAAGGCTGTCACGACTTTGCCGTTCTTTAGTAGCTGTACCCTGACACATTTACGTACAGCGCTGTTGGGCTGCCTGCTCTCGATACCCACCTTTTCTACGACTATTCCCCTGGCCTGTGGGGCTCCCTCGAGGGGGTCTACTTTCTTTTTGAGCTGTAGCATGCGCCGCTTGTATTCGAGGTCGCTCCACCTGAACTTTTTCCTCTTGAGTTCTAGTTTCCTGGCGGCAAACATTCCACGAGGAGACTTACTTCCTGGCAATCTATACACCTCGACTTTCTTTAATTGGGCTTTTTATAAAGTTTTTTGGTCGGGCTCCTGGAGAAATAAAAAGTGTAGAGACGATGGACCTTCAAACGCTTGGCTGAACCCTTACCTCTGTTACACCGTAGTATCTTCCAAGGATGAGCCGCGCACGCTGAACGTTCCTGCCGTTTCTGCCGATGGCTATGCCGACCTGGTCAGGCGGGACAATTGCTATGACTATTTTCCTGTCGCCCTCCTCCTTTAATTTTACCTCGACAACCCTCGCGGGGAAAAGAGTCGACTTTACGAGCTCCTCTAGGTTTGACCCGTCCTCGACGACCTCTACGTCTTTTTTGAGAAACTCTTTGAGCAACCTGATCTTGGAGCCGGCTTTGCCCACTGCGAGGGGTGCCAGGCCCCTATCTACGAGGAAAATGTATCGCTGGAAAGCCTCGTCGTAGAGAAGATCCTTGGGCGGTATCCTCGTGATGTCCTCAAAAAAACTCATCAACTGTAGCTCTTCGTTTGTTAGACGCCTGTTCGCGCCGGCGCTCATGCTTGTCCCTTTACGAGGTCTAGTAGCCCGCTCTCGCCCTCGTCTATGACGGCTATAGCCGAAACAAAGAAGGGCTTGTTACAGGCTGCGCCGAGGTCTTTGCTTGACCCCTCGAACACGTATAGCGGTGTATTTGATATTTTCGCCTTGTACTTTATTTCCTCGGCCACGATTGTGGGGGCGTTTTTGGCAAGGATGACTAGCTTTGCTTTTCCAGTTGAGAGTAGCTTTATCGTCCTCCTAGAGCCTAGCACGACCTTGCCAGTGTTTATGGCTGTCTGTAGCTCCCTTATGAAGTCTGCACCCATACCGATCACTGTTTGGGAAATTCATACCTCATTTTTAATTTTACTGCGCCTGTACCCAGGGGTATAGGCCTGCTACCAATTATAACGTTTTCTATGACTCCCCTCAGCTCGTCCACTTCGCCCCTCAGCGCGGCCTCGACGAGGTTCTTGACTGTTACCTCGAAGCTTGCCCTCGCGAGTACGCTTCCCTTTTCGCCTGCCACGCCGTGCCTGCCGACCTGCCTAACCTTGCCAGAATAGGTCATCGCGTCTGCAACCATCATGATGTGCCTGTAGTCCACGTCTAGGCCGTGGTCGTCTAGGACCCTCTTTATCTCCTTGATTATCGCGTTTCTCGCCGCCTCGATGCCGAGAACCTCGTATATCTCCATTATGTTGTTTGTAGTCGTCCTGGTCGGGTCGACCCCCTCTATGCCTAGAACAGCCTTCAGGTTGCTTCCCTCTGTCAGAATAACGTACTCCACGAGCTCGCCGTTGTCGTCCCTCACAGGCTTGACAATCGCGTGTTTTATGCCCTTTATGCCCTTTATCCTGAGCCCCAAAACCCTGTCATACATCCTCCTTAGCTTCGTCAACTCTTCTAGGCCCGTGTAGAAGATCACCGTGTTGCCTTCCCGCTCGATTCTGCCCTTCTTGCCCTTTACCTTTTCAAGCGCGCTCTCTACGTCTTCGAAGGTTACACCCCTGTTCTCCATCATCTCTGGGTCAAACTCCATGATGATGGCGAACTGGTAGAAGTCTATCGTGATCGTGTTGCAAAGGTTCTCGATTGTGGTCAGCTCTATCTCCTTCGCAATCTTAAGCGCGAAGTCGAGGTCTTTGGCGTGGCTGGGGTCAAGATAGATCTCCATCAGAGGCGTCGACGGCTCGCGCCTCAAGTCGACTATTTCTATGAGGCGCGGCAGTCCGAGCGTCACGTTTAGCTCTCTTACTCCTGCAAAGTGGAAGGTTCTCAGGGTCATCTGGGTTGCAGGCTCTCCAATGGACTGGGCGGCAACCATTCCTACGGCTTCTCCCGGCGCAACAAGGCTCGACAGGTATCTGCGTATCGCCTCGTTTATTACTTGTAGCGCCTCGTCCCTGGTCAGCTTTGCGTCGAGTATTTTCTGGTACAACTCTTTGCGTAGGGAGAGAGGCAACGTTTCGTGGTATTTCTCGATCTCGTTCCAGAGCTCCTCTGGAGACATAACGTTTGCTTCCTCACTCATGCCTTTCACCCCTCATCGCGAGAACCTTCTTAATCAACTTGTCTACGTCTACCGGCTTCCCGTGGTCACTCCTAGACGGGTCGACGCCGTCCTCGCCGTACCTGTACTGTATCACTAGGCCCTCGCTGTTCCTCACGGTGCCGTCGTAGGACACGTAGAAGTCCTGCATTGCGCTCTGGAGCCTGCGGTACATGTATCCGGACTGGGCAGTCCTAACGGCCGTGTCTACCAGTCCCTCTCTTCCAGAAATAGCGTGGAAGAAGAACTCTTCTGGGGACAGGCCCCTGCGGAAAGAGCCCTGGACAAAGCCCTTGGCCTGTGGAGACAGGTCGTTGACAGGGAAGTGTGACAGCGTCCTACCGCTATACCCCCTCTCTATCCTCTTGCCCCTAACCGACTGCTGTCCGACAATCGCGGCCATCTGTGTCAGGTTCAGCATGCTTCCCCTTGCTCCCGTCCTAGCCATTATGACCGCGTGGTTAAGTAGTCCTAGGTGCCTGCTAACTATTTCTCCAGCCCTCGTCCTCGCCTCAGCCAGCACATTCATTATGAGGTCCTCGAGGGTCTCCTTACGAGTCTTGCCCGGCATCGGCTGGAGCTCTCCAGACCTGTACTGCTCTATGAGCTCCTGGACCCTCTTTTCTGCCTCCCTTACTATTTCCTGCACGTCCCTCTCTGCCTCTGGGGGTATCTCTACGCTGTCGACACCCATCGTGAAGCCGTACTTGTCGAGGTACTCGATAAAGACCTTAAACATGCCGTCCATTAGCTCCCTGGCCTTTTCCACGCCATATTCACGTACAATCTCGTGTAGGACGGTTCCATGCTTCTCTGCGCCGATAGCCTGCTTATCAAAGACTCCTAGCAGGAGCTTGCCGTCCTTGATCAGGATGTAGCCGTCGTTCTCACAGTACTCCTCGTCACATTTCCCAGAAGAGGGTGCAACACTTGCGCGTCCAACATAGTTGAGGCCCTTCGGCAGAAACATGCTGACTAACTGCTTCCCAGTCCAGTAGGGCCCCGGCTTGAGTATCGCTGGCTCGACTAGGGGCTCAGAGTTGTTTCCGAGGTAGAGCAGCCTTAGGGCCTCCTTCTTGTCTAGGAGCGTGTCCTTCCTAGTCAACAGGTAAGCCCCAGTAATATAATCGTGTAGACCACCGATGATCGGCGCCCCATATCGCGCCGTCATGATATGTCTCTCCACGAGCATCAGCTCCCTTGCCTCGGCCCGGGCCTCCTCGCTCTGCGGCACGTGTAGGTTCATCTCGTCACCGTCGAAGTCCGCGTTGTAGGGTATAGTTACGAGGAGGTTTAGGCGGAAAGTCTTGTATGGGAGAACCCTCACCACGTGCGCCATTATCGATATCCTGTGTAGCGAGGGCTGCCTGTTAAACAAGACAATGTCGCCGTCCATGAGGTGCCTCTCAACAATGTAGCCCGGCGCCAGGGCCTGGCTGAGCTCCTCCCTATGCCTAGCGAAGCGCAGGTCAATCCTGGACCCGTCCGGCTTTATGATGTAGTTAGCGCCTGGCCAAACGTCGGGGCCATTAATGACGAGCTGCCTCATTTTCTCGATGTTCCAGGAGGTGACCTTTTCGGGCACAGTCAATACCTTTGCAACGTCTATCGGGACACCGACCTCGTTAATGCTGAGGTTAGGGTCAGGAGAAATGACCGTCCTGGAAGAGAAGTCTACACGTTTCCCAGCAAGGCTCCCCCTAAACCTTCCCTCCTTGCCTTTCAGACGCTGTGCAAGGGTCCTGAGGGCCCTTCCAGACCTGTGCCTAGCAGGCGGTATGCCTGGAAGCTCGTTGTCGAAATACGTCGCGACGTGGTACTGGAGAAGACCCCAGAGATCCTCGATAACTAGGGATGGGGAGCCAGAGTCAATGTTCTCCTTGAGCCTCTGGTTGACACGGATAATGTCGACAAGCTTGTGTGTCAAGTCGTCTTCCGAGCGGTCTCCAGACTCGAGCGTGATAGATGGCCTAACGCTCGGGGGGACAACGGGGACAACCCTTAGAACCATCCACTCGGGCCTAGCCTCCTTGGGGTCTATGCCTACTACCTCGAGGTCCTTGTCGGGTATCCTTGAGAGGCGCTCCCATATCTCTAGGGGCGTAAGCCTGACAAGGCCCTCCTCCCTCTCCTCGTAGAACGTGTAGGGCTTGTCAACCTTGATCTTGTACTGTGGGGCGTGGCAGTGGGGGCACTCTGTTGCCTTTGCCGCCTCTTTTAGCAACGTGTTGGCGTACTTTATCTTTAGGCTGGGCCACTTGCGTGAATAAACCTCCATCCTTTTCCTGGCCTTCTCTATGCGCTCCTCGTCGAGCTTAAGCCTGCCACACTTGCTACAAGTAGCCTTCAGGAGCAAAGCGATATACGGGGTGAACTCTGGGTGGACGACGGGCCTGGCCAGCTCGATGTAGCCAAAGTGCCCGGGACAATTCGTGAACCTATTGCCACACGTCTGGCAGACAGCTCCAGGCTCTATTGAACCCATCCTCCTGTCCATCAGTCCTCCTGGAATCGGGAAGCCCTCGTCGTCGTACAGCTCGCTTGTCTCTATCCTTAGGACGGCGAGCTTCCTAATCATTTCTGGCGAGAGAATGCCGAACTTTAGCCCGGCAATTATCTTGGACGTCTCGCGTGTACTCATACCCATCACCTATGCATGTACCTTGTCTTTTAACAGTATCTTTACTGAGAGGCCTAGACCCTGGAGCTCCTGTAGCAACAGCTTGAACGCATAGGACACCTCTACTGGGTGCAGGACACCCTTGTCCCCACACACTGGGCATACGGGGGCGTTCTTCTTCGCGTCAAACCACCCCATGTAGCCACAGTTCTCGCAAACCCAGATAGTGGTCTTGTCCGAGCTGTCTAGAAGCCTCTCCCTCAGCAACATGGATGCACCGTGGCCGACCAGGCAGTCCTTCTCCATTTCTCCGAACCTTAGACCGCCCTCCCTCGCCCTTCCCTCTGTTGGCTGCCTCGTCAGTATCTGGACTCTTCCCCTCGCACGTGCATGCATCTTGTCGGCTACAAGGTGGTGCAACTTTTCATAGTACACCACGCCGATGAATATCTCTGCCTCAAGCTTCTCTCCGGTTATCCCGTTGTAGAGGACTTCCTTGCCGTCGCTCCTAAAACCATAGCTCTTCAGTATTTCACGTATGTCTTCCAGCGACGGGGGCTCGAAAGCCGTGGCATCTATACGCGTGCCTTTGAGGGCCGCAGCCTTCCCAGTTAGGGCCTCCAGCAACTGTCCAACGGTCATACGTGACGGGATGGCGTGCGGGTTGATCAATAGGTCGGGCGTTATCCCTTCCTCGGTGAACGGCATGTCTTCTTGTGGGACAAGCATGCCCACTACTCCTTTCTGTCCGTGGCGCGACGCAAACTTGTCTCCAAGCTCTGTCGGCCTCAGATCCCTGACCCTTACCTTTACGAGCTTTATTCCTTCCTGGCTCTCCATTATTAGGACCCTGTCAACTATACCCTTCTCGCCGTGCCTCAGGGTGACAGACGTGTCCTTCCTCCTAGACATGACCCTCGGCTCGAAAGTGCTCGTATAGAACCTCGGCGGGCTCGTCCTACCTACCAAAACCTGGCCTCCGTGAAGCTCTGACTCCACGTAGGCAATGCCGTCAACTGGGTCAACATTTTCGTATGCCTGTGCCGACTTTATGTCGAGGAGCTCTTCCTCCATCTTGGGCTTCTCGATCCTGTCCTCTAAGCCGCCCGGGTACCTCCTCTCCTCGACCTCGTACGTCCTGAAGAAGACAGACCTCGACATGCCGCGCTCTATCGCGGCCTTGTTTATGACGACTGCGTCCTGGATGTTGTATCCACCGCTCGTCAGCACTGCTACGACCATGTTTGTCCCGTAGGGCAGGTTGTCGAGCGGGATAAGGTCGAAGATGCGTGTCTTTACGAGTGGCTTCTGTGGATAGTACATTACATGCATCCTGGGATCCATCCTAAGCTTGAAGTTGTAGTGGGGTATGCCTAGGGACTGCTTGGCCATTGCCGCCTGGTAAGAGTTTCTCGGGGACTGGTTGTACTCGATGAACGGAATAGTCAAAGCGATTATCCCCAGCATTGCCGCGGGCACAATCTCCATGTGCGTGTGCTGGGGAGTCAGCTGTGAGGGGTCACTGGCGACAAGCGCGTTTTCCTCTTCCTCCGCGTCTAGGTACTCGACGATGCCGTTCTCTATGAGGTCGCTCCACGTCCACTGGCCCTTCTTAAGCAACTCGACGTGCTCGTGCGTGAGCTTGGGGACACCGTTCTCCACGATTATTAGGGGCCTCCTAATCCTCCCAGCGTCACAGTTAATGTAGACCTCTTCTATTGCACCCTGAACCCCGCCAACATTGTACTCGCTAATGTAGTAGGCCACGTTTATCTCGTGGCTTATCCTTCCCTCCCTCCTCAGCTTCCTAATTGTCCCGGCCAGCTCCCTCCCATTCTCCACGTAGCCAATAAGCCTGCCATTCAGGTATACACGAGCACCAGCCACCCTCTGCCCAATAGTCCTCTCGATCGGCGTAACCCCCAGCCTAGAAACAAGCAGGTCATAGACCTGCTTCTCGTCCGCCCCGTTCGAGACAGTAGCAAGGAGCGCCAGGTTCTTGACCAGCCCACAGTTCTGCCCCTCGGGGCTCTCCACTGGACAGAGCCTCCCAAGCTGCGTAGAGTGGAGCTCCCTCGCCTCGAAGTGCGGCTGTGTACGGGAAAGCGGCGAGACAACCCTCCTGAGGTGCGACAGCGTAGAAAGATAGTTTGTCCTATCGAGGATCTGGCTAACGCCCGTCCTCCCGCCCACCCAGTTGCCCGTAGCCAAGGCGTGTTTAAGCCTGTCAGTAATGATGTCGGGCCTAGCAATACTGATCAGATTAATGTCCCTGGATTTCGTCGTGTGCCTCTCGATAGAATAGGTCATCTCTTTGACAAGCTGCCTAAAGGCAACGCGGAAAACCTGTGCAATGAGCTCGCCAGCGTGCCTAAGCCTCTTATTTACAAGGTGGTCCTTGTCGTCTGGGCCACGCATCCCAAGCTTGAGCTCCAGGAGCCGCGACACCATCTGGCCAACAAAGAAGGCCTTCGAGATTCTCGCGTTCGGGGTTCTGCCAACGTGTGGAAGGAAGTTCTCGTCTAGCACCTGCTGTGCACGCTCTATCCTCACGTTCTTGGGCTGTCCAGGCGAGACCCTCGAGCCAATGTAGTCCAGCGCCTCCTCCACGCTCGAAGCAATCTTGGTCTGCTCCATCAATACAGGGAGGAACTCCTGCTGGATGATGGGGTCGCCACTGATAGCGTAGACAATGTCCCTGTCCGTCTTCAGCCCGAGAGCCCTCATCAAGACAACTACAGGTATCTTTGTGGGGCACGCGGGGAAAGAAGCATAAATCATGCCGTCCTTCGTCCTCTCGATCGTCAGGGGGGACCTCTGCCCAGAAGAAACACTGAAAACCTTCGCTGTATGCGTGACAGAGCTACTAGCACCACCATAGTCAACGAGAACCCTATTCACGGCGAGGTCTTCCTGCATCACGATGACGCGCTCAGACCCGTTAACGATAAAGTATCCGCCCGGGTCGTACGGGTCTTCACCATACTTGATGAGCTCGTCCTCGCTGGTAATCGTGCTGAGGACACACTTCTTGCTCTTCACCATTATCGGCAAGTAGCCTATGAAAACGGACTCTGTCCGCCTCTCCTCCCCGTCCACGTAGAGGCTCATAGTCAGGTAAAGCGGGGCAGCATAGGTGATGTTCCTGAGCCTGGCAATCATAGGCGTCAAAGCCACGTCAGAGCCGTCTGCCTCGCGGAAAACCGGCTGGCCAACCTCGATCTTGCCGAACTTGACCTCGACGCCCTGGCTCTCAACCTTTATCCCGCCAACCTCGTTCACTATTTCCTGCAGGCCCCTCTCGAGGAAAGCGTTAAAGGAGTCCAGGTGCTGCCTAACAAGCCCCAGCTCGTCCACGTACGCCTTGACAAGGGCCCAGCGGTCACTGCTAGACAGCCTAGCCAAGCTTGGTCTACTCATCCCTTCATCACCAGCCTAAAGGCCACGGACTCCCCAGCAGTCGGGCTCTTCCTAATAATCATTACGACGTCTCCAGGCTTAGCCTTAAGCGCCCTAGCGACAGGGTCAGTAGAATAGATCCAGGGCAAGTCAGACTTCTTCAGGCCCATAGCCCTCAGAATCCTTAGAGCCTCCTCCTCAGACAGCAAGACGTGTTTGGGGACCAGCTCATGTTCCAAAACATTGAACTTTTTCGGCATAACAAACCCTTACCGCGTAGCTAGAAACTATTGACAAAAAGTTGTTTTTTAAACTTTTCTTTCAAAGAAAAAACGAGAAAAACTGGCGGGCCGGCCGGGATTTGAACCCGGGACCTATGGGTTAAAAGCCTCGACGTGCACCACGCCATCGCTCTACCTAGCTGAGCTACCGGCCCTAGAAACACAAAACACACATCAGGTTTTAAAATTTTCTGCGAATCATCTCGGCACTCTGCAAGGGAAAACTCAAGGCGCCTCTCCTACACACACCTCAACAACCAATAAACAAAGACACACATGAAGTCTAGTCACAGAACCCAATAGAAAGACACCCAAGCCTCACCCAGCTAAATCGCTCAGATACCCGCGCGCTAACTCGATGAGATAAAGGACGAGCCCTCAATTCTTTCTGAGTTGCATCCTAATGATTCCGTTGCCACGCTGTAGCCTGCGGTACTCGCTGTCTTTCTATTCTTTCTTAGTTGCATCTTTGGAAACGGAGACGTAACATATCAGGGTAACCTATTCTTTCAATTCTTTCTTAGTTGCATCGAATTGGCCGCATGGAAGTACTCAGGAGCGTGATGAGCTTTCAATTCTTTCTTAGTTGCATCGTTGAGGAGGCGCTTGACGCCTGTGGCTCTGGTGATGTCTTTCAATTCTTTCTTAGTTGCATCTGAAGGCTTCGGGGCCGAGCTGGGGCAACATATTGAAACTTTCAATTCTTTCTTAGTTGCATCACGGAGAGCCAAGCAACTTGCCGAAAACGTCTTGCTGTATCTTCTCTTTCAATTCTTTCTTAGTTGCATCTTTTCGAGTATTCGGCTTTCTATTGCAGGCTGGTATCCTGGAGCTTTCAATTCTTTCTTAGTTGCATCACTCTCGCCTAGCGAGCGATGTCTTTGCCGCAGTGCTCTACTTTCAATTCTTTCTTAGTTGCATCTCTCTACAGCGAGCTCCAAGACGAGGACAGCATAAAGACACGCTTTCAATTCTTTCTTAGTTGCATCGGGGGCGCTGGGGATTCGAAGACTTTCACTGAATCTTTGCTTTCAATTCTTTCTTAGTTGCATCAATACGGCGGCATACTAGATCTACTTGGTTGTGATAAATCTTTCAATTCTTTCTTAGTTGCATCCCGGGGAGTGGATCAGTGACTTGACAATGCTTGCAAGGCGCCGCTTTCAATTCTTTCTTAGTTGCATCCATAGAGAGATGCAGGAAGGCGTTCACATCTTCTGCAAGTATTTTCTTTCAATTCTTTCTTAGTTGCATCGCAAGCGAGACAATAAAGCCCAAGCTACTGAGCATTGGCGAAAAAATCTTTCAATTCTTTCTTAGTTGCATCCATCTATGGTCAGAGTGGGGACACATGGCCGTGTATAACAACACTTTCAATTCTTTCTTAGTTGCATCATGAGTGGAATCCTCTCACGAGACCCTATGGCACGGGTACTTTCAATTCTTTCTTAGTTGCATCTTTTTACAACGCCAGCACTGTAGCGTGTTGTCTTCCTTCGTATTCCTTTCAATTCTTTCTTAGTTGCATCCGAAATTTTTTACCGAGGAGGGGTTTATATGTTTAACGTTTAATTTTATCAAGAAGTCTGCAAAACTGCCCTAGCACTAAAATTTACACATTGGAAACTTCTGAAACTTCCCAATAGGGAAGCCTCCCGGAATGCCCCGTTTTGGGTCGGGAATTTTCCCCGTAATCTCTTTTTAAAATAACCTTCCCAACGAGAAACTTCATAAACAACTTTTAGTTTTCCTAGTGGGAAAACATTGACAAAGTGGAAATAAAGTTTGTCGTAGAAGATTCTAGGGGTCTTGGTGCCTGTGTTTGGTGTTTGTTGGGGCTAGGTTTTTTTGTTGTTCGGCCCGTGGGGAGAAAACTTTATTACTCTAGGTTGGCTCTATTTTTCGGCTCTTTGGGCCCGTCGTCTAGCGGTTAGGATGTCGCCCTCACAAGGCGCCGTGTTTGGGGCTCGACTCTGGGAGCGGCGGAGGTCCCGGGTTCGAATCCCGGCGGGCCCACCATTGCCGCGTGTTTGCTGTATTTTTTCTCGTGTATGCACCGCATTGTTTAAAAATGGTTTTGTCTTTGTTGATGGGGAAGTGGGGAGGAATGTCTCAGAGGGAGGTTACACTCGACGAGTTGACGGACCTGTGTCTGAGGAGGGGCTTTGTTTTCCCGAGTGGGAGGATCTATGGGGGGCTTTCCGGCTTCTTTGACTATGGCCCCCTCGGGGTTGAGCTTGCGAGGAACGTCTTGAATGATTGGTGGAGGTGGTTTGTTGAGACCAGGGACGACATGTACGGCATAGACGGCGCTATTATCACTCATCCTAGGACTTGGGAGGCTAGCGGGCACGTTGAGAGCTTTATCGACTACATCGTGGTGTGCGAGAAGTGTGGGACCGAGTACAGGGCCGACCACCTCTTGGAGGACTTAGGCATAAAGGTCCCAGAGTATACTGCCGAGACGCTAAAGAGGCTGATAGTGGAGCACAACGTAAGGTGCCCGGCGTGTGGCGGCAGGCTCTCGGATCCGCAGAGGTTTAACTTGATGTTCAGCGTGGAGGTTGGGCCTAGGAAGTCCGTGACCGCGTATCTGAGGCCTGAGACTGCCCAGCTAATATTCACGAACTTCAAGAACGTTGTGTTCAGCATGGGTGCTACTCTGCCCTTCGGGATAGCCCAGATAGGCAAGGCGTTTAGGAACGAGATTTCGCCTAGGAACTTCCTCTTCAGGCTCAGGGAGTTCACACAGATGGAGATAGAGTACTTCGTGAACCCAGAGAAGCTCGACGACTGTCCACGCTTCGGCGAGGTTGCAGGCCTAGAGGTAAACATGCTTACCGCCGAGGACCAGGAGAGGGGGATAGGCGAGGCCAGGAAAATGACCCTAGGCGAGGCAGTCGAGGCCGGGATAGTCAAGA
>Ga0080005_125495_pt1 | contig 16486 bp, 20 predicted proteins | sample JossMetagenome_2_FD_69208 | JGI IMG/M metagenome (GOLD analysis project Ga0080005, IMG submission 69208) | Hot spring sediment microbial communities from Joseph's Coat, Yellowstone National Park, USA - JC3_ASED (SPADES assembly) (version 2) | ecosystem: Environmental > Aquatic > Thermal springs >... | reverse complement strand
TGAGGAGCGCAAGCACGAGATGCTGGACATCGGGATCAGGTCGTTCAATGGGTTCTTCAACCACATAGTGTGGCAGGTGATAGAGGCCGACAGGATCCTGAGGTCCCGCGCGCCGTACATGAGCCTCGTGGGGTTCACGGACAACGGTGTCGTGATAGAGGACAAGAAGCTGGGCCGCATAGTGGAGGTCCGCGCGGCGCCCGGCGGCGACCTGGTCTGCGAGCTCGACCAGAGGAACGACTGCGCCCACGTCGGGTTCGCGTACGCGATTCCTGAAGTCTACAGCGCGATGCTCGCCAGGGGGAAGCGGCCGCCGACCGTCAGGGAGTGAGGGCCGACCCGTGAATTCGCGGGGCGCCCGGACCATCGACTCTCGCGCTGCTCGCGGCCGGGCAGCAGCACGCGGATGCTCATGACCTGCTGGTTGTCCGAGGTCTGGATCAGGCGCTTCGCTAGCGTGAGCTGCTTCCCGACCCACGCGTCCGTGTCGCGCCCGTAGAGGCTCTTCACGATGTTCGCGTTTATTTTATTTAATATGAAGGGCTTGTCGGTCTCCCTGAAGAACACCACCACCTTGGGTCCGCTGTCGAAGGTCCTGACCTCGGCGCGCTCTATGGTGTAGGTGACCGGCCGCGGGGGGAGGTCCGCGGCCTTCAGGTACTTCGATGGCCCGTAGACCGCGTCGACGTCCACCATGTCATTAGGGATTGGCGCAACGCCTTAAAAGCGCAGTCGCGGATCGGGGCTGGTAATAATTACACAAGTATGCGCATCCTCAATGTTGGATCACGGTGACGGCGGTCGGGCCGTCCACCGCCAGCTTCAGTTCCGGGCCTACTTCTGTTTGCGAGCCATTTATCACCCACAGCGCGTCCGGATCGTCCAGGGACCTCAGCGTCACAGTGCCACTTGTATAGTAGAGGCCCGGAGGCGGGTCCGTGCGGACCCCGAAGGCCGCAAGCGAGAGGTACGACGCGTTGCCCATATTGTACGAGAAGATCGCCCCACTGGACGTCACGAGCGCGAACTCCCCGGACTGGAGCGGGATCGTCGCGGACGCGCCCGTGGCCAGTGGCACGTCCACGGGCCGCGCGCCCACCTTACCCCCGGCGACCTGGAGGACCTCCACTATCGTGGTCGGGGTCCCCTCATTCGTGACCACGACGCCGGGGGATCCGCTCGGCGGCACGTGGGCTACATACACGAGGCTCAGGTTCTCCTGGGCCGGCCGGCCGGCGGCCACCTGGGCGCTGTGCGCCGCGGCCAGGGCGCCGTACATGTAGACTATGGCGAACGTCAGCGCCGCGGCCGCGGCCATCAGCAGCACCAGCACGAGCACGGCGCCGATTGACTCGCCGACAGCGCGGCGCCTGTGAGTGTTCACGCCCGCGCGTGCCGCAGCGGCTTAAAAGGGTCGGCCTGTGGTTCAGCGGGCCCTCGCGCCCAGACCAGCCCCGTGTTCGGATCCCAGGTCGCGAGGCTGGCCGTCACGGTCACTCGGCCGCTTGGCTCAATGCCTCTCGGAGTAGTAGCTGAACAGGGAAACTATGAACTCTATCCCCATGAATATCGCGACCGCCAAGCTGATTATCACTATCAGCGAGTTCAGTATGTTCAGCATGACGGTGGGGAACGCGGGGGAGCTCGCGACGCCGCCGTTCGCCGGGCTGTTTATCCATAGGTACGAGATACCGGAGACGTTGCCGGGGATCTGGTAGATGCCGTAGGTGATGCCCGGGGGCACGCCTCCTCCCGCGGCGAACGCGCTCCCCACTATCCATATTATGAATGACACTAGGAGCGGCCCCAGGAGCGCGAGGACCATTATGGTCCCATACGTCCTGAGCTTCTGGATCGGGGTCTCACCGTAGCTCATTCCACCACCGCGTATTCTACCACCTTAAAAGCCGCGGAGGCACATGCGACTGTGAACCCCGAGGCGCTGCTACCCCTCGCCGTGATGGTCATCATCTACGTGGCCGCGTACGCCGGCGACATGGGCCGCGCGTTCCACCCGCTGCGCGGCATGTCGTGGGGCGACGCGCTGCGGCTCGCGGGCCTCCCGGGGTGGCGCCCGGCCCGCACCGAGCGCGACCTGATGCCGCTCGCGCTCCCGATCGGCGCCATGGTGGCTGTCTACGGCGACCTGTTCCCCCAGGCCGGGTGGGAGGGGCCGGCGGTGGAGCTCTCGGCCGGCGCCATCGCCGCGATGGGGCTCCTGGCGCTGCTCGGCCCGCCGGCGCCCGCGCGCAGGCCGACGGCGCTTTCCTACCCGAGGCGCAGCCGCCTGAGGGTCAGGAGGGGGGACGTGCGCCCGGTCTCCCTCCCGGCCGGCGCGCCCGACGCCGACGCGGGGCCGGAGGGACACGAGTTCGACCCGGACGGCCTCGTCCTGTTCCACGTCGCGCCGAGGGACGCGCGCCCGTACTCCCGGCCGACCTGCGAGCCGCCCGGCTCGTTCCTGAACTCCCTCGTGCTCGCGGTCGAGGAGCTCCGGCCCCGGTTCGCCTGGCTGCAGGTGGCCTGGGAGCGCGGTTCCAACGTGGCGCGGGAGCTCAGGTGGATGCGGGCCGAGATGGACTACGACCTCAGGGCGCGCACCGGGAGGGGCCTCCCAGCCGAGATTTGGAACGCGGTGGAGGCGGCAGTGGCCGGCGGCGCCCTCGTGGTGTCGGCGCGCGGCGCGATGCTGGGAGCGAGCGAGGACGCCGTCCTGGCGCTCCCCGTCGGGAGGTGCTCTGACGGCTTCGATCACCTCGTGGCCCTCCCCTCGCACGAGCCCGGCCTGCTCGCGGCGATGGTGGCGCGCGACCCGCTCCCGCGCGCGTTCGAGCGCGCCGTGAGGCTGCACCGCTCCGCCCCGGAGCTCCCCGGCTGGCTGGCGACGCCCGAGCAGGTCGCGATGTACGCGGCGCTGCCCTCCGTCGGGCCCTTCGAGTGGGCGCCGCGCCTGGGGATGCCCGCTATAGCCGCCTGGGGCGCGCCGGCGGAGGAGCTCCGCGCGGCCCCGCCCGCGCGCCTGAAGGCGGTGCCGCGCGTCGAGGAGCTGGCGAACGTCGACATCGCATACCTCGCGGCGGTAGCGGCCGACCGCGGCGCGGTGGACATCATAATCAGGGCGGAGGGCGGGGAGGTCCAGCTGGCCGGCCCGGTCTGGGCGTTCGAGCGCGTCTACGGCGAGCTGGACCTGGAGCCCGTGGACCCGCGGGAGCCGGCGCGCGAGCTGCTCACGACGTTATCGGAGGCCCCAGCGGCTGCCTCGCCTTAAAAGGCGCGGCTACACTCCTTCCCAATGAGCTCCGGTGATGTACCCGACGATCTAGTGCCTTCGGCTGAGGAGCCCGCGAACGAGGCCCCGCAGGAGGGCGAGGCCCAGCCCGCGCCGGAGGCCGGTGGCGGGGACGAGCTCACTCGCGAGCGCCTCGGCATGGTGGTCCGTGAGATACTGCCCATGGTCGACCGCGCCGCCATAATGAGCGCGCCCCTCGTGCAGGTCCGCGAGCCCATGTTCGTGGCCGCGGGCGACAGCTACGTGGTGGACGAGGTAAACCACGTCATAAGGATCAACATTGGAAAGAGAAAGAGGCCACTGGAGATACCGTTCGCCGGCCGCCTAAGGTGGTACGGGAAGCAGGGGAGGATGGAGATCCACTACGACGGGGCCAGGAGGGCCTGGCACGCCCAGATATCCGTGGAGGTCGGCGCCGAGAGGACGAGGGACGGCAACCCCGCCAGGAGGATCGTCCGCGGGGAGAGGAGGTCCATTCGGATCGCGGAGCCGAGGGGCGATGAAGTCGCGGGGGTGGACCTAGGGATCAACATACTCGCGAGCGCGGTGACGAGCAGTGGCGCCTGGCTCCTCTACAGGGGGTCGAGGGCCAAGGAGGACTTCTTCTACCTCAACAAGGAAATAGCCGAGGCGCAGTCCAAGGCGGACATCGCCAGGAACGCGGGCGACAGCGAGGGGTTCCGGAGGCAGAACAGGAGAAAACGGAGGCTGTCCCGGAAGCTGGTGAGGCGCATTGTGCACCTGTACTGGAACCTGGCCAACCACCTGGTGAGGGGCCTCTGGGAGCTCGGGGTCTCGAAGATATACCTCGGGTATCCCCACGATATAGCACAAGAGAGGGGAAACAAGCTCACCTCCAATATGTGGAGGTATCGTGAACTCATGGACGCGATCGAGCTCAAGGCGCAGGAGTACGGCATCCGCGTGTACGAGGTCCTGGAGTACGACACCTCGAATCACTGCGCGGTCCACGGGACGAAGGTGGCGAGGGGCCCGAGGGGAGTGGTCACCTGCCCGCTCGGGCACAGGCTGCACAGCGACCTGAACGGGTCGTTGAATATCCTGAGGCGCGGCGCGGGCTCGATGCCGGCAACGCTCAGGAGGCCGCTCTCCTTCCTCGTGGACCACGGCGGAGTAGCGCCCGTCAAGGGGGCGTAACCGCCGAGACCCCGCCCCGGGATCCCCGGGGTCGCCCGCCCGAGAGGGCGGGAAGGGGTCAGACACGGCCCGGCACCGCGACCTCGTGGTCTCGCTACATAATATACTGAAAAAGCTGAAGTGCGGTGAGGCGCTCACAGAGGACGACCTCAGGGAGTTCGAATCACAGGGGCGCGTGCGGCTGCTTATCCTGTACTATTACTATTATTAAAATCGAGGAATCGAGGTCAGCACCTCAACTCCACGATCAGCAGGTCCACACCATGCACGTCCAGGCGGCGCATCCGGTGATCCGATGACCGCCACGAGCGGCCGGCCCGAGCGGCCCCTCACACCACACGATGCCCGGCACGACATCGGCTTCCCTCCCGCCGGGCCTCCTCCCGAGGAGGGCCTCTATTGAGACGGCGTGCACGGGCTCCATGCTCTCACCCCCCTGGCGTGAGCGTGATCGCGGTCCCGGAGCCGATGATCGTCACTGAGAACGAGCTGGGCCACGCGCCCGTGTACGGCACTGTGTACGTCAGGACGGCCGGCGAGTCTGGCGGGATCGTGCCGGCGGCGCTCCCGTTCACGCTCAGCTGGAACTGCCCGCCCTCGAGCGCGTAGGTGTTCCCCGCCACGTACGTCACCACCTCGCTCGGCGTGAACGGGGAGGTCCCGTAGCTGTAGAGGTAGAGCGTCACCTGCGTGCCGCCGCTCACCGGGGTCGCGGTCCAGTAGGTCAGGCTGATGCCAACGCCGGCGGACTGCGCCGACCGCGAGACCGCGCTGGCCGCCGACTGCGACGCCGCCTGGTAGCGGAGGTAGAGCGGGTAGACGGCGGCCGCGAAGACCACCATGACTATCGCGATCAGGACGATCGCGGAGAGCATCTCGGAGACGGCCGCGCGCCTCACACAGGCGTGTGCCGTGGCGCCTTTTAAGGCACCCTTAAAAGCGCCGGTTCAGTTCGGGACTCGCGGCTATTATGAGTAAGCATTATCTATTACCAGAGCAGCATACAAGTTGGTATGGCCGAGATGACGGGAAGGATAAAGCTCGGCGATGGAACCGAGCTGGAGCTCAGAATAATGATACTTGGTATCAGGGAGGCCGGATTCTCGCCCTTCGGCGGTGTCAACTTCAGTGTGAAGGCGGTGGGCGGGATAATCACGAAGGAGGTGCCGGAGAATCTCAGGAAGGCCGTCGCCGACAAGCCGACCGCCCCCCAAGAGCCGCCCCAGGATGGATGGGAGCTCGTCGATATCGTGGAGCAGGCGCCCGCGATCGCGGAGGAGTCCATCACCTCGTCGCGGGGGAGATTCACCGTGAGGGTCGCCGCCGAGGCGACGATGGTCGCGCGCAACCTGAACTACCGGGTCGTGTTCGGGAACGCGAACGAGCCCCTGTACTGGGCCACGTGGGTGTACAAGATCACATGGAAGCCCGAGGTGAGTGGCAAGTGAGCCGTCTGAGGGAGGCCTTTGGACCCATTCCGGAAATTTCGGCGGATCAGAGCTACGAGCTGCTCTCCAGCGGCGTCGTCACGAGCGCCTCAACGGCCACCGGCTCCGACCAGTGGAGGGCGATGGGGCCGAGCGGGCAATCTGTGAGCGGTGAGATCGCAAGCATCGAAGTGCCCGCGAGCGCGCAGTGGGTCGTGCTCAGTCCCACTCTCGAGTCCTCGAAACCATTTCCAGGAGCATCGCTATCGTATGAGGCATCCACGGCGGATCCAATGTCGGAAGCGTACCGCATAATGAACGAGGTCTCCGGGGGGCGCGTCGTCGATGTGAAGGTCGAGCCCACCGAGCCGCCCTTGGACCGCTTCGGGCCCATAGTGACCGTGACGGTCGACGCGAACGCGAGGGAGGCCCTCGAGATGTGGGTGAGGGCGGCGCGGGAGGTCCGCGGGAAGGGATTCATACTAGATGTCGCATGGACCGGGAAGACCGACGTGAGCACTGAGGAGTTCATCGAGTTTTCCGCGCGCGCGCAAGTTAGGATGGGCATACCACCGGTCATCCTCGATGATGACCAATGATGTTAAAACGACAAACCTCGCCCTTCAGGGCGGGGAGGGGGGTCAGCATCCCGTGGGAGCGTGAGGAGGGTGAGGAGGCGCGCCCGAGGTGAGGTCCGCGGAGATGCCCCTCACCGTGCCCAGGTCGTACTTGGACACTAGCGTGGTGATCTCCCTGATAACCCTCGATAGCTGCTATGAGAGCGCTAATAACCTCATGGAGGAGGCCCCAAAGCCGCATTGTGTGTCGACGTGGACTCTGGCCGAGGCCTTGGGCCGGCTCTCGGAGGGGATTAGGAGCGGAAAGAGCTCCCCCGGATACGAGTTCCTAAGGAAAGGGATGGCCAGACGGGGGATCCCACCCCTCTCCACGTCCCTTGAGGTCTTCACATATCTCACGAAAGAGCTCTCCGCGTGGGTTGCCGAGAATGGAGTCGAGGTCTGCGACGACCCCATCGATGACGCCAAGCTGAAGGTGGGGAACCGCTCGGTGAGGGCCTTCTGGGCCATCCGCGACGCCGCCGAGCTGGCGGCCCGCCTGGGGCTCAAGGCGAAGGACGCGATTCACTTGGCGTACGTCAGGCGGCTCCGTCCCGGCCCCTTCCTGACGGTCGACAGCGACTTCACGCGCATCGCTGAGTGGATACGTTCCCTGGGGATCGAGGTCCGCGGGCTCCCATGTAAGAAGAAGGAGGATTCCTGAGGGCGGAAAGGCCGGATCGGTACGGAGCCGGATCTTTTAAGGCGCCCTTTTAAGGCGGCGTGGCACGCGCGGCCGTGGAGAGGCTCTCGGACCGCGACCTCTTGGGGCACGCAATGGTGATAGGGAGCACCGGCAGCGGGAAGACCAACTTCCTGCTATACACGATGCACCACATACATAGGAACATGAACGCGGCCGTGATCTTCGTGGACCCCCACGGCCAGGCCTCGCTCGACCTCGCGCGCATGATATCGGAGACCCGGGTGTTCGACCCCACCTATTCGCCCTTCGGCCTCAACCCGTTGGAGCTCGGGCCCTACTCCTCGAAGGAGGACCGCGCGCTAATGGTCCAGCTCCGCGTGGGCGAGCTCCTCAGGATAATGGAGGACCTCTTCTCGGTGACCGTCGACCGCGCCCCGAGGCTCCTCTGGATCCTGCGCGGCGCGCTGCTCTACCTCTACACGCTCACGGACACCCCGACCTTCCTGGACCTCTACTACCTCCTCACGGATCTGATGGGTATGGACGAAAGCGAGGCGGCCGAGTTCCTGGAGGGCGCCGGGCTGGACGACGAGACGGTGAGGCGCACGCTGGAGGCGATATCGAAGCTGGAGAGCGCGGCCTTCACGGCCGTGCTCAACAGGATCTCGAACTTCGTGCTCCCCCCGGGGTCGCTCACAGCGAAGACCTTCTGCAGCAGGCACACGACCGTGCCGTTCGCGGAGCTCCTGAGGCCCGGCTCGATAGCCGCGTTCCGCCTCCCGACGTACGCGCTCCCGGAGGACTTCCGCCGCGTCGCCACGTCCACGGTCGTGATGGACGTGTACTTCGAGGTCCAGAGGCGCTTCCGCGCACTGGAGTCCGGAGGGGCCGGCGTGTCCTCCTTCTCCGGGGGCCCGTCGCCAGTCTACCTCGTCATAGACGAGTTCCAGAACGTGGCGGACCTAGACCTCCTGAAGACGATACTCGCGGAGGCGCGCAAGTTCGGCCTCTACCTGATCGTGGCGCACCAGAACATAGCGCAGGTGAGGGAGGACCTCTTCCAGAGCTTCGCGGGGAACGCCGCACTGGTGGTCTCGTTCCGCGTGGGGCCGGACGACGCGCTCAAGATGAAGCAGGTGCTGAACGTCAAGGATCAGGCCGTCCTCACCTCCCTCCCGAACTACACAGCGATAGTGCGCCGGAACCCGGTCGGCGGCGGGATCCTCACCTACTACATGAGGGTGCCGCGCGCCCCCGCCCCGATCCTCCCGGAGGACGAGGTGCTCAGGCGCCTGAGGGAGGCGCCGCCCACCGCGAACGAGGACCGCTCCATAGTCTACAGGCGCGCGATGGAGGGCGCCGCCGAGAGATCCGGGAGGCCGCCGCTGACGCCGGCACGCTGGGCCGTGCTGGCGGCCGTGCGCCTGGGCATGGCGACCACCTACAGGGCGCTGGTGGACCTCATGTATCACCGCTACGCGTGGGACGAGAGCGTGACGCTGTCCGCGATTAATTACTTGATGGACTCCGGCCTGCTGGTCGCGGCCGGCGCCAGCGCCGACACGAAGTACGAGGTGACCCGGGAGGCGGAGAAGTACTTCCACAGCGCGGTCGCGGGGCCCCGGGCCGGCGGCCCAGTCCACAACGCGATAGTCCGGAAGCTCCTGCATGACTACTGGGAGCGCGGCTACTACTGCGAGGTGGACGACGGCTCGCCCGGCCCCGAGAAGCCGGACATAGTGGTCTGGAGGCCGGTCACGCGCCGCGTCGAGTCCAAGTTCCAGACGCGCGAGGAGCGCGACCCGGCGCGCTGGGACCCCGAGCCGGTGGCGATAGAGGTGGAGACGATGCTCGGGCGCAGGCGGCAGATACTGAGGAACCTGGAGAAGGTGAGGCGCTACCCGCGCGCCGCCTTCGTGACGGACTCGAACGCGCATAAAGAGAAGCTCAGGGCGATAATGAGGGAGGCGGGCGTAGAGTACCCGATAGAGGTCGTGAACGTCGGCATGGTCGAGCAGACGCCCGCGGAGGAGGACCTCGACTCGTTCCTCGTCACCTTGGTGATCAACGGGTGGCCCGGCGAGGAAAAGGCCGCGGAGCTGGCCGGGGCAGACTTGGAGGACGTGAGGGAGCACTTGGAGGGCCTGATAGAGGCCGGGGTGATCAGGCGCCGCGAGGATGGGTCGCTTGAGGCCGTGGTCGAGGCCGAGGGCGGCGGTTCCGGATCCCGACCGCGCGCGTAATATCAGCGCAGATATTACCGACACGTATCAATGTCCGCCGCCCTTGGCGACCACGACATGGAGCGCCGCGACCACAGTGTGGTTGGACGGGTTCTGGACGACCAGCTTCACGGTGTACTGGCCGGGGCCGAGCGCTCCCGTGACCACATCGGAGATCGTCTGCCCGGGCGGTACACCCCCATTGCCCGGGGCCATGACGCTCGTCAGGATGAGCGACCCACTGGCGTTGTACACATACGCTGTTAGGGTCTTGAGGTTCGACCTGCCTATGTTCTCCACGTTCACGGTGAAGCCGTTGCTGGCGGGGCCGACGCTGGCCTCGATCGACGGGGCGCCGCCCTGCACCGCGGCCGGGCCGCTGGCCCACACATAATCGGAGCCGGTCGCCACCACCTCCAGCGAAATCGTCTGCACGACGCCGGTCACATACACCACCTGTAGCTCCACGGGATAGGTCACACCCGCTATCAGCGGGCCGGGGGCCTGCACGGGATAGCCCGGGCCGATGTCGACGGCGCCGCCGGCGCTCTGGCCGGGCGCCACGGCCCCGACGACTTTCACCGGGGACTGTAACTCGGCGCCGTCGAACATCATCAGGTCGACCTCGCTGATGGACACCGTCCCGGGGTTCCTCACGGTGACGGTGAGGACGCCCGGGCCGCCGCTCTGGGCGAGCAGATCCACGTCCTGCACATACACCGCCTGCGCGACGCTGCTCTGCGCCATCACTTGGCGAGCGTAGCTGTAGAGGGTGACGCCGGCCGCGAGTGTGATCGCTATCAAGATCACGGTCGCTATTATGGGGGCCACTGCCCTCCTGCGGCCGGCCGCCATCACATCAAAATATGCAGGCGCCTTATAAGGGGGCGGGCGCGCAGTCCCGGCTCCGCTCCTTCCCAAGAAACTGAAAGAAAAAAGGGGAAATATCCGCGCGGGAAGGCGCGCTCAGCTGCCGTACTCGCTCGCGGTGACTGAGGTCGTTATGACTTGGGTCTGGCCGTTGGCGTAGCCGACGGTCAGCTGGAGCTCGTAGCTCTGGCCGGCGATGACGTTGCTGAGGCCAGATATCTGGCTGGAGGTGAGGGTGCCACTCGCGGTCTGGCCGGGCGCTATCGGCGTTGTGATCAGCGGCACATTCACGGTCTGGCCGTTGAAGTTGGTGACGTTGACCGAGGTGATCGTCACGGTTCCGCCGTTACTTATGGTGACCGTGAGCGTGCCCGCGCCGGTTCCGCCCGGCACGACCAGCGAGGCGGACTGGACGTTGGCGACCTGCGAGGCGGCGCCGGAGTGCAGCATACCCGTCGCATAAACATATAGAAATGCGCCAGCCACCACCGTTATCACAATCAGAATTATCGTTGCGATGATCGGCGATATTGCCTTCCTACGCGTGGAGTGCGGTAGGGGCGCACCTATAGCGATGGACCTCATCACCCCCTCGTGCGCGGGGGCTATTTAAGGCGCCGGCGGCCCTTCACGGCATTGCCATAACATTCGCGCTGAGGGCCTCAGTCGAGTTGTTCGCGAAGCATACGAGGAGCACCACGCGGTACTGCTGGCCGGGGGACACATGCGCCAGCGCCGGGAGCTCCCCCGGCGTGAGAGTGGCCGAGGCGGAGCCGCCCGGCCCGATCGGCCCGAGCGCGCGGGCGCTGCCGCTCCAGTTGCCGAGGCCCGTTATATTCACACACTCGATGGGCACGGAGCCCGTGTTCGACACGGTCACCGTCAGCACGGCGGGCCCGCCGGGCGGCGCGCTGAGCTGCACGCTCCCCAGCTGCGCGCCGGGCGCGGAGCCCACGGAGCCCATGTAGCCAAGCGTAAATTTATAAATCGCAATACCCAGAAGAATCGTTATCACGACGATCACCACCTCCCAGATCAGCCCGGAGTGTCCTCCGCCGCCGCGGCGCCTCCGCATCTCGTAGTCCACGGACGGGAGCCCCATATCCCTCACCTCCTCCGCTGGCCGGCCGCCTCCAGGAGGGTGGCCCCCGCGCCGGCCCTCGGCCTCACGGTCACGCGCATCGTGCGCACGGCCTCGTCCCCGACCATCACGACCAGCTCGTGCTCCCCCATGGGCCAGTCGCCCGGCGTGAACACGAGCCTGTAGCGTGGGTTCGACGGCCCCACGGTCGCGGCGGCCGCCTCCTGCCCGTCCACCAGCAGGCGAACCCTCACGGGTTCCTGCGCCTTGACCTCGCCCTCCACGACCAGCGGCACTGTCGAGTCGGCGTAGAGATCCGTCGGGGGCTCCGGCTCAGCGCGCGCGGGCCTCGGCGTGGCCCCGGGCGCGGTGGGGGGCGGCTGAACCGGGCGCGGGCCCCTGTGGGTCAGCGCGTACCACAGGATGAGCTCCATCGGGACGGAGCGGACGGGGAGGCTCGCGTAGGTGACCCCGAGCAGGATCACGAACACGAAGGCGGCGAACTGCGCCAGCATCCCTGCGCCGCTCAGCGCGGCCGCCAGCCCGGCGCCCACGGCAACAGAGAACACGAATATAACGATCTGGCGCGGGCTGGCGGTGAACCCGAAGATCGGCACCGATTTCTCCTCCCACCGCGAGCGCTTGGGCCACCAAGCCATCGGCTGCTCGTGCCGCGGCGCCTTAAAAGGGACTGAAATACGAGCCCCCGATGAACGCCGTTAGTACCTATAGGCACGGCCCCCTGAGCAGGAGGAAGGCCATCTCCGAGATGCTCGCCGTGATAATACTACTCTCGCTGACGATAGTTGCTGGAGTTTTAGTTTATCAAATATTTACAGGGAAGGCCAACGTCGCGTCCAGCGCGACGGCGGTGTCGATCCAGAGCGTCACGATCTCGGGTGAGAACGGCGTAATGACCATCACGGTGCAGAACACGGGCACGAGTACAATACAGTCCCTGAGCGTCACGGTCTATAGTAGTGGTGGCTCCACCGTCTCGCTGTCCGGCTCGTTCACGCCCAGCTCGATCGCGCCCGGGCAGACCGCCTCGGGCACGTTCACAGGATCCTTCTCGCCCGGCGCGCAGTACACGGTCGTGGTCACGGCGACGGCCGCCGGCGGCAGCACGACCACGGCGACGGCGACCGTCACCGCGTCCTGAGCTCGGGGCGGCAACCAGATATCTTTTTATTTAATTTCGATTATCGAGTCTACCGAGCCCTCGTCCAGCCTCCTCGCGCCGTACCTCTCCATCTCCCGGGGCCACGTGAGGGCCGGGTCGTCGAACGCACCCCTCCAGATCCAGAGGGGCCTCCCCAGCCGCAGCGCCGCCCACCCCATGAAGGCGGTTCCGCCGGCCGGGCCCGCCTCCACTGTGACCACCGCGTCCGCTATGAGCGCGATCGTGCGGTCGCGCGCCAGGAAGTCCCGCGGCCGCGTCGCGTGCCCGGGCGGGAACTGGCTGACCGCCAAGTGCTTCCTCATTATCTTGAGCTGGAGCTCCCGGTTCTCGGGAGGATAGAACCTGTCCAGCGGGGTCCCTAGGACGGCAATGGTTCTCCCGCCGCGCGCGAGCCCGCTCACAATTATGGCGCCCCGCTCCGCGAGCCTCCCGGCGATGAGCCGGGCCGCGCCCAGCCCGGCCGGCGAGGGCCGCCTCGTGCCGACCACAGCGACGCGCGGCCCCCCGAGAGGGATCTTCAGCGCGCCCTCGACGTACAGCTCGCGGGGCGCGTACCCGCGCTCGGCGCCGCTCAGCCCGCGCCCGAGCAACTCCTCGGGAGTCACGGGCCTCAGCTTTCCTCGCCTCCCGGACCGCCCGCACCGAGTCGAAGTCCGGATCCACGAATAGTGGTATCTCCATCTCGACCAAGGCGCGCACGGCGTACTCGACGAGCTCTTCCGCGCTCACGTTCGTCTCCCGGATCCACCTCACCTCCAGTATGAACCCCTTCCCGCGTGCCTCCCGCGCCGCCCTCACCCAGATCTCGAGGGCCTCCCTCGCGTTTGCGTCGACCTCAACCACCACCCTCGGCCCGAAGCGATCCAAGGGAGGCTTCGTGGGCTTGACCTCCACGCTGGCTACGTTTCCACCGGCCTCCTCCACCAACCGCGCGGCCTCGGCCGCGATCTCCCCCCACCGCATCGGCCTCACCCCTCGGCGCGGCGCGCAGGGCGCGGGCAACCTCAGCTCGGGGTACTTGGCCGCGAGGCCCCTCAGGACCTCGAGCGCCCGGCGCGCGTCCCCCTCGGTGGCCCGGGGCTTCCTCTCCAGGAGGATCTCCAGCCCCTCCTCCGCGGTGAACTCTGGGAAGCGCTCATTATATTCACAGAACATCACGAGCGTTGCGGCGAGCTCCAGCGTCCACGGGTCCATCCCTAGGATCTCGCGGGCATACGCCGCCGCGCGATCCGTCACCTCAACGCGGGCCGGCCGCGCCATCCTATAGTAGGCGTCCGCGAGGTCCGCGCTGTAGGGTCCGCGTATGTACATGTCGAAATCAAAGGGCAGGAGCGGCGCGAGGTTCGGGTGGAGCCTCAGCATATAGACCTCTTTCTGGATCCTCAGGCGATCCTCGAATGTCTCCGTGCGCATCTCCCGCCCGAGCGCGGCGTAGATGCCACGCAGCACGGCGGCCCTATCCCCGACCCCGTCGCTCAATTTCACCACACCACATCCTTAATGCATTAATGATTAATTAAGACAAAACCGCCCGCTCAGCCCCGGCCTGTCCCTCGACCTCCACCCCCTCCGGGGGCGGGCCGCCCAGATAGCGCCACCTGTACCACCGCGTGAACTCCTCCGAGAGATCCGCGAAGCGGAACACCTTGCGCTTCACGAGCGTACTCAGGAACGAGGCGCGCGATGCGAGCTCCCTCTCGAGCTGCAGCGCGTCCCAGCCCGCGAGGCGCCCCACGGTCTCCAGCCTAGCGCTGACCGCCACCACTTCATGGGGATCCTCGGGCGTGAACGCGTCGCGCGTGGAGTCCCAAGTGAACATCCTCCTCAGGGATATCCCGGCCTCTGTTGGCTGGACCTCCTCGACCTCGATCATGCGCCTCGCGACCGACCCCCCGGGCAGGCGCACCCTGTTCATCACCGCGAACGCCCAGATCAGCATCTGGGCCGCGATCCCCACGTTCAGCGGCGGCGCTGCCATCCTCACGAGGGCGCCGCGGGCCGAGTCCGAGTGGAACGAGGACAGCGCGCCGTGGCCGGTCGCGGCCGCCTGGAACAGGGCCTGTATCTCCTCGCCGCGGGCCTCGCCCACCACCACGTAGTCGGGGCGCAGCCTGAGCGATAACTTCGTCAGCTGGAACAGGTCCACGTCGAAGGCGCCGCCCCCGTAGCTGAGCCTGGCCATCAGGCGCTCCCAGTGCTCCTGCGGGATCCTGAGCTCCGGGGTCTCCTCTATGGTCGCTATCTTCGCGCGGGGGTCCAGCATACCGAGGAGCGCGTTCATCGTGGTGGTCTTCCCCGAGCCCGTCGCCCCGACCACGAACACGAAGCCCCTGTACTCCAGCAGGATCCACAGGTAGGCGGCCATCAGCGGCGAGAGCGTGCCCCACGCTAACATATTAGTGATCGTGATCGGCTCCTCCGTGAACTTCCTGATCGTGAACGTGGACCCCGGGAGCGAGATCTCGTTGCGCAGCGTCACGGCGACGCGGTGGCCCTCCGGGGTCATGGAGTCTGCCATCGGCCTGGCTATCGTCACGCTGCGGCCGGCGCGCTGGACTAGGCGCTGGACGAAGCGCGAGAGCTCCTCGTCGTCGTTGAACACGATGTTCGTGTCCATCCACCCAGCCTCCGGGTGCGACCTGTGGATCACCCCGACCGGGCGCCCCGGGCCCGTGCAGGAGACCTCCTCCAGCAGCGGGTCGCGCATCGGCACGTCTATGACCCCGTAGCCGAGCGCGTCCCTGTGGAGGTAGTAGCGGATCCGCGGCCACGAAGCCTTCAGGTCCTCCGCGACGCCGAGGTCCTCGGCCGCGGCCCAGGCGAAGGAGTCGAGCGCCGCCGCGACGTCCCTAGTGTCGCTGGGCCTCAGCGCGTAGTAGAGGGCCTCCATTATCAGCCCGTAGACCTCCTGGTCGCGCGCGCTCAGCGGCGGCTCCTGCACGAGGTAGAGGAAGCGCCTGCCGTCGTCCGCTATCACGACCCGCGCGGCCCCCACCTCGTACTCCTCCAGCACGCGCCCCGGGATCACCTCTATCGAGATCACCCGCGTCCTGTACTCGGGCGCCGCCGCGCGCTTCGGCTTGGATCCGAACAGCCCACCTAAGAGGCCGCGCCCCCGCGCGGCGGGCCGCGGGGCCGGCCCGGGCTGTCCCCCACCGGGCTGCTGAGCGGTTTCGGACTGCACCTCGGCCGCGGGCTGCGCGGCGGGCTTCTTACCGCCGAACGGGAGGCGGAGGAGCTTCCTCTTACGGGGGTCGCTCACGGCCGCGCGTGCCGGCTGGGCTTAAAAGGGCCGGGCCGCGCGGTGGCGATCGATCCACCAACGGATCCCGTGCCCGGGTCAGCGCCGCTGTCCTAGGACGCACCCCGGGGGCCTCCGCCGGATGAGGCGTCGATCGATCCGGCCGCTCCGAGCATGGACCTCAGATACGACAGGAATCTCTCGACATTCCTCACGTACAGGACCACCGATCTCCAGCGCCCGTTCCTCACCATGATCTCGACGTACCTGCCGCGGTGGGGCACGAAGTAGATCTTCTTCCCGGAGGGGTCGATCCTGAGCCCCCACCCGACGTACCAGGGGATCCTCTCGACTATCCTGACGTCCTCTATCTTGGCGCGCGGGATCATGTAGCGATAGGGGAAGAAGTAGGCCTCGACGCCGTCGTCGAAGATCCTGACGCGGTACAGGGGGCCTCTTTCCTCGTAGACCTGCGCCACATATCCGTTTTCCTCATGGATTGATATGAGATTTTCGCGTGATGGACGCGGGTTCCGGCCCTTTTAACGGGCCGGCCGCGCCGCGGGGCGTGTTCATGCTTGTGCGGTTATTACCGGGCCTGCGCGTGAGGTCGTTCCGCGGGCGGAACGACTTCGCGGCGATTCTGTTCTCTCAAGCGAACAACTTCGCGGCCCGCTCGGCCGGCCCTTTTAAGCGATGGCGGCACGATCCGCCGTGAGCCTGAGTCCCGGTAAGAGGCGCGTGCGCGGATG
>Ga0080005_131190_pt1 | contig 16530 bp, 16 predicted proteins | sample JossMetagenome_2_FD_69208 | JGI IMG/M metagenome (GOLD analysis project Ga0080005, IMG submission 69208) | Hot spring sediment microbial communities from Joseph's Coat, Yellowstone National Park, USA - JC3_ASED (SPADES assembly) (version 2) | ecosystem: Environmental > Aquatic > Thermal springs >... | reverse complement strand
GGTTCCTGCCTACGATGAGCGTAGCCGAGATTGGGGCTAGGCTTGTTGATCTGGGCGATGTGGTGTGTAGATGCAATAACGATGATTTTAGGCGTGAGGTTCTCGACTACATGCTCGATATTGCCAGCGCCCTCAGGGAGGGCGGTGAGTACACGCTGCCGGTGGTAGTTGCCGAGGTTAGGGTTAGGGACGTTAACGGCTTTGTTCAAAGCGGTGTTGTCTGTATTGCCCCATCATGCATTTGCGAAGCCATTAGAGAGCTTTGGCGAACAGATAGGGACTTGGCGAATCACGTGAGGGTTGCAGTATCGCCCCTGAAAAAGGTCTATGACTTAACCAAGCCCAGCGAGGAGGTTGAGCTGAGGGCGGTGGTTGCTGGGGTGTGTAGGGGTGAGGGTAATAGGGAGGTCGTTGAGGCATTTGCGAAGTTCTACATCGTTAAGAAGGCAATGGAGAATCCGAAGTTTAAGGATGAAATCATTGCTTGGCTAAAGGATGAGGAGAGGCTACCTCGAGGTTTCATTGATGAGTTCGTGAATTACCTTACATCGCTCAGGATAGGTGTGAGTGAACGGACAGTATACCGAGCACTACAGGAGATACACCTAACGTCACGCAACGAACTCTTGAACATATTCGGTGTTAAGGCAGAGGGTGAGGACGTTAAGGTGCACTGCGCATTGCCTGAGGTCGTGAGTGCGATATTAAGGACGCTGGGCCTCCAGCCAGGTGGGTACATCAAGGTTTTGTGTATGTTGAGTAAGGAGGAGGTTGAGGAGTTGGGTAGGCTCGTTAGGGATAATGCCGAGGCTAGGGTGAGGGTTAGGGAGTTCCTCACGGGTGGGAATGCGAGTGTCGATGGTTTGAGGGAGTTGGTGAGGGAGTACCTGGGGGCGAGTGAGGTGAGTGAGGGGGCCAAGGTGGATGAGGCAGGTGATGAGGCGGTGGTTGGGGAGGTCGAGGTTAGGAGTGAGGCTGGAGGCGAGGCTGGGGAGGTTGGGGCGATGCCTAGGGCTGAGGGGGTTGGGGGTGCGCCTAGGGTTGGGGCTGTTGGGAGGGGTGAGGCGGATGTTGAGGTTGGTGGTTTCCGTGGTGTTCATAGGGTTGAGGTTAGGTGCTTCGGCGTCAATGCCGGGGCTACTGAGGAGTGTAGGTTGTTGAATCTCTTGGCTGGCTTCATCAACGATGGTGACTTCAGCGTTGTGCCCGAGGTCAAGAGGCTCCTCGACGTTGTTGTTTCGAGGAGGAGCCCAAACATTGGGGGTAGGGATGGTTATGCAGCCATTAGGGGCTGTGTGGACGTTGAGTTGAGGGATCTAGGCGTTGAGAATGGGGAGGAGGTGCTTGAGTTGATAACGAGGGAGGGCTCGCTTAGGGAGTTGGGTAGGGCGTTGGGTGGTAGTGTTGGGGATTGGGCTAGCCTCAACGAGACAATACTAAAGCTCGCAAGGCAGAGGGCGAGGGATGCGAGGGATATCGAGTCAATCAACACACTGCTCGAGATAATCAAGGCACTCAAGGACCTAGGCCCAGAGGGTCTTGGCGAGCACTCCTGGGTCATTGTGAGGGTGATAAGGGCTGTGAAGGACGGGAACTGGTACTCACTAATCACAGACCTAGCCACAGAGCTCGAGCTCAATAAGGAGGAGCTTGCGAGGCACCTCTTCGAAGGGGCCTAAAAAGCAAAAAACAATTAGTTCGATGGTTGGTGAAATACTCCAATCACTGCTACCATACCTCGGCTTTGGGGTATTTGCCGTACCCGTCCTTGTCTATGGCGCCGTGAAGTATGCCCATGGCCCCACGCCTGAGGTTAGGCGTGAGGGTTTGGATTTGATGCTTGATGTCTTGGTTGGTGCCGTGATGTTCGGCGTATTCACTGCGCTCACTATCTCAAGCTTCTTCCCACAAACCGTCTACACAATCGCATCATCAGTGAGCGTGGGAAACCAAACGCTGGCCAGTGCAATGCCCAGCGCGGGCAGCCCACAACAGCTGCTCTCCTGGAGCGCCAATGTTTCGCGGTATTGGTTCGACAAGGTGACCCAGTGGTATGGCAACTTCTGGGGGGTCACGATTGGGCTAAGCGTTGTCCCGATAACAAGCCCGTTCGGTTGGTACCTACAGCAATCAACTTGGTACATCCAAAACATGGTGACGTACACAATAATCAACCTGGGCTTCATCTACGCACTAAGCCTCATCGCCCAGTACGCCTGGGGATTTCTGAGCCTAGCTGTTGGTATGTTGCTGATCAGGCAGACCAGGGCTATTGGGACTTTCATAATAGCCCTAGCACTGATTGCATTATTCGTCGCGCCACTATTAACGGCATACACAAACATTGTGATGCCACACGTGTACTCACAACTAAGCTTCCTACCGAACACCAACAACACTGCAGCAACAACTCTCGGGAACATCGCCGGCATACTGGGCAGAAACGTATGGAACCAGGGCTACCCAGCCGGTCTCATGCTGCAGACCTACGACGTCACCGTCGATGTCGTCTTGGCATTCGCGTTGGCAGCGAGCATCGGCATATCTCGTATCTTTGGTGAGGCAATAACCGAAATCCTACCGATCTAAGCCCCCTTTTAAATAAGCGTTTCACTAAATTGATGACTGCGTCGATAATCCACGGAATAATGCTTCAGGCTGGGATAATACTGCAGACAGGTACTTCAAGCGCCCCTAGCAACGCCACCGCCGTGGCAAACCAAATCATTAACCAAATAGGTGTCCCGGCTGTGCAGGTCCTTTTACTCGTCGGTGGTTTTGCGCTTTTTGCTTCGATGTTGATGTTCCCCATAGCGTATCTCGTTGAATACATGCTCCACCCAACATCGTGGGGGCGTTCAGCTGCGTTGACGGAGGCCATAAACCACATAAAGAAACCAATCACCTTCACCCTAGCCCTATTCCTAGGGATATACCTCTCCCTACTCATCGCCGGTCTCGCCAGTGGACAAAACATCAATGCAACATATTATGCGCAACAAATCCTCCAGGCAATGTTCAGCGAGGTAGTGAACTTCTTCAACACCGCAATACAACACGCAGTAAAACCAACCCCATAACAACCCCCACCCAACAACCCCTTAAAAACCACAAACCCCTCTATCGATGACTGCCAAGTCCCTAATCAAAACGACCAAGGCAATGCCTAAGGTGCCTAGGAAACTAGCGAGGAGGGGCGAGTTCAATATTCTGTGGGCTATTGTGGCTGTCGTAGGCATAGCCCTCGCGTTGTTCCTGATCTTCTACGTCTTCCACGGGGCAATGCCATCATTAGGAGCATCAAATACGCTGACGGTGACTGCGGAGGAGTTGGGCGGTGTCTTGGTGATAAACATAAAGGCGATGGGGGTCAGTGCCGTCACGGTTAAGGCGATACAACTATTAGCAGCTAACCCAACGAGCAATACTGCGTCAACCAGTGGCCTAAGTGCATCCGACTGCGTAGCATACCTAAACGGTAGACCCAGCCCTCAACCGATAAGCTCACTGCCAATCCCCAGTGGATTATCGATAACCCTCCACCCAGGCGATACGCTGACAATATCGTGCACCCAAATAAGCGGCTCACCCACGGAGGTTGAGGTATTCACAACAGGCAGCACATACATAACGCCAATATCGTGAACCAGCACGACCAATCAAAACCCAAAAATCAAAACCACTTTTCCTTTCTCCCCCATCCTCACCCAAACTTCATCCAACCTTTAAATTCAAACAATGTTTCATTGAGCGAGGCAATGAGCAGGGAGCTCATTGACTTGGCGATAGAGAGGCTTAGGGAGGACTTCCCAAACAAGAGCAAATCATGGGTTAGGAGGGCTTTGGTTAGGTTCATGAGGGGCACAGTTAGGGAATTCAACGAAAACACCTGGGTTGTTAGGGGCTTGCCTGAGCTTGGTGATAGGTACCCAACCTACGTGGTTAGGTTTAGGGAGAACAAGTATCAGTGCTCATGCTTCGAGAGCAGTTGGGGATTGAGGAGGAGGAGCGAGATTTGTACCCACATTGCCGCGGTTATTTTGTACAGAAACTACAGGAGGTTGGACAGCGATGTCTATGCCTCGGTAATAAACATTGAGTGCGTTGATTATTACTTGGAGATACCCAGCGAGTTGAAGGGTAGGGTCAAGGTTGTTAAGTCCGTTAGGGTTGTTGACTCAAGCGATAGGTTGAACCCTAGGCATAGGGTCACCTATGTCATCTACTCGAGCGAGCCCATTAAGGTGAGGGCAAAGCTCGTCTGCGACGGGGAGGTTAGGGAACTAAGCCTCAAGCTCTCGAAGACGAGGAGGTACATTGTCGAGCTGCTGCGGCGATCCTAAATCACTAGGTTTTAAATGCTGGGCTGAGTATAGTAGTGTGTATGGACTCGCTTGATGATGTGATTAAGTTGGTGGTTGAGATAAATGAATTAAGTAGTGATGCGGAGAGGAACATAAGGGGCTTCTTTGATGACTTCCAGGTATTCACAACAAGGCTGAAGTGGCTCAAGCAATCGTTGAAGGGGTGTAGGAAGGGCAGGGACGTGGAGGCTAGGGTGAAGTGCATGGAGGAGTTTGCGGAGGAATTGAAGTACTTGATAGAGAGGATGGACACAATGACTGAGGAGCTGAACACGGCCTACAACGCACTGAGGAGGTTGTTGGATATTTACTACAGCATCAACCGCAGGCACTAACACCTTTTAAAGCCACCCATTATTAACCGATGACATCAATCAAGGAGTACATCGCCGACTTGATATTCGTAATCAAGGCACCGGATGACGGCACGGACTTGGCGGTGAGCGAAGCCTCTAGGTTGAGTAAGGCTTGGTTCAAGATATCCATGCTCCTAAATGTTGCCAACAGCCCCTGGCTGCTGAGGAAGGGTAGCTATAGGCGTGAGTTGCTTGCCTATGCGCATAGCTTTGTTGCATCGGGCACGGATCCTGACGTGGCATTCATGGCTATTTTGAATAAACTAAACAATGTATTGAGCAATAAGTTGCAGTGGGTTAATGCGAGCTTAACAGCCGTCATCGTCCTCTCGATAATGACTGGCGTGTTGGCTTTCATGACAATCTTAGGGGCACCACCCTTCGTCGGGTTAATCAACCTAGCCTTCATACCACTAATTCACTACTACCAAATAGAACTCGCCAAGTACGACTACATCAAGCCGATGATCAGCGGCTTGGCTGGGTTGGGCGTTGGCTTGGCTGTTTCCTTGCTACTGCTTAGGTTACCTGCCTTAATGACTGCAACAATCTCGATAATCGCCTTCGGCATAGGCTTCGCAACATTATACTTACCACAATTCGTTAGGTTCGCTAGGGACTACATGGGGATGTACAGTAGGGTGAGTAAGTCCTTCGGCGAGCTACTGCTCGTTAGCGACCCAAGACCACCGGTGCCTCGAACAATTGTTGAAAAGGAGCTGATCCAGCTCTGGGATTACGCCTACAGTAGGGGTTCTAGGGATGTTGTTGAGAGGGTAAACATGGTCGTTGACTCATTCACGAACTTCATTGGGCAGGTCGTCAGGAGTGGTTTTGTCTATGGGCCATTCATTGCGGTGAGCTACGCAATGATGCTCGCGTTAGTGGCAATGCTCCTAGCCCTCCACGCACCGGCACTCGCATCAAGTGCAGTATCGAGTGCAGTAGGCATAACGGGTGCGGTCTCATTCATAGCAGGCTTGGCTAACACAAACGCACTATTCACAATGCTCATTGCCTTGGGAGCATCAACCTCGGTGATTGTTGGTAAGGCTATGCATAGCATTGGTCTCGGCATAAGCCTAATCCCAATATTCATGGCACCAGTAATAGCCCTAATGGGGTGGGTGTAGTGCCGAAGAGGAGTAAGGAGGCAAAGGCTGAGGAGAAACCACAATCAATCGATGACCTCGAGGCACTTGAGAACTACGGCGTTTCAGCACAGTTAATCAAGAAACTCAGGTCAACCGGTATAACGAGCCCTAAGCACCTACTCCTATTCAACGCGGAGGAGTTGATGGAGCTACTCAACCTCTCCGAGCTAGACACGGCGAGGAAGGTAATCACCACAGCCAGGGAGTTGCTAAATGATGAACCTAAGCCCATGTCGGCTAAGGAGAGGATTGAGGCGTTGAGCAGGCAGAGAGTTGTGAAGACCGGGGTTGAGGACTTCGACAACCTAATCGGTGGGGTGAGGTTTGGTAGTTCATATGAGTTCGCAGGCGAGTTTGGCGCCGGCAAAACAATCATGTCCCTACAAATTGCTGCGGCTGCCGTCGCTCAGCACCAGGTTAGCGCCGTCTACATAGACACGGAGAAGACAATCGACCAATACCTAACCACGGGCAAGCTAGTCGAGAACCTCTGTGGTAGGTTCGGCATTAACTACGATGAGTTCCTGGAGAGGGACTTGGTTGTCTATAACCCAGCCACTGTTGAGGAGCTCGAGGACTTCATAAAGTTGAGGTTGGCTGATCAAGTGGTTAGTGGTGGTGTTGGTGTTATTGTCATCGACTCGGTGACTGCCTTGTATAGGGCTCAGTTTAGGGGTAGGGAGAAACTAGCCGAGAGGCAGCAGAGACTGCATTATGTGCTTGATTGGATTAGGAGGCTGACGATTAAGTTCGGTATCTTGGCAATATACACTAATCAAGTAATGACAATGCCAACAGGCTATGTCGAGATCAAACTACCGGTTGGCGGTAATGTGCTAGCCCATACCGTTAATTCAAGGTGGTTGATGCTCCGGCCAAGTAAGGCTAAGCCAGAGGGAGTCATGAGGGCTTTGGACGTGCCCGGCTTGGCGCCTGGCACTGAGGTTAGGTACACAATAGGTGATGATGGCTTGCATTAATCCCTTAAAAATTAATTAGTTGTTAGTCGATGCATGTATCAAGGCCAAGAGTCATCAGCCAAGGCCTAGTCAAGTTCTACACGGTCGAGGGTGGGGAGAATTTCGGGATCAAGACAAACATCGAGATTCATCAAGTTGTAGACCCAACATATCAAGTGCCTGAGTACACGGCATACGTCATCGATGACGTCCCCGACTGGCTGATCGCATTGCCCCTCGACTTTGTGGCTGAAAAGCTAGGCTCGGGGGAGAAGCTCGAGACCGCAATCAAGAAGGCATTGGGCCTAATCAATGTTAAGCCAAATGCTGAAAACATTGACTTGGCGAGGAAGGTCTTTGAGAGGTGGCTGAACGCCTATGGGGCTTTTACCCCATTGTTCCTGATGCCGGAGGTTACGGACGTATACATTCGAAAATTGGATGATGGCTTTGTTGTTCATGTGAACCACGAGGAGCTTGGGCTTATGCGTGCAATCATCGGTTGGGAACCCTACGAGTTAATCACTAGGAGGGGCCTCAAGAAGGTGACTAGGAAAATCGCTGTTTGTGATTTTGACGCCATCAACTACCTCTTTAGGCGCTTCTCTATTAGGATGAGGACGCCAATAACCACCCACAACCCAATGCCCGACTTGGTGGATCCGGAGTACCGCATTAGGATTGCGGTCACGGCTGACCCAGTTGGGCGCCCATCGCCTTGGGTGAGCATTAGGGTTCTCCCGAGGAGGCCAAGGCTAATCACCGAGTTGATCAGGAACAACGTGATTGGCATAGACCAGGCGGCACTATTGTGGCTGCTGGCTGACTACAAGGTCCCCATACTCTTTGTCGGACCAATGGGTGCTGGTAAGACCACGCTTCAGAACGCCATTGCGTTCTTGCTTGTTGATAGGGTGATTGCCTTGGTCATGGACGTTGTTGAGTTGTACCTACCATACCATAGGGTTGTTTTGCCGATGCTGGAACGACGAGCATATGCCCGCGGCATCGAGAGCATCGACAAGGTGAAGCTCATAAGTCACGCGCTCAGGAGTGGTGCCGACATCATCTTGGTTAATGAGGCTAGGGGTGATGAGGAGTTTAGGGCCTTGTTGGAGGCAATGACCTTGGGGCATGGTACAATAACCACATTCCACGCCAACGACTACGAGGACGCAGTGACAAGGCTTAAGGTCAAGGGCTTTGTTGATGCGGAGAGGTTCTTGAGTGAGGCAGTCGTTGTCGAGGTTGGTTTGGTCAAGGAGAGCGTTAGAGATTCAAGCGGTATTGTTAGGGTTGTTCATAGGCGTTTCGTTAGGTCCATCAGAAACGCCGAGAAGCACATGGAGGTGCTAACTAGGGACTATGGGAAGGACGTAATCGATAGGCAACTCCACTATAGGGTTGAGTTCCTAACTAAGGCGTTGGAGCTAAACCCAACGCCGGAGCAGTTGGCCAGCCTACTATACGCATTCTACAAGGATCCGGAGTCCGTGTTGTCAGTGAAGCCGAGCCTAGAGGCTGTTGAGTCCCTGAGCCTGCCCAAGCTCGAACTACCCAGTGAGGTTTTGAGCCTCGATAGCGAGGTTCTCGGTCTCGAGAAGGAGCCTTTTAAGGAGGGTGGGTGATTGGTGATGCTGGTTCCTAGGCTAGTAGTCATCACCTACTTCAGTGGGCGTAAGGGTGGGACTGGTAAGTCCACGATAGCCGGTAACCAAGCCATTGCACTATCAATGGCGTTGAAGACCAACACCGTCCTCATAGACTTCGGCATAGACTCAACACAGACGAGCTCTAGATTATTAGGGATTAATCCAGATAGGCCTGGTGCACTGGATTTCATGCTTGGCTTGGTCAAGGACGTGAACCAGGTGGTTGTTAGGAGCAATGTTGTGCCTAGCGTCTTTGTTATACCACCGGGCTCACTAAAATCATGGGATCTCTGGGGTTCATCAATAAGCGTGAACCAGGCATTCAATGCGTTGAGGAACCTCATGATAACTGCATCCAGAATCACTAATGCCCAGGTTGTGGTTATCGACTTGCCGGCGTCGATTGATGATGTTGTTGTGGTGCCTGCACTGATTAATACCAATATCATAAACCTCGTGATGGACTACGCCAACTACGCAGACATAGTACTAGCCGAACTAGACAATAACGTGGTTAGGCCGTTGATGGTTCAACTTAAGTTGAACCCGATAGTGAACATCATCCTTAATAAATGGCTACCTGGCTTGGACGCCGTTGAGTCCAAGGCTAGGGCATTCGCCCACAACGGTGAGGTCTTCATACTACCAACCAGCCCAATCGTGCAATACCTAACAAGCACGCTAAAGCCCATTGTGTTATATGAACCCAAGGGCTCGTTGGAAAAGTTCGTTAAGGAATTCAACAGGATGACGAACGAGTTGGTTAAGCAAGTTAAGGCCCTCCTCGGGTTATAAAGCTAATTTTTAACGCCCTTATTACTTCTTTAATAGCGATATTGCTAATATAATAGCGCTAATACCGACTATTACGCCAACGGCAAAACCTAAAGCGAAACCTGTAGCCGCATCATTAGTTGCCAAACGTAAATCTACGTTTATGTTTATTCCGGCGTGAATCATTGACGAACCAAGGCTTTGGTTAAGAGATCGATCCATCATTATTAATTTATTTTTATCCATCATCATTAGTATATTAGTGTATTAATTTATAAACGTTTTGTTTCATCGACATGGTAATTATTACGTATCATTTCAATTTGAGTGGTCGAGTTAGTCTCCCTCTTTTAAACTCGTTACTTATTAAATTGATGAGTGATGCAATATCTAAGTTGAGGAGGCTTGGTTTTGGTGGTAGTGACCAACAGCAGAGCCAGCAGGCTAGTCAAGCCCAATCAGTGGGTGATCAAGCTAATGTGCCTAGCGCCTCTCAATCGCCTGTGGTGCTTGGTACTGGGGCTGTGAGACTCGATAGGCTTGTTCCGGCTGGTAGTCCTAGGTTCATGGCTATGCTGGCTGAGCTCGATTCGCTTAGCGAGATAGAGAGGGCTATTGTGGCGAGTAGGTTGGTTAAGAGGGACGACCCAATACTCGAGCTTAAGCCCGAGGACTGGGTCGCGTTGGTCAAAGAAAGAATTGGTGACGTGTTTGCTGATGCCTTCGAGAGGTGGCTTAGGGCGAGGTGCAGGCAATGAGGAGCGATAAGAAACTAGGCAAGCTCGACAAAATCGACAACAACCTGGAGAGGGTTGTTGCTAGGCTCAAGCAGAGAAAGGTGAACATCGAGGTTAAGTCTTTAGTGGATGTGAAGGCTGTTAGGCAGTGGAGCCAGAGGTGCGTTGAGCCTCTAAGAGCCTTCTGCGAGAAGGTACTGACTGAACTCTACACCCACTACACGCCGAGGTCAGTTAATGAACTACTCAACGAGGTTGTCCAGAGGGGCCTTAGGCTTGAGGTTGCCCTGGCTTTGGCAAGCCAGTTCGACCCCTTGCTAAGCAATGATACCTTGTTGAGGAGGTACATCGATGAGGGCTTTGTTGATTGGGACTACCTTGTCTCGGTAATAAATGGCTTTGGTTATAGGTTCGGCGTGGATGAGCTTAGGAACTTGCTCTCTCAACCTGTTGTTGAGGCTCCCAAGAGAAGATTTAGCCTGCCTAGGAGTTTGGGTCTCTCGGGCATTGTTAAGGGCCTTAAAAGGCAGTAGCCGTTAAGGCGTGGGGCTCGGCGTTAAAATCAGGTGGTTCCTCCTAATCGCAATCGTAATCATGGGGATTGCCTACAAGCCACTATCCCTACTCCTAATACCACTACTCATTTACCGAGAAACCAGGGATTGGTTGATTGACGGACTCTACTCACTGATCTTCCCAGGCTTAGCGCCTAGGCTTGAGGTGCTTGATGACTACGTCTTCGATTACCACAACAACATCGCCCACGTGTTCTACACGGCTGAGCCTTTGTTCGATATCTCCAGGCTCTCTGGGCAGCAGTACGTGAACCTAGTCAACGAGTTTGTTCGCCGATTGAGCCTAATGCCCAACGAGACATTCACATTTATTCGATTGGGAGAAAACAAGTACATTAGGCTCTCGAGGAGGGTTGAGCCGAGCGAGAACGGGTTAAAGGAATTCATCAATTGGGTCAAGGCGAAGGAGGTTTTGCTCAGGCAGTACTTCATACTGAGCTCGGTAACGGGGAGTGGGTTGAGGAAGTTGGTCGGCTTCCCGAGGAACCCATCAATGGTTAGATTGATTGCGGTTCTGGCGTTGATTGATTTTGCTGGCTTCCTATTCATGGGAATCTACGGATTAGCTGCTTTGCTAGTCCTAAACGCACTAGCCATCATGGCTAGGCACAATTACTCAGTCATCAAGGGCGGAGAGCTGGGCAAGCTAAGCCACAGGTTGTCAGCGTCTGGCTTGTTGTTCACCAAGCCATCCGAGGAGGACCTTAGGTCAATAGCCGAGGCATTTGTTGCGAGTAACAGCAACTTCATGGTTTCGATAAGTGGTAACCCGGGCTTTAGGGGTGAGGTTTCTAGGACTGTTGTCTCAAGCCACACGAAGTTAATTGTTCACGAGAACCCGAGAGCAATACCCAAGGCGAGCCAGTGGGCCGTGGTTTTGGAGAGGATTAATGAACGTGGTGAGGAGCCTGTGAGGGCTATGTTGGCTCTCAATAGGCAATCAAGCATACCACTCCTCTTCACCACTAGAACAACGACCCAAATGCACCTCTGGACGATGCCCGGCATCGATGAGCTTGGTTATGATTTAGCCGTAATACCAATATTCCACGGAGGGAGGGTTCTTTCGGAGAGTCTGAGGGCTAGGGTGTACCTAGGGAGGGATAGGGAGAACAATGAACTATGGATTGATCTGGACAGCATGCCAAGCGGCTTCGGTCTCGTTGTCGGCCCAACGGGCATGGGTAAGACCTGGAGTGTGAGCACGCTGCTTTATAGGCTGATGAGGAGTGGGATTAGGGTGTTGATACTGGATCCACACGGTGAGTACCTGAGGATACCCGGCATAGAGCCGGTGGACATCACTAGGAAGTTCATAAACATGTTCGAGCTTGATGGTGTTACTGATGCGGAGCGAATAAACAGGCTACTGCTAAACTTCGAGGTACTGGGCATAAGGCCGGAGTCCATTTTGCCCGACCTAAAGGCAATATACGCAAATGGCTTGTACAAGGACTTCTTCAAGGCGATGGAGTTCATCAGGGCTAGGAGCGATGATGAGTTAGTAAGCTTGGCACTGGATAGGTTGATGTCGTATTTGGGCAACGCAGAGGTTGTGCCGGCGAGCGAGCTCCTCAACAACAAGGCTTTGCTCTTCAGCTCGGTTAGGAGTAGCCCAGACCTAATGAGCTTCCTAATGGGCGTAATGACCGACCACGTCCATACATTCATGATGAGCCAAAGCATCAGCGAGCACTTGCAGCAGTTGATGGTTATTGACGAAGCCTACTTCGTGCTCGGCAACCCACTCATGGAGTACATCGTGCGTGGGGCGAGGAAGTTCGGGCTGGGCACAGTAATGGTCACACAAACAATAACCGGCATAGACGTGAACGTCCTCCAGAACATACCACTAATGATTATCCTTGGTGGGTCAGATGCCTACGTAAACGAGGTAGCCAAAGCACTAAACCTAACCAATGAAGACATTAGGTGGCTATCAACAGCCCTACCACCACACATGACTGGGTTGACGGCAAAAGCCCTAGTCATTACGGGGCCAATAAGGAGGCAGGCAGTGATAGAGCTGGAGCCTGCGGTCAAGGGGTTGGGTTAAGTCAAAATTTTTTATATTGGGTGCTCGACTTAGGTCATCTATGGACAATACGTTTTTATTGAAGATACACAGGGAGACGTGTAGAAGGCTCAATAGGGCTAAGGTTTTGTTAAAGATAGTGTTTGTTTTTGCGAGTCTTGGCCTTATTCTGTCATTATTGACAGACTTCCCTTCATACGAAATTGCCGGGTTCGCATTTGGTGCATTCATACCTTTGTTCATATCAGCACCTATTTTATGGTACTTGGTTGGTAGCGACCTAATATCCGCATTTCACGATCTAATGAAAACACAATTTGAACATTTAGGGAAACTGGAAGAATTCTTTGGCGTTAATATTGATCCTAAGGCATTGATTGCCCTACGCTAATATCAAATCACAAACTCAATACTTAGTGATTTAAGTGATATGTTCGCGAAATATTTTGGCCCTGGCATTTATGCCCCTATTTTTATTCTCTAGAATTTGTTGGCTTTCTGAACGTGATTTTCTACGTATTATTGGAATTACTGCTAGGTAGCGCCTAATGCATCTGTTTTACGCACTTAATAGGATCGTTAAGGTATCCCTTAGATAAAATGCCTGTCAAATTTAAACCGTTTAACATCTAAATTCCTTGAATAAATTATTTAAAAATCATAATCAGAAACATCTCCTCTAACTAAAATAATATTTTTTACCTTCATAAAGAGGCTTGTTAGTATAATAAACAGAAATTATGGAGTCAAATCTTTTGGCTAATTCAGGTACAAGCCACGTACCGAGAAATCCAGAGCCCCTAAAACTAAGACATGGCATAGCATAAATATAATGAGGGCAGATTACTTAATTTTTATTTAACATGTTATATTATAAACATTTTTTTAGTAACATTTTTTTAGTAACATTTATTTGTTCCAGAATTTTAAATTACAATGTGCGTGTGAGATGGGAGACATGTATGGGGGTGGGAGACGTAATAGTAGATGCCTTATATAACATTGGTGTAAGGAATGTTTTCGGTGTTCCCGGGCATCAGACCTTGCCTTATTATGATGCCCTTTATCGTAAGAATGAGATTAAGCACATATTATTTCACCATGAATATGCTGCCGGTTTTGCTGCTGATGCTTACTCCCGTATAACTAATAAAATAGGTGTTGTTGATGGGACATACGGGGTAGGCTTATTATATCTTATGCCATCAATTGCGGAGGCTTATAATGCATCAATACCATTATTAATAATTACTGGGGATACAGATTTAGATATAATGTTTACGAAGTATCAAAGGGGGAATGTATCTCAGGGCGTTGATCAGATTTCCCTTGCTAAGTCTGTTACAAAGGCTCAATTCGTGTTAACGGATGTTAATAAAATTAATGAAGTTTTACGTAATGCCATCACGACAGCGCTAAGCGGAAGACCTGGTCCTGTAATTATTGATATACCAAGCAATATATTTTGGTCACGATTAAGCGAGGATGTTATTAAAAGGTTCTCAGCGGAGACCCAGTTATTTAGTCGTTATAGGAAATATCCATTATTTCGAATACAACCTGAGCCTCAAAGACTCGAGGATTGCATATCACTACTTACCAAATCTAAGCGTCCAATAATACTTGTTGGCGGTGGTATTCATATATCTATGGCATGGGGTGAACTGTACGATTTTGCGACCAAATTGAACATACCAGTAATATCCACCTTAACGGGTAAGGGTTCCTTTCCTGAGGACCATATATTGTATCTCGGTGTTGTTGGTAGTTTAGGTTATTGGAATAGCGCAAATATGGCATTGGAAAAAGCGGATCTTGTAATTGCAATAGGCACAAAACTAGGACAGTACGCAACCGATAACTGGACGAATCTTAGGGAGAAATCGATAATACGAATAGATATTGACCCAATGGAATTTGAGAGAGGCTTTTACGAAACGTTAAGTTTATACGGCGATGCAAAGATAGTATTAAGTGAATGCTTACGACTAATTAACAATAAGCACATTAACTTTAGTTTTGCATGGTCTTTGTCTGAATTGAAAGAATTAAGGGATGGCTGGCTATCTAACGTATTTAAATTACAGGATAAAATCTTCATTAAAGCAATGATTGAGTTGAGCAGGATAATTACGGAAAGGGATATTGTGGTTACTGACGCATCATCTTCATCGGGCAATGCAGCAGCCTTTTTACAATTAAAAGGTAATTCCAATAAGAGGAGGTTTATTACGCCCAGAGGGGCAGCAGGGCTTGGATACGGGGTTCCAGGTGGTATCGGCGCAGCAATTGGTTGCGTTGAAGAATTCAATGATTGCAATAAGATAATTGTCATAGCAGGTGATGGAGGGTTTAACTACGTAGTATCAGAACTAGAAACAATAGTAAGACTTAACTTACCTATAATGATCATAATACTCAGTGATCAAGCATTAGGCTGGATTAAGAGGGAGCAGGAAGTGTTGCTTAGTGGTCATGTAATTTCAACAGAATTTAATCAAATAGACTATGTGAAGTTAGGGGAGTCATTTGGTATGATAACGTACGAGACCAAGGTATCAGAGAACCTCAATGTAACACTCAACGATGCATATAAGCAAAAAGAACCTGTTTTAATAAGTATTAGGGGATCTACATACGTACCGTTTAAGGGATTGGATTAATTTGATCTTAAAATAATTAATTTAAATAAATCTCCGAAATATTTATACAATAGTGGCAACAAAATATAATAGAGAGGAAATTTGGTCATGCAATCGCATCACTAAAGGCTACATGGCCATACATAACATTGCCAGAAATAGGTCTTATAGTTGGTATTATTTAATCAAGGTTTAATCAATGATTCGAGAAAGAGAAAAAGAGAAAGTCATCCCTAGGCATGTTGAAACAAGCGGTTAGGGAGTAATGGGGACGAAAGCGTTATAAGGCGCTAAGGCGAAAGAGGGCTTGTTGTCTCGCCTAGGGGTCCGGGGCGGGACCTGAGTCTCACCTGGACGGAAAGGGGCGCCCCAAGGAAAAGGGGCGCCTCTCCTCTCGAGAGCCCTCCTTATTCTCGCCAACAACCTCCTACTGCTGCTCGGTCGTCTATAGATTATGAACTCTATCGATAATGCACCAAAGCCCCTCCTCACGTAATAAGCCCTAATAATACCCCTAAAACCCGAATCAGCTAAATCTCCAGCAAGCCTAAGCAACGCCTTACTAGGCACCAATAATGATTTAATTAACCAATTAATATAGGTTATTAGCCCAGATTCGTGTATTAGCTTAATGACCTTTTTAAATTCATTAAAAAATACAACCAATGACAAGCCTACACGTAATCTCTAACAACCCTACCGAAATCGAGCACGTAATCAAAGGTCCCATAAACACACCTAATAATCCTCCTCGGTTCTAACCTATAGAGTGGGTCTATGTCCGACCTATTGTTGAATGTTAGGGTGCAAGGCCCAGTCCAAACGGACTTTGGGTTAAGCCTGTGCCTATACCTATCAACGAGCTGAACCAATGGCTTAGTCCCATCACCAGCAGGAGGTATTATCTTCAACGCAAGCCTCGTTACGGCTAACGGCTGAAGCTGGGCCGGTTCCTCAGGCCTTATTATTGCTGTGACGAGTCTATAACCAGGTGGTCTCTCGAGGTAACCCATGACCAAGTCGTAATACTTAGTGATATCGAGGGCGGCGAACTTCTTAGGCACACCCCAAATCTCACGACCTGCCGCAAGACCGACGTCGCTATTTACATAGTTATACGCCGTGAAGTACTTATCCTGCCCATCAAGGAGCACCTTTACATCAACAGCAAACTCGTTGTAAGGCCCTAACGTGCTGAACGGGAACCTGAAGAACGTGATCATAGCCTCAGCAGGAACAGGCACCTCGAGATCCTCAGGAACCAACTCAGCAACAGCCTCAG
>Ga0080005_127573_pt1 | contig 16536 bp, 12 predicted proteins | sample JossMetagenome_2_FD_69208 | JGI IMG/M metagenome (GOLD analysis project Ga0080005, IMG submission 69208) | Hot spring sediment microbial communities from Joseph's Coat, Yellowstone National Park, USA - JC3_ASED (SPADES assembly) (version 2) | ecosystem: Environmental > Aquatic > Thermal springs >... | reverse complement strand
GTGTTGTGAAGACCCTCAGGAAGTCCTCCCTATTGAGCGGTACCCTGCTTGCAAGGTACATGATATAGGCCTGCAATTCAGCCTTAAGCTCTTTGGCTTCTGCTACTATGTTGTTAAGCTCTTTGAAGTAATCAATGACAACTAAGATGTTGTCCCTATTGGTCTTTGCATAGTCTGTCATAAGCTTGACAAGACGCATCTGCAGGCTCTTTGCCCTTGTAACCGCTAAGAGCGCCTTTGACAGTATTTGGGCAATCTCAGGTGGTTCTGAGGGAGCCTGAGGCTTTTGTTGGGCTACAGACATTGCTACCCTTAGCTAGGTTATTCTGGCCCTGGCTATTAGTCTGTCTTCTATGCAAGGGCGCAGGGGCCGTGTGCTGGGAGTTTTACTTGGACAAGGTAAACCTTTGTACAAAAACCATGGAAAAAATTGCACAGCCATATAGGGAGTTTCGGGTGCTTTACCTAACAAAAATACCCTTAACGACAGTTTAACTTGACCAAGTAAAAACATCACCACAGAGACCTGAGCCCACCGTAGTATATCCTCACGTACTTCCCATTATAGGGCCTGTATTTCCTCCCCTCCACCTCAAGATGGTGGTAGATGGCCCTTCTGACAACCTCAGACTTGGGCAAGCCGTGCTCCCTAGCAATGACCTCCAGCTCCCTGTCCAGGTCTTCCTCAACCCTTATTGTGAAAAGCCTGAGGCTCTTATCCCCACCGTAGGGGACATAGGAGGTCTTTGGCAGTTTGCCGTTCTTTTTAACATACTCAAGCATCTCTTTCAGCGCCCTCCTAATTACCGCTGACCTGTTTGACAGGGTGGCTAGACTTGCCCAGTCCAGGTCTGTCTCTAGGCCTTGAGGGGCCTTAAACGCTATGGCTCTCAAGCCTTTCCACCTCCCTGAGCGCTCTCCCAGTCAAGGTGCCACTTGACCTTGGCCTCAGCCTCCCTCAGCTCCCTGATAGTCCTCTCAACTTCCTCAGGGCTCAGCTCCCCACCAAGCAGTCTAGAAACCCGCTGGGCCAGCTCCCTCAGGGTGGGCCCCGGCCTCCCCTCACGCATGGCCCCTGCCCGGCCAGACAGGGGCCCCTCTCCTATAAATATCTAAGATATGGATACAATGGCTCAGGAATTGACCTTCCTGAGGGCCTCAAAGAGCTCTTTGAGCTGTCTGTCAAGGTCTTGCTCAGCTGGGCCCTGTGCTTGCTGTGCTGTGGCCTCAGATGTTGTCTCAGTGCCCTTTGGCTCAGGTTCAGCTGGCACCACAAAGGTCTTCCTTGCCGTTGCACCTTTGGGCACCAGGACTGTAAGCAGGAAGTTGTACCGTGCTCCCTTTTTCATTCCACCGAATACATGTCTGTCAAAGAATAGCCTGAGCTCAGGGTAAGTCCTGAGTTCACCTGTCTTCCTAGAGCGGTACCTCTTTACGTAGTACCTTACATGTCTCAGGACTAGGAGCTTGGGCTTTTTGCTCCTACCTGTTATGTAGGCCGTTACCACGGCTATCCAAGGAATACCCCTGGCGTTCAGTTCACGGCCAAGCGTTATTGCCCTCATAACAAGCGGTACATATTCCTTGATAGGCCTAATGTACTGTCTTAGCTCAACTATCTTTTCTCCCAGGTGTGTGGTAGCATAGCCAGTAAGGCCAGTGGTGCCAATAAATGGTACCATAACTATAGGCTCAGTCTCTATCAGCTTGGTGATTACGCCTACAGGCCTTACATATTTATAGGCCACTTGCTGGTCTGCTATTGCCCTGACAAAGTCAGCATTGGCCAATTCCTCCCTGACATATAAGGCACCTTTGCCTTCCTCAACAAGCTTGACAAACCTGTAAGTCATGTCATTGTTTTGGACAGCCTTTACAAAGCCCTTGCCTGTACCGTCTTCTGACACTTTCAGGCCCTTTGTATAAGTTAGCGGGAGACAGCTATAAGACTATTTCCTGAATATATTATAGCCCTGTTTCATAACATACAAAGGTTTACCTAATTCACAGTGCCCCTGAGGCCACGCAATCTAAGATTTATATATAACCTCCTACAACTCCCTATGTGGTAAGGCTCCCGTTTTGAAGGGAGAGCCTATGTCAAGCCAGTATAGCCCCAGGATAGAGCAAGTCAGGTTTAGGGTAGGGTCAGCTGAATGGGTAATTGCCAAGTATTGTCTTGACAATGGAATTACAAGGATTACGGCCAAGGAAATAAGGGCTATACTGGGCTCTCCCAGGAATTTCTTCACGCTCTATAGTGTAATATGGCAAGCCAGAAGGGACGGCCTGCTAAAGCCCGTAAAGTTGTACAGTGGAGTCTATGAGGTAAACCTTAAGGTAGCCATGGCCTTGACACAGCTTGTGCCCTATGATGTGAAGAACGTATATGTCTCAGATGTGCCACAGTGGAAGCAAGCCATGGACTACGCTAAGTCCTGGCAAGCCCTAGTTGAATGGGCCAGCAAGTTATTCGCTTCCGAAGGGACTAGCCCCCCCAGCCCGCAAGGCCAGGCCGTGGAGGGAGAGAGGGAGGGCCAGCCTGAGGGAGAGGCCCAGAACCAGCCTGAGGTAGACCCCTGTAAGGTACCGCTCCCAGCCGTCAAGCACCACATACCCGTGGAGTGTGTGCCTACCCCTAGCGGTAGGCGTGCACTAGTGGCTGTCTTTGGCAATCTCTACGTCATTTTGGAGGAAGCCAGGGGCACGCATTACCTGCAGTGTGTGCCCTTTGACTCCTATGTGCCAGGTGCAAAGCTGTGTGCCTCCAAGGTAGAAGTCCTTGCCAAGTACCTGCACAGGCCTGCACCTGAGAGGCTCAAAGAACTGCAGGAATACGGTAAGAGGGCTAAGGCAAGGGCACTGAGGGAGCTAGAGGCAATACAGGCCCTTGCAGAAATGAGGCCAGGCACCTATAACCTGACCGTGCACGTGAACCCTGACGGCTCTATTTCCATAGAGGTGGAGGTGCCTGAGGATGCAGGAGAGGGAGGGGTAGCAGGGGTAACACCTGGTAGCAGGGGTCAGACTGCAGGGGCCATGGGCACTGTGCCACAGGCAAGCGGGCCTGCCCTGTATGACCCGCTTGCACCACCGCAATTGCCAAGGATTAGGAGGGTAGAGCCAGTGAAGGCACCTAGCACCAAGGATATCTCCCTGGTCTTTGATAACGTCAGGTACATTGCCAACAATCAGGTTCAGCAAATGCACGGCCTACAGCCAATGAGCACTGTGTTGGCCCTGGCTGACAGGCTTGCCTATGCAGAGCCAGGCTTCCAGGTCTTTGACCCAGTGCTCTATGAGCTAAGCAAGGTCATGGACATTCACATATACCACAGCAAGGGCAAAGACCCCAAAGGCGTGGTAAGGATAGAGGCAAGGCCAAGGGCAAAGGCACTGAGAAAGCTGGGGTTAGCAGGTGTAATGCATGGGTTCATAACGGCCCTTCACAGGCTTGGTGGAGTCTTCCAAGCCATAGCACAGGCCATATGGTCAAGGTGGACAAGGCTTAAATAAGCGGGCCTTAAGTAGGACAAATGGGGCTGGGGCAAGGCCACCAGGGGCCTGTGGTGCCCCACTGCCCCTAGCGGGCTGGGAGAGAGGGGAGTGCCACGCCGTAACCGCTGGGAGCGTGCACCGCTCCCTGCACCTCCCAGGGGCCTCCCAGCGGGCTGGCCTGGGCTGGGTAAGGGCCTCCCAGCCCGCTAAGCTTCTACCCCTCCTAGCTACTCCTACCCCTCCCTCCCTGGGCCAGCCAAGGGCACTGTGCAATGCAGAATTGCAGGTACCCGCAAATTGCAGGTACCCGCAAGCCCAAGGGCACTGTGCCACACCAATGACGCTTGGGGTAGTCAGGTATACCGAAACCTTGCCAGTGCCCATGGCGTCTAAACTGCAGATAGACTTATAAGGGGCCACGGGCACTGGTACAAGTGGCCCCTGGGAGGTGAAGGGGCTTGGGGCAGGTGCCTAACCTGGGAGAGGTGTACTTGAACTTTGTAGGCAAAAGGACTTACGGGCCTCCACTCTTTTTGCAGGAGGCCTTGGAGTACGGCTTTAACAGGGCTGTAGGCAATAGGCCAGTGCCCTTGGGCTCTTACATCCTGTTTGGCGTCTGGGACAGGAAGGTAAGCCACATATATGCACTTGGCAAGGTAACTGGCTACAGCTTCCTTGCCACTGAGCAAGAAATCAAGAACGGCTTTGCTATGCTTGCCCAGCTTGAAAAGCAGATACAGCAAAGCCCAGACCCTCAGGCCAAGCAGGACTTGCAAAGGATGGCACAACTGCTTGCCAAGCTCTATGACGCACTGTTAAACGCTCAGACTGGCAAAAGTGGAGACCTGATAGAGCGTGGCTGTGGAGAGTACCTTGAAATAATCATTAACTATGACCCCAAGGACTTCTATGAGCTAATGGTGCTCTTTATGAGGTACTTTGGCAAGCTCCCATTCAACTACTTTGTAAGGGGCCATGTAGTGGCCTACACACTCAACAAGGACTTTATGTTGGCGTGGAATAACAGGCCGTTTGTAAGGGGCCTTGTCAAGGTCAAAGTTACGTCTGAGGATTGGAGGAAGATAATGAGCACTTGGAAGTTCATTGACATTGAGGGTACGCCACAGGTGGCCTGGCTTACTAATTATAAACAGCTAAAGTCAAGGCACGCAAATGAGAGGAAGCTACTGCTTGAAGTACTGAGAGACAAGGCAAGGGAGAGAGGTGGTATAGATGTCCTATCTGAGTGAACCTGAGCTTGCCAAGTACCTGACTGACCCCAAGATTATCCGTTTCTGTGAGTACTGCAGGGCAAACTTTGATGACATGTCTGAGTGCTTTGCCACCTACAACAAGATGGAGTACTTCTATCACAACTTGGGCTTTGTCAGAAGGACAGGTGATAGTGATTTAAGGAAGCTCAGGGCCAGTGGCCTGGTTTACTCCAAGCGGTTCAAGTTTGAGGACGGCAGGCCCGTGGTGTTCTTCTATCCAACTGACAAGCTTGTGGAAATCTGCAAGCGGTACCTAGAGGCAAGGAAACAGGGAGACAAAGATGCTGAAATGGTAGCATTCAGGGCACTTTACGGTACCGCTAGGAGAGGTGAAGGGCAATGAGCGGTTTCCTGTTTGACTGTCATGAAAAGTGCATGCAGTCTGACCCAGGCTGTCTCAGGTGGTATGAGCACTGTGATAAGCAATACAGCAAGGACAGGAAGGGCAAGATGGCCTGCTATGACGCTTGCTGGGTCATATGCTTGGAGAAGTGCCAGGACAAGATGGCCTACCTTGCAGACCTGCTAGAGGACGCAGACTTTGAGGGCTACTGAGGGCCAAGGGCACTGAGCCAAGCCTTTTTTCTTCACAGTGCCCTTAAACTCCCTTGCACAAGTCATAGCATTGAATGGTGCACATGTCATAGCACAAAAGCCTTGAACTGATATCCTCATATTTTCTGGCACAGTCCTTTTTACATTCCACTTGACATTGGGCAATGCACTGTCTTTCGCTTCCCTTCAAGCCCTGACCCCATTATCAGCAATGTACTTGGGTCTTATAAGCCTTTTACATTTTAGATATCAAGTAGCAAAGCTTTATAAGACAAGGCTGTGAAAGAGAGGAATGAGCGTGATAGGGTATGGCCAACATAATCGGGTCAGGTGTTGAGGCCCTCAGGTCTTGGGTAGCTCAGTGCAACTCAGCTGGTGGCGTGCCAATAATCAGGACAAAGTATGGTGGCAAGCCTCTCCCTAACAGCTCAGTCATAGTGGCCTGCTGGGGCCATGGGTCTGAGGTAAGAGGTGGAGAGATAACCAACATACCCGCTGACATACTGCAGAGGCTGTCAATGACCAAGGACAAGTACAAGATAGTTTCAAGCCTGTAACCCCAAGGCCAGGCACCAAGTAGTTAAGAGTTTTATCTTTCCTTTTTTATTGTCCTTCTGGGTCAGAAGATGCAGAAAGCGTTAGGTTTACTTGTAATAACGCTTGTGCTACTGACCTTTGTACCGCTTGGCCTCCTAACGGTAGGCAATAGCCAGACCACAGCTGGTTACGCTCCCAATGTCCTTAAGATGGCCCCAATTGCACTACAGCCTGTCCTGAGGCTCCCAAGTGCACTCCCATTTGCGTCATTTATCAGCCCTACGGCCTTTGTGGCCTCAGACTACTACGTCTCAACTGCAGTTGGCCTCATAAGCACTGGCGTGCTCTTTAACGGCCACACTGTGCTTGCCTCAGTGAACACTGGCCCATACCTTAACCTGTCTCAGGTGATAGGCTCAGACTTTACCTCAGGTATGGGTAGAGGTGATTTGTACTACCTTATCCTGTTACCCAACTCCACAGTGCCAGCCCTGGCCAAGCTCCTACCACCACCACTGAGGCCAGCCCCTGGCCTTACTGGCCTCTATAATGTGTTCTTTGACATTAACCCTATGACCTCAGTTTACTATATAGGTGGCTACTACTGGCAAAACCCTCATTGGCCTGTCTATAGCAGTTGGCTGGGAGCTGAATACAATAGCCAAGGTGGAGCGTTCTTTGAGGCAAGCCCTACAGTCCTTGCCCAGCCCTCAGGCTACTGGTTCATGGCCTTTTCAGCTCCCAATTTGTTCTACTACACATATGCTAACTACTCAGAGCCCTATGCGGTACCAATAAACAGCACCACCTTTGGCCTTGGGGCCACAAGTGTGCCACAGCTCAGTGCCCTTAGTACCCCAGCCTACAGTGCTGGCTATGCAATAGAGGGGCCACAGGTAACCATGGAATACAGGACTTATGACTACTCTATCCTTACCATGGTGGTGCTTAAGGTCTATTCAAAGTCCAACTCCTATGGGAGCTACTGGGCCAACATCTATGGTGGCCTTTCCTTCTACCCAGTCATGGTCTTCACGCCTCAGGTAACCCAGTACTTTATGGCTACAGCCTTCAACATGTCAATAAACCCTGGCACGGGCACTGTGAAGCTACCGTTTAGCATAAACGGCACAGTAATCAAGGGCACTCTAACAAATGGCCCAATGAGGCCAACTGTGGTGGTGGCACCACTTGCCACAGTGCCTGGTAGCACTGGCTGGGAGCTCCCGTGGTACCAGGTGGCCTACTTTAGCCCAACTGACATCAACAACACTGCAGAACTCTACCCGCTTGCAGTTGAGCAAGACGGCTACAACTCCTACCTAATGCTGGTAGGTGGTATAGGTGTAACACACCTGTATGTCCTAAAGGTGCAAGTTGTGCCAGGTGCATGGAATGCTACCTATGACGTGCCAAGCGTAAGCCTTAGCGTGGTCAATGAAATCAACTTTGCTGGCTATGGTGCCCCAACATCTGCAGTGGTGAACGGCTACTATGCACTGGTAGGCACAAGCTATGGTAACATAGTGCTGGTAAACCTCCTATCTGGCAAGGTGGTGAACTACGTAAACGTGGCCAATGAGCCCCTGTTTACCTACACCAACATGCAGGCACAGCCTAACCCTGTGCCAGTTGTGCCTTTCTTCACGGCTAACGCCACTGAGGGCCTTGTAGAGTCAGTGTTTCAGACCTGGGATGTCATTTGGACTGAGGGCTACAACATGCACCAAGGTGCCACTGTGCCAGGGCTATCACAGCAAGTAGGCCAGCTGTGGTCTGCAGTAAAGCCCCTCTACAGTGGTCAGCACCTAATAGTCCTTGCTGACTATAACCTGAATACCCTGACCCTGCAGGCCCCTGGCTTCACAGTGCCCTTTGTGAATGACGTAGAGGGCACTAATGACCCTGAGTACCTGTATATCAATGGCACTGTGTACCAGGTGGTGGAGACAGGTGCCATTAACCTGTGGAATAGGCCTGTGGCTGGCGTTTCAGCCACGGGCTCCCTCAGGGCTACACTAAGCACATCTTCACCTGCTACAGTGCCCTTGCCTGGCTCCAACAACTACGCTTACGTCATAGATGGCGTTACTGTAACCGTGGACAAGCTCTCAGTGTTACCAGGACAGGTGGCACACCTTGTGTTGTACCCGTGGCTACAGCAAGGACAAATTGCATATGCACTTAACTACGGCCTGGTAAGCTCCAATGTCCTATACACCAAATATAGCACTGTCTCAGACCTGGCCACAACAAGCATTACCTACCCCAGCTTCTACACTCAGTACCTAGCTAAAGAGCTCTATGATGTTGGCCTTAACAATGTCTCAACACACTTTGTGGTTACCATGGCCAATGTCAAGATGCATCCACCACCTTACTTCTACACTGCATCTGCCTGGGTAGGCACCTCAATAGACATACCAGCCAATGCACCTGTGCCACTGTATAGCAATCTGCAGGCCACTGCAGGCTTTGAGGCCTACACAGATGTTGTGCCAATGGTGAACAATAACCCAGAAGGAATCTTTGCCACAGCGTTTAAGCAGGGAGCTGGGCCTGCATTCACGGCCAGTGCACTTGGCTATGTGGCAAACGGTATAGTGTCAGCCTACATGGCCTCAGTTACAGATGCTACCGCTTCCTCAGAACTTGCCGTGGCCACTGCAGGCGTGCTAAGTGGCTTTGCAGAAGCCAGTGCCTATGTTGGAGTGGCCATGGTGGTCTGGGCTGGTGTGGACTATGCACTGGCCAAATGGGCTGGCTTTGGCAATGCATATGTGCAAAACTGGGTAGTCCTTGCACCTGAGTTCTATGACATACAGAACGGCAAGCTATACACTGCAGTTGAGCTGGTATTGCCTGCAGAAGAGGCAAGCAATGTGCCACACTATGAGCAAGTCCTTGGCACTTTCTTCAATGAGTCAGGCTTTTCAGGCTACTACTTCACAGTGGTCTACCCCTTCTACACATGGGCACAGCTTAACGCCTCTATAGCCACAGGTGCTTACCAGCCTGAGGTGAACCTGACACAGCTGGCACAGGGAGTGGCCTCCCAGTACGGAATTCCACTGAATGACCTTGTGCTGACTGGCGTTAGGCTAATGATAATCACAAGGATTCACGCCAAAGAGACCTTCTGGCAATACGTAACTGGCCCAGTGCAATTCTTGATGGCCACTGTGATAGGCACAACTTACCTTGACATAGAGGGCACCACCAACTCAGTAGTTTACACTGACCCAACTGAGATAGCTGATATCCTGCAATATGCAAGCATTGACAACTTCACGGCACCATTCCAAGTGCAAAACGGCCAGGCCGTGGCCTCAATAGCTATACCTCCCAATGACAAGCTAGTCATACAGCTTGGTGGTGCACAATCTGCATACGCTGACGCCACCATACAGCTCCACGGCTACCTGATAACGCCACTCTATAACACAAGCACTGGCGTATGGAATGGTAATCTTACCTACGGCCAGTTCTTACCGCTACAGCTTGGCTCCACTGTGCTTGCTGACGGCCTGCCAGTGCAAGTCTACGCTGGTAACGTTTCACTGGGTAACCTGACTGAGCCAGTTACGGGCCTCTCCTACACTGAGTACCAGGGCCTCTACTACTACACTGGTCATATCATACCGCTTGGCACAATAACGGCTGGCCAGACCCTTGCCTTCACCTTCTACTCCAACAAGTCCTACCTCAGGCCGTATGCAGTGCCCTTGGCCAACATAACTGGCTCAGACCTCCCAATGTTCTACGGCTTCCTTGTAAGTAACCCGCTCAACACCACGGTCAATGCTACCCTGATAGCCCAAATACAGACGGCACCATTCAACACCACGGCACATGCACTACAGTTACAGAAGGTAACCATACCTGTGCCACCTGGCACCTACCTGGTCTACGTGCCAATGTCTGCCTTGGCCTCATATGCTTCAAGCAAGGGCTCTAACGTGAACCTGACCCTTGTGCTGTCAGGTGCCCCAAGGTACAACTCCACCACGACTGAGGTCTGGGCACCTGGCCCTGGCCTTGGCTCTATAGCCCAAAGCCCCAAGCCACTGACAGGAATCAATGTCTATATCTATAACGCCTTGAACGGCTCAGTGATAGGCACTGGCACAGCAAAGCCAGGTGCTGACACACTGAGCGTGGTGAACGGCACTGTCTACGCTGACGCCACGGGCACTGGTTCATTAGTCCAAGGCCTGGTGTATGCAGGTGCCTACAAGGCCAACTGGTACATCTACAACATGACGCTTGGCGTCTTCTACAACAACACATACATCTACCTCCCAGCCGTGCCAAGCACTCTTAAGGCCACTGTGCCATGGGGTATCTACCCGCTTGCTAACAGCACGGCCACCTACTACTGGCTGTCAGTCTATGTTACTTACAGTGATGGTGCCCCAGCTAACGCCACGGTCTACGTCTATAACGGCTCCAAGCTGATAAGACAGGTGAACACCTATGGCGTGGCCTACCTTGCCCTACCAAAGGGCACCTACCTTGTGTCAGCTAAGGTGTACTACCCAACTAACGCAAGCAAGGGCTCCCAGACCCTGAGCAATGTGTCTGTCAGCCTGACCTCCAACACCATGGTAAGGCTTAGCACGGCCAATTGGGAGCTACCCTTCTATGATAATGTGTTGGCCATAGTTGGTGTAACAGGCCCAACAACTGCAGTGGCTGGTTACGGCTACACACTACCGCTAAGGGTCTACGCATACGTGCTTGCCGTGCCTACCTCTAACCTATCCTATAGCAGTGCCCTTGGCACTGGCTCAATAACATACAGCCTGACAAACGGTAGCCTGACGCTACCGCTCAACATTCCACTGAGGCCAGTAAACGGCACCTACTTGTTCACACTGCAGTTCACCAACTACCAGAACTCCACGGCCATTAACGCCACTATGGCCAAGGCCTACTACAAGGTAACGCTCAGGGAGGTCATTTATCTCTACGGCCTTGTGTACTGGCACGTAGTACACCAGGCCCATGCACCTTACCTGCTACCAGGTGATACAATAGCTGTAGATGTGGCCTACTTTGGCCCAGCCCTCTCAGTGCCCGTGAACATCTACCTTAACGTGGTATCACCTGACCTGAGCCACTGGCCACAGCTGGCTTCAAGGGCACTGGCAAGGTACAATAATGCGTTCACCATACAGGCTAACAGCACCTACTGGGTCAATAACACCATGACAGTGCCCTTTGCACCATACCTGTCTATCACGGCCTCATACAACTCAACTAACCCATACGTGGTGCCGTGGTTCACCAATGTAACAGTGCCCATTGACCCAGTGGCTAACGTCAGCCTGGTAACCGTGCTTGGCACGCTGATATCAGGCAAGGCCGTACCGCTTACCCTAAAGGTGATGTCCAATGTGCTACCTTCACAGAACCACTTTGTGTTCATAAACATCTATGACAACACCACGGGCAAATACGTGCTTACGGCCCTTACCCAGCTTAGCCCAGTGTTCTACGTAACCAAGTATGTAACCCTGCAGAACAACAAGATACTTGGTATTATACCTGAGCCTGCAGAATATCACACACTGACCCTTATGCTGACAGGCGTCAGCATACCGTATGAGTCAGCTGTAAGAGTGCTTGTTGTCTCTAACAGCTTCCTGATATTCTTCCTGCTATTCTTGGCCTTCCTGATACTGATAGTCATAGCTGTAGGTGCCGTCTCAGGGGCCACAAGGGCAATATACAATGCAAGCCACAGGTTTGTCAGAAGGGTAGAGGCTGACAGCCGTAGGAGGTTTGTCAGGGAGGTCAGGGAGCACGACTGGGGCCATTACGTTAGGAGAGTTGAGGAAGATAATGACAGGAAGCACTATGTTAGGAAGGACTGACCCCAAAATAGGCCTTGCTAAGGTTTTTAAGACTAGCTTTTTTGTATGTTTCAGGGTAAGAGTACCATGTCCATGCAGTTAAGCATGGGCAAGACCCCTGGTATAATAGTGGCCCTGTTTGGTCTCTTAGAGACAGTCCTGCCGTTCTTTATGGGCACTGGTGCTAACACAGTAGTGCTGGTGCTTGGCCTTCTGACGCTGTTTGGCGGTCTTGGAATGTACGCCATGTCAAAGTGGGGCTATCTGCTTGCTTTCGTGGCTGACACAGCACTGCTTGTCTACAGCTTTGCTGTGGCCTACAACATGATAGTCCTGCTATTTGCCTTGCTTCTGCTATTCTACCTGATATACGTGGCCAAGGACTACGGATTTGCTAAGAGGGCCTTCAAGCCCAAGGAGCCCCATTACATATCAGATGCTGAAAGGGTTCACAGGCACTTTGTAGAGGACTGAAACCTCAAACCCTCCCGATTCCTTGTTTTTTAACTTGAAAATCTTTTTAAGACTGGTCTCATTAAGTACTCAGGGGCAATCATGAAAGCCAGGAAGCTGGTAGCTTTCATTGCAGTCTTTATGGCTGTCCTGCTTACTGTAGCATCTGGGCTTTGGCCTTTTGGCACAGCATCTGTCATATACACCACCTCAACTACCACCGTTACAACAACTACCACCACCTACAGGACAGTTGGTAGTGTCCTCAATGGAACTTACATAATGTCAAGCAGATGGGCAATGAACCCCAGATGGGTAAACGGCTCCCTTGTACTCAACATGACCTTCACATTGCCAGCCTTCCTTGTCTCCCTCTACAACTCCCAAAACATCTCTACACCGTCTCCCTTTGTGGCCTACATTAACATTACAAAGAGCCAGCTGGCCCAGGCTAACCCCAGCCTAAACGTTACCAAGCTTTGGAATACGGCTGTGTCCAACCACTTCCTCAATGTGCTTTTCAAGATTAACGGTGTGCCAGCCTATGCATGGGTCATGAACTACACCAACAACTGGGTAGCTGTCTGGGTAAAGCTCCCAAGCGGTATTCAGAAGTACTCCACGGCTAACCTCTCTATGACCTTCACTGGCCAAAGCCAGTACCCCTACACAGGGGTCTATGCTAATATCTACTCAGGCTATGATAATGGCAATGACGTCTTTCCTCTCTACGCTTACTTCTACAACACATTGCCCACTGGCTGGAAAGTTGTAGTGTGGCAGAACCCGAATGGCGTGCAGTGGAGCCCTGGCCCCAGCACAGCTGGCTATATGCTACAGCAAGGTAACGGCTACATGGGAGACTTCCTTTACTACACCATGCCCAGTAACTTCACACAGGGTAACTACACCTTGATAGTGTCCTGGTACTATAGCGGTTCTGCAGATGCACTTATGCAAGAGCTCTTTGGCAATGTCTCCCACGTAATACAGGCTACAAGCATAGGTAGCACGGACGGTGGTTACACACCATTCGCATACGGTGGTATTGGCGTGCAAAATGAGTTCTACAGCTCCCACGCATACATTAAGAATAGCACAGCCTCAATCACCTTACCCTTCATTGGCCACGGCACCTATTATGTGGTTACCTGGTTTGGAGTCCAAGGTAACAACACTGAGTACTATGGCTACTCCCTAGTAGGTAACTGGTTTGACCTTGCGGTGCCAAGTAACTTCACGGCCGTGCACGCAAAGGTAGGGAGGGCTTCACCTACAGTAATGATAGGGTTTGGAGACTACGGTGTTACGGCTGACTGCTATGTTGATACGGCCATAGTGATACCTACGCCACCTAACATGGTCTTCCCTACGGCCAGCCTTGGCACGCCAGTTGAGCCTAACCAGTACATTGCGTGGCTCTATAAGCCACCTGCTAACGCCACCGCATTGAACATAACGGTGAAGGTGTCAAGCCTCTCAGTGGCCAGTGGCACCTACCCTGGCCTGGTCATATTCTCAGACAATGCAGGAAACTACACAAGCTACAACATAACGGCACCTTTCTACGGGCTCCTAATATCCTACACTGGCTCAATCTGGTACCACGCTCCTAACTCCACCTTTAAGGTGCTTAAGAGCTCAGTCTTCACAGTGCCCAAGCCTCCCTTCACCATGACCGTCTCCCTGGTCAATGACAGTGGCAATGTCTCAATATCAAAGGTGTACATAAACGGCACGGCCTATACAGTGAACCTGACCACGCCATTCCCGTGGTCTGAGCTTGACGCCTATATAGGGGAGAGTGCTGACACCAATGACACAGCCACATCTTCTGCAGTCTCAGTGCAAGCCGTGGTGCCAGCCACCGCTACCACCACGACAGCAAGCCTAGTTGTGGCCTCCACCACTGCGTCAAGTACCAGTACCACCACGCCTGAGGTCAGCCCCAACAAGGTGGCCACCTATACGGTCTTTGCCGTGGTTACCATGGTGGTGGCAATACTGGCCATGATAACAGGTGTCTCCCGTGCAATAAGAAACGCTTCACGCAAGTATGTTAGGAGGGCTTAGATTTTAAACATCTTTTTAAGACTGGCTTTTTAGCTTTTTCCTGAGGGTCAGGGAGCTATGAGTCTGAGGAAGGTAGCTATAGCCCTTCTGGTAGCACTTGTAGCACTGACAGCCCTTGTGCCACTTGCACTGTATGGCCAGCCCGCAAGGGCACTGAGCACGGTAACGGTTACCCTTAAGGTGGTGCCAGGAATCTACTACAACTACGTGCCCCTTGCAAGCTATGGGTACACAGGCAATGCGTCAGCTGGCTCCCTATCACTGGCTGGGGCACACCTCCTAGTGGAAGTTGAATATACTAACGGCACCGTTTACTCCACACAGCTTGTTACCGTGAACCAGTCTGGCTACATTACCTTCACAGTGCCCTATGACCAGCCCGTGAACATATTCCTCAATGTCTCAGGCTACTACGGCACCACCATCCCAGTAGGTGCCATCTATGACGCCACGTTTACCTCCAACACTGTCAGTAACGTCAGTGTGGCCATATCAGTGTACCCAGTGCCCTTCTACACATGCGATGGCTCCACAGTTGTCATAAAGCTTGCAGAGGCTTGGACTTATAACCAGTCAGCTGGGCCCGCTATGGTTTCTGGCCTCTTTAAGACTTCCTCAGGCTACACAGTACTGCTACCCTTCTACTACAGCACGACCACTAGCGGTAACACAATAACCCCAGCCACAGGTGATAATGCACTTGCAGGCTTTGATGTGGCTCCTAACTATGAAACCACCTATTGGTACTGGGCACTTGGCAAGAACGTTAGCGTTACCAAGTATGGTAGCAATGGGCTACCGCTCAACAAGAACCCTGCAGGCGTGGCCTGGTCATTCCTTAACGGTAGCCAGTACCTTGTAGGTGTTGTTGTGCACTTTGCTGGGAGACAGGGCCTGGCACCTGAAGGAATTCCTACCTTCTACCTGCTATACAACAAAGCAGATGTGGCAAATGACACAGACTACCTCTTTATACCCGTCAATACCACCACGGGCTGGGCCGTATTCCTACCGTGGATTAACATGTCTTCTGCATACGGCTATTTCTTTGGTGCTATACTGATTACCACGTTCAATGAGTCCTTGCCAGTCTTCACCTTCTACAACATAACTGGCAAGGACTACCTCCACGTTACACCTATGGCCTTTGCCACGCCTTCACTTGGCCTTACCTCAATATCCTTCAACAAGACCCTGACAGTGAAGATGGCTGGGTCTAGCTTTGCTGAATGGTATAACGGCACTAACGTGAAGCTCCTAGAGGTGGTAGGGCCAGGCTCCCTCTCAGACCTTACCCCTGCATGGGCTAATGTGTCAGCCACGGGCACCTTCTACACCAATGTTACCAGTGGCTTTGTGCCAATGTGGCCATCTGACAATGCGTGGCCGTTTGGCTACGGCAATGAAATCACGATAGACGGCAAGGTCTATGCACTTGCACTAAACAGCACCTTCACTGGCTACATTACCATGTGCCAGAAGGTGGCCCCAGCACTCTATGCATACGGTACCCAGATATACTACACTCCCTACAGGCTCTCTAACAGCACTTCAAGCACGGCCTATGTGGTCATTAAGGGCAAGGTAACCACGCTATACGGTAACTTCACAGTGCCCAATGGTACTGTGGAAGTTGTTGTGAACAATGGTGCCACCAATGTCTATACTATCAATGTCTCAGTCAAAAACGGTACATTCAGTAGCCCAGCCCTGAGCCTATCACCTACCACCAACTACACCTACAAGCTGATTTACTACAATGGCTCCAAGTATGTGCTGTCCTCTAGCACAAGCGGTACTAACGTGGAGTTCTCAGGCACTCCCTCAGGCTTCACAACACTGACCGTGGCCAGTGCAAGCTCCACCACATCTACCACAACAACAAGCACAAGCCCAACATCTACCACCACGACAATTAACTGGTTCTACGTACTGCTTGGCCTAATAGTCCTGTTAATAATAGTGCTAGCCGTAGTGGCCGTTTCACATGGGGCAAAGCACGCAATAGAGAGCCATATCAGGAAGTATGTTAAAGAGGGCAGTGAAGACTACGTAACGGAAGGCTGACCTACCCTACCTCCCTTTTTCTTTTTACATGACACTTCCTCAGGCCATCTCCCTAAACAGGTCTCTTAGCAGGTCTTCAGCTGTCTTCCTCTCAGTGTAGGTCAGGATGTGGCTCAGGTCTCTATGGCCAGTAATCTTTGCAATTATCTGTGGAGCCACTCCCTTCCTGGCCAGGTAGGTAATGAACGCATAACGCAGGCTGTGTGTGTTGAAGCCGTAAG
>Ga0080005_125102_pt1 | contig 16549 bp, 23 predicted proteins | sample JossMetagenome_2_FD_69208 | JGI IMG/M metagenome (GOLD analysis project Ga0080005, IMG submission 69208) | Hot spring sediment microbial communities from Joseph's Coat, Yellowstone National Park, USA - JC3_ASED (SPADES assembly) (version 2) | ecosystem: Environmental > Aquatic > Thermal springs >... | reverse complement strand
GAGCAAGCGTATCATTTCAATGGTTTTACTCATAAATAAAGATGAGTGTGAAATCCACAACTTAAGAAGAATTAAATTATACATAATTTCCTCTAATACTTAAGTTCAATGGTTTTTAGAGACGAAATACTTTTATCTTCTAACATTCTATAGTGCACCTATGACTAGCTATAGTGCGCTTAGTGGTAGTGCTCACTAGGCTGCGGTTATGGGAAGTAGTATATGAGGTTTGTATTAATATCTACGAAGACCAGCCTTAAAACATTGTTTGACGCTATTGAGAGTGTTGAGAAGGAGGCTGATGACATTAAGAGAAAGCTCATAGCTGAGCTATCGAGTGGGGTTCAGCTCTCATATAAGTTTATGTGGTTTGATGTTTTTCATCGCATCATCTCTATTCCCCTGCACCACTCCTTGGGCCTGCATATGCCTTAGAGGCGTTCAGGGCCACCCCGGGGACCCCACATCTTGGGCTGCTGCCCTTGGGGAGAGCCCTCTGCAGCTCTTCACCCCTCACAGGGAATCTCATGAAAATGTGTAATAGTGTCAAACCCTATAAACCTTTATGAAACTAGAAACAGCTGCGAAAGGCTTTAACCTCTTTTCTACAGGGTCTGATGCCAGACCGAGTTGCTCCATAGTTACAGCGCTGAGCAGGTATACTCCCTCATCCCCGAAGATTACTGGTGTTGCACTTGCCCTATACCCCTCTATTTCATATTCCTATCTCACCTACAAGCCTCTCAACAACTCTGTTATCAGCTAGCCTAACCCTAATAACCCTAATTGGCATGACCCCCAGTTTCTCAAGCATTGAAGCTGGCAGGGTTGTATATGTAGCTCCAGTATCAACAATAAGTCCTAAAATAAGCCTCTTCTCAGGGTTATGAGGATTCCAAACAATTGCTTGGACAGTGAATGTGCCCATAGGTTTTCGCCATATATACATAGCACTTAAATGGAGTTGGACTATTTATATAGGTTCTCATAGCACTATTTCTACTCACTAGTATACTTAGGGGATATGTATATGAATTGGGTTAAGCAGTATGAGAGGGCTGTAAGGAGAAGAAGGATTGTGAATAGAGTTGGTGTGGCAATGTTTTTAGCTGTAATAGCTATGGCAGTTGTGCTAACCATTAAAATCTACATCGATGTGATATACCCTATTGACAGAGACGTTATTACACATCTTGATTTTGCTGCTAAGCAAGCAAGTGCTGATGCTATTGCTCGTGAGCTTGAGCTTGCTATAGAGGGGCTTTCAAAATACCATGGAAATCCTGTGTGGATAATGCCAACAGCGGCTACAGATTTTGACTATATTAGAAATCAGCTTGAAGAGCAGTACAGAATGGCTTTAAACATGTCAAAGCTATCACCAAGTGACTATGCGTATCAAAGGTATGTGGAGAACGCTATAAGAACACTTCCACAGTACATAAGCAACTTAAATACATGCAAAAAGTGGTTAATTATATCACCACAAAACCTAGCAACATTTGCAATACTAGTAGCATTAATGGCAGTCGCATACAAATTAGCAACATTCTAGAGCACATAAATGCACATTAAATACTTATGCAGAATGCTCTTGTTAAGCATGTGTTTTTTAACACTATTTACAGCTATTTAATGCATTTTGAAATTGCATTAGCAACATCTCTTGTCTTAATTACTCTAGGCAAACCAAATTTCTTTGCAATTATTGCTGATTGTAGTGGTGTAAAGCCGTGTTCGATAAGCCAATCTATATCAGAAAGCACTTCTTCTGCTGCTCCTACACGTACAATTCTTCCACTTTCTAGTACAGCTACTCTATCCGCTACTTCGTTTATTAACCGCAAGTCGTGTGCTACTAGTACAACACCTCCTCCTTCATCTACATATTTTCTAAGTGATGTTAATATCTGCAAGCCTCTCTTATAGTCAAGACCAGAGAAAGGCTCGTCTAACACTATAACGACTGGTTTTAGAGCTATTATTGTTGCTATTGCAAGCCTATGCTTCTCTCCAAAGCTTAGTAAGTGTGGAGATGTGTGTTGAGAGGGTTTCCCCGAGGCGATTATTTGCGAATAGCTGTAGTTAGTTGTGGATATATTTTTCTTGCCTCGGGGTTCCCCCGCTTTGCTCGGGTTTTCACTGCTTCACTGCGGGAGCTATCAGGGCTTCACATAACCCTAGAGCCCCTCATCTGCTTCAGCCCCTTGCCCACACCTTGGGGGCAACTCCATGTGGTTGCCAAACCCTCATCAATGCGGGTTCACAGGGGTTTTGAAAGCACTAGGTGTTTATCGTTGTTATGAGCTTTAGAGGTTTGTGAAAATGTTGCACAGCTAGACCAATGCATTTACAGCTATTCACAAGTATATACAGCTGATGCAGACCCAGCCACGGCTTTGCAAAAAAGCTTTAGAGATAGATGTATTAGTGCAACTTAATGTGAGTATGTCAGTGCTCTACATAGGGTAGGAGGCTTGTTTAGCTCTCTGCTTTACAAAGTTCACGAGCTCTGAATACCAAGGCGTATTTGATAATGAGAACGTATTTCACTTTGGGAGCTGGGCTACCCAGCATCTTCCAACTCGTTTATACATTTTCTGAGCTTTGTTCTTCAGTTCTTCAATTCTATTGCTTAGTTTTATTGGTATTCCCTCTATGAGTGCTGATAGTGCTAGTGGATTACCTTTGTTCATCATATTTACCAGCTCTTCGTATGTATAGATGAATACATCTATCTTCTCTCTCCTAAGCTCTGTAGCTATTGAAAACCTCTCTAAAATGCCTATGTGTTTAGCGTCATCGCTAACTATTAGCAAGTCGATATCACTCCACTCACCACCTCCACTCCTAGCCCACGACCCGAAGACTAGGGCAGCTTCAATTCTAAGCCTCTTTCCAAGCTCAGGCAATGTAGCCTCTATAAGCTTAGCCCAAGAGCTTTCAAACGTTGTTCCACCCACTCAATAATTTTGTTAGCTGAGTTAAGAGCTCTTTCAGCTACAGCACTGTCATAGTATAGAGCTGGGTATCCAGACTCAAACGCATTTGGATATCTCGATGGAATGTAGTGTCTATCAAGCTCTCTGGCATAGGTGTAGAGCTCTTCTGAAACCCCTTCAACATCCTTTAGGTAGTCGAGCAGCTCTACTATTGTGTGACCCCACGCGCTTCTTCCATGTGCATAGAGAAGAGCTTTAACAGCTTTTTCAGCTGCTTGCTGTGCTTGAAAACAACTCCACTCAAAGTACCCATCCCTAAAGCTCTCTACAGCAGCGCTAAGGTCTCTAAGTGCTTGCATAAGCCACCTCTTAGCCTCCTCAAACCTCTCCAAGCCGCACCCTCCACTACAGCTCTTCTGGATGCGTGAAGGTGTTTAGATACCGTCTCTCTGCAGATGGTGGTTCATTGTCTCTCATATTTGCTTGTTTCAAGGCTCTCCACCATCTGCTTCTCAACGGTCTCCCCGAGCCCCCTTACTGCAGAAGTTCATCGCTAGTTGCCTAGCGATTCACGACCCTGCGGTTCTCGGAAACCAGGGGTCACTGATTAAATACTGAGTCTCTGAAGATTATAAGTTTTGTTTGGATATAGCCTTGAATAAGAACCTGTGAAGAGATAAGGGCTAGATAGACATGTCACATCAGTATACCTAATAGCATTAAGAGGTCTTAGAAATCAATGAATATGAGCACTACAAATGATTATGAAGACCAAAACAGTCCCTTCAAAAGAGAGCTAAGACCCATAAGAGCGTTAATGAAGGTTCATAACAGGAGTTAAGCTATATGAGGAGGCTCATATTAATAAACTGAATAGCATTACTTGCAACATTCTACATTTTTGCTTAGGAGGTGAGGGTGTAGTCATAGAGAAAATCATGTAAAGTACTCTTTCTAAGCAATTAATAAATTAGCAAAACATTGCTTTACACCACCAAGTTTTCATATTATTAACAAAAATTGTTGAAGCAGTTTCGCCGATACTAAGTAGTTAAGCAAAGTTCTTGTAGTTAGCTTTGGCAGAAGAGTGAAAGGATGATGCTTTTCATGGTACTACTTTTAAATTTCTATTAATAGCTATCTTTCTAAGCTTTTTATCAAATGTTGCTAACATGAGATTATATTTTTGTGCCGTTGAGAGAATTATGTAATCGTTTATCTCTTTAACATCTTGCTTATCTTCTGTAAGCATTTTTAAGGCATTGACGAGAACATCTATGCTCTCTAATATATACACTGTTCTTGGATCCTCGAGGTACTCGCGCAACTTTATTTCAATAATATTGAGAGGTGCTTGCAACAGTCTAAGCATCACCCATAAGTATTCATGTATAACGATAGATGGTGTAAAGATTTGTATGGCTTTATCAATAATCTCTGAAGCTATACTATGGTATTCACTATCTTCAACAGTATCATAGATAAGTATGTTAGTATCTGGTAACAGCTTCACTTATCATTCCCTCAACAGCTTCCTCTATCTCCTCAACACTAATACTCTTACCCAACCTAATAGTAGTTCTCTTCCTCTTTATAGGAACAATCTTTATAACCCCTTCCTTCTCGTCATAAATCACCTTAACAATATCGCCCTCTTTCAGCCCAATCTTATCTCTGATAACAGCAGGAATAGTAACTTGAAAATTGCGAGTAACTTTAACAATTTGCTCCATTTCAAAAATCCTAGTACAACTCAAGATTTACTAGTATATAAGTTTTTCTAGTTTGCTTAAACATGAAGTTGCTAAACTAATTAACTTCAATAGCCATTAACACACCTAGTAATAGCGAGCTGTTACAGAACTGATGGTAAGTTCAGGTATCTGTGAATAGCTGTAGATACTTGGCTCTTAGAGCAATGTTTAAATAACTCTATACTTTATAATTTCTTGGATGACCCGTTCTGCGGTGATATAGAGACCTCAGGTGGGGGCCTCGTGGCGTTTGACTCTACAGACACCCATGGGATGTGGGTGAAGCGGATGAACCCACACAGAGGTGCAACCCTACTAACGAAATTACAGATATTCACAAATAACATCGAGTACCGTTAGCGGGGAAACGCATCAACACCTGTCTTTTGCGAATTTCTCTGTCGGTAGTGCACCAACTTAAACTTTTTGAAAAACTCCAAATAAATCCATAAAGTGCAGAATTTTAGCAAGGATAAGAATACCATAACCTTTGCTATGTTTATCACTGCATTTATACGTTTTCATGCTACATACATTACTCAGAAATATCCTTGTTTAGAGGTGCTAAAATATGGGTGAGGAAATGGTTGCATTCTATCGCATTAAGAGGCAGAGGTACAACGATAGAATATACTATTATCTCTATAAGGAATGGTACGACCCGAAACAGAGAGGAAGCGCTCAAAGCTGATTGGCGTTGCGATGAGTTGGAGGAGGTCGTTAAACAATTTAAAGTGATGGAGAGCCAATGGTGCGGGGGGTGGGATTTGAACCCACGCAGGCCTACGCCATCGGGTCCTGAGCCCGACCCCTTTGACCTGGCTCGGGCACCCCCGCTACCATCTATGTTTATATGTTTTCAGATTTGAAAAGCTTTAATTGTAATTGTTTATGTCATTTGATCAAGAATTTTCACAATTTTTTCTCTATTGTTGAAGTGTTTTAAGGCTTTTATATAGAATTGTATGGCGTCTCTAATAAATTCTGATCTGCTTTTATAATTAAATTTTCTACAGAGTTGTTCTACTTCATTTAGTGTTTCCATGTCTAGTTTTAATGAAATAACTTTTGTAATTGCAACATTTAGTTCTATTATTGTATCTCTAGATGTGTTTTTGGCGTTTGAAGGGTCTCTCAAAATAGCTTCCCCATTTTATTGGTAATTGTGGGGTAAGGCACTTATAAATATTTGTGATTTGTCTTCAGTGTATTTTGTGAGGTTCGTTTTAGAAAGTAATTCAATGAGGCATTATTCTAAAATCAAATATTTTATTAATGGTATTACTATAGGAATATATAAGAAATACTTAAAAATTTATTGCATTGTAAAATGATATGAGAGTGCTTATAAGCTTTTGCCTTATTTGGTATTTAGCTTATATATTTTCATGAAGCTGAAACTTGTGGAGTGGGAACAGTTAATGAGAACATCTATAGAGGGCTTACTTGAATACCTTATTGTAAAAGCTTTAGCAGGTAAAGATAACGTGATAAAGGCTTTGACAGATTACTTCGTTTATGGTGAAAGTCCTAGTGTTATAGCATTGAAATATGACCTTAGCAAGCATCAAGTAAGAGGCTATGCACAAAGAATTGTTGAAAAGACAGGTTCTGTAACACGAGCTAAGGTTATTTTGAAATATGCAACACCAATAATTTTGAAGATAAAGCCTATTACAAGGAGTTTGAACAACTCCTTCATAAAGTGTCTTTTATGTGGTGAGGAATTTCCATTTCAAATAGCAGAAGATCATATTAAAAAGAAGCACATGTCCATTGTTGAAGACTACCTCCAGTCTACAGTAGAGTTAATGCGCAAAAACATCATAATGGATCATTCATGAGCAGAAACCTTTATTAATTCCTTAAAATCTTCTCTGCTTAATGCTTAGAGTTATAGATATTACAGAGTTTTCAAGGTACATACTTAGGGGTAAAAGACTTGCTATAATTATTTCGATAATCACTAGAAATTGTAAAAATACATGTCCTTTCAAATACATACAAGTGTTGAATAATAGTATTGAGAATGGCGTTGCTGAATTACTAAAGCAAGTAGAATCAAATAATGAGATAACATGCATCATAAGCCTATGTAAAATTAATGCAGTTAAAAATAAAAACATAGCTTTATGCAGCCTCAGTTCAGATATATCCAAACATAGATATGATGAGGCATTGAAGTGCATTTCTTTTTCAGATGCATTAATTATGATAACCAAAGATATGAAAACCGAAAAGCTACTTGCTAACTTTTTATGCATAGCACAATTAGAAGGTATAGAGACAGTTTTATTAAACATCTCCAATAACATTACTTGAGTTGCTTAGCCATAAGATATGCATCTTCACCATCTAAATAATACTCAGAAATTGTTTGAATTATTGTGAAACCAAATTTCTTGTACAGATTAATTGCAGCTATATTACTTACCCTAACTTCAAGATATGCTTCAAAAACATCATAAGTCTTGCTCAAAACGCCTAAAACTGTTGATAAAAGATAGGATGCCACCCCCCTACCTCTATAACCCTCCCTTACAGCTAGACTTACTATATGCCCCTTCTTAACCTTCTTATCATGCTGAAAAAATGAGGTTCCTTCCTCAATACGCGTTAAAATATATCCAACAACCTTTTCCCCAATTTCAGCAACATAAAATGTATCATCAAATTTAGTTAAATGCTCAATCCAGAAGGATAATGGGTAATGCTCTGGAAGGCACTCAATATTTATGGCAATAATATAATCTAGGTCTCTCTCTGTAGCAGGTCTTATCTTGATAAGCAACTCTTCTGTGCTCATATCACACACAACAACAGATTTTTAAAACGAGGCTAAATAATTTTATAAACGAGGTCATATAGCTCTTGGAATCAAATGTACCGCTTTCTGAAGCAAGAGTTTTATGAATAGGATGTTGAGTAATCACTAGAAGACAGAAAGTCATTGTAACACTGGTTTTCTCAACAGTTCTGTGGCTGGCTAATGTGAAGGGTGAGTAGATACAGAAAACCTTTGAATCTCTTGAAGCATATCCTCCCCATCCTTTATTGTGAAGAACCTAAATAAATTCATTATAAAGCTTCTTCTTTTTGCACATAGCTTACAGTATTTTCAACGTATTGATTCTATGTTTTTCTTGCTCTTCTCTTCTAATTCTTTAATTCTCTGTTCAAACTCCTTAACAGTAGAGGCTACGGCTTTTTCAAGATCTTTTTGATCTAAATAAAGCACCATGTTTTTAAAGAATTTTAGTGCACAGCTCTTGGAGTGAAAATGCAGCTCTCTTCCTCCTAAAACCAGCTTTATACCCTGACCTTCAAAAAATATTCTGTTACAGACAATGCACCTAATGCTCTTTGTAGGCAGTGCTCTCACCTACTTCTTTCAATACTAGCTAGATATTTATCTAGTTCCAGATTTTTTATAATCTGCTCAGCTTTTTTAGTTGCTTCCTCAAGACTTGTTGCAGTTACATTAAGATAAATCTTAGTATCTTTAACCCTGAATCTATACTTCACACCAGGTAATCCTTCATATCTATAGATTTCAACAAGTTCTAGCTCTACCTTCACATAATTACACCATGTAAACAATATATTATGGTGTCATAAAATCTTTTTATGCTAGGTTAGAGAATGCGGTGTTACTTCTTTGATTGCTTGTTCAAGTATTTCTAAGCCTTTCATAGCTTCATCCTCTGATATAATTATTGGTGGAGCTATCCTTATGCTGCTCTTGCCACATCCAAGCAGAACTAAACCCCTCTTTAGCGCCTCATATAAAACTCTATTTCTAGTTTTTTCATCATGCTCTTTACTCTTTCTATCTTTAACAAATTCTATCCCCCAAGCAAGCCCCAATCCTCTTACATCACCTACAACACTATATCTATTTTTCAATTCAAAAAGCTTTTCCTTAAACACTTTCTCGAGTAATGCAACATGAGGTAAAAGCTTCTCTACAACTTCTACAGTCCTTAATGCAACCATCGAGGCTAGCGCATGCCCCCCAAAGGTATTGCTATGAGCACCTGGAGCAAAATCTAACTCAGCCCTAAATATTGTCGCCCCAATTGGAATAACACCACCACCCAATGCTTTAGCCATTGCTATAATATCAGGAGCAACATTAAAGTGTTCAATCGCAAACATTTTTCCTGTTCTTCCTAACGCCATCTGAACTTCGTCATCTACCAGCATGATATTATACTTCTTAGCAAGCTTATACAATTCACCAAAGAAACCTCTTGGAGGGACCACATATCCTCCTTCACCCTGTATTGGCTCAAAGAATATGCCTGCAACTTCATCTGCTGATGCAAGGTGTTGAAAGATCCAGTAATCTATGTACTCAATAACCATGTTGATTAATTCATCTGGATATTCATAACCATCAATATGCCATGGATTTCTATAAGGATTGGGATATGGCACATGAATTACACCACCAATCATAGGCATATAGCTCCTCCTTTGTATAGGTTTTGAAGCTGTGAGGCTCAAAGACCCCATGGTTCTTCCATGAAAAGCTCCTATGAATGCTATAAAGTACTTTCTACCAGTTGAATGCCTAAGAAGCTTTATTGCAGCTTCGATAGCCTCTGTACCACTGTTACAGAGAAAAACCTTTTTATTAAATGCACCAGGAGATATCCTCGTGAGTTTTTCAGCTAAAGCAACTTGATATGGATTAAAAAAGTCAGTGCCAGCTGCATGAGTTAATACATTCAGCATTTCGATTACAATACTCTTTACCTCAGGATGTATAGGATAACCCAGATTTGAAACTGATATTGATGAGGAAAAATCTAGGTACACATTACCATCAACATCTTGAAGCCATACACCTTCACCCCGTTCAATGACTAGCGGTATGTTCTTAGGATCATGAGTTGTTGTAGCAACATAACGCTTGTGTTTTTCTATAATCTCCCTGGCTCTAGGTCCTGGAGGCTCTACATATATTTTGGGTTCTTTAATCACCATTGTAAAACACCTTAAAATCTGCCCTTAATGAGGTATTGACTGCAGTAATATTAATTAATGTTTCATATAAGCTTTTGAGTTAGTAAAAGCTGTATTTTTCAGGGTGAGAAGAGTTATGGTTTTGCTGAGCTCTGGTCTTGTAATAGCAGGTGCTTATGCAGATAAAATTAGGAGAACATTATTTGCTCAGTTAAGAGATTATCTTAAGAAGGATAAGGAATGGGGGCAGAAAATAGCATATGCAGCAGCGCAACTAAATAGACTGGTATATACAGTATTGGTGGAGCAACTCAAAGTAGATAAGGGTGATGTAGTTAGAGTTAGAATAGAATATGACATAGATGAATCAGGTAAAAACATTAATTGGAAGTGGGATACCCTAGTTATAGAAGCGTTTAAGAGAGTGCCAAAAGATCAAATAGATTCCATAGTTAAGCAAGTTCTGGTCAAGGTGAGTGAATTAACAGTAGCAGCCGTAGAATATAGCGTAGCTCGGTTAGGTGAAACAGCTGATGGCGATATAGTTTTTGCTGTCAAGTTAGGAGACAAAGAGGTTGGTGCAGCCATAGTAACACCAGTTAATGAAACTCTAGCAGTATTAAAAAGAGGAGCTGTATTAGAGCCTACACCAGCAATATTTGAAAGAACGAAGCTAGAAATACAGCCAGGTAAGAGTTTAGAAGAGTCATTGAAGACAGTGCTTTCAACAGTTATGCAAACAGCTAGGCATGTAAGCTATGATGAGTCACTTAAAATGGTGAATATAGTTAGGGAGAGAATTTCAGCTACGCCAATGGCTAAGTTTGAAGAAGTAGAAGAAGAATGACTTTTGAATAAGAGCATCACTTAAAGGAGCTGTTTTTTGATGACTTTTTCTTGACTATAAGTGTAAATCCCTTCCTATCTACTACCTCCACATCATCTCCAGGCTCTATCACCTCATCACTTTCAGCAAACCAGTATTCTCCTTCATAAAGAACCCTTCCTCTTTTTCCAGGTTCTATACGCTCTACAGCCTTACCTAATCTATTAGATATTGTTTGTACTGCACTCTTCCTTTTTCTTCCAGATTCTAACGCCTTGTATAATACAAGTGAGAATATTGTAGCAAGACCGCCACCAAGTACTAGAGCAAGGTTTCTCAGACTTTCTATGGCGGTAGGGGTTATCTGAGTTGCAGGTGATATTGGCATTAGCAGTATTCCAAAGGTTAATGCTATTATGCCGCCTATTCCCAGTATACCGTGACCTGGATATATGAACTCTATAGCAATGAGTAAAGATCCTAGTGCAATCAATAATATAGAAATTGTATTAATGTTTACAGATCCTCCTAGTAATGCTAGTAATAGAAAGACTATTGTTAGTGGCAATATATCTATTCTACCAGATAGCAAGGCTATAAACGTTCCAAAAAACCCTAAAAACCATAGAATAGAGTTTATTGTAGAGTCTCTAAGGTATGAATAGATCTGGATATAGAGTGAAGGGCTATACTCCTCATATCCACCTATATGAAGTGTGACATTCTTTACAGTATTCTCATACCTTATGGTAATAGTTCTACCATTTAATTTGTTTATAAAGTCGTTTAAATCCACAGCAACAAGGTCTGCAACACCTTCCTTAACAGCTTCCTCGCCTTTGAGCACCAAGTTTTTTGTAATAAATAGTTGCACCGCTGTAGAATTTCTTCCCCTAGCCTCAGCGTAACGTGTCGCCATAGCAACAACACTATTGATTATCTTGCTCTCATTTATAAACTCATACTGACCCGTAACAGGATTTATTGTTATAGGCTGTGAGGCTCCTATAACACCATAAGGTGAGATCCCTATAACGTGCATAGGCTGAACGATTATGCTAGCAGCACTTAATGCCTTATCATATATGTATCCCAGTACCGGGACTTTGGAATTCAGGAACATGTTTGCGATATTGATCATGGAGTCCATGTAACCACCATAACTATTCACCAAAACTATCAATGGTACCCCTCTTTGTTCTGCCAATGACAATGCATCTCTAACATAAATCTCTGTTGGTATATCTATAGTTCCCATAGATCCTTCCAATCTTATGAGTATCGCTATAGCATTACCTTCACTATTCTGGCATTGTACATCAGCTTGTATTTGTGAAAATGTGAGGAGAAATATTGCTAAGATTACAATTGAAAAGATATGTTTATAATTTAATTTGCTTACCTTAATCATGATTTCTTTACTCCCCTATTCTTTTGCAGAGCTACTTTCTTGAGGCTTTGCCTTTTCAATAGCTAATGCTGAAGTTATAGCTTCAGCAACTGTTCTTGAAGACACACTTTCAGTTATTACTATCACATTCTTTTCCTTCGCTATGTCAACATATGTTTGCAGTTCTCTGAGCCTCAATGCAATAGGGTGTCTCTCATATGTTAATGCTGCTTCAGAAAGTATTTGAGCAGCACTTCTTTCCGCTTCTGCCTCAATTATTCTAGCTCTCCTAATTCTTTCTGCTTCTGCTTGGTAAGCCATTGCTCTAATCATTCCTTCAGGTAGCTCAACAGCTTTTAATGTGACCATAGACACCTTTACACCCCATGGCTCTGTAATTTCGTCAATTATATTCTGTATTCTCTTATTGATCTCCTCCCTTTTTGTCAAAATCTCGTCTAGCTCTAGTTGCCCTATCACATCCCTAATTGTCGTTTGCCCAAGCATTGCTATCGCATAGTTATAGTCTCGCACCTTCATTACCGCTTTTTCAGGGTCCATTACCCTATAGTAAACCACAGCATCAATACGTACAGTCACATTATCTTTTGTTATCACCTCCTGTTTGGGTACATCAACTGTATTTATTCTAGTATCAACAACTATACCCCTATCTATGAATGGTACTAGAAAGACAATGCCAGGACCTCTAATACCTACATATTTGCCGAGCCTCAAGATTATCATCCTTTCCCACTCTTTCACAACTTTAACAGACTTAGAGAGGATCACCATTACAATAATTAGAAGTATAAATAGACCAACAATTTCTACAGGGCCAAGTGGCATAATCTTCCCTCTTATAACTGAAATTTTACTTAAATTTGGTATATTAGTTTCAATGAAAATAAGCTTCTAATCCAAGTCTATTCAAGTTTTAGTTTTGAGATGTAATAATCAAGGATATCAGAATGTTGCTCCGCAATTGTTTTAAATTCATCCTGTTCAACAATAGTGTAGGGTATTACATCCTTTATCGAATCTAGTCCATGTAGCATCATTACAAGTCTGTATATACCTATTCCGACGCCTGCTGTAGGTGGCATACCATATTCTAAAGCTCTTACATAATCTTTGTCCATAGGATGATGTTCTACTTCTCCAAATTTTTCCCTACTCTTTATTCTAAGCTCTTCTTCCTTACTAAAGAAGTGAAACTGCACTATTGGATTATTGAGCTCACTATATCCATTACCTACTTCTAAACCTCCAATGTAGATCTCAAATCTTTCAGCATATTCAGGGTTTTCTCTAGAAGGTCTTGCCAATGGTGATACATCTCTTGGAAATAGTGTTATAAATGTTGGTTGCTGAATTTTCTGTTGTGCAACTTTTTCAAATATCTTTTCAAGTAGCTTACCCTTCCTGGGGTCATCTACCTTTATGTCAAGTTCTTTAGCTATTTTAAGAATTTCTTCATAGCTTCTACCCTTAATCTTTACATCGCCAAAAATTTCTATAGCCTCTTCCAGAGGTATTCTTCTCCAAGGTGGTGCAAAGTTTAGTATGACCTTTTCATTATTTTTCTCTACCTCAATTTTGTAATCGCCATACACAGCTTTTACAGCGTATGAAACCATGTCCTCTACTAGTTTCATCATACCATTCCAGTCTGTAAATGCTTGGTATATTTCTATTTGAATGAATTCTGGATAATGCTGAGCATCGATATCTTCATTTCGGAAACAAACTGCTATTTCATATACTTTAAAGAAATTTGCCACAACAGATCTCTTAAGATAGGTTTCAGGAGCGATGCTCAAATATACATCTCTATTAAGAGCATACATCCTAGTTATGAAAGGTCTTGCAAGAGCACCTCCATAAACTGGTTGCAGTTTTGGTGTGTGGATTTCTATGAAGCCTTTAGAATCGAGGAAATCTCTAAATGATTTTTCAATTCTATACATGGCTACTATAGCATCTCTAATCTTTTTATTCAGCATCATGTCAAGGTACCTCAATCTATACCTCTTTTCAGCATCCGCAAGCCCGTGCCACTTCTCAGGGTAATCCCTCCATGTTATTGCTAAGACCTTGAAGTTCTCAACAAGTATTGAAAGTTCCCCCCTCAGCGTCTTCATAGGTCTTCCAACAACGCCCACAATGTCACCAACATTAAGTATATCAACAATTTTCCACAGCTTTTCCCCAACAATATCATGCCTAAATACAAGCTGAATTTGCGCTGTACCGTCATCAAGTATCATAAAAGCTATTTTACCATGTTTTCTAATTCCAAGAATCCTTCCAGCAACAGAGTATCTATCTTGAGACTCTTCACCATTCTTCAGATAAGCATATTTCCCTCTAATTTTAGCCAAAGATTCATTAGTTTCAAAAACATATTCAGTGATGTAAGGATCCACACCTAACGCTACAAACTGCCAAAATCTGTGCCTCTGAGACATTGTGTTAACCTCGACATAATCCTCATTCAAAAAATTTTTAAGCTTCATAAAAATTTATGAAACAAATTCTAATCTAAACTAGTGACGCAGTTTGGCTGTTCTTCATAATCCCATCTAGTGAAAACAATCCCATCATAATCCGGTAGCAGGTTTCTGCTTATTAATCCGGAAGCTATCACAGAAATTTTATGTCTGTAGTGCCATGGATTCCTTCACCGAAAATTGTTGTAGAGTATCTGAAGCATGCTCTTGGAATAAATAGGGAAGATGTGATAGTTGATCTAGGATGTGGCGATGGAAGGATTTTGCTGGAATTTGCAAAAAGTGGTGCTACTACTATATGCATAGAGATTGATAGAACTCTGTGTAACATTACTGAAGTGACATTTAATATTCATGGTTTGAGAGATAGAGTGAAAATAGTATGTAGAGATTTTTTTGAAGTGAGTCTATCGAGTATTGAACCAAGACCAACAATAGTATATGCATATCTATATTCTTCAATACTTGAAGCTCTTTCAAAAAAATTTGAAGAAGAATTAAGCTTCTGCACAATCATAGTGACACTAGATTTTCCGATAAGGAATTGGAGCCCAATATATGTAAAGCATTTAATTGATGAAAATAATCATAGCAGGGTTGTGTGGATATATGTAAATGGTATTTCAAATCCCAAGGCAAGATTAGTAGAGGGTAGAATAGTTGATGTGAATAAGTGTGTAGAGATATGCATGGAGAAATGCAGAAGAAAACTCTTTATGTATTAACTCAGATTATCGACCCTTCGTCATAAATTCCAACAACGTCGACTTCATCATCGCTATACATCTATGCATACTACTAGCCATGCTCTTAAGCAATTGATTTATAAGTTATAGAGCTCCTTTTTCACAGACTCAGGCAACCCCTCCTCGTTAACTATGACCGCGGTTGGCGGAGGTCTAATAACCTTTGGTCCAATAACAACGTATTTGCTTTCATCTTCTTGTCTACTTTTCAGTACTCTAACCTTGACAAATCCTCCATCAGCTCTCTTAACATATATATATTTTTTGTGCTTTAAGCCCATAGCCATCACTCTAAATTATTTATTTTAATGTAGCAGCTTTTTAACTGCATTTCAAAAATATTATGATGAAGTGGGTAATAAACTATTATCGAGGTAAAAGCACAGGGCGATGGAAATGAGTAGTGATAGGGGTTATTTTGCTGATTGGCAAAGCTTGGAGGAGGCTGTGAAGAGGTGTGCAAGGTGTGCTTTGTATAAAAGTAGAAAGAATGTTGTACTTGGAGAAGGATCTAGGAATGCGCATGTAATGCTTGTAGGTGAGGCTCCAGGAGCTACGGAAGATGAGATGGGGAGACCATTTGTAGGGGCAGCAGGGAGACTCCTAACAATGATTCTTGAAAGCCTTGGTGTGAAGAGAGAGAGTGTTTATATAACAAATGTAGTTAAATGTCGACCTCCAGGTAATAGAGAGCCAAAGGAGGAGGAGGTAGAGGCATGTAGCATTTACTTAGAATCCCAAATAATTTTACTAAAACCTCAAATAATTGTGACACTAGGTAATGTAGCCGGCAGAAAAATCTTTGCATTAGGGAATAATCAATGGAGTAGTGTTATGAAGATGAGGGGAAAGATATACAAATTAAACATACTAAGCCTTTCTGTATCAGTAATACCAACTCTTCATCCAGCAGCAGCTCTTTACAATCCACAGCTAAGAACATTATTTGAAGAAGATATGAAACTCGTTAGAAAGGTTATGGAAAGCGTGGTTAAAGAAGTGACTGGAGAACTACAGAAGGGTAAGAGTAGGACATTATTAGATTACCTAAAGCCTTCATCTGATGATAGATAAAAGCAACATAAATATGCTTCAGCTGGGGGTTCAGCTCTCATATAATTTTATATAATTTGATGTTTTTCATCGCATCATCTCCTTTCCCCTGCACCCTGCTCGGGTTCTCATCGGGCTTGGGGGCGTTCAGGGCCACCCCAGAGACCCCACATCTTGAGTACTTAGATACGTACTTCTTGTAGAGGTTTATTACTGCTGTAACGTCTCTATCGCCTACGAAGCCGCATTTCCTACATCTCAACACCCTATGCTTGTTTTTAGCTAGCTTCTTACCACACCTAGGGCACTTCGAAGAAGTTCCCCTGGGATTTACTTTAGCAACCTCTATACCCC
>Ga0080005_135374_pt1 | contig 16577 bp, 15 predicted proteins | sample JossMetagenome_2_FD_69208 | JGI IMG/M metagenome (GOLD analysis project Ga0080005, IMG submission 69208) | Hot spring sediment microbial communities from Joseph's Coat, Yellowstone National Park, USA - JC3_ASED (SPADES assembly) (version 2) | ecosystem: Environmental > Aquatic > Thermal springs >... | reverse complement strand
TTCTAATTCACCGTGTGGAGTTGAAAGAAAATATCCACACTCCCTCACCACCCTCAACGATATCAGTTTCTAATTCACCGTGTGGAGTTGAAAGCAATAACTTGCCTCTTCGCCTCCTGCCACTCAACTGAGTTTCTAATTCACCGTGTGGAGTTGAAAGATCATTTCTAAAGGCTCTATATCGAAACCTAAAAGGCGTTTCTAATTCACCGTGTGGAGTTGAAAGCATACCGCTCGAGCATCAATGAATACTTAGACAAACGTTTCTAATTCACCGTGTGGAGTTGAAAGGAACAACAACTGTCCCAGGTCTAATAGGCTTATAAGGTTTCTAATTCACCGTGTGGAGTTGAAAGACTTCAGCAGAGAGAAGCTATAAGACAGTGGAATGAGTTTCTAATTCACCGTGTGGAGTTGAAAGTCCCCTGGATATTCTCAAAGGTAATCCATACTACAGTTTCTAATTCACCGTGTGGAGTTGAAAGTCTTTCCTTCACCCGCCCATCAAGAGCTAAAGCTTCGTTTCTAATTCACCGTGTGGAGTTGAAAGAGGATATGAGGGAGTGGGCTGAGAAGTTATCACAGGTTTCTAATTCACCGTGTGGAGTTGAAAGCGTCATTGGGATGATTTTATTGCTGTATCTTTATTGAGTTTCTAATTCACCGTGTGGAGTTGAAAGTCTTCACCTCATCCGGCGCATCCTCAGACATACCAAGTTTCTAATTCACCGTGTGGAGTTGAAAGTCAACTCCCTCATATCCCTCCTCACCTTCAACTCCACCGTTTCTAATTCACCGTGTGGAGTTGAAAGAGTGGTTTGTATGGGATAAAGGAGGAGGATAAGGTGGTTTCTAATTCACCGTGTGGAGTTGAAAGGATAAGGATTTGAATGTGTTGTGGCGTTTTATTCATGTTTCTAATTCACCGTGTGGAGTTGAAAGTACTATACCCTCCCATAGTCGAAACCTGCCCTACTTAGTTTCTAATTCACCGTGTGGAGTTGAAAGACTTTAACAACCTCTTCGGAGGCTAAAACTTTGATACGTTTCTAATTCACCGTGTGGAGTTGAAAGTTTTAAATTAATTTCTTTTTAATTTAGAGAAATAATGTTTCTAATTCACCGTGTGGAGTTGAAAGGACGAAAACAATTTTGTTAAACTTATAAACGAAGCAGTTTCTAATTCACCGTGTGGAGTTGAAAGAAGAGGTCGAGATATTAGGACTAGGATCATATCGAAGTTTCTAATTCACCGTGTGGAGTTGAAAGTCATTAAAATAAAAAACAAACGGATAAGTTCCAGAATGTTTCTAATTCACCGTGTGGAGTTGAAAGAAAGAGAAAAAAGTTGAGGAAAAAGTTAAAAGCGAGGTTTCTAATTCACCGTGTGGAGTTGAAAGAATACATGCTAACAGATTTGGAGAAAATGTCAAGAAAGTTTCTAATTCACCGTGTGGAGTTGAAAGTCTTTTGTTTTTTTTGCCTTGCCTTGCCTTGGCTACGTTTCTAATTCACCGTGTGGAGTTGAAAGATTGGTTAGGGAAGCACTTGTTCACTGAGATTGTGGTTTCTAATTCACCGTGTGGAGTTGAAAGATTTATAACTACACTAATTTACTTGAAAGCGACACTGGGTTTCTAATTCACCGTGTGGAGTTGAAAGTCGTTAACCTGTAATAACACTACAGTTGGCATTACAGTTTCTAATTCACCGTGTGGAGTTGAAAGCTATATACCTACCCTCAACCTCCGTTTCAATTGTTGCGTTTCTAATTCACCGTGTGGAGTTGAAAGAAAGTTCCAGGTGTTCCTGTTTACACCGAGGACGACGTTTCTAATTCACCGTGTGGAGTTGAAAGTTTTCAAAAATTTCTTTTCTGATTTCTATTTGTTTTTGGTTTCTAATTCACCGTGTGGAGTTGAAAGCTTAATCAGAGTGCTTTGATTGAGCATGGATTATATTGGTTTCTAATTCACCGTGTGGAGTTGAAAGTATTCCTCTACTAATCTTATCACTGTCTTTGCATATTCGTTTCTAATTCACCGTGTGGAGTTGAAAGAAGCAAAAAATTTCTCTCGATTTTTCAAAATTTTTCGTTTCTAATTCACCGTGTGGAGTTGAAAGCTAAATTAACCTTCGGCACATACTCCTCTACCTTCGTTTCTAATTCACCGTGTGGAGTTGAAAGCTCGGAGTAAACCTTGCATACTCAACATCTACAAAGTGTTTCTAATTCACCGTGTGGAGTTGAAAGACGATTTTACGAATGAGATTTTATCTTTCTGTGTACGGTTTCTAATTCACCGTGTGGAGTTGAAAGTCGTTGACCGCTGTCAGCTATCAGGTTAACGAACACTCGTTTCTAATTCACCGTGTGGAGTTGAAAGTCAATCTCCCCTCGCACTTACCACATATATATCTTTCCGTTTCTAATTCACCGTGTGGAGTTGAAAGCTATACAACTTCCTCACCACATCCATTATTTTCCCTTGGTTTCTAATTCACCGTGTGGAGTTGAAAGATCTAACTTAAGCTTATTATTCACATCACTCCATATCTCTGTTTCTAATTCACCGTGTGGAGTTGAAAGAGAACTGCAAATCAGCAAGCTAATAGACATAATGTAGGAGTTTCTAATTCACCGTGTGGAGTTGAAAGCCACATCAACTAACGCTACCCTCCCCCTCTCATCTACGTTTCTAATTCACCGTGTGGAGTTGAAAGTTTAATGTATGCATTAGCTCAGAACTTACCCAAAGTAGTTTCTAATTCACCGTGTGGAGTTGAAAGTCCTCATTATCGGCGGATGATTCACATACCCTATCAACTTCGTTTCTAATTCACCGTGTGGAGTTGAAAGCCCACTCAACTAACTTCCTAAACTCACCCCTCAATACGTTTCTAATTCACCGTGTGGAGTTGAAAGATCATACTCCTTCCACCTAAACGCCCTCCCCAACACCTCCGTTTCTAATTCACCGTGTGGAGTTGAAAGATCCTCATCCACCTTCACCTTTATCCTCCTCTTAACGTTTCTAATTCACCGTGTGGAGTTGAAAGTACTCGAAAAAGTATGACGATTCACAAACATACTCCTGTTTCTAATTCACCGTGTGGAGTTGAAAGACTCTAAACCTTTTACAAAATCCACAACATCACGGCGTTTCTAATTCACCGTGTGGAGTTGAAAGCTACGGCATAGGGGCTCTTCTTCAGCTCTTGAAATAGGTTTCTAATTCACCGTGTGGAGTTGAAAGCTCTCACTCCCCTCCCTATCCTCTGCATTATCCTAAGTTTCTAATTCACCGTGTGGAGTTGAAAGACACCCTCTTCGACAAATAAACAGGCTTATACATCAAAGTTTCTAATTCACCGTGTGGAGTTGAAAGTTTGTATCAAGAGGCACTATCACATTCGGTGCAGGTGTTTCTAATTCACCGTGTGGAGTTGAAAGCAAATACGGAATCACCTCAACATTCCTTACTACTACTGTTTCTAATTCACCGTGTGGAGTTGAAAGGTCTGATTCACTGTCGGCGGCTTCTTAGTTAAATCAGTTTCTAATTCACCGTGTGGAGTTGAAAGCCTCACCTACCCGCCCATAACCCCTCTCCCAATACCCAGTTTCTAATTCACCGTGTGGAGTTGAAAGTCACCTACTTGCAACATACTTATCTTCACATCCGTCGTTTCTAATTCACCGTGTGGAGTTGAAAGCATCCGACACCGTATAAAACAAAACACCATCACAACGTTTCTAATTCACCGTGTGGAGTTGAAAGAACTTCAGCAGAGGGAAGCGATCCGTGCTTGGAACGGTTTCTAATTCACCGTGTGGAGTTGAAAGCAATACCTCATCAGATAAATTCAATAACCCAGGCTCATCCCTGTTTCTAATTCACCGTGTGGAGTTGAAAGCCGAATAGGTGACTTCACTTCATCTACTTGACTCTGTTTCTAATTCACCGTGTGGAGTTGAAAGTAAATCAGTCTTCTTCATACCAATTACCTTAGCACACGGTTTCTAATTCACCGTGTGGAGTTGAAAGGGGTTTAATTTAGAGGAGAGGAAGGGGGTAGTAGGTGAGTTTCTAATTCACCGTGTGGAGTTGAAAGCCTTTCAACTTTTGTCTTGCCCATCTTTCCTTTACCCGCGTTTCTAATTCACCGTGTGGAGTTGAAAGAACTTCTTAACTGGACTCGACTTCAACAACACCCCTGTTTCTAATTCACCGTGTGGAGTTGAAAGTTATTTCATCCTTTACCGTCCAATCTACCGTCATAGTTTCTAATTCACCGTGTGGAGTTGAAAGCATAACACCACTCATCAACCTTCCCCTCAAATACCTCGTTTCTAATTCACCGTGTGGAGTTGAAAGCAGCTCTATGACAGCTTTTATAACACGAACACAAATGTTTCTAATTCACCGTGTGGAGTTGAAAGCACCTCAACAGCCCTCCTATACTCCTCCACATCCCCCACGTTTCTAATTCACCGTGTGGAGTTGAAAGACATTATCAAATACCTCTCACTACCACTCCACCAACTGTTTCTAATTCACCGTGTGGAGTTGAAAGTTTCTTGCTGTAAGACGAGTTTATTATCGAAAAAAAAGTTTCTAATTCACCGTGTGGAGTTGAAAGCTATATTTGATGAGGGGATAGATGTAGCGGGGATAAGGTTTCTAATTCACCGTGTGGAGTTGAAAGTCAACTGCCCTAACTTCACTAACTGCCCCTTCCTCAGTTTCTAATTCACCGTGTGGAGTTGAAAGATATTAGCTGTTACAGTAACTCCTGTTCCACCATGTGTTTCTAATTCACCGTGTGGAGTTGAAAGCTCCATAAACAACCTATACAACCTCAAAGTCACATACGCGTTTCTAATTCACCGTGTGGAGTTGAAAGTATAATGTGGGGAAGGAGTATGGGGAAGCTGTGAATGGTTTCTAATTCACCGTGTGGAGTTGAAAGATACCCTAAATGCTCCTCAAGCTCCCTCTCATTATAGTTTCTAATTCACCGTGTGGAGTTGAAAGTCAAACAAACACTAACCGCAGTCGGTCTCACCATATGGTTTCTAATTCACCGTGTGGAGTTGAAAGAAACTAAACCTCACATACTCCGGAATACCTGAAAATAACGTTTCTAATTCACCGTGTGGAGTTGAAAGGAGGTAGTGGATGGTTAGGTTTTTATCTTTATCGGTGTTTCTAATTCACCGTGTGGAGTTGAAAGTAGACAAAAGCTGTAACTCTGCCATCGTCAACCCTAGTGTTTCTAATTCACCGTGTGGAGTTGAAAGCGCTATCTCATTTACTGACTGCTCTATCACTTGCAAAAGTTTCTAATTCACCGTGTGGAGTTGAAAGGTCCGCATCTCTATAACATCACCATCACTAGCCTCAAAAGGTTTCTAATTCACCGTGTGGAGTTGAAAGACCCTCCTTCTCATAATACCCCACACGCTTCTTCAAAGTTTCTAATTCACCGTGTGGAGTTGAAAGGCACTCCCCAAATGGTCCATACACTTTACCCTCCTGCGTTTCTAATTCACCGTGTGGAGTTGAAAGTATGACAGTTGGTATAACACCAACACAAATGAACTTGTTTCTAATTCACCGTGTGGAGTTGAAAGATTCCTTATAAACCTCGGATACAACGATGACACCGGGTTTCTAATTCACCGTGTGGAGTTGAAAGTCCCCGAATTAGCATACGGATTATGCCCCGTCGGCGTTTCTAATTCACCGTGTGGAGTTGAAAGACACCACTAATACCCTCTGCATAACAAAAGGAATATTCAAGTTTCTAATTCACCGTGTGGAGTTGAAAGTTGACTAATACAAGATCTGCTTTGAACTTTTATATTAGTTTCTAATTCACCGTGTGGAGTTGAAAGCAACCTCTCAATCTCATAAACAAGCTCCCTCACTTCGTTTCTAATTCACCGTGTGGAGTTGAAAGTGCAAATACCATCTCCTGCAACGCCCTCGACCCCCTGTTTCTAATTCACCGTGTGGAGTTGAAAGTTAGCACTTTTGATAACTCTATGACTTGACTAGCAAACTGTTTCTAATTCACCGTGTGGAGTTGAAAGTTTAGTGTGTATAATTCGGAGCCGATTTTAGGGATGGGTTTCTAATTCACCGTGTGGAGTTGAAAGGGAGCTACTACCGACCCAATCAACGCCCCTAACTTCGGGTTTCTAATTCACCGTGTGGAGTTGAAAGACAAACCGTAAACCGCAAGATGGAACGGGTGAGGGGGTTTCTAATTCACCGTGTGGAGTTGAAAGTTTACAAACACATTACTCGACGCCTCCACATTCGGGTTTCTAATTCACCGTGTGGAGTTGAAAGACTGTAATAATCATACTCTCTCAATTTTTTTCCATTTGGTTTCTAATTCACCGTGTGGAGTTGAAAGCCACATCAGTTGGACATGGTGACACGGGATATAGGTTTCTAATTCACCGTGTGGAGTTGAAAGCTCAAACTCCTCATACTCATCTAACTTCTTCTCTATCTGTTTCTAATTCACCGTGTGGAGTTGAAAGTCTTCCTGCACGCTACCTGCCTCCTCTTGAAGAGGGTTTCTAATTCACCGTGTGGAGTTGAAAGCTCCCTACACTGCCATAATAAACCATATCCCTCACGTTTCTAATTCACCGTGTGGAGTTGAAAGATAATCCGTCTCCTCCACCACATCTATCACCTTCCTATGTTTCTAATTCACCGTGTGGAGTTGAAAGTGATACTTCTTGTCTACATGTATACTTACAACTTTTGTTTCTAATTCACCGTGTGGAGTTGAAAGAAGAGGTGCAGGGGCTGAGTGAGGGAGGCTTTCAACGTTTCTAATTCACCGTGTGGAGTTGAAAGCTATACACCGCATCAGCTATCCTCTCCCCACCTAACAGTTTCTAATTCACCGTGTGGAGTTGAAAGGTACCCTCGCAGATATAGCCCGCAACTTCATACCCTCGTTTCTAATTCACCGTGTGGAGTTGAAAGAAACCAAATAAACTCTTAACAAAATCAAATAGCCCTGAGTTTCTAATTCACCGTGTGGAGTTGAAAGACCTTCCTCCCCTTCACATCAAATACATGCACTAATGTTTCTAATTCACCGTGTGGAGTTGAAAGCTCAAAAATACCTACATCAGGATCCCTCACCACCTCAACGTTTCTAATTCACCGTGTGGAGTTGAAAGCCAAACTTGCACAAATCCAAAATCCTTACTAACAAAGTTTCTAATTCACCGTGTGGAGTTGAAAGCAATGTAATAACAACATAACAACCGCCCCTACCCCCATGTTTCTAATTCACCGTGTGGAGTTGAAAGACCTATACACCACTCCCATTTCTTTCCTCTATAACTGTTTCTAATTCACCGTGTGGAGTTGAAAGTCATATATATGTCCCGCATCTTACTACACACCTCATAAGTTTCTAATTCACCGTGTGGAGTTGAAAGTCTATCTTTCTATTCCATATACAAACACATTCACTACTCCGTTTCTAATTCACCGTGTGGAGTTGAAAGTATAATGTGGGGAAGGAGTATGGAGAAGCTGTGAATGAGTTTCTAATTCACCGTGTGGAGTTGAAAGTATTATTCCTTTTAATGAATCGCCACATTCGCAACAGTTTCTAATTCACCGTGTGGAGTTGAAAGCACCATCTTATGCACAACTTCAATCAATTCATTTATGTTTCTAATTCACCGTGTGGAGTTGAAAGTGGACACTATCAGAGGTGCCTGAGATAAACTCAGACACGTTTCTAATTCACCGTGTGGAGTTGAAAGACACATCAGGATCACGATAAGTCAAATACTCCCTCAACGTTTCTAATTCACCGTGTGGAGTTGAAAGATACATATAAATCAACCCCATCCCATATCCCCTCTACGTTTCTAATTCACCGTGTGGAGTTGAAAGACAAAATTGTCGAACTTTCAACTCCACACGGTGAATTAGTTTCTAATTCACCGTGTGGAGTTGAAAGCAAAAGTTGCTCGTTTCTAATTCACCGTGTGGAGTTGGTTTCTAATTCACCGTGTGGAGTTGAAAGCCCCACACAACAGCTGTTGCATTTTGCAACACACGCGTTTCTAATTCACCGTGTGGAGTTGAAAGACTTTAGAAGATATTGAAGTTTAACGGAGGTGATAAGTTTCTAATTCACCGTGTGGAGTTGAAAGCACGGTGAATTAGAAACGATGGTGACAGGTGCGGGTAAGACTGGTTTCTAATTCACCGTGTGGAGTTGAAAGATTCGAGACAAAGAAACTCAAAAACGGATACAATTTCGAGTTTCTAATTCACCGTGTGGAGTTGAAAGATGGTTGCATTAATAACCCTATCTGCTGTAATGCGTCAGTTTCTAATTCACCGTGTGGAGTTGAAAGGAAGAAAAGCTCTGTTTCAATGAATGCACCTTGCCCCGTTTCTAATTCACCGTGTGGAGTTGAAAGAACCTCAATAAACCCTCATCCTCTACCTCCTCCTCAAAGTTTCTAATTCACCGTGTGGAGTTGAAAGCAGTGTTCAGTTGGAGCGAAGCGGAGTAATCATTGAGGTTTCTAATTCACCGTGTGGAGTTGAAAGCAGCATATTCTTCATTGCAAATTTCACAAAATCGAATTTCAGTTTCTAATTCACCGTGTGGAGTTGAAAGGTGTATGGCAATTTGTTATTTGAAGAAGGTAAAATAGTTTCTAATTCACCGTGTGGAGTTGAAAGTGCTATAAAGATTTAGTATTTACGTATTTTGACGAAAGTTTCTAATTCACCGTGTGGAGTTGAAAGAAGTCTGTTAGCATGTATTTGGGTAGTTGATATGTTGTTTCTAATTCACCGTGTGGAGTTGAAAGTAGTAATACTGTCATGAATTTTCAAAAAGTCTTCGTAGTTTCTAATTCACCGTGTGGAGTTGAAAGTTATGAGATAGCGAAGACTTCGCCAGCGATGAAGGCTGTTTCTAATTCACCGTGTGGAGTTGAAAGTCCCTGTGAACGCAAATAATCAAACTCCTTCAAAGTAGTGTTTCTAATTCACCGTGTGGAGTTGAAAGATTTATGAAAACTTTATCAAGCCTTCTCGTGGAAAAGTTTCTAATTCACCGTGTGGAGTTGAAAGCAAAAATTTTCATAATCAAATTACATACCCCTAAAATCGTTTCTAATTCACCGTGTGGAGTTGAAAGTTGCAAGTAATGGGCTTGCAAGTGATGGACTTAGGCGTTTCTAATTCACCGTGTGGAGTTGAAAGGCATAACGGCTCATTAAATCTTTATTCTTTTTGTGAGTTTCTAATTCACCGTGTGGAGTTGAAAGTTTTAGTACATAGTATGGTCTTTCATTATTTGTATTTGTTTCTAATTCACCGTGTGGAGTTGAAAGACCCACTCTGAACCTTAAACAACTCCTCAATTACAGGTTTCTAATTCACCGTGTGGAGTTGAAAGTACTATACACCAAACCAGCTACCTTCTCATAAAACTGTTTCTAATTCACCGTGTGGAGTTGAAAGAACGCCCAAACAGGCAATATTCATGCGCCCTTTGAGCGTTTCTAATTCACCGTGTGGAGTTGAAAGGTGGAAGATTGACTTGGAGACGGCTCGGAAAATTGTTGTTTCTAATTCACCGTGTGGAGTTGAAAGAAATGACCGATGAACGGCTGATGGAGTGGACGACTGGGTTTCTAATTCACCGTGTGGAGTTGAAAGTGCGTAGTAAAATAATTTAGCATACTGTTGAGCCTTGTTTCTAATTCACCGTGTGGAGTTGAAAGAGTGCTCAATAAGATAGTCAATATTCCACCACCTACCCGTTTCTAATTCACCGTGTGGAGTTGAAAGTGAACAAACGCTTTTTATCTTTACCATTTCTTTTAATGTTTCTAATTCACCGTGTGGAGTTGAAAGGGTGGTAAAATTGAACGGAGATATATTAGGACAAATCGTTTCTAATTCACCGTGTGGAGTTGAAAGACTGATATTTACATATATGTAAATAACAATTCAGGACGTTTCTAATTCACCGTGTGGAGTTGAAAGAGCTCTCAGATGGTTTCTAATTCACCGTGTGGAGTTGAGTTTCTAATTCACCGTGTGGAGTTGAAAGAGTGGGCGGATGGCGCAATACAGATTATCGGGAGGGCTGTTTCTAATTCACCGTGTGGAGTTGAAAGGTAAAAAATTTGGAAGCAATTAACGAAGTTCAAATTGATGAGGTTTCTAATTCACCGTGTGGAGTTGAAAGCGGTCTTTCACTAAAAAGCCCGCACAAATAGGTTTCAGTTTCTAATTCACCGTGTGGAGTTGAAAGCTCAGCAATTGGGTGGTTCATGAATGATGATCCTGTGTTTCTAATTCACCGTGTGGAGTTGAAAGAGGAAACTTATCGTTTAAATCCTGAGAGCAAGATTTAGTTTCTAATTCACCGTGTGGAGTTGAAAGTTAAGTCTTCTTCCTTACTATCCCACGCAAAATCTGCGTTTCTAATTCACCGTGTGGAGTTGAAAGTCAAACTTCATTAATGCAACATTCTACTAAATTGCTGTTTCTAATTCACCGTGTGGAGTTGAAAGAACTCAAACTATGCCCACAAAAACTAAAAAAACAACCCGTTTCTAATTCACCGTGTGGAGTTGAAAGAATTTTTCTAAAAACACAGAAAAACTTTGCTGTCTCGGTTTCTAATTCACCGTGTGGAGTTGAAAGACGCTCAGGAGCATGCACTATGTTGAAAAGCTTGTCTAGTTTCTAATTCACCGTGTGGAGTTGAAAGTATATTGTCCAAGTTCATTAAAAAAGGCTGGATTAAGTTTCTAATTCACCGTGTGGAGTTGAAAGCATGGTATGGCATAGAAAATGTTTACACTCTTAAAAGTTTCTAATTCACCGTGTGGAGTTGAAAGGCTTGTAAAGGTAGGAGATGTTTTTTTACAGGCAGGTTTCTAATTCACCGTGTGGAGTTGAAAGTTTGAAGCAGAAGGCTTTGCGGTTTGAGAAGTTTATGGTTTCTAATTCACCGTGTGGAGTTGAAAGTGTTAAAAAGACGAAAGGACGAAGAGACGAAAAAATGGTTTCTAATTCACCGTGTGGAGTTGAAAGCTATCAACCGCTCCAACCTCTCAACCCTCCCAACCAAGTTTCTAATTCACCGTGTGGAGTTGAAAGCCACTCTGATAATTTCGAACATAAACTCAAAACCTTTTGTTTCTAATTCACCGTGTGGAGTTGAAAGGCGACAAAAGAAGCTAAGTTTACTGATGTTGTGGAGGTTTCTAATTCACCGTGTGGAGTTGAAAGACGCAATATATGCGACAAACTTTTACTCTTACAAATTCGTTTCTAATTCACCGTGTGGAGTTGAAAGTCTTTCATTGAAACAATTCTCACAAACATACCCATAAGTTTCTAATTCACCGTGTGGAGTTGAAAGAGGACTTGACAAGTCGAAAAACTGTGCTTATATTAGTTTCTAATTCACCGTGTGGAGTTGAAAGACCTAAATCATGCCACAAAAAAATAAAAAAACAACCAAGTTTCTAATTCACCGTGTGGAGTTGAAAGTTTTAGTACATAGTATGGTCTTTCATTATTTGTATTTTGTTTCTAATTCACCGTGTGGAGTTGAAAGAGCAAATGCAAGAATATTGTTTTCTGATACTACTAAGTTTCTAATTCACCGTGTGGAGTTGAAAGTGAACAAAACAAAGAAAATAATGAGTAGGATCAAAAGGTTTCTAATTCACCGTGTGGAGTTGAAAGCTATCTACTAACCCCGCCAATATCTCCTGATAATTCGTTTCTAATTCACCGTGTGGAGTTGAAAGGTAAATCAGTGTAGTTATAAATTGGACTATTCCACCGTTTCTAATTCACCGTGTGGAGTTGAAAGTTGCGACAATGCCGTTTGGAATAATTCCAAATTTGGGTTTCTAATTCACCGTGTGGAGTTGAAAGCTCTATCCTCTCCCTCAACCGCTCACCTAACCTCAATGTTTCTAATTCACCGTGTGGAGTTGAAAGTTGCTATTTCTTTCACAATACGTTTGAATAAATTTGAGTTTCTAATTCACCGTGTGGAGTTGAAAGAGTTTTTACAAATAGTTGAGCTTTGTAAGAAATATTAGTTTCTAATTCACCGTGTGGAGTTGAAAGTATTTATCACATAATTCTTTCAACCCCGACCCTCTAAGTTTCTAATTCACCGTGTGGAGTTGAAAGACGTGGGCGGATGGCGCAATACAGATTATCGGGAGGGGTTTCTAATTCACCGTGTGGAGTTGAAAGCACGGTGAATTAGAAACAGTTCACCTGAGTTGCGTCGTGTTTCTAATTCACCGTGTGGAGTTGAAAGACTTAAAAAGGGATTGCGACCAGCCCTCCTCTCAAAGTGTTTCTAATTCACCGTGTGGAGTTGAAAGTTTCCTACTTCTGAGGATTTAATTTTTACGTATTTTGAGTTTCTAATTCACCGTGTGGAGTTGAAAGGATGCTTATATCACTAAACGACCCTTGAGCAGTCTTAGTTTCTAATTCACCGTGTGGAGTTGAAAGGCTACGGCATAGGGGCTCTTCTTCAGCTCTTTAAATGTTTCTAATTCACCGTGTGGAGTTGAAAGATTAATAAAAAGAGATTGGAACAAATTGATTTAGAATGTTTCTAATTCACCGTGTGGAGTTGAAAGCACGGTGAATTAGAAACGTCGCCCTCCCCAGCGGCAAAGTTTCTAATTCACCGTGTGGAGTTGAAAGTTACGTTTAAATCTACCTATATCATACATGAACTCTCTGCGTTTCTAATTCACCGTGTGGAGTTGAAAGCTCTGATTTGGTGAGGTTTTATGTTGAGAAGAAACTGGTTTCTAATTCACCGTGTGGAGTTGAAAGTAAGGTTTCCTTTTGAGGTAGTAAGGGAGCTTGAGAAGTTTCGTTTCTAATTCACCGTGTGGAGTTGAAAGCACGGTGAATTAGAAACTAGAATTGGCAACGTAGTTATGTTTCTAATTCACCGTGTGGAGTTGAAAGATTTTAACCAATTTTAGCCGTTTTTAGCCAGTTTTAGTTTCTAATTCACCGTGTGGAGTTGAAAGCACGGTGAATTAGAAACAGTAGAGAATGCCTACGGCGTTTCTAATTCACCGTGTGGAGTTGAAAGTTGCTCTCCTCTTTTGCATAGAAGTAGCAAAGATTAGTTTCTAATTCACCGTGTGGAGTTGAAAGCCCCGATGATAGTCCATTTTCCCCCTTTGAAAGACAGTTTCTAATTCACCGTGTGGAGTTGAAAGTTGGCTTTGAACTGAAAGCTAACGGGCTGGTTAACTGTTTCTAATTCACCGTGTGGAGTTGAAAGTGGAATGTAAGATTTGGAGGTAGAGATGGAGATTTTAGTTTCTAATTCACCGTGTGGAGTTGAAAGCAACGTGCTGTCTCCTCCTCCCCTTTGATTTTTCAGTTTCTAATTCACCGTGTGGAGTTGAAAGACATTGTTGATTTCATCTTTTATTGTATGAGTTATTTCAATGTTTCTAATTCACCGTGTGGAGTTGAAAGTGAAGAGCCTTTTTACATAAAGCTCGCCGTCAGGGTTGTTTCTAATTCACCGTGTGGAGTTGAAAGTAAATTTCCTCCTTCACAAGCCTTAAAAACTCTGGGGTTTCTAATTCACCGTGTGGAGTTGAAAGTCCTCCTATTTAGGTTCTTCGCATGGCGGGATGTAGAGTTTCTAATTCACCGTGTGGAGTTGAAAGAAAATTCCAGGTATTCCTGTCTATACCGAAGATGACGTTTCTAATTCACCGTGTGGAGTTGAAAGCGATTTGAGAGGCGGGGAGCTGAAAGGAGATATGTAGGTTTCTAATTCACCGTGTGGAGTTGAAAGTAAAAAGCTTCCTCAAAAGTAATCCCTTCTTCTTTAATGTTTCTAATTCACCGTGTGGAGTTGAAAGAAGCTTCATACTCTCGAACCTCTTGCTCTAAAACTCTTTTTTGTTTCTAATTCACCGTGTGGAGTTGAAAGCTAAGATCTTGTTTCAATAAGCGCCAAACTCTGTTTGCGTTTCTAATTCACCGTGTGGAGTTGAAAGCACGGTGAATTAGAAACTTAGAAACAGTCTTATAAGAGTTTCTAATTCACCGTGTGGAGTTGAAAGTGTGGAGTTGAAAGGAAGATAAGTTTGTTGATTTTGGTTTCTAATTCACCGTGTGGAGTTGAAAGGCAGTAAGCAAACAGGTATTTACTTTGATGGACAAAAAGTTTCTAATTCACCGTGTGGAGTTGAAAGAAATAATTCGCAGTTCTTCCAGATTTTTTTTGTCTTCGTTTCTAATTCACCGTGTGGAGTTGAAAGTACTCTTCTATCAGTTTATATACATTTACTTCATCTACGTTTCTAATTCACCGTGTGGAGTTGAAAGTTGGTATTGGGAGACGGTTTTCAGGACGAACATTCGTGTTTCTAATTCACCGTGTGGAGTTGAAAGGGGAGACCTGACTGGAGAGGTTTTTAAAGAATGATCCGTTTCTAATTCACCGTGTGGAGTTGAAAGTTAAATTTAAAATCCAACACTCCCGTTTCTAATTCACGTTTCTAATTCACCGTGTGGAGTTGAAAGAGGATATATCAAATACGCCTTCGCCCGACCCTTAGCCCTGTTTCTAATTCACCGTGTGGAGTTGAAAGTTGGAAATTCAATCTTAGGCAACTTAGGTGGCTTAAACGTTTCTAATTCACCGTGTGGAGTTGAAAGTTTGTCTGGCTCTAATTTCGGCCTCTCTTTCATCAAGTTTCTAATTCACCGTGTGGAGTTGAAAGACAAAATTGTCGAACTTTCAACTCCACACGGTGAATTGTTTCTAATTCACCGTGTGGAGTTGAAAGCCCCAAAACAAGTGGCTGACTGGCTGGGTAAAAATTGTTTCTAATTCACCGTGTGGAGTTGAAAGCTTGATACTTCAATCACTTCATCAGAAGAATTATATATGTTTCTAATTCACCGTGTGGAGTTGAAAGCACGGTGAATTAGAAACATGTTCCACGATTGGGTGTGTTTCTAATTCACCGTGTGGAGTTGAAAGCGATACTGTTGCAAAATGCAACACTGTTGCAAAATGCGTTTCTAATTCACCGTGTGGAGTTGAAAGCAGCGACATAGCCTTATAGACTGAATGACCAAAAAGGTTTCTAATTCACCGTGTGGAGTTGAAAGATCAAAAAGGCGGTATCAACTTTCGCAGATCTTGAAGGTTTCTAATTCACCGTGTGGAGTTGAAAGAACTCCTGTTTCACCATGTCCAACTGAGACGCTTGTCGTTTCTAATTCACCGTGTGGAGTTGAAAGAATACCCAATAAACCCCTCAACTCACCCCCTAACTCCCGGTTTCTAATTCACCGTGTGGAGTTGAAAGTAATTAGTCCTTCAAAGAAGTTCACAGTAAAGGTTTGGTTTCTAATTCACCGTGTGGAGTTGAAAGTACGGCATTTGTTGCAGAATGCAACGGCGTGTGTTGCGTTTCTAATTCACCGTGTGGAGTTGAAAGGTGTATGGCGGTCCTGATGCTACTAATCAGGCTAATGTTTCTAATTCACCGTGTGGAGTTGAAAGTCGCAAAGAATGTTGAAGCGAGCAAGAGCAGTGCTTGAGGTTTCTAATTCACCGTGTGGAGTTGAAAGATTGTAATGAGACTCAGATTGCTTGAATGCAGAGTGGTTTCTAATTCACCGTGTGGAGTTGAAAGGAGCATGTGAGGCTTGCATTTAAAACTATGCTATGGAGTTTCTAATTCACCGTGTGGAGTTGAAAGTAGAACAAGGAAATGGATACCTTTCAATATTATAATCGAGTTTCTAATTCACCGTGTGGAGTTGAAAGATGTAACCGAAGAAGAAAAAAACCAAATCAGAAAAAGTTTCTAATTCACCGTGTGGAGTTGAAAGTTGAAGAAATCTGGCAAACTATCATGCAAGAATTCAAGTTTCTAATTCACCGTGTGGAGTTGAAAGACTGATTTTGAAAAAACTAACGATGATGTTTTTGAAAGTTTCTAATTCACCGTGTGGAGTTGAAAGATCAGAAAATGACAGGTATATAATTTTATATGATATGGGTTTCTAATTCACCGTGTGGAGTTGAAAGAAAAAGCATGCTCAATCACATTTGGAGAGATTTATTGTTTCTAATTCACCGTGTGGAGTTGAAAGTTTCCAGAAATAATCTTGAATTCTCCCACATCAACTGTTTCTAATTCACCGTGTGGAGTTGAAAGGTAAACAAGCCCGGCTGAGGTGAGGGCGATTTTCCGGTTTCTAATTCACCGTGTGGAGTTGAAAGTGTCTATAGCTGAACAAATGGCATCTATGTTCTTATCAGTTTCTAATTCACCGTGTGGAGTTGAAAGTCATCAGCAGAGATAGCTCAGACATCATAAGCTTTCGGTTTCTAATTCACCGTGTGGAGTTGAAAGGAGTAAAATCATTGCTCCCCTCCAGGGCTAATATGCCCGTTTCTAATTCACCGTGTGGAGTTGAAAGCAAGTAGAACAGCAATTTGCAAAA
>Ga0080005_125960_pt1 | contig 16649 bp, 9 predicted proteins | sample JossMetagenome_2_FD_69208 | JGI IMG/M metagenome (GOLD analysis project Ga0080005, IMG submission 69208) | Hot spring sediment microbial communities from Joseph's Coat, Yellowstone National Park, USA - JC3_ASED (SPADES assembly) (version 2) | ecosystem: Environmental > Aquatic > Thermal springs >... | reverse complement strand
TTGCATATGACGGCGAAGATCTCTTATAGAATTGAAAGACTATCTCAAACCATCTGTCCAAAGAGATCTTCAAAACGATCACGAAGATCTCTTATAGAATTGAAAGATAGTATTATTTGTAAACCGGGTATTTAAACTTTTGCCCTTTGTGAAGATCTCTTATAGAATTGAAAGATCAAGTATCCAGACGGGTCTATCACCAATCCATCTGTGCTGAAGATCTCTTATAGAATTGAAAGCTCGAAGAACTAAGACCTTGACCTTCTTGGGAACAAGGTTAGAAGATCTCTTATAGAATTGAAAGCTGAGAGAGGTCTCTCAAGATCTGAGGTTATAAGAATGGCTGTAGAAGATCTCTTATAGAATTGAAAGTACAACTACAACATATAAGAGAAAAAAAGAGACTGTTTAATAAGAAGATCTCTTATAGAATTGAAAGTGTCACTTACGTGGTGAAGGTGTCCCTTGGAATTGGACATCTGAGGGGAAGATCTCTTATAGAATTGAAAGAAGTAATAAAGATAAACTAGAGGAATTGATCAAGAAGGGATTGAAGATCTCTTATAGAATTGAAAGGCCTTATCATTAGGGTTAACAGTATATTTAGCGATCGCGTGAAGATCTCTTATAGAATTGAAAGATTCTCTTAACCGCACCCCATTCACACACAACTATCTCTTTTCTGAAGATCTCTTATAGAATTGAAAGTATAGAATTTGGTTTATAGATATAGAAGTTAAATCAGATGTTCTTGAAGATCTCTTATAGAATTGAAAGAAAGTTTTTAGTCTAACAGGCTCAACAATCGTCATCCTAACTGCGAAGATCTCTTATAGAATTGAAAGCCTTCCGCCCGATCCTCTACGTGAGGATCGGTGCGAGAGAGAAGATCTCTTATAGAATTGAAAGCAATTACTACCGGCACTTTCTCAAGTATGACTGGGACTGTGAAGATCTCTTATAGAATTGAAAGTCATATCGATCAATTCATTCGCATCGTTAGCATATGGCATGAAGATCTCTTATAGAATTGAAAGCAGTCTGTCAGCAATAATATTTGAGAAGACATACATATGTGAGGAAGATCTCTTATAGAATTGAAAGACAGACTTGAGAAGATTGATAAAACTATCAGAGAGATTGATGAGGAAGATCTCTTATAGAATTGAAAGGGCGGGATGGAGGGGTGAGATGAGACGATGAGTGAAGAAATAAGAAGATCTCTTATAGAATTGAAAGCCATGATAATATTGTTTTTAAATTAGATAAACAATCATTATTGAAGATCTCTTATAGAATTGAAAGAGAGACGTCACATCAATCTGAGAGGAGCCTTCGGATCGTTTTTGAAGATCTCTTATAGAATTGAAAGAAGTTTAGCTTTGTAGTCATCATAATTGTCTAAAATGTGAAGATCTCTTATAGAATTGAAAGTGCTGAAAGAAAAGTTGAGGCTACATACGCAGAGCTTTGGAGAAGATCTCTTATAGAATTGAAAGACTAGATATCAAGGCTCTGTAACTCCATCTGCTTTGAATACTGAGAAGATCTCTTATAGAATTGAAAGTTTAAAATCACGTTCACGTTAAGAGACACATCAAAGACAGCTGATAAGAAGATCTCTTATAGAATTGAAAGGTCTTCACATCCATTATAAACAGACCGCTCATAAGAGCCTCGAAGATCTCTTATAGAATTGAAAGCTTCTATTATTCTCACCACAGCTCTTATTATAAGATCTTGAAGATCTCTTATAGAATTGAAAGTCTAAAAGCGAGAGGTCTCCGAGGCTGTTCTAGATGAGAAGAAGATCTCTTATAGAATTGAAAGCTCTCATCTTGAGAAAGTTCATTACCGTCATGATGATATCTTCTTGAAGATCTCTTATAGAATTGAAAGTCAGAAGATTCGGGGGGTATCCCGCTGAAAGAGATCAAGAGGAAGATCTCTTATAGAATTGAAAGGATCTATCTTTATTATTTCACTCATCTTATGCACCTCCATCCGAAGATCTCTTATAGAATTGAAAGTTATGAGAAACATAATAATATCTATCGTTGCTACCGATCTTAAACAGAAGATCTCTTATAGAATTGAAAGTTTATATTGCTTAATATGTCCAGAAGATCTTTAAAATCTTTCTGAAGATCTCTTATAGAATTGAAAGTATTTCAATGCCTCAGAGAGATAACTGTTAAACACGTCGAAGATCTCTTATAGAATTGAAAGATAAACATCTTCATCATCTTCATCAAAACATTCATCTTCAAGAAGATCTCTTATAGAATTGAAAGAAGACCTTTAGCAGCTAACATAATTGTGTGAGACAATCATGTGAAGATCTCTTATAGAATTGAAAGTACGAATTTTGTCGTTATTGGATATCAAATATTGAAATAAGATGAAGATCTCTTATAGAATTGAAAGAAGCCTTCTAGATAGTCGTGAACAATGTTTAGAAGCTTGTTGAAGATCTCTTATAGAATTGAAAGTTTCTCATTCAACATTTTAGCTCTCAGCCAATCAATAAGCTTGAAGATCTCTTATAGAATTGAAAGTTAGAAGAGTGTGTTAAAGAGGTATTTAAGCTTTTCGGTTGGAAGATCTCTTATAGAATTGAAAGATTGTTTCTTCATCAACATTAGCTATAATGTTATTAATTCAGGAAGATCTCTTATAGAATTGAAAGCAACCCTGTCTCAGTCATGAACCAGGCCCTCAGGGCCAACTTTAGAAGATCTCTTATAGAATTGAAAGATTACGCTTGATAGTAATTTGAATCCTTCCACAAGTGTGTATCTTGAAGATCTCTTATAGAATTGAAAGTCTGCTAAAGCCCTCAAATATCGATCCTACAAACTTAAACAGCGAAGATCTCTTATAGAATTGAAAGTCTCTCTTTCTCTTTAGATACATGAAGAAGACTGGGATCCTGAAGATCTCTTATAGAATTGAAAGAACTACTAACACATCATCTATAGACCCTACGGTCTGGTTCTGAAGATCTCTTATAGAATTGAAAGTTTTTCGCCCGTATCGGGAACCTTTTTCCCCAGGTAAACGTGAAGATCTCTTATAGAATTGAAAGATTATCATAAGAGTTGATGATGAATGTCTGAAAAGAGAAAAGAGAAGATCTCTTATAGAATTGAAAGTTGTATCCTGCCAAATGTGAATTAAGTGTAAAAGATCTTGAAGATCTCTTATAGAATTGAAAGTCACCTGATAAAACTGTTCAACAAGTAGTTAAAAAAAGACGAAGATCTCTTATAGAATTGAAAGTCTGTGTAGTCACATTCTTTAGCTATCATCACGACATCTTGAGAAGATCTCTTATAGAATTGAAAGGCTGTCTCTATATGTGTAACACCACCACTTTTCTTTTTCTGGAAGATCTCTTATAGAATTGAAAGAATTGTTTTCCCACCTAGGTGGTCTCACTGAAATGTTTGTTACGAAGATCTCTTATAGAATTGAAAGGGAATCATTTTTTGACTGCATTCTCCACTTGATTCTTTCTCTGGAAGATCTCTTATAGAATTGAAAGTTTTATCACTCTCGATTATAATATATACGTCTGAGGTATATGAAGATCTCTTATAGAATTGAAAGACGTTTTAAGCATCATTATTGTCTGTAGATATTTCTCTCTCTGAAGATCTCTTATAGAATTGAAAGTGTATTGATGTTTTCAGTTTCTGGATATCATTCATACTTCGAAGATCTCTTATAGAATTGAAAGCTTTGTTAGCAACAGGATTTCCATATGTGTCGGTTACTCTAGAAGATCTCTTATAGAATTGAAAGCTAAACGTTGCTATGCCACCGTTTTCTGTGACATAGCCGATGTTTTTGAAGATCTCTTATAGAATTGAAAGATGAGATCCATATATTTTGTTACAGAGCTCTCAATATCCGCTGGGAAGATCTCTTATAGAATTGAAAGTCCACAAGCGTGTATCTTATCATGTCGCCTGCCATTCCTACGAGAAGATCTCTTATAGAATTGAAAGAGGCCCTATGGGGGCACCGGTCGGTTCATCCCCGTGATTCCGAGATCGAAGATCTCTTATAGAATTGAAAGTTTAGGGCGGGGTAGCTCACATCTCTTTTTCTAGTTGTTTTAGAAGATCTCTTATAGAATTGAAAGATGAATTTCATCAGCTTAGGATGCTCGTTATATCTCAGATAGAGAAGATCTCTTATAGAATTGAAAGATTTTCTTAAGTGTCAAGATATAATGTTTACCCTCAGTATGGAAGATCTCTTATAGAATTGAAAGATGTATCTTCTGAGGTAATCATTGATTTTCGGCGTGAGAAAAGAAGATCTCTTATAGAATTGAAAGGGCGGGATCGTCAGATGAGGATCGGGATCGGGCGGGGCGATCCCGAAGATCTCTTATAGAATTGAAAGCATGTGGTAATCATATGCACATTAGATTTGATAATATCTTCGAAGATCTCTTATAGAATTGAAAGAGAAAAGGTTTTGAAGAGGTTTTAGAAGTCTATGAGAGGCTTAAGAAGATCTCTTATAGAATTGAAAGCTGTTTTTTATAGCGCTCTTCAGAAGATCAACAGCTACGGAAGATCTCTTATAGAATTGAAAGGGCGATGAAATATGCGTTTCGCTCAAAAACATTCCTGATCGAAGATCTCTTATAGAATTGAAAGAAGAGAGAGAATATGGCGAACCAGCAACATATCACGCAATGCGAAGATCTCTTATAGAATTGAAAGAAATACACGTATCGAGTCATGCGTGATCACCAGTACAATGAAGATCTCTTATAGAATTGAAAGCAAGGAATCTTTTGTGAGGAGTCTAGTCATGTGTAATCCTAAATGAAGATCTCTTATAGAATTGAAAGCTATGAAACCTGCCATCGCTCCTCCGCTTGTTAAAAGTATTGAAGATCTCTTATAGAATTGAAAGAGATTAGAGAAAGTTTTTGAATAGCTTAAAGCATAATCAGAATAGAAGATCTCTTATAGAATTGAAAGTATATATCACTCAAATTATGAAGCTTATAGATCAAAAGATAAGAAGATCTCTTATAGAATTGAAAGACTACAAAGACACCTAATGTAGATCCTAATGCTAATCATCTATTGAAGATCTCTTATAGAATTGAAAGTCAAGAAAAGATGTGTTGAACATCAAAGCAGCTTTAACAAAGAAGATCTCTTATAGAATTGAAAGTATTGTCTTCATGTGTTTCAGTCTGAAACTTATTTCTCAAGAAGATCTCTTATAGAATTGAAAGTCTCTAAAAAGAGACATTTATCTAACCTCATAAGATTCTAATGAAGATCTCTTATAGAATTGAAAGCGCTGGTAATGATGCTGGGACAGCGATAATAGTCTTGCTAGTGTTGAAGATCTCTTATAGAATTGAAAGCTTTCTCAATCTCTATCTTGCTTGCGTTTCTAAACATGTCTGGAAGATCTCTTATAGAATTGAAAGTCTTTTATTGTCTTCACTACAGTAGGTTTTGTTGGATCTGTAAGAAGATCTCTTATAGAATTGAAAGCCTATCAACTTGAAGATCAATACTATAACGAGAAGACTCACTGAAGATCTCTTATAGAATTGAAAGCGCTTGTAACAGCAAGAGCCTCAAGAACGCTATATTGTGCTGAGAAGATCTCTTATAGAATTGAAAGACGAGACGTATCTTCCCCATTTAAATCACCTTCAAATCTCGAAGATCTCTTATAGAATTGAAAGTTAAAAAAAGAAATTATTTATAGAGACAAGATGTTTAACATAGTTATGTGAAGATCTCTTATAGAATTGAAAGAAACCTCGTCAGGAGGCAGAGTATATGCGTCGCTGACCCGAAGATCTCTTATAGAATTGAAAGAAGACAGGTCCTATTCCTTTTATCTTCCTCAGATATGTCTTCCAGAAGATCTCTTATAGAATTGAAAGAACACTATAATCATAAAGATCAACAGAAAAACGAAGCGGGGGATGAAGATCTCTTATAGAATTGAAAGTTCGTCAACCGTTGGCGGAGTTACTTCGAAAATAGTCATTCGAAGATCTCTTATAGAATTGAAAGTCTCCTAAGCCTGTTGCCGAGACGAAGCCTGAGAAAGAGCTGAAGATCTCTTATAGAATTGAAAGTATTTATATCTCGAGTCTCACACGGTAGGTGGAAGAACTTATGAAGATCTCTTATAGAATTGAAAGTCTACATGTCTGGTCGGGAGCCCGTGAAGGATACGCATCAAGAAGATCTCTTATAGAATTGAAAGACCTGAGTGAGTGTTAAAGAGAAATTAGCACGTGGTGTGCCGAAGATCTCTTATAGAATTGAAAGGCTCTCTCTCTTTATTCAAAAGCTCTTCAGAAGCCTTTTGAAGATCTCTTATAGAATTGAAAGGCGGAAACGGTTGTCGAGATAATCAGAAGAGCATTAGAGGAAGATCTCTTATAGAATTGAAAGTTTATCGCTTCTTCAATTTCCTCAATCGATATTAACCTAGAAGATCTCTTATAGAATTGAAAGCATCAATGTCTAGCAGAAGTATCAGCTCATGTTTTCCAGCGCTGAAGATCTCTTATAGAATTGAAAGGCAAATCTTCGAAACACTTGTTCAAAAATTCTTCTTCCGATAATGCGAAGATCTCTTATAGAATTGAAAGAAAGGTTTAACCTCTTCAACTTTAGGTGGTGGTTGTTTCTCTTCAGAAGATCTCTTATAGAATTGAAAGTCTCTTCACGCCTTCCCAATAATCAAAATCAGGCTCTAAGAAGATCTCTTATAGAATTGAAAGCCATCTCGCCCAGGCTCTCATACGAGAGACCTGAGTCGAGGAGAAGATCTCTTATAGAATTGAAAGGGGGCGCCCACCCCTCGACCCGACACACAGGGATCCCCCCGGGAAGATCTCTTATAGAATTGAAAGGGTTAAGAGAGAAAAAGAAAAGAAGAAATAAAAAAATTAATGAAGATCTCTTATAGAATTGAAAGTCTGATTGAGCAGTTATCTCAACAACAGTTGTCTCAGTATTTGAAGATCTCTTATAGAATTGAAAGATGCTGTGATAACAAACTTTATGAATGCCTTTAAATGAATATTATTGAAGATCTCTTATAGAATTGAAAGATAATATACAAGCCAGATGACATGCCGAGAGAAAAAGCTGAAGATCTCTTATAGAATTGAAAGGTTGAGAAAAGACCACAGGGAGGCGGCGGAGAGAGTAGCAAGCCTGGAAGATCTCTTATAGAATTGAAAGCATAGTAATCTTCTTTTTCTCAGCCACGATCTCATACAGCTTGAAGATCTCTTATAGAATTGAAAGTTGAAAACACTTTCAAGAGCCTTAGGAAGATTCTTGACGAAATGAAGATCTCTTATAGAATTGAAAGGACAAGGATATAACGCCTCCAGAATGGCTAGATATGGAGGGAAGATCTCTTATAGAATTGAAAGACTCTCCACAGTTTCAAGAAGTGATGCACTTAGGTGCGATCCAAGTCGAAGATCTCTTATAGAATTGAAAGAAAAGAAACTTCTAGGAACAAAAACTGGTAATCAAGTAGTGGAAGATCTCTTATAGAATTGAAAGAATAATCAACTTGATGTTCAAATGCTTAAGAGTGTAGGATAGAAGATCTCTTATAGAATTGAAAGCATAAACTAATGCTAGTGGAAAACCTTCTAAAACCATAATTTGAAGATCTCTTATAGAATTGAAAGCCATCCACGTTTCTTGCCTTCCTCAACAACTATTGGGACAGAAGATCTATTATAGAATTGAAAGAGGAGCGTCAACAAGCTTCGAGCTGGGAAAAACAATGAAGATCTATTATAGAATTGAAAGATATAGTCTCTGAATCCTTTGAAGGCGAAGGCTGCGGGGAAGATCTATTATAGAATTGAAAGGCGATGATCAAACTATCAATGATCATCCAGCGCCAGGGTTTGAAGATCTATTATAGAATTGAAAGTATTGTAATAGATTATATCAATTAAAGTATTAGGAAGTCTGAAGATCTATTATAGAATTGAAAGATGACAAAAGTAGAACAATAGACGTTTTATCAGGCGACCTCAGCGATGAAGATCTATTATAGAATTGAAAGGAGACACATCTGTATGAGATGTTAGAGAAGGCAGAAAACATATTGAGGAAGATCTATTATAGAATTGAAAGATTAGCTAATCCTCTACTCTTATCTACCGCAAAACCTGATCTGGGAAGATCTATTATAGAATTGAAAGATCTTATTTTGTGTGGCGTGAATTCTTTTGGCTTATTCAAGAAGATCTATTATAGAATTGAAAGTGAACCACAACCCCCCTAACGATCGCCGAAAAAGTTTGCTGGAAGATCTATTATAGAATTGAAAGGCGAAGAGAAGACCTACAGCTCTCTTAGAAGAGGCATCAACAACAAGAAGATCTATTATAGAATTGAAAGATCATGGATATAAATGAGGGATAGACATGTCAGAGCATTCGAAGATCTATTATAGAATTGAAAGGAGAATGGAGCTATGTAATATCATTTTACATGAGTAAATATGAAGATCTATTATAGAATTGAAAGTATCCCCGTGCCCAAACATAAAGAGGTTCAGTGGCTTCCAGAAGATCTATTATAGAATTGAAAGATCTCGTTTGCAGGGATCACAAAGCTGAATACCCCTCCTGAAGATCTATTATAGAATTGAAAGATCAACATAGACCTTTTTATCATCAATAACAACATAAGTCGAAGATCTATTATAGAATTGAAAGCAGGATTCCTTCGAAGCATTACATCTTGTATAGGAAGATGAGTGAAGATCTATTATAGAATTGAAAGATCACACCTTCATCATTTTATTATGATAATTTCGGTTTTAGGAAGATCTATTATAGAATTGAAAGATAGCATCACTAATAGAAGCGATATTACCGTTCTAGACATAAGGGAAGATCTATTATAGAATTGAAAGTTTACGATTTTAAATCTAATAGGACTATGAACAAGAGCCAAGAAGATCTATTATAGAATTGAAAGGTGGTTAGTGTGTGCAGAAAAGAACTTTCAGGGAAGTTCTTAGCAGAAGATCTATTATAGAATTGAAAGACTGAGATCTCTTTTACAATATAGATATTTAACTATCTTATGAAGATCTATTATAGAATTGAAAGTATCTATTATCCATGAGATGGATGAGCTTGGTTTCCCAAGTTTGAAGATCTATTATAGAATTGAAAGTAATGTTAGCGTCTCAGGACTTAGGCTTATCGTTAACTGTTTGAAGATCTATTATAGAATTAAAAAATTATATATAATTATGTATTGTTGATATGATGATGAGCGGTAGTCCCTCTGAGTGGTGAGAAAGTTAGATCTGCGCTGATATAATGTTTTGATACGATCTTTTTGTCTCTCTTTGTTTGGTCTATTTTTTTGAGATTTTTTGTTATAGGGGTTTTGACCTGATTTTCGGATGATAAGTCTTTGATCATCTGAATTTTCTTAGCATGTATTTAGTCTCTTTTTCTGATACTGATATCAACCCTTTAGAGAATGAAAATTTAAATATGTCTATATATAATATTTTTCGGTGATATGTTTGCAACATATTTCATATACCTCTTTAAATGATGAAGAGAAAAAGGCTTTAGATAATATAGCCAGGGCTTTAAGATATTTCGCTATTAATCGTAGCTATGGGTATGTTGATAGACTTGCTAATGTGTATTCCATATCAGCATTGAGACATGTTTTGAGCGAGATCATGAGAGATCTTCATAGCGAGTATAGCAGAGGTATGAATGTTTATCTACCTTCTGAAAAAGATCTTGAGATTTTTCTCAGACTTGCTGAAAAGGATCTCAGTCTTGTCAAAATAGTTGTTGCATTGGCATTATCCTATACATACCCATCTGCAAGAGGTGAGTAACATGGTCTTCGTATCTTTATCAACAAGAGTAGAAGCTAATGTAGAGGCTTTTAATGCTGTTGAGACCGTGGGTAATCTGACTAAACATAGAAGAGCTCCAATGATAATACCGACTGGAAACGGCTATAGACTAGTCTATGTACCGGCAGTAAGCGGCGAGTCAATTGCAAATGCTTATCAGAGAGCATTAGTAGATCTAAGTAACATAATATATAAAAAATTAGGAAGAAAGCCTCCGCTGACCGAGTGGGACATGAGATATGAATTCTCGAAATATATGGATGATAATCATTTGACACAGACATTAAATGATCTTGTGGCGAAATTCTCAGGGGAGAGAAAACGTGAACTAGCTAAAGTAATTGAGACAAAACATCTCTTTGAGAAAACTGCGATAAGCGAAAGCATAGTGGCAGATATAGGAGGATTTCTATACACAGGAGAGAGACTTCCAGTCAAAAGAACATCAAGAATATACACAGGCTATATGTTGCCAACATATGATTCAATAGATATAACAGCGATTGAGGCACAGCTTCACGCAAGACATATGCCCTCAGAAACCACGGGAGGAAGAGAGACTGAGGCATCTAGTGAGGCAGAGAGAAGAGCTGCTCAAATGATCTATTATGTTGAGGTGGCATCAGCATTATATGGATTATCAATATCAATAGATCTCGACGGGATAGGTAGAACATCACTAGTTAAAATAGAAGATGCTGTAGACAAAAACGAGAGAATACTTCGAGTAAAAATATCTCTTACAGCATTAGAGACTATGTTCTTAGGGACGGGCTTCGGAGCTAAACTAGCTAGATTCACACCTATTAAAAGAATAGTGTCTGCAGTAGCCGCAGTGAGTCATCCATTGAATTTCGTGGTCTCTCCGGCGCAGGTCAAAGAGTATATAGATGATACTTTAGAAAGATCTTTATCATATAAAAAGATCTCAACGTCATTAGGAATCGATCCTGATCTTAAGATAATAGTATATGGAGAAACTGTCAAAAAGAGAGAAGATTTTATGAAAGAAAAAATTGAAGTTATAGAGACTAAAACACCAGAGGAATTCTTCTATAGATTAACTGAGAAGTCATTAGAAGTATATGAGAAAATATATGGAAAATAATTCTGAAAGATGATCAGATATGCAACAGAGTTTTTTCTATATAAAAACAGAACTTATTCTACACTGGGGTTTCACAGTTAGAAAATATATCATGAGTAAATCAAGAGAATCATATTTAGCTCCTCCACCAACAACATTGATAGGAGCTTTAGCATATGGATACGCGAAAATCCGAGGAGAGCCTGAAGAGAAGAACGAAATGAGCACCGCAGAAGAAATTAGAAAAAACATTAGATCGGTAAACATCAAGATAAACACGCCGTTAATACATTACGCAGATATAACAAGGATCTATTGGTATAGAGAAAGAGAGAAGATGACAGAGATAGACGCGGTCTCCATAGGAAAGACATTCAAGGGACTTAATTTCACACATGATCTAGAGGTTGTATATGTCTTTGATAAAATAGATGATCAGATGATGAAAAATTATATATCTGCGGCATTATCAATAACAAGAATAGGAGGATCTCATGGAATAGTCTCCGTAAAAAAAGTCAGCTATGGCTTTGCTAAAAAAATTGATGAACATAAATCAGCAACATACTACTCCCTATGGACTGATCTTCTGAAATCTGAGATCTCAACACCCTATTTAAGACAGTCGGTAGTTGATTACAGAAGAAATCAGATAGGAGACTACTCCTCAGCAATATATAGAGAGATGATATACTTCTTCAGACTAGACCTTATGAAGCCTGAAAAGCTGATCGTCGAGATAGATCCTTCTAAAGCATCATTTTATGAAATCGACGGAGGTGAGAGAATTGTCATCGAACGTTAACATTAAGATAAATATAAGAGTGCCTCCAGAGGGCACTTTAATAAAAGAGCTCGTAATGACAGGGATCAACGCGTTATCATATGTTGCTTATAAATTTAAACTAGGGTCTGTAAAAGCTTATGAAGACAAGATCGTGATAGAGACATCAGATCCTTTCTCTTTATACAGATCAGTTGAAAACCAGATCTTAAAACTCATTGAGATAAAAAATAGATTAAATGTGAGATGGCCACCTCTACATATAAATGATAAAGGCACTCTTAAAAAAAGCAAGATCGTTGGTGAGGCTGTTAAAAATCTAAGCAACTATGGAGATCTAGCTAGTTATTATATGAAGAACCTAGCCAATTTATTGACAAAAACAGTTGAGCTAGATCTTAAAATAAAAGATCAGCTTGTGTTAGGGAGAGGAGCCATGGCTATGCTTCAATTATTCAAGATAGAACTTTATGAGAATGCTCTTTCATTAAATCAAGCTTATACAAAAGACTACGAGATCAGACTAGATGATGAATGGCTTTCACTGATATTGTTAGGCTATGCATACTCTCACATAAGTTTTGGAGGAGGTTATCTAGAGCTCATCACATTACCAAAGTTATCAGATGATCCAAATGTTTTCTCGTCTTATACGCTTATAGAGATAGCTAATATAGTCAAGAAGATAAGATCACAACCTACGCTACCATTTATAATGCTTACACATATAATCTCGTCTATGCTTCAGCTCGGAGTATACAAAAAGTTTTTAGATTTAGATCCTAGTGAGATGGCTTTGTTAGAAGAAATTCTCTCACCTGCAGACATCTCAGCAACTTTAAAGACTTTTCCTGAGATGAGAATTCATAGAATCAATTTCTATGGAAAAACATACACAGAGATATCAAGAGAAGAGATCGTTTATAACAGAGAATTACTACACTTTTTAAACAAACTTAACGTCAGATGTATAGAACAGCTATTTGATCTAGCAACTAGAGCTGTAGAGGCTAGAGATCCTAAGGTGCTTAATCTGATCACTTTACTCTACGAGAGTATAAATAATGCTAAAGACAGGTCATACACATTATATTACATGGCTAGAACATTGGCAGAGTCTGATAGAAAGTTTTTAGATAGAGATTGTATGAGAGAGATCATAGAAAAGCTATAACGGATCATTACTATGAAGTTCTCAGAGATCTATAAAGAACTTATTGATAAAAAATTTTTTGAGCATCGAGAGTTTATAGAAAGATCTTTAGAGACGATTGAGAAAGGGATCAGAGAGAGAAAAAGCATCATAATCAGAGCTCCACCTGGAATTGGCAAGACCATGATCACTTATACATCAACCCTCTGTCTCTTAAGAGAATGTTCAGACGACTTCTATAGTGTGATACATGTGATACCAACCAGAAGTTTAATTGATGATCTTTACGATAGATCCATAGATCTTTTCAATAAAATTATCGACAAAGAATGCATGAAAAAGGTCGGCAGAAAGATTGTGGCAAGACAATATGGAGGCGTTCATGAGGCTCATTACTTAACTGGAATACTTGTATACACCACATATGACACATATTTCTATAATATTATGAAGATGCCCTTAAGAGAGATCAAAAAAATTTATGAGGGGAGATCCTATGGACATTATGAGATGCCAAGAGCCTCCGTATATTCATCGTTAAACATTTTTGATGAGACACATCTTATCCTTGAGGAGTCTGATGACGTCAGGATTGCAGACATGTTTAACACTATATTTCTACATCTGAGTAATATCAAAGTGCCTCATATAATTATGACAGCAACTATGTCAACAAAGATCTTGGGTAAAATAACAAATGGATTATCAAGATACGGAGGAGTAGAATTTATAGATTATTCTAAATATGATTATCATAAAGACTCTTTTTATCAGAGAGAGATTGAGAAGACATTTGAACCACTGGCTGCGAACAATGTCTTTATAAATATTCAAGAATATGGCATTGAAAAAATCATAGATCTTACCGGAAAAATATTAGAGAGAGTTTCACATACATCTGGCAGAAAAATCGCGCTGATAACAAACACTATATCGAGAGCAAAAACTTTCTATAGAATATTGAGAGAAAGATTTTCTAGAGGAGATGTGATATTATTAACCTCAAGATTCACAGCAAAAGATAAACAAGACAAGTTAAAAAAGATCTTAGGAGAAGAGAAGATTCTTCTTATATCTACTCAAGTGATTGAGGTAGGTGTTGACGCAAGCTTTGATGTGATAATAACAGAACTGTCTCCTCCAAGCTCATTGATACAGAGAATGGGGAGATTAGCAAGAGGAGAAAAGAAGCTGGGGCTGTGGAGCATATATTACGATCAAACGACTATTGAGAAAGGCTCAGGTATATATTCTCCTGAAATGACCAGATGTAGTATGAGAATTATTAAGGATCTGATTAGAGATGAAAGAAAAATTAATTGGCATCTGCCTGAGACTAGTGAGAAACAGTTCGTTGGATATATGAATTTACTAGATCCTTGTTGGGAGAACATAAATATTACACCAGCATACGACACCTACGTATGGGAGATTCTTGAGAAACCAACCATAACCTCAGAGCAAGTTCTCAGACTTAACATATATCCTAGAGATGAGAACCTCTGCAGTCTATATATCGGAAATGATATACCTTCTCATCTAGAGGAGCTGTACGAAGAAAGCCTATCAAGAATGATCCCTGTGCCCTGTCGCACAGCTTCTGAGTATATAAATATTCTTAGAAAAAGATCTTATGATATATATGTAATTAGTTATGATCCATATAGAGAAGAGATCTTGCTACAACACGTAGATGATGATATTCTTAGAAAACTTTATGAGATATTTGATAAACCTCTTAAATTGATTACTTCAAACATTCTTGGGATGACTATTCCAGAGGAATATTATGAAGGAGGATTATCTGGAGAGGGTCTTAAAGATGTTAACTAGCAGAGACATGATGATCTCTGGATGTAAAAAAGATGATAATGAGAAAAAGATCATTTGTATAGAGAGATACAAGGATCATGTCGGCATCATGTTTAAAACGCTGGATCTATTGTTTAATACATATACAGTCTATGTCAATAAAGAATATATAAGGTATATAAAAGATCTTTATTATCTATCGGGGCGTGAAAATTTGATCAGAGAATATGAAACAACTGTAGACTGTGTAAAACTTGCAATATTCTTTCATGACATAGGGAAATGTCTAGGTAAAAATCAGAGAAGCCTTAGAAACAGTTGTGCAGCACCTTATCACGAGATTTCTTCAGCAATTTTTCTCTCTATATATTTAGAATATGTCTTCAATAATCTTTTCATGTCAAAAAATCTCTTGATAGAAAATAAAGATCTTTTGAAGACTTCTATACCGCTTATACTAGCTATTCTACTTCATCATCATGCGATAAGAAATATAAAAGATCTGGGGAAGGCATTAGATGATGAAATAAAGAATCTTAGAATTAGTTTTAAAACAGACATTAATAATATAACAAAATGTCTTGAGGAGACCTTAAGGTTTTATACTTCTGTGTATATGAGTGAGTTTATAATATTCCTGAAAAATCTAGATGTAAAAGACATAGATAGATCGTCGGCTGTCTTAAAATTATTGATAAAAATGTATGATAAGATTTTTGATAATGAAAGAATATGGTCTAATGCTTATAGAGTAAGTATTCTAATAAACTCTATTCTAAGTGTCGTTGATAATATATCTGCACATTTAAATAGAGAGATATGTATAGATCCTGAGAAAATATATAGTATGTCTAATGAGGAGTTTATCGGATATATTATTGATATTATAGAGAGAAGAAAAGGTCTACAAGAGTTTGTAAGGATCTTTACTTTGAGAGAGATCAATAGAAAGTATATAAAAAACATCTTAAATAAAGATCTAAGGTGAACAAGCCATTTATCCTCGGGATACCATATTAGTCGCCACATTAGGTTTTGATGAGAAGTTTCTCATAAGATCATTGGTCAGAAATTTGGAGAGGATCAGAAGATTATGTATGATCATGTCAGAGCCTGTAGAAGACAGAGTGAAGAAAGCTAGAAATAACATCATACAGTTTATTGAGAAGATAAAGACGCCTGGTATAGTCTCTATAGAGTTGGAAGAGCTCGTGACCGACTTAAGAGATTTTTATTCATCAGTGTCTCTGATAAGGAAAAAATGTTTTAATCAACAAGGTTATTATATAGTTAATATAAGCGGTGGAATGAGAGCTCTAGGTCTAGCCACATTAATAGCGTTCATACAGACAGGTATTCAAGGCGTTATAGAGGTTGAACTTGAGAATTTCCTCTATCTAGTCACATTAGATCCTATCATATTCAGATCTTCTATTATAAGTGAGGATGAGAGAAAGATATTAACGGTAATTGCTGAAAAAGGGTCAGCTGATTATAAAATACTTCTTGAGAAAACAAAGATTCCTAGGGCAACACTTTTCAGAGTATTGAGAAATTTAAGAGAAAAAGGACTTATCAAAGCGACTAAAACTGATCGTACATCAATATATGAGCTGAGCGAGGTTGGTAAAGCATATGTCTGATAGAGATGGTGGCAAGATAGATTCTAGATATCTTAATGTTCTTGTTAATATTAATTTGGAGGTTGTTGCAGAAAGATCTATAGTATCTCCTCCTCTTTCTTCTAAGGTTATAAAGTTTTTTGTTGATCGTGGGGTTTTTGGTGATGTTGTTAAGAGGCTTTCTTCTTCTCGTGATAAGTATAAGCCTTTTTTTATTTCTAATCTTAGGTATGTTGATGACGTGAGAAG
>Ga0080005_115289_pt1 | contig 16683 bp, 18 predicted proteins | sample JossMetagenome_2_FD_69208 | JGI IMG/M metagenome (GOLD analysis project Ga0080005, IMG submission 69208) | Hot spring sediment microbial communities from Joseph's Coat, Yellowstone National Park, USA - JC3_ASED (SPADES assembly) (version 2) | ecosystem: Environmental > Aquatic > Thermal springs >... | reverse complement strand
ACATTTTCTTCGTGTACTACAACGGGCTGAGGTTCCACAAGGGGATAGGGCGCGTGCCGTCGGAGGTGATCGCTGTTGTGGGGTGATCCCCCTTATCTGACCAACACCGACCCGCTCCGGCGGCCGTCACCCGGCTACGTACACGTAGACGGCGGTCGCCAGCAACATGGCCGCTATGGCCGCGTCCACCGCCCTGGGGCTGAGCCTCGAGAGGGCCCCCGTCAGGCCGCGGTGGGCCAGCGAGGCCACCAGCGCCAGCGACGCGGCTCCGGCCGCCGTGTACGCGGCCGAGAGCGCCCACACGAGGCCCGGTCCATAGGCGATGGACGAGAATGCCAGGGGCAGGAGGGCCGGATCCGGCAGCACGCTCGCGGCGAGGGACGCGCCCTCGAAGCGCCCCGGGTTCGCCTCGTACGCGGAGCTCGCCAGGAAGTAGAGCGCGACGGCCACCAGCAGCGCGATCGATATCCCGTCCGCGAGACGGGGCAGCGCCGGATACAGCTCGCCCGTGGCCAGCGCGATCGCGGCGAGGGCCACGGTCGTGGCGCCGTGCGCCGAGCCGAGCCCGACGGATGCCAGCGCCGTCCGGCCGGCCCCGTAGCGCCTCCTCGCGGAGACGACGGATACGGGGATCCAGTGATCCGGGGCGATCATGTGGAGCGTGGCCAGCGCGATGGCCAGCGAAATCAGGACGGATCCACGCACGGCGGACACCGGCGCCGACGGTTAATTATGGTTGCGAAACAAATTGTCATCCATCGAACGGCTCACGGCTCCACCAGTATCTCGCCGTACATTCCCTCCTGGGCGTGCCCGGGGTAGGTGCACAGGTACCAGTAGATCCCGGGGCCGGGGAGGACGGCGCCGTACGTGTAGTACTGCGCGATGCCCGAGCTGTAGTTGGCGGGGGGAGGGATGGAACCATGCGCATCGATGGCTGGCCCATCATGGCGGACATGGGATAGTATCCGTAGGGCGGCGGCTCGGCGGTGACCACCAGGTTGTGGTACATGTCGTCGTCCAGGTTCACCAGTGTTATGTTGAGCCGCACCGGGCCGGGGGACCTTATGACGAGCGTCGGGTCTATTTCGCCGTCGATCACGAAGACGTCCCCGCTCGAGTACGCCGGCGGCCTGGCGCCCGTGAGGTTCTCGGCCATGTCCGGCATCATAGCGTACGCGGCCACGTCCACGGTTCCGCCGGTCGGCTCCAGCTCGACAGTGTCGTTGGACGACACGGCGGTCGCCCCCGGGAGCGGCGTCGCCTCGGCCGCCATCGCGCTCCCGATCTGGATGTAGCCTCCGTAGTATCCGTACCCCGCGGCGTAGCCTCCGTAGTACCCCATCATCCCGGGCCCCATCATGTAGAAGCCGCGGTACCCGTACCAGTATCCGCGCCCGAGCCACAGCGCTGAGAACGCGAGCGCGAGGGACCCCGCCAGCGCCTGAAACGCCAGCCCAACCGCCGACAGCACGAGCGCGGCCGACCGTCCTTCGCGCCCCCGCGCGGTTCCCGCATCGGCCCCATTCGCGGTTCCCGAAGTCATCCTGAGCCCTCCGCGGCGATGACTCATCAACTTTGCCATTTACAACTGTAAACCGCGAGTTCCCGCCCTACCGTATCCCGTGCTCCGCCTTGAACTCCCTCAGGCACGTCGGACAGCAGAAGAAATGTGTGACGCCCCTGTACTCCAGCTCGTGCGGACTGCCGGATATCTCGCTCCCGCAGTAATCGCACCTGAGCTTGACGCGCGCCCCGCCGGATATCCTTGGCGGCTCCTGTTTGACGCGCCGGCCCAGGATGAGGACGTCCACGTCCCTGACGCCCTCTATCGATTCCATCTCGCGGACGGCCGCCGAGAGCGCGTCGGCGCTCCCCACCTCGACCCTGACGAGCACGTTGTAGGGGCCCGCGGCCCTGTGGACCTCGGTCGTCCCGTCCACCGCCGCGGCCCGCTCGGCCACCTCGTCCGCGCGGTTCGGCTCCGCCCTCACCAGGACGATCGCCGACGTCCACCCGGAGATCCTGCTGAGGTCGAGCGTCGCCCTGACGCCGCCCAGCACCCCCGCGTCCCTGAGCCTCCTGAGCCTCCTGCCCACCGCCGGCGCGCTCAGGCCCGTCCTCCTGGCCAGGTCCCTCAGCGAGTACCTCCCGTCCTCGGCCATGTACTCCAGTATCGCGAGGTCGATCTCGTCCAGCTGCAATGTGCGCGGATCCGCTGGCCTCGATATAACGGATTCCCCCGATTCGTGCGCCGCTTCACGATCGTAAACTGGCGACTGCCGCGGGATGCGCGGGGAAAACGGAATCGCTGAAATACGGCGCAGGCGCTATCGTATTCGATGGGCATCAGGCACGTGGACCCGGTGTGCGGGATGTCCGTGGACGAGTCAACGGAGTTCCGCGCGGAGTACGCCGGGAGGACGTATTACTTCTGCAGCGACCGCTGCAGGGCGAAGTTCGAGGGCGATCCGGGGAGGTATGCCGGCCGCGGCACGCGAGGCGCGGGCCGTCCTCACCCGGCGCGCGGGCGAGGCCCTCGACCGGATCGGGGCCCGCTGCCTCCTCATAAAGCTGGAGTACTCGAGGGGACCCTGCGCGGACGACTGGTGCCCCCCCGTGCCGAGGGCGATCGTCGAGCCCGCCGGGGGGCCGCCCGCTGATCCCTACGTCCGGCTGGACGACGCCGCCCGCGTCTACGCGGCGCCCGCGATCGGGCGCGCCCTCAGGGCCCGGGGAGGGACGCTGACCGTTGACTTCAGGAGGGGGAAGTTCGTCGTGAGGGGCCTGAACCTGTAGGCGACCGCCATGGCCAGGGACCCCGTGTGCGGCATGTACGTGGACGAGGGGACCGCCGCCTACAGGTACACCGTGGACGGCACGACGTACTACTTCTGCAGCGAGAACTGCCTCAGGCAGTTCGCGACCCCCCACGTGGAGCTCAGGAGCATCAGGAGGGCCGCCGCGCTCTCGTGGGCCCTGGCCATCCCCGTGCTCGCGATCACCGTCGCGCACTATTACGCCGGGCTGTCAATCCCCGGGATCCCGGACCGGCTCATCGCGCCGCTGCTGATGGCGCTCTCGTCCCCGGTCCAGTTCATCGGCGGCATGAGGTTCTACCGCGGGGCGTGGAGCGCGATCAGGAGCGGGATGGGCAACATGGACCTAGAGATAGCCCTGGGGACCTCCGTGGCATGGGGGTTCAGCGCCCTCGTCGCGCTCTTCCCATCGGCGATCCCGGGCGCCTCCGGCCTCGTGTTCTTCGACGCCTCGACCCTGATCATAGCGCTAGTCCTCACGGGCACGATGCTGGAGCACGCCGTGAAGCGGAGGGCCGAGGCCGCCGTGATCAGGCTGATGGACATGCAGCCCGCGACGGCGACCGTTATCAGGGGCGGCGCGGAGGTGGAGATCCCCGCGGAGGACGTGGAGGTGGGCGATCTCCTCGTGGTCCGGCCGGGCTCCAGGGTGCCGGCGGACGGCTTCGTGGTCGAGGGGAGGTCCTCCGTCGATGAGTCGATGGTGACCGGCGAGAGCGCCCCGGTCGAGAAGGGGCCGGGGGACGAGGTGATAGGGGGGACCGTGAACGGGGGCGGGCGCTTGGTCGTGAGGGCCACCAGGGTCGGGCGCGACACCGTGCTCTCGAGGATCGTGGAGTCTATGCGCGAGGCGCGCGCCGGGCGGGCGCCCATCCAGAGGCTTGCCGACAGGGTCTCCGCGTACTTCGTGCCCGCCGTCACCGGGATAGCGCTCGCGTCAGCCGTGCTCTGGTACCTGCTGGCACCGTCGAACCCGCTCGGCGTCGCGCTGCCCGTGCTGGCCTTCGTGACCGTGATCGTAATAGCGTGCCCGTGCGCGCTCGGCATAGCGACGCCCGCCGCGCTCGTGGTAGGGATCTCGAAGGGCGCGGAGCTCGGGATCCTGGTGAAGGACGGGGAGTCCCTCGAGATGGCCGGGAGGGCGAGGATAGTCGCGTTCGACAAGACGGGGACCCTCACGATGGGCAGGCCGGCGGTGGTGGAGGCCGTCGGCCTCGACGATCGCGCGCTGTACCTGGCGGCGTCCGCCGAGAAGGGATCGGGCCACCCGATCGCCCGCGCGATCGTCGAGTTCGCCGCTCGGAGGGGCATCACTCCGCGCGCCCCGGAGTCCATGGAAGAGGTGCCCGGGGTGGGCGTGAGGGCCGTGGTCGACGGATCGTCCGTCGCGGTAGTGGGCGCGTCCTCCGTTCCGGCGGATCGTATGCCAGGGCCGCTCGCGCGCCGCGTCGAGGAGCTCGAGGGATCCGGGGCCACGGTCGTCGTGGTGGAGGTGGACGGGGCGGCAGTCGGGGCCATCGGCATCCGCGATCCGCCGAGGCCCGACGCGAGGCGTGCGATCGAGGAGCTGCGCTCGATGGGCATCGAGGTAGTCATGATCACCGGCGACTCGGAGAGGGCGGCGGCCGCCGTCGCGAGGGAGCTCGGCATAGGGAGGTTCATGGCGCGCGTCACCCCGGAGGGGAAGGCGGCCGCCGTGAGGGCCCTCAGGGAGGAGGGGATAGTCGCGATGGTCGGGGATGGCGTGAACGACGCGCCGGCCCTGGCTGCGGCCGACGTCGGGATCGCGATGGGATCCGGGATGGACGTCGCGCTCGAGGCGGGGGGCATCGTGCTGATGAAGGACAGGCTCACCGACGTCTCGAGGGCCATCAGGCTCAGCAGGGCGACCCTGGGCAAGATAAGGCAGAACCTGATATGGGCGTTCGCCTACAACTCTGCGCTAATCCCGATAGGGGCGGGGGCGCTCGTGCCAGTTCTGGGCGCCGGCGTCTACGGATTCCTGCCCATCCTCGGGGGTGTAGCGATGGCCGTCAGCTCCACTACCGTGGTCATCAACTCGCTCTCGCTGCGCAGGATCCGGATCCGAGCCGGGCCGCGTCCCGAACCCTCGGATCGCCGCGCGGAATCGTCGCCGCGCGGCTGGGCGGCCCTCCCCTTCCTGATCCTTATGCGCCAGGTGCTCTCCCCTACCTCGGAGATCTCGAGCACCTCGCTTCCGTCGTTCACGACTGCCGCCGGCACCCCATCGCACGACGCCCTGTTATCCACTATCACGTCGAGCACCTCGCCGGGCGCCAGCTCCCTCAGCGCCCTCCTCGCGAATATCTGCGGATACGGGCATACGTATCCCCTGGCGTCCATCTCATACACCTCGCCGGACTTCCTGACGCTGGGTACCGACATATTGACACACCAACATATGCACAGACCAAGTTGTAATTAAACATATCCCCCGAACCATCGAATGCCTGTCGGACCGGTGTGCCGCTCCGCGGCGGCGTGCGCGCCACCCCTCGTGTAACCCCGTCCCCGCCCCTCTCCCGGTGGGCGCTTCGCCCCGCCCGAGCATCGAGGGCGCGCCTTCCTCCACCCTCCTGGTTCCCCCATCGGCCCGGCGTGCGCGCGGGGCCGGCGGGCTGACGCGCGAATGAGCTACTCATAGCTCGCGAACATTCCGCCCTCTCGGCGGGGCTCTGAGGCGGGAAGCCCGCTCGCCCGCTGACCGTGGGCGGAGGACGAGCTCCGCGGGCTCCAGGGGCCGTTCCCGCCCCGATCCCCGCAGCATTTTGAGGCATACATCCGCGTTGCCGGCGCGGACCGTCGATTGAGCGGGGGCGCACCCGAAGATCCCCGCTTTGAGGGAGGCTCGGTGACGCTCGCCCCGTCCATGACCATCGCAGCGCCCTTGGATGGCTCCGTTACCTTAAGCCCACCTCCTACCCGAGCCGGGGGGATCGGGCGCGGCCCGTCCAGCCACCGGGGCATCACCTCCCTCCACTCGAGCGGGGGCCTCCCAGGCCTCCGTCCTCGAAGATGAAGTCCCAGGTGGACGCGAATACCGCGGCCAGTTGAGCGCTCTCCCGAAGGCGCTCCTCGAGCTCAGCCCGCTCCCCTCGGGTTTAGGGTCATAGACCGGCTTAAGGTAACGGAGCCCCTTGGATGAAGCCAAATTCCAAATCTTGGAACTATCCATCACCCACCGAAGGGGGTCCTCCACCCCCCAAAACCTATGAGATAAAAATATTAAAAATGGGAAAACGCAGCGGGTGGATCAGCCGATGTAAAGTATCGGCCCGCCGTAGACCTCATCCAAGAACGCCGCCGCGCCCTTTATATCGTCTACCACGTCTGCCAGATCCTCCTTCTTCACTTCGTAGAACTGGGCTGCCACCGGGCACGCGTAGATCTTGAAGGAGTCCCCGTAGGTCTCCTTGAGCTCCTTGAGCCACGAGTACCAGTCCTTTATCTTGCCTGACCGTACGGCCTCCTCGAGGTTCCTGAGGTAGGTATCGACGTAGGGCCTGAAGTGCTCGGGGAAAGCGGTCAGCGTGGCGTCGCCGGTGCTGAGCTTCGACAGCGTGTCCTTCCTGAAGGCGACGAGCCCCTCGTTGACCAGGTGAACCTTGACCTCGTAGCCCATGGCAAGCGCCGCGGCCCCGTAGATTATAAGGCAGCAGATCCTGTTGGAGGCGCCCGAGGCGAACACTATGCCGAGCTTCCTCCTGCCCTCGCTCATTTTAATCAACACAGAAATATAGCGTGATATAAATCTTTCTTTATTTCTGCTGTGTTGCGCGATATGAGCCCGTTGTCCACCGATTTCGATTCACGCACGCTTACGCCGGGCCCGCGTCACCCGGGCCATGCCCGGCGACAGGGACTGGCGCAAATATAACGAGGCGCTCGTGAGGAGGGGGGAGCTGTATCTAACGTCGACCCCTCGGTGCTGGAGGACTGGGGGAGGGAGCTGAGGAGGGCCAACGGGAGGCAAGGTCGGGGGAGCCGTACTCCCACCATTACCCGGAGTCCTTCATGGGGCCCCTCGCGTTCCTCTACTCAGGCTTCTCTTCCACACGCCCTAATGGTAATGAAGGCGTTCATATACAATATATTCATCGCGCAGATCCGAGTCCTCCCGCGGGAGGCCGGCCGGGGGAGGGGCCGCTGGGCCGCTCGCCGGGGGTCATGCAACACAGCACTTATTTCCAGTGCGCGGCGCGTCCCAGGCGATCGAGATCCGCGCGCAGGGACCGCGAGGGCCCCCTCTCAAGGCGCCTGTACATGGAATGGATCCCGCTGGCGCGTCCTGAAAATCTCCCCGACCGGGACTCGGCGAGCTTGCGCCTTCTGGGGGCCATAGCGGGCCCGGGACTAACCCCTTCCGTCGGACAGCGCCTCACTTCTTGGCCGTAACCCTTATCGTGGCCACCATCTTGTCCGAGTCGATCCTCAGCTCCAGGAGCTGGTTACCGGTCCGCTTTGTCCATGCCTCTACGTCGGGCTTGAATCCCTGATCCGTCGCCCAGACCTCTATGATGTCCCCGCTTGCGGCGTTCCTGTAGGCCTTGGCTATCTCGGTTATGGGCCCGGGACAGGCGAGCCCCCTCGCGTCCACGAATATTTTCCTGCCCTCGCTCATCGCAATAGGTTATCAGATTCCTCATATTTAAGTATATTGGTATAAACGTCGCCTGGGCCGATCGACGGCGCTAAATCCCGGGGAGCCCCCCGCCCGGTCCGCGGCGAGCGCGAACTCCACGCGAATCGGGGGGATTACGCTCTTCAGCTCACGGCTTAGGGGGTTTATCGCGCCCGCCGGGAGCCGTGCCAACGCGTGCGCGGACGCAGGCCCAGTTCCAGCACAGTCCGATGCCGGCGGTCGGCTGCTCCTCCCCCGGACGGTTATCACGAGATATCCGTCCTCCCTGGAGATCCCGTCCACCACCAGCCCCACCTCCTCCACGTGCTTCGGTATGAACGTGGCGCACGACTCGTCGTCGGTGTAGACCCTGATGGTGCCCCTCCCCCTCAGCCTTATGAGGGTGCGGACCAGATCCGTGAACGGCCTGGGACACTTCTTCCCCCTGGTGTCGAGCACGATCTCGTCGCCGGCCAACGGCATCACCTGGGGAGCTCGCGCTCCCCGTATTCAACCTCGAATCCCCGGTACTCGCCCCTGAATTCGCCCCAGGAGACCTCCGCGCAGGCGACCTTTGCCAGCCCGGGCCCCCTGCGGCACTCTTCGACGAGCGCCCTCAGCGCCTCCTCGTCGCCCTCCGCCACCACCGTCACGCTGCCGTCCGGCTCGTTCCTGACCACGCCGCTGACGCCCAGCCTCGTGGCCCTCCTGTAGACCCAGCTCCTGTAGCCCACTCCCTGGACCTCCCCGGTCACGCGTATAATTATCCTACGCATCATAGAGGTCGAACTCCCTCAGGTACGCCTTCGCGGCGACGTACTTCCCGAGGGTGGACGGCGCCAGCACCCTCGGCCCATCCCTCGAGATCACCCTCCCTATCCTCACGGGGTCCATGCCCGCGCCCCTCAGCTCGGATTCCAGCCCGTCGAGCACCGCGGGATCCGCCACGACCACTATGGCCCCGTTCGTGCCGGCCGTGGCGTTGGGCATTATGTAGTTGGCCGTGGCGAACTCGCTCAGCTCCGGCGAGACGAGCGGCACCCTGTCCAGCCTTATGGACGCGCGGGCCAGCTCCGCGAGCTCCCTCACCACGTAGATGCCGGGGCCGGAGACGTCCGTCGTCACGGCCACGTGCCTGCGCGGGTCGAAGTCCTCACCGAACGCCGGCAGGAAGTCCTCCAGCGCCCTGGCCACCGCCAGGTTCGGCGTCGCCATGCCCCTCAGAGTGCGCTCCTTGATCTCCAGCAGCCCGTCCAGGCCTATCCCGGTCTGGCGTCTGAGCTCGTCCGCTATCTCCCTGTCCAGCATGCACATCATGTAGACGTTCACCGGGGCCAGATCCCCCATGGGCCTGGTCACCATGACCTCCATCCCGGGGGCCACGCGATCGTAGAAGGTGGGTGGTTCCCTGTCGGTCTCCGCGAAGACGGTGGCGCCCATGAGGAGCGCTCCGGACGACGGCTGGGGGGAATCCATCACGCGCGCGCCGAGCCCCTCGGAGAGCTCCCTCAGGTTGCGCAGTATCCTGTTCCTGAGCTCGTCCGTCGGCGCGTCCACGGTCGGGATCACCCTGAGCTCCCTCCAGGCGCCGAGCGTGTACAGGTCGTTCAGAGAGTTGAAGAGCGCCGCCGCCGCCTGTCTCGGGCTGCCCGGGTCCTCCGCCGGATCGATGACCTGTATCGTGTCGTTGTTGCCCACCACGTATCCGCCGGACGGCTCGCCCTCGGCCTTCACGTAGTCGAAGAGCATGAACTGGTGCTCCGGCCCCTCCGTCACTATCGAGTGCCCCTTCCCCACCACGACGCCGGGGGCTGCGCGGGCCACCCTGGAGTAGATACTCCCGATGTACTCCGCGAGCGCCCCCGAGTCCTCCGCGAGCGCGCGATGGACCTGCGCCAGCACTATGGCCCTGGATGGTGAGAGCTCCGCGAGCGCCCCCGAGTCCGCCTCCACGTCCCCCTCGCTCCTGTAGATGCCCCTCGCGGTCGAGAAGCCGCCATCGGTCCTGGGGAACACGTCCGCGTCCCTCCTGGGCGCTATCTTCATGCCGAGCATCTCGAGTTCCCCCCTCACGCTCCTTATCGCCGGGTAGAGCACCGTAAGGACGTCCACCTTCACCGAGCATCCGGTGGCCAGGGAGAACGGGTTGACCCCGAGCGCCCTGTACTCCTCGATCCTCCTGGAGAACTCCTCGAACGGGTCGCCCGCATCGGCCCTATCGGTCACTCCGGCATTCACAGCGAGGGCGATGAAAGCGTCCGATATAAGGATTTAGTGAAAACCATATGTTATTTCATCGATGATTTTTCCGCTCCGCTTATTAGGCCGATCTCCTTCGCCCTCCCATGGCCAGGAGGAGGTCCTTCGTGGTGAACACCGCGTCGTATGAGAGGGTATCCTTCTCCCTCAGCGTCGCCGCGTCGCTGGCGTCCCTCGGCGACGACGTCTCGATGCTCTTCGGCTTCGGCGGCGTCCTGCGCCTCAGGAGGGGGTGGGAGGACCGCGTGGGCCCCGAGACCGGCGAGTGGGTCAGGGGCGACGCCGAGAGGTGGCTGTCCGGGGGGAACCGCGCCGCCAGGATAACGGATCTGCTGAGGCTGGCGAGGGAGCTCGGCGTGAAGATCTACGCGTGCCCTACCGCCATGGCCTTCCACGGCATATCGAGGGAGGACCTGACGGACGCCGTCGACGGTGTCATGGGCATGACCGAGTTCCTCTCCCGGGAGGACGCCGACGTGATATACGTGTGACTCGGGCGCCGCGCCCATCGGCGATCGCGATCGATGGCGCCGACATCATCGGGCCGCACCGCGCAAAAATGCGTCGAAGGGAGAGCGCATGGGAATGATCGATCGGGCCGCGTCGAATCGGCCGGACGATCACCCGGGATAGAACGCCGGTATCCGGACGCGCCCGTCCTCGTCGTACGCGTAGAGCTCGCCGGGCAGCTCGTCCGCGGTCCTCCTGTGGCTGCCGTCGCAGAACGGCTTGTTCCTCGAAAGGCCGCAGGCGCAGATCCAGAAGCCCTCGCCGTCCTTCGCCTTCACCTCGTACGGGCGATTCCTGTCGTGTCTGACCATCCTCGCCATTGAGCGATGGATGATGGGCATCACATATAAGCATAGGTTCCCCGGTGTAAACCGTGGGCCGCAGGTGGCTCGGGGTCGCCTCCGCTCCTCCGCCAGCGGCGTTCGACTGATCGCTTCGCCGTGCGCCTGCTTGTGAGCTATCCCGCCCCGAAGCGCGATGGTAAACATCGTGAATATAAATAAAACATAATGTGAAAATAGGGCAAAATTTTAATATAACATCGTAATTGGCGTCGCGCCATGCGGAGTTGGAGGTACGCTGTCCCCGTGCTCCTCGGCGTGGGCGGCTTCGAGGACGGCTTCGCGCTCCTGCTGGCGGGGGCGGTCCTGCCGGCGATAATACACCAGCTGCGCCCGTCCGCCCCGGTCGTGGGGTTGCTGATCTCCCTGCCTTTCCTCGGGTCCGTCATCGGCGCCATGATCTTCGGCAGGCTGGGCGACGTCCTGGGCAGGAGGAGGTCCTACCTCTACGTCACGGCTCTATTCGTCGCGGGATCCGCGATGGGCGCGCTGGCCCCCTCCATGCAGCTCCTGCTCGCCTCGAGGTTCATCATAGGCCTGGGCATAGGCGGCGACATACCGACGGCCGGGAGCCTGCTCGCCGAGGTGGCGGATCATCGCTCCAGGGGACGGTACGTGAGCATCCAGTCGCTCCTGTGGGGTATCGGCGGCGCCTCCGCGGCGCTCGTTGCGATACCCTTCCTCTCCCTCGGGGCTGCGGCCTGGAGGTACGTGCTCGCGCTCAGCGCGCTGCCGCCGCTGGTCGTGCTCGCGCTGCGGGGCAGCATAGGCGAGAGCCCGCTCTGGCGCGCGCGGTCTGCCGGGGGGCTCTCGCGCATCGGCCGGGTGGCGGGCCGCCTCTCGCTAGTCGCGTCGCTCTACTTCGCGACCACGTTCGTGCTCGCCATCCTGGCCAACTACGCGACCGTCCTGATGGAGGAGACCATGGGGCTGCCGCCGAGGGAGGCGCTGCTCGCCTCGGCCGCGCAGTGGGCCGCATTCGTGGTGGGGAGCTCGCTGGTCAACGCCCGCTCGGACGCTCTCGGCAGGAAGCCCCTGGTAGTCGCGGGGACCGCCGGGCTGGCGGCGTCGCTGGCGGCGCTGCGCCTGTCATCCTCCCCGGCCCAGGCGGTCGCCGTCCTCATGGCCCTCTGGGCATTCGGCGGCGTCGCCTACGCCACAACCAACGTGTACTCGGCGGAGCTCTTCCCGACGGACGTGAGGAGCACCTGCAGCGGCATATGCTTCGCCTCCGGCAGGATGGGCGGTTTCCTGAGCACACTCATAGCGCCGATCCTCAGCCTGAGGGCGCTCTCGACGTGGATGGCCCCCGCCCTGGTGCCGGCGTTCGCCGCGCTCAGCCTGGCGGCGCTAGCCTTCGCGCCCCGCACGGAGCGCGTGCCGCTGAGCGTCGCGTCCCTTGACGGGTACTGACAAGCGCGGAAGCGATGTTTCGGATAAATTTATGCGCATCATGTTATATGTGCAGGTTGCGCTTCACGGTAGGCATCGACGAACTACTAGAGGATCCGGGCGCGCTCCTGGTGGAGGTGACGCCGGAGCCCGCGCTGTACGAGCGCTGGCACCTGCCGGGCGCCATAATGATGCCGCTCGAGGCACTGTACCATCCATCGCGCAGGGACGTCGCCCCCAGGGGGCTTCTGGAGGAGCGCCTGGGCGGCCTCGGGATATCCGATGAGGATGAGCTAGTGCTTTACAGCGACCTCGGCAACCGCTACGCGTACTACGCATTCTGGGTCCTCTGGTGCCACGGCAACAGGAACGCCCGCGTGCTGGACGGCGGAAAGGCCGGATGGAGGAGGGGGCTCCCGAGGGAGGTGGAGCCGCGCTCCCGGCCCGCCTCCCGCTTCAGGCTGGACGATCCCGACTGGTCCGATAGGATATCGATGGGGGAGCTGCTGTCCAGGCTCGGGGATCCGAGCCTGAGGATAATCGACGCGCGCTCCCCCGAGGAGTACTCCGGGAGGGAGGGGGGCCCCGCCGGATCACCTGTACGAACAGCCGCTCATGCGGGGCCACATACCGGGGGCGGTGAACGTTCCGTGGGACTCCCTGTACAGGGATGGGACGGAAGAGCTGAAAGATCCGGGCGACATTCAGCACGCATTATCAGGCGCGGGGATCCGGAAGGATCAGGAGGTGGTCGTGTACTGCAGGACCGGCGCCAGGGCGTCCCTTCCATGGTTCTGTATGAGGCACGTGCTCGGCTTCCCGCGCGTGCGGCTCTACGACGGTGGATGGGCCGAGTGGGGCAACGCAATAGGGACGCCAATTGAACGCCGAGGCCGCGGAGACGCGCGCCCCGAGGACGGATGCGCTCCAATCGATGATTGTCGCCTGGGAACGGCGCCTTACGTGCTCGGCGCCGGGTTCGCCGCAGGTCCTCATAAGCGCTCGGCCCGAGCCTGCGCCTCCTCTCAATTATATAGGCAGCGGCCACCCCGGCGAAGTAGAGCGCGGAGAGTATGGTCCCTATCACAGTCTCCATCACCCCGCCGGTGGTCCCGGGCGATATCATCCACGCGACTATGAACGCCCCGAGCACTCCCCACCTCCAGTTCCTCCTCCACGTCCGCGCGCCGACGACGCCGAGGAAGGTGAGCGCGCCCATGACCAGGGGGTACTCGAAGGCCACGCCCGTCGCAATCGTGAGCGACACCACCGTATTCACGAACGCCTTGAGGCTCAGCGTGGGCTCGACGCCGAGCACCCGCGTGTAGTAGAGCACGAACCTCATCATGAATGGCACTATGATGAAGTAGGCGAACGCGGCCCCGGAGGCGAAGAGCCCGAACGCGGGCAGCACCGCGTACTTTATCGCATTTCTCTCGTGCTTGTAGAGCCCCGGGGACACGAACGCCCAGAGCTCGCGGACCGCCACGGGTATCGCCACGAAGAGCGATAGCAGGAATGAGACGTAGAACGATGCGAACAGCGGATCGAACGGGTTTATGTTTATCAGGTGGAGCCCCGGCGGCAGCTCGTTATATATGAACGCCCTTATCACGTAATCCGCTATGCTGTTGTATATGCTGGGGTAGGGCACCGGCATCGTGACGCCGTAGAGCGTGAAGCCCCTGACGCCGAACGCGAAGGTGAAGAAGAACGCGGCGCCCAGCGCCACCAGTATCCTCCTGAGCCTGCGCAGGAGCTCGCTTATGTGAGGGAGGAGGAGCCTGCGCTCGGCCCCCGGGCGCTCCTCCCTGACATCGGCCCTGGCCATCCCCGCCACGCACCCGCCCCGACCTCAGCGCCTCCAACTCCTCCCTGAGGCGCCTCACCTCCTCCTCGAGCTCCCTCACGCGCGGGTCGTCCGGCGCCGTGGGCTGCCCGGCGTGGGGGCGCGCGCGGGCGGGCCCGGCCCTCACCTCCGCCCCTACGTCCCCGGCCACGCCCCTCGCTACCTCGTCCCCGATCCCCGTCAGCTCCTCCGCGTTCAGCTCCCTCATTATCTCCCTCCTGAACTCCTGCTCCGACCTCCTAAGGTTCCCCACGAATTTCCCCAGCTCCCTCACATGACCGGAGATGTCCCGCTCCCCCCCGAGCAGCAGTATGGCCACGATTACCACTATCAGGGCGTCGGTGAGGCTCCCTATCATGGCCCACCGGCGCTCCTACTTCCCGCTCCCCCTCTTCAGCTCCTCCAGCTGCCTCTGGAGCTCCGCTATCTGGGACTCGAGCTGCCTGACCCTCTCGTCCCTCTGGGCCGCGGGCGATGGGGACTGCTGGGTCGAGGCCGGGGATTCCTGCATCATCCTGCTGAGCTCCATCTCGGACTCCATCTTCCCCTTCTTGTACTCCCCCACGGCCCTGCCCAGGGAGTGAAACAGCTCAGGTATCTTGCTGGCGCCGGCGAACAGCACCACCGCCACTATTATGATTATGATTATATCAGTAGCGCTACCTAGCAATCGGCCTTTCCACCTCCATCATGCTCATGATCCCGATTCCTACTTAAGCGTTGCGCGAACCGATCTGGGCTCCGTCACCTAAAGCCGATCTATGAACCTAAATCCTGGGGGCGCTCGCCTCCACAGAACCTCACAGAACCTTGGCAGGACGCATCTAAGGGGGACGTGTCGGGGATGCGGATGTCGCGGCGTGGAGGCTCTCGCAGGAGTGTTTGGAATGGCATCGAGGGCATCGGTTAAATATTATAACATAATGTTTAAATGAACTCCTGCCCGATATCGACGCAATGTCGGAGGAAGGCGGCCACCTGACCATGAGCCAGGACGCTCTAATGTCAGCACACGGCGGCGAGTCCATGGCGCACGTCAGATACCTGATATTCGCCGAGCAGGCCGAGAAGGAGGGGTTCAAGAACGTCGCCAGGCTGTTCCGCGGTATCGCGTATGCCGAACAGGTGCATGCGAGGAACCACTACCAGAGGCTATCCAAGTTCAAGGACTCGCTCAAGGTCGTGGCAGGGGCGCCGTTCGGGCCCGGGGACACTAGGAAGAACCTGGAGCTGGCGATAATGGGCGAGCAATTCGAGGTGGAGCAGATGTACCCATCGTACATCGAGACCGCGAAGCTGCTGAACGACAAGTCGGCGGAGATCAGCTTCAGGTACGCCCTGGCGGCCGAGAAGATACACCTGGAGCTCTACAGGAAGGCCCTCGAGTACGTCGCCAAGGGGCAGGACATGCCGCTCGACGGATACGTGTGGATATGCCCGGTGTGCGGCCACACGTACGTGGGGAAGGAGCCGCCCGCCAAGTGCCCCATATGCAACGCCCTGGGGAAGGACTTCCAGAGATTCTAATGGTGAATCGTGCTCCGATTTCATGAAATGCCCGACTAAAACCTGAGGAGCTCTGCTCCGGGACCGGGTACCTGCGTAAATAATTGACGTAAATAATTGGTTAAGCTTAAGCGCGCAACAGATCGCGGCCGCGTCCATGGAGCGCAAATGGGCGGTGCTCACCAACACGGCGCTCGGCATCACGATGGCCACTATGGGATCCATATTACTGTCAGCTACCCCCGGGTCCGGTACAGCGGTTGCGGCCCTCATGATGGCCTTCGGGGCCGTGCGGGCCGTCGGAGCCGCCATGATGATGGCCAAGGCGCCGCGCTGAGGGCCGGCGTGTTTCCAGTGGAGGAGGGAAGGGCCCTGGGGATTAACCGGGTCGCGGGGATAGCCGGATCCTTGGTCGGCGGTCCTCGCCGTCTATTATCGGAGGTATGCGCTCCTGGTCAGCGCCCGCTCGGGGTCGTGGGCATCGTGTGGGCCTACACGGCGCTTAGGGAGTCGCGAAGCCGGAGCCCGGCCACAGGATAGGCATCCCGGGGAACATGCTCTCCGCGGGCGGGCTCGTATCGATAATGATGGGCCTAACGTGCGCGATGATGCCCTATGGATCTTCTGAGATGGGATGGGGAACCCCCTCGTCGTCGGGCTCTTGGTGGGCGGGGCCGCCTTGCTTGCGGCGTTCCTGGGGCACAACCCCATGAAGGCCCTCTCGGTGCTCCCGGCGAAGGGCGTGCAGTAGATCGATAATGGCGTCCGATCCCACCGGATAAGCGGCCATCATCAGCACCCACTGGTTCCCGAAGGTGATAGCGCCGACATGAACGGCGCTTCACAAAGCATTCTGCGCGTCGGCCGCGATGGCGCGGCCGCGCCATCGCATCACTCCTCAGGGGGAGGGCCGAATACCTGACCCGCCCCCGAGTAGGGATTCCCGAGGGACCTCTCCCGAACTCGCGTGGGATGCGAACCCTCGATGCACCCAGTCCGGGCGTCGCCCGAGGATCGCTCTCGATCCCGAGGCATCAGCTCCGCCTTCCGCCGCGAGATGGGCTCCGTTACCTTAAGCCCACCCCCTACCCGAGCGAGAGGATCGGGCGCAGCCCGTCCAGCCACGGGGGCATCCCCTCCTCCCTCCACACCAGCGGGGGCCTCCCCAGGCCCCCGTTCTCGAACGCGAAATCCTGCATGGACGTGAACGCTGACAGCCAGTTATGCATGCGCTCGAACGCCCGCCCGGACGCGAGCCTGCTCTTCCTCGCCGGGAACAGGTCGTCGAAGGCCTCCGTCCTGTCCTTGATGTACTGGACCATGCGCTCCATCAGGTTCCTCAGGGGGCGATCGTAGACTATGTGC
>Ga0080005_131126_pt1 | contig 16741 bp, 18 predicted proteins | sample JossMetagenome_2_FD_69208 | JGI IMG/M metagenome (GOLD analysis project Ga0080005, IMG submission 69208) | Hot spring sediment microbial communities from Joseph's Coat, Yellowstone National Park, USA - JC3_ASED (SPADES assembly) (version 2) | ecosystem: Environmental > Aquatic > Thermal springs >... | reverse complement strand
CGTACGGCGACTCGCCGGAGAGCAGCACGATGCTGTAGCCGCCCTTCACGGGTATCAGCTCGGCCGCCATCAGCGCGATCGCGCCCCTGTCGCCCGGCTGGTAGGCGTTCGGGAGCTTCACCTGCGAGTTCTTGACGATCTCGCCCCTCGGCGAGGTCGTGACAATTATGTAAACGTTCGCCGGCTTCTCGGTGGGTGTCAGCTTGTGCCACTTGCCGGCGTCGTCGACCCACGCGACGGGGCCAGGCCCGTGGAAGAGCACCCTGTCCACCCCGTACCTCAGCACGGGTATCTCGCTGACGTTGGCGAAGGCGAGGACCCTGTAGCCGGCGCTCGCGTTGCTGACGCGGTCCTCAGCCGAGGCGTAGTCGATCCTGAGGTGGGCGCCGACCGCCTCCATGATCATGTTGGCCCACTCCTGGGACTGGGGCCCTCCTTGAGCCGGGTAGTCGCTGTCGGCGGCGACCCAGAGCGCCCTCCCGGGCGCCGCCTTGAGCCACTTGGCCAGCGCCGCGATCTCCTCCGGGCTCGGCGGCGCTTGCGGCTGGCCGAAGATCACCATCACGATGCCGAGCTTCTCTAGGTCGACCTTGGAGAGATCTCCAACCAGCACGATCGCGTTGTTCGCGATGGAGGAGGGTAGCGCTTGCGCGTCTTCAGGTGTCTTCACGAGGACGTACCACTGGGCTTCGGGCACCATCCGGATGATCACGTCGAGCCCGAGCAGCGGCTGCTTGTGGGATAGGTCGACGAGGATGGGGAAGCCGACGGGAGCGGAAATCGCGGGTGCGGCGAGCGCGGCGACCATTATCAAAATCGTTGCAACAACCTTCGCCTTCACGTGGAAGGCTTCCACGGCGCCGTATAAGAGCTTAACGCCGGAGCCGGTCGAGAGGCTTATTTACCCCCCTAGCGTCGGTAGCCCGATGAGGCGCTCGGGCAAGCTCCTGGTGCTCGACACGAAAACCATTGCGGTCATCGTGGTGGTGGTTGCCGCGGCTGCGGCCGCCGTTTTTATCGCTCCCATGCTAATTAAGCAGCCAACCCCCACCCAGCCGTCCCAGCCGAGCCAGCCCACCCAACCAACCCGGCCCGCGCAGGGGGTCACGCTCACCGTGATCTCCAGGCACCCGACGGACATACTGGTTAAAGCCCGAGCCATGTTCCTCGCGAGCGCCGTCGCCAAAAAATACAATATAACGGATTTGAAGACGATCGTGATCCCAGCGGGCCTCTGGGAGCAGTACATCAGGAGGGGTGAGGCGGACGTCGCGTGGGGCGGCGGGCCCACGCTCTTCGACTCGCTGTTCCAGCGCGGTCTCCTCGCGCCCCTAACGAGCAAGGAGGCGCTGGATGCGGCCGCTCAAGTTCCCGACGAGATCATGGGTGTGCCGATGAAGCGCGTCAAGGACGGGAAGGTGTACTGGGTCGCGGCGGCGATCTCCAGCTTCGGGTTCACCGTCAACATGAAGCGGTTGAAGGACTACAACCTGACGGTGCCGAGCAGCTGGAGGGATCTCGCCTCGCCGGAGCTGGGTAAGCCCCTAGTCAAGTACGGGGTCGCCGCTCTCTCCATCGCGGACCCGACCCAGAGCACCAGCCACACGAGGATGTACGAGATCATCCTCCAGCGGTACGGATGGGAGGAGGGCTGGAGGGTGCTGACGCTGATGGCCGCGAACGCCAACGTGTACCCCGGGAGCGAAGCGGCGAGGGACGCGGTGATCCAGGGCGAGGTGGCCGTGGGCATAACGATCGACTTCTACGGCTACACGGCCCAGCAGGTGAACCCCGACTGCAAGTACATCGTGCCGCCCGGCGAGAGCATCGTCAACGGCGACCCCATCGCGCTCGTCAACGGCTCGAAGCACCCCGAAGCCGCGCAGGCGTTCATCGCCTGGGTGCTGACGGAGGGCCAGAAGGTCTGGCTCGACCCCGCGATCAACAGGCTGCCTGCCAACCCGAAGGTCTTCGACACGCCTGAGGGGAAGAACAGGAGCGACCTGAAGAGCGCGTACGAGATGACGCTGAAGACCCCCTCGATTGAGTTCAACGACACGCTAGCATTGATGTACGAGCCGGTGATGCAGTGGTACTTCAGAGCGGCGCTCGTCGAGGTGAACGACTACTTGAAGGCCGCCTGGAAGGCCCTCCTCTCGAAGTACTTCACCGGCGCGATCTCCAGGGAGCAGTTCGAGGCCTACGTCGCCAACCTGACGGCCCCCCTGGCGTTCACCGACCCGGCGACGGGCAAGACCGTCGTGTTCACGCAGGACTACGCGATCTCCATCTGCGACAAGTTCCAGAGCGACGCCTCCTACAGGGACGCGCTCATAGCGGCGTGGAAGAAGGCCGCGGTCGAAAGGTACACGAAGCTGCTCGACCAGCTGAAGGGGTAGCCGGATGGGGGGCGCGCTGAGGAGGGCCTTTTTCCACCTGGACGCCACGCTGCTGGCCCAGCTGCTGGTATCGGCCGCTCTGCTCCTCTTCCTCCTCGTCGCCCCCCTCGCCACCGTCGCCTACGTGGCGGCCCAGTACAACCCGCTCCTCCTCTTCAGCGACCCCACCTACCTCAGCTTGAAGCCGCAGGGCGAGCTCCTCTTCGCCGTGAGGACCAGCTTCAGGGGGCGCGAGGTGGCGATCGTGAGGCTGGTGGGCGCCAGCTACGGCGTGATCGCCAACTCGCTAATCGTGGCGGCGGTGGTGACCCTCTTCGCCAGCGCGCTCGGGGTGATTGTTGCCTTCGTGATGGCCCGCTACGCCTTCCCCGGCAGGACCGCGCTGAGGATCCTCGCCACCGTCCCCCTGCTGCAGACGCCCTTCATCAACTCCTTCGTTATCAAGAAGCTGTTCGACTGGAGGGACGGTCTCATCTCCTGGCTCCTCTGCGACGTGCTCGGCCTCCCCGTCAGGGTCGGCTTGGAGGGGCTCGCGGGCGTCGCGGCGGCGCAGGTCATGACCTTCTTCCCCATCGTCTACCTCAACGTTTACGCGAGCATGGTGGGCATCGACCCCAGCTTGGAGGAGCAGGCGGAGAACCTGGGGGCGAAGGGCTTCAGGCTGTTCAGGACCGTCACCCTCCCCCTCTCGCTGCCCGGCTTGGCGGCGGGGGCGGCTCTCGTCTTCATCTTCTCCCTCGAGGACGTGGGGGCGCCCATCGTCTTCAACGAGCAGAGGCTGATGTCGTACCAGATCTTCACGCGCTTCGTCGAGGCTACGACGGGGCGGCTGTCGCCGGCGGCGGCGAGCCTCGCCCTCCTCCTGCTCGCGCTGGCGCTCGCGGTGTTCGCCGGCATCAGGAGGTACGTGTCGCTGAAGCAGTACGCGATGCTGAGCAGGGGCGGCAGGTGGAAGCCGCGCGCGAGGAGGCTGGGCCCCCTCGGGCTCGCGGCCGTGTACATGGGGCTCCTGCCCCTCCTCCTCTTCCTAGCGTTCCCGCAGATCGCCGTCTTCGCCTACGCCTTTGCGGAGCGCTGGGCGGGGCCGCTACCGGAGGGCTTCACCCTCGAGCACCTGCGCTCGATCGTGGCCGACCCCCTCGTCTCCCGGGCTGTCTACAACAGCCTGATCTACTCGGCAGCGGCGCTCGCGCTGATCCTTGTGCTGGGCGTCTCCGCCCCCTACGTGATCGCTAGGGCGAGGCTCAAGGGGCTCGAGCTTCTGGACCTCCTCGTCACGTCACCGGTCGCGATACCGGGGTTGGCCGTAGCCGTGGGCTACTTCTACTTCTTCTCCACGTTCTTCAGGGGGACGCCGCTCGACCCCATCTCGGCCGGCCCCAGCCTCCTGCTCATCCTAGCCTACAGCGTCCGCAGGCTCCCCTTCACCGCGAGAGCCGTGTTCGCGGGCCTTCAGCAGGTTCACGTGGCGCTCGAGGAGGCTTCGATGAACCTGGGCGCGGGGAGGCTGAGGACCCTCGCGAGCGTCGTGCTCCCCTTGATCGGCTTGAGCGTGCTGAGCGGCCTCCTCGTCAGCTTCGTCTACTGCGTCGGCGAAACGAGCACGAGCGTCACGCTCGGCGGCTTGGGCGGGGTCGGCGAGGGCCACAGGGCCCCCATCACGTTCATCATGATGGACTACCTCAGCAGGATCGGCGGACCGCACATCGTCGCCGCGCTCGGCGTCCTCCTGATAACGCTCCAGCTCACCGCCATCGTAGTGGTCAACGTGGTGCTCAAGCAGAGGTACGCGTACATAGGTGTGTGACCGCGCCGCCAGCTCCCGAGCCGAGCCCCCAGGGGCGAGCGGCCGTGTGCTAGGTTTAAATAACGGCGCGCGCGGTAACCGCGCATGGCTCTCACGGCTGAGGAGAAGGAAAGGTTCCTGAAAAGGAGGATAAGGAGTTCAGGTACGCGGTAGCCGGCTACCTGGGGGTGCTTGAGGTGCTGAAGAGGCTCGACGGCCTAGAGGAGAGGATGGTGAAGCTCGAAAGGGCGATGGTGAAGCTGTGGAGGGAGCAAGTTAAGCTCCGAGAGGAGGTGGCAGCGATAAGGAGCGGCGTCAACGCGTTGAAAAAGGATGCAGGTGCGATCCGCACCACCCTCGAGAGGTTGGCGCTGACGATCGAGGGGGAGGCGAGGAGCGTGGTGAGGCGCAGGGTGAGGGAGAGGTTGAACGTCGACGTCGAGCTCGACAGGATCTTCGTGGACTCGATGGGAGTGAACATCTACGGCGCGGCGGGCGATCTCTGCGTAATCGGGGAAGCCACGGTGAGGCTCGGCCCGACACTCGTGAGCGAGCTCCTGAGCAAGATCGAGGCGATCAAGAGGAGCCGGCCCGACCTCCTCAGGAGGAGGATCGTCAAGGTGATCTACGCGGACTACGCGACCCCGGAAGCCCTGGAAGCCGCGAAGAAAGCCAAAGCGTGGGTGCTAAAGTGGGACAAGGACCTTACGCCGCTCGCCGTCGAGGAGAGCTGGTAGGTCCCCAGCGCCTCGCGCGGAGAGCTCGAGCTGCCACCGCCCTGATCCGCTTGCCATCGCGTACGAGCTCGCCCTTAAGCGCGCGAACGGGGTCATAGCGGTCAATAAGGAGTAGAGCGGTAGCCCTGCGTTAAGGGCGGGGTAACAGGGTGCCGCGCGCTACGTGCACGGCTGGGCGCAGAGCTCCTCAAGGTTGATGAGCTTCACGTTCTCTTCCGCTTCGAACGTGAACCCGCTCCTGGAGTAGAGAAAGTAGACTTCCCTCCGCTCTCCGATCTTCCAATCGAACGCTTCAGCTTTCCTTTCCAGCTCCCGGAGCACGCGCTTGTCCAGGGGGTGCTTCGACCACTTCGCTTCCATGAAATAGGCGACCTTGCTCTTCTCGTCGATCGCCACTCCGTCGATCTCCACGTCGCCTCTCCACCACCGGCCGACTCTCAGCGCTGGTACCGCGCGGGAGAAGTGCTCGAGCGCTACGTCTTCGAAGACTGTGGAAACGTACTCGTCTAGCTGCTCTGCGATCCTCGACGCAACGCGCTCGACCTCGCCGAGCTCCAGCAAGTACAGGTTGGGTCTCACGAACCTGAACCAGAAGCGGAGGAAGTTGTCCTTTATCCTGTACCTCGCCCGACCGCGTCTCCCCTCCTCCAGCAGCGGGTAGCTCTTCTCCACGATGTCGAGCATCGCCTCCAATACCCTCATGTACCTGGGCAGCTCGCTCGAGGATAACCCGCTCTTCGACGCGATCTCGCCGAGAGTCGCCGCGCCGGACGCCATAGCCTCCAGTATCGCCATGTACCTCAAGGGCTCTCTCGTCTCAGCCGCCAGCAGGAAGTAGGGTTCCTCGCGTAAAGGTCCTCCAGGCTCTAGAACAAGGCTCTTGATGTTCTCCAGTAGGCTCTTTGAGCTGTCGAGGAGAGACAGGTAAGCGGGGGTGCCCCCGAACACCGCGTAAGCCCTGACCTTATCCTCGCAAGACCACCCGGGGGTAAACTCCTTCGCGCAAGAGAAGGCGAAGGGTTTCACCTTGAGCTGCCCCGTGCGCCTGCCGAAAATGGGGGACGACGACGAGAGAGCTGTTCGCTCGACTACGCCGACCGAGGAGCCGCTGAGAACCAGAAACACCTTTGTGTCGCTCAGGAACTCGTCCCAAGCCGCCTGGAGCTCCATCAGGAAAACTGGATCGTGCTCCGCCAACCGCTGAAACTCGTCGATCACGAGGACCAGCCTGCTTTCCCTGCACTGCTCGGCCACGTACTTGAAGAGCTCCCTGTAGCTGCGCAGAAGGGGAGGGTGCACGCCCAGCTGCTCGCCTATAGCCTCCGACAGCTCCCGGAGGATGTCGCCCAGCTTGGTTACCACAAAGTACACTCCCCTCTTTCCGGCAAGAAACCTCCTCAGCAAAAACGTTTTACCAACTCTCCTACGCCCGTAAACCACCACGAGCTCGGCCCTACCCGACTGGAACCTCTTCTCCAGGAAGGCCAGCTCCCTGCCCCTATCTATGAACGCGTTCATCATGAATATGATCATGATGAGCGTGTTCATAAGCATTGCCCCAACTGCACGAGAGCACAGGAACCCCCTAGTGCACTGCTCCAGGAAAGGGTTTCAGGACGCGCCGGCCGACCAAGGGGCTCAGCCAGCGCGTGGCGCACCCCGACGGCTGAAAGCGCCAGCGGGCTTTCCCCGCGCGCTGCCCGGCTTCTAGCTTCTCGACTCGGGTGGGCTTTCTCGCTGGAGGAGCCACCGCCAGAGGGGTACTGCCCTGATCCGCTTGCCGTCGCGTACGAGCTCGTCCTCGAGGTCCCAGGTTAAGAGGAGGAGGTTGTCGCAGCGGAGAGCTTCGGAGGTTTTCACGAGGCTTTCGAGCTCCCTCCTCTCCAGCTCGTCGGGGGAGCTCGCGTAGGTGACCTGGATGAGCTGGGTTACACGGGGGCCCTCCTTGATCACGAAATCCACCTCCCTCTGGCGCTGGTCCCTGTAGTAGTAGATGTCCCACAGCGGGTTCTCGTTGCTCCTCCTCAGCAGCTCGAGGAATACAACGTTCTCCAAAAGCCTCCCCTCCTCCTCTCCCCTCCTGAACAGCCTCGTCAAGCCGGTGTCGCAGACGTAAACCTTCCTAGGCCAAGACTCCCTCAAGCTCACCTTCTCGCTGTACCTCCTCAGGAAGAACACCGCCATCGTGTCCTGGAGGCCGGCGACGTACTCGTAGACCTTGTTCCTATCGAAGCGCAAACCCTGCGACTTAACCCACTCGACGATCCTCCTCACGCTGAGCTCGCGCGCGAAGTTCTGGAGGACGAAGTGGTAAACGTACCTGGCGAGGCCGATGTCCCTGACACCGTGCCTCTCGACGAAATCCTTGTAGAAGACCGCTTCCGCGTACTCGCGCAGCAGCCGGTCCGCGAGCTCCGGCATCAGCACCACCTCCGGGTAACCCCCGTAGTCTACGTACCTCTGCAGCTCGCGCCTGAGCAGCGCCTTCTCCTCCTGGCTGAGCACGCCCGGCAGGCGGAAGCCGCGCGCCCTCAAGTACTCGCGGAAGCTGAAGGGCAGCAGGTAGTAGGTGAGCGTCCGCCCCCGCAGCTGGGTGGCAACCTCGCGGGGCAGCAGCCTCGAGGATGAGCCCGTCAGGAAGACGCTGTACCCCCTGTCCAGGAGCCCCCTCACCGCGACCACCCACCCGTCCAGGTTCTGGACCTCGTCGAGGAAAACGCGGCGCACGCGCTCGCCCGCCACCTCCGCGTAGAGGTTCACCACGTCCAGGATGTCGGCGCCCCTCACGCTCGCCAGCAGAGGGTCCTCGAAGTTGAGGTAGAGCGAGCCAGCCCTAGCACCCCTCAGCAGCTGGAAGAAGTAGAAGGTTTTCCCCGCCCTCCTCGGCCCCACGACCGCTACAGCCTTGCGCGGCACCTCTTGGACCCTGAGCTCGCGCTCCACAACCTCCGGCAGCTCGAACCTGTACCAATCCTCCAGGTACCTCCTCACAGCCCTGACGTCCATAATGTCACCAGTTCCAGACAATATTTGCAATTTCTATCTGTTATATAGGATATTTTAAGCTTGCGTGCCTCCTTTGCGTGCGCGCATTGAAGCGCTCCAGGTACCTCTACGCGGCAGCCTGCGAGGTCTCAGGGCCTCTTACGTTTCATCGGCAACTGCCGAGGACGCTAACCTTAGCGCGCCAGGCAACTCCCAGCCGCGATCTCCGTGTTTAAGGGGCTAGCTTTGCCCCGCACATCCAGCGCGCGCCAACCGCGTGCCGCAAGCACCCCTGAGCCCCTCCAGGAGCCTGCGCGAACAAGAGTCCCACAACTCTCACACTCGAGGCTCCCACACGCTCCCAATCGTCTTCTCGCAGACCTCGGCAGCCCTCCTCTGAAGGCCCTCAGCCATCACCGCCAGCGGCGCAGACCCAGGGTGGAAGCCGAGCGGCCCGCCCCTCCCCGCACCAGCTTCTCGCAGATCACCCCCGGCGCCTCTCCCGCGCATACCTCCCGGCGAGCTCCAGGAGCCTGCGCCTCTCCTCCTCGGGCAGCGAGCCCCAGTAGCCGGGTCCCACAATCCTCCCCGCGAGGCCGCTGAAGGAGCGAGTGTCGAAGGTCAGCAGGAAACCCAGCCTGAACCTCCTGAGCGCGACAACCGTGGTCGCGTCCGTGTAGCTGAACCCCCTCCTGTCCGCGTGCTCCCTGAAGAGGGTGAGCGCCTCGCGCTCAGCCTCCTCGTCGAGGAGGAGAACCCCGACGGCCCCGCTCTCCACGAACGCCTCGATGAAAGCCCTCGCCGCCTCCCAGGAGACCCTGTACTTGAGGAGCGTGAGCGTCTCATCCAGTATGTGGTTCGTCACGTACCCCCGCCCCCACTTGTTCTCGAGAAGGTGGACCACCAGCGCCAGGGAGTCGAGGTGGTGCTCGTCGCGCAAGCTGTAAAAGGCGAAGAACACGCCCGTATCCACGAGAGCCGTCATCCACCCGCGCCGTAGAGGTACTCGTCCACCTTCTCAGCGTTAGTCTCCCCCACGTCCCTAGCGTGAGCGAGCGAGGAGAGAACCCTGCCAGGGTCAACCCTGACGCTGTCAAGCTCCCTCTCCGCCACCGCGATAGCGAACCTCAAAGCCTCCGCTAGGCTCCTCATACCAGCAAGCCTGGCCAGCCGCACTAGCCTCTGCTTATCCTCGACCGAGATCCTGATAGTGGTGTACCTGCTCACGTAGCTATGTAGTAATGCCTACGTATATAAACATGACTCTAGCGCTCCACGCGAGCATCTCCACCGCGCGCTGACGAAGAGGTGGGGAGCGGTAGAGAACGCGCGCGCCGGCGATAGGGTTGAGGCGGTGAACGGGGGGAAGGTTGAAGTAAGGTACCGATGCTCCGCGCTGAACCCGCTGGAGCGCGGACCCGCGTTCGCCTCCGTCGGCGCGCGGACGAGTGGTTATCGAACGTAAAGAGGCTCGATGAGCGATGTTGAGAGAGCGCGCTGTCGTAAACCTTTAAGCCAGCCGGAGCGGAAATCCGCGGTCGGGGTAGGCTGTGAGCGATGGCGAGGAGCGCAGGAGGTACAGGGTTGGCCACATCGCGCCGAGGAGGAGGTACAGGATAGGGCGCATAAGGGCAAGGGGCTGAGCGAATAGGCGTGAGGGTCAAGCTGAGGGTCACCCTGGGTGGCAGAGCCGTTGAAGCTGTCGCGCTCGCGAACACGGGTTTCGAGACCGACGAGCCTCAGCTGCTTGTCCCGCAGGTCCTCCTCGCGAGGAACGGCGTCAGCCTAGAGGTCCTCGGCAGGCCCCTCGCGGTCGAGTACGATACCGCTGGGGGCCCCACGCTCATGTACGTTTACCCCAAAGCGTGTAAAGTGGCCGTTATCGAGCCCGACAGGGCTTCCAGCGAGGTTGAGGCAGACTTGGTCGTCTCGCTGATCGAGAAGGAGCTCCCCATGAGCGATGCAGCGCGCGCTCGGGGTGGACATAGTGAACCCTAAAGCCGGGCTCTGGAGGTTCATCGACGATGCGGCAGGCGTCATCAGGAGGTCCTACAAGCCGCAGCTGCGGTACTGAGCTGTAGAGCGCGAGGGCGAGAGGCGACAACGTTGCTCGCGCGTTAGCTCTTCTGAGAGGTACGCATGAGCGGGGTGGATATCCAGAGAGCAGTTCACAGCGCGCGCTTGCGCGTGCCCGCTGGAGCTGGGCGCGGCAGCCCCCCGTGCTTAAGCTAGAGCCAGATCTCGGGTTTCTCGCTTCGCCTCATAGTGCTCTCCCCCCTCAGCCTCCACAAGCCCTCGCCGGGCCTCTCTATGGCTATCATGAGCTCGTCGGCTAGCTTATCGCTTATCAGGACCTCCACCTCTATCGGAGATATCACCGCGTCGGCGACAGCCTCCACCCCCTCCGCGAGCCTCACCCTCACCGCGTTCCTCACCCTGTAGACCCTGGTGGGCCCACCCGCAGTATCGTAGATCTCGGGGACCGCGTCCCTCGGGAGGTCGGGCCAAAGCCCCAGCTTCTCAGCGGCTTTAACGGGCAGGAGGATCTGAGGGTTCGGAGTCTCGAACCCCGTGTTCACGAGAGCCGACGTCTCAAGCGAGCCCCTCGAAGACTCTATCCTCACCCTCACCCGCACTCCCATCGCTTGCCCCCCCGAGGCGCCCCGCGATATCCCTCGGCCTGATGCGGCCTATCCTCGGGGTAACCCTGGGCTTTATCCTCCCTATCCGCGCCCTCCTCTCAACAGCCATCGGCCGCGCTCACTTGCAATGTAGGCATTTTAAGCTTGCGGCACCGCCCTCCAGACAGCGTTCGCCACCTCCACGAAGGAGTAGTCCAGCGTCGCCGCATCGACGCTCAGGGGCACGCGCTCCCAACCCTTCCCCCGCAGCGCAACCCTAGCTAGGAGGAGGCGTCAACGACTATCACGATCCTCCCTCACAGCATTCTCGGCGAAACCCCTCTCGACGCCTTCGGTCTCCCTTAGAACGGCGATGGCCTCCTCGAGCTTCCTCCTCCTGAGCTCCTCGTCCACGCGGCGTGCTATGAACCTCATAATCTCCTCGCCCCAGTTCACATCGAGCTTCTCCATCGCCTCCTTCAACTCCCGAGGAACCCTAACCGTAATCACCGCCATCTGCATCCCTTGTATCGCGGTTTGCAATACGCGACATATGTAGTTTTCCATAGCGCTACGGGTGCGGGTCCAGCAATGATAAAACCTGCAATAGACCTTCGAAGTGTGGTGCCTGCGCCCTACGCTTTTCGGATGGTTAGATCCTCAATAACTAGGTTGGGAACAGATGCTCTATAATATAACTCGCTTTGCAATATTTTAGTTGAGCGCATCACATTGCATTCACCTCGCTGGACATCAGTGCTTTCCAGCAACAGCGCACCTCGAAGCTCTTTGCGCGCTAGCGCGTGAACCGCGATGAGAAATTTTAGACTACAAATCTAAACCCTAGCTCTTTTCAGTCATTATCTCGAATGCTTTTAGTTCCATAAGAAGAGACGCTATTGCGCTGTGTAAATGATCCGGCAGAAGGCCTCTCTCGCGCAGTACCCTAGCGCTATCCGCTATCGCGTCTACGGGCTTCGATTCGATGGAAGCCCGTTCCACCTCCACCCGAAGCTGCGCGATCTCTCTAGCCAGCCTATCCAATGCCTCCTGCAGATCTCTCCGACCCTCGATCAACAGCCGGACTTCGAGGAGCTCGCGCTCCGCCTCAAGCTCGCTCAACCTCTTTTTAAGCTGCTCAAGCTTAACGGGATCCGCTGGCGCTCCGAGCACCCACCTCCTCACGGCCTCCAGCTCCTTCACGACCTCCTGCATCCTCTCCTGCAAAGCCGCGCGCTCAACGCTCCTATCCACCCCCCTCACTTGCTCATCCAGCTTTATAGTCTCGAGCCTCCGCTCGAGCTCCCGGTAAAGACCCAAGAGATGCTCAGCGACGCTCTTTGCCTCCTCCATTAGGCTCGACATCTCTTTCAAGAGCTCCTCCATTTTCGCCACATACTCCTTCTTCAGCCCTTCCTTTGCCCCACTCCCCCCGGCACGCTTTCCAACCTCTCCAAGCTTCTCAGCAAGAGCGCGCGCCCGAGCTTTGCCAACGGCGGTTGCGCTGAGTGCCGCGCGGGTTGTTGCGCCAAGTAAGGGCGTTCGTTGGCGCAGGCGGGAAGATGCTGCGCTCTCTTCGCTGCGTTGCAAGGGGGTGGGTGGAGCGCGCCTGAAGCCGCAACTCTTATATTTTCCCTTGGGAGGTGAGCTGGGATGGTCGAAGCCGTCGCGCTGCCGGTTTTGGGTGAGGTGCTTAGGCAGGTTTCGGAGAGGATCGCGAGGAAGCTGATGGAGGGGAAGAAGCTCACGGACACCGAGGTCATCATACTGCTACTGGACCAGATGAATAGGAGAATCGACGCGATGAACGAGTCGCTGGGCAAAAGGATAGAGGACATCAGGGTCACTTTGGACAAAAGGATCGATGACACGAGGAGCGAGCTCGGCAAGCGGATCGATGATACCAATGCTCAGATTGAGGACCTTAAAGCCTCGCTCGATAGGAGGATCAACGACCTCGCAAACTCGCTAAACAAGAGGATCGACGATACGAACGCTAAAATGGATGATCTTAAAGCTTCGCTTGATAAGAGGATTGACGACGTAAAGAGCGAGCTGAGTAAAAGGATCGACGAGGTGAGGAACGAGCTGGGCAAGCGGATTGACGACACGAACGATAGGATGGAGTCCATCTACCAGGACTTGAAGGGGGACATCAGGCTGCTCTACCAGGAGGTTTCGTCGGTGAAATCGGTTGTGATAGACCTCTTGAGGAAGAAGCTGGAAGAGCGGTAGCGCTCAACGCGGGCTTTCTCGCGGCAGAGCTCTCCGATACCGAAGGGGGTTCTCAAAGATTCCGGAAGCTTCCGCTGGGGACCTCTAAAGGTCCGCGCGCCGCGCAAGGCATAATAGCTGGTGCACCTCTTTTTCGAGGCTGTGCTGGAGCGTGTTTACGAGGCTCTTAGGGGGCTTCCCAGGGCGATGGAAGGTTTTGTGGACGTGAGGTCGGTCGTCGTGTTCGGCTCCGCGGCGCGCCCGGAGGACTTCGTGGAGGGCGTGAGCGATGTCGACGTGCTGGTGCTCGCCGCTGGCGAGCCGCGCGAGAGGCACTGCACGCTGGAGCTGGGCGAGGGTTTGAGGGTGGAGGTGGTTGTGCTCAAGCCGGAGGAGCTGGTGAAGCTCGCGGAGGAGGGAGACCCGCTCGCTTTCATGGTGAAGAGGGGCGTCGTGGTCGCGGACGACGGGACCTTCGCCTCTTTGAGGCTGGAGCCGAGGGTCACCGGGCGCACGGTGAGCGTGCTGCGCCGCTCGGCTGTCGTCGCCCTCGGCTTGGCGCTGGAGAACCTGCTGAGGGGGGACCCGCTGCGGGCGGTGCACCACGCCTACCACGCGGTTAGGCACGCCGTGAGGTACAGGGCCGCGCTCGAGAGGGGCTGCGTGCCCATATCCGACAGGGAGGTTTCCGAGGCGGGCGGCGGCGCGGCGGAGGCCTTCAACGCGCTCGCGAGCTTGCGGCGGGGCAAGCGCGTTGACCGGCTGGGAGCGGAGCGCGCGCTCCAGCTCGCCGCCGAGACCGTGGCGGCGCTGCTGGGCTTGAAAGCGCCGAAGCTGAGCGAGCTCGCGAAGCTCGAAGGGAGGGTGGTGGCCGCTTGGGCTCGCGAGGAGGGCGGGGAGCTCGTCTTCACGGTGCTGTGCCTCGAGGGGGAGGGCGAGAGGGTTTACGAGCTCGCCGCGAGCGGGATCTCTGAGGCTCAAGCTTAGCGAGCCGCAGGTTTCGCGAGCTTCGATGAGAGGCGTCCCGCCCTAGCCCTCCCGGTAAGAAGGCGCGGTGAGAGATCGGGCTGTTGCCAGGGACCAGCCGGTACTAAGACCCATTCCATTTTCGCTCATCTTAGGTTAATTAAGAGGTGAGGGTAGGTGGTTAGTTGTGACAGTTGTTGTACCCAAAGAGCTGCTGGGGGGGCTTGTCCTAGAGCTGTCTAAGGTGGAAGAGGTGCTCGCAACTCCTGAGGAGCTGCTCAACGAGGAAGGCTTGAGAAGGATACGTGAAGCTGAGGAGTACAGGAAAGAGGATTACACCGTTGTCGAGAGCGGCAAGGGAGTGGAGAAGCTGCTCGAGTGAGCAGCCGCTGTGCCGTGCAGAGCGGCGTTAACAAGAAGCCTTCTCAGAGAGCTCAGGAAGCTTCCCGACGACGTAAAAAGTAGAGCCTTGAAAAGCAGCTCCAACCTCAATAAAGCTCGCTAACCCTGTCCTCCTGCTAGCTTATGTTTTAACTGGAAAATCGACGTAAAGCGACGCGCTCCCCTGAAGTGGGGATAACTTTTATATTTGGGGATCGGCAACGTTTTCGGGGTTTTATGGCGTACCTGGTTAAGGCCGACGATCGGGGGAGGGTGAAGCTGCCTAAGGGCTTGGTGTCTCCGGGGGACCTGCTTCTGGTGCTGCCCGTGGGGAGGAGGATCGTCTTGGTGAAGGTGCCTCCGAAGCCTGTTGAAGCCAGCGCGTCGTGGCTTAAAACCGAGAAAGGTAGGGGGGAGCTCCGGGCGTTAGCCGAAGCGGGCGCCCTAGAGGAGGTTGAGGAGCGGTTGAGGAGGAGGGCGCTTGCTGGTGGAGACTGACATCATTCTCGCCCACGTGAAGGAGAGGGATTGGTTGAAGCCGTACGCTGAAGCGCTTCTGAAGGCGGCGGAGAGGGGAGAGGTGGAGCTGTATGCTAGCTGCGAGGTTCTCCACGAGCTCTATTACGTGGCTGTTAAGCTCGGTATAAGCTTGGAGCTACTGCTCGAGAAGCTGGTTGCCCTCGCGGGAGTTAGGAACCTGCGGTGGGTGCCGCTTACCGAGCGCGTCGCGCTAGCGGCGCTGACGCTGATGGTCGAGTACGGTCTAACCTCGTACTTCGACGCCTGCTACGCTGCGACAGCCCTGCTGGCGGACCCCGATAGGGTGGTCGTGTCGACGGACTCCGTTTACGATAGGGTGCCGGGGCTCAGGAGAGTGGACCCCAGGGACCTCGCCCCATCCCTGTAGCGGGCCGCGCGCCCGGTGCCGGTTTCGCTCGTTGACAGCTTTATATACTGTCTCCCGGCGCGTGTACTGTGGCTCGCGTCGAGCTCAGGAACGTGACGAAGCGGTTTGGGGACGTGGTGGCGGTGGATAGGGCGACGTTCGCGGTCGAGCGGGGGGAGCTGTTCACGCTGCTGGGCCCCTCCGGCTGCGGTAAGACGACCGCGCTGAGGATCATCGCCGGCTTCGAGCTGCCCGACGAGGGGCGGGTCCTCTTCGACGGCGAGGACGTGACGTTCCGGAAGCCCTACGAGCGGGGGTGCGCGATGGTGTTCCAGAACTACGCGCTGTGGCCCCACATGACGGTGTTCGAGAACGTCGCCTACGGGCTCAAGGTGAAGGGGCTGCCGAAGGAGGAGGTGAGGAGGAGGGTTCGGGAGGCGCTGGAGCTCGTCGGCCTCGAGGGGTTGGAGGACCGGTACCCGCTCCAGCTGAGCGGCGGCCAGCAGCAGCGCGTCGCGCTCGCCAGGGCGCTGGTCGTGGAGCCGAGGGTCCTGCTGATGGACGAGCCGCTGAGCAACTTGGACGCGAAGCTGAGGCTGAAGATGAGGGAGGAGCTGAGGAGGCTCCAGAAGCGGCTCGGCATCACGACGATCTACGTCACCCACGACCAGGAGGAGGCGATGAGCCTCTCCGACAGGATCGCCGTGATGAACCGGGGGAGGGTGCTCCAGGTCGGCACCCCCCTCGAGGTCTACCACAAGCCCTCCAACCTCTTCGTCGCCACGTTCATCGGGAGGAGCAGCGTCGTGAGGGGGAAGCTGGTGGGCCTCGAGGGCGGGTGGGCGGAGCTCGCGACGGATTCCGGCTTGCGGCTGAGGGGCTCGGCCGCCGCCGGGCTCAAGCCGGGCGACCGGGCCGTCGCCGTCGTGAGGCCCGAGGACGTCTCGCTCGACCCGCTGCCCGGCGCCAACGAGATCGAGGGCCGGGTGGAGCTCGCCATGTTCCTCGGCTCGCACAGGCAGCTGCGGGTGAGCGTCGACGGGGACAGGCTGATCGCCTACGTCGATCCCGAGCTGAGCTTCGAGGAGGGGGTTCGCGTCAAGCTCTACGTGAAGCCCTCCGACGTGCTCGTGTACCCGGCTGAGGGCTGGGAGGAGGAAGAGTTCGCGTAGAGCGGCGAAAGGTTTTAGTACGCTCCTCTCAGGCAGCACGATGAAGGGTAGAACCCTGCTGATCCTCCTGCTGCCGCTCCTAGCGCTCCCGCCGGCCTTCTCCGCCCCCGAAGCGCGCGCCGTCGACCCGCGCTACTCGGTCCCCGTCGCCGTGCTGCCGGGTCAGGCGTTCAACGCGACGCTCGCTGGCGCGGAGTCCGTGGCGGGGGCTTGGCTGCTGGCTCCCGGTGTCAACGCCAGCCTCCGCGTGGCGGGCACCTGGCTGCGGGAGGGGAAGCTGGTGGTGCAGCTCGAAACCCCGAAGGGCGCGAAGCCGGGCCTCTACGACCTCTGCTTCAGCGCGGGCGGGGTGGTCTGCGAGCCCAGGAGCGTGTGGGTCCTCGAGCGGGAGCCGGAGAGGCTGACCGTAGCGCACCTCACCGACATCCACGTCGAGGTCGTGGTGAACGGAGTGCGCAGCACGCTGTACTTCGAGACCGCGGTCAACCTCGTCAACTCGCTGCCCGTGGACGCGGTGGTGTTCACGGGCGATAACATCGACATCGGGAGCGACATCGACTCGCTCAAAACGTTCCGAAGCCTGGCGACCAGGGC
>Ga0080005_129797_pt1 | contig 16778 bp, 14 predicted proteins | sample JossMetagenome_2_FD_69208 | JGI IMG/M metagenome (GOLD analysis project Ga0080005, IMG submission 69208) | Hot spring sediment microbial communities from Joseph's Coat, Yellowstone National Park, USA - JC3_ASED (SPADES assembly) (version 2) | ecosystem: Environmental > Aquatic > Thermal springs >... | reverse complement strand
TCGGCGAGTATCTTGCCGCCTTCTTTAAGTACTTCGTCGCGGGCCCGGTCAAGCGCCTTGATTAAGTCGCTTACTGCCTTTTTGTAGAGCTCTCTAGCCTTCTCGTTGTTTAGACCAGCTAGGTCTCTCAACACCTCCTCCACGAGGTCTTCGTGCTTTTGGGTTAACCATTTGGCTATAGGCTCCAGCACGTCTTCCCTCAAGAACTCCAGCCCGGCGCCTTGTAACTCCTCCGGCCTTAGGAAACGCCAGACTCCGTTTTTTACCGCCTTCGTGACGTACGTCATGCCCTCCGGCACCGGGCCGAAGTAGGCGTGAAGCAGAAGCAGCACAGCGGCCTTTCTAGCCAAGTCGCCGCGACCCTTAAGCAACACGTGCCAGACGTAGTGGGCGAGAAAGAGCTTCGGCCCCCTCTTAGCCGCTGATGTAGCCGAGCGACGGTGAAATATTTAGACGCCAGGATTATATGTATTTTTGTTTCTGCATTGCGTTGAGACACTGTACGTCAGAGATCTTTCGCAGAGTCGAGGAATTAGACAAAGGTCTAGCGTTCTTACCCCCTTCGCACGCCCCGTGATCATAAAAACCGCTAGGGAAACGGCAGATGGGCTGTTGGCGAAGTGGAGAAAAAGAGACATCAGATTGGCCGAGGCACTCTACGCCTTGGGTCTGGCGGCGTTGGTTGCTGTCGGTGAAGTAGACGAAGAGACAGTCGACTTGCTATTACGCATGGCATTTATCGCGGTTAAACGGGTAGCTCGTCCAGCACTCGTGTTGTCAATCTTGACGGTGTTGAGGTTGCTCGGCGAAAAGGCGCCGCATATATTCGTTTCTCTGCTGGCCGCCACTTCGGAGATGGAGATGCTGGATCAAGAAACCGTGGAGTACATCTACGACGCCTTGCAACAACTCAAAGACCGCCTTGAGACGGAGCGCCTCTGGCCTCTGGTGGAGGCTATCCGCGCCTACTCAAACCTACTGAGAACACACTCGCAACACATCAAGGATCGCTGGGAGAAGGCGGTTGAAGATATGTGGCAACTGTACAGCAAGATTAGAGAGCGTTGCGGCGAGGCGGCGCCTGAGGGCCGCCTATCGGCGCAATGTCTATCTGCCGCCATAGCTTGGGCTTACGTGCTAGCCGCGGCGCTACACAGCGACGAGCTGGCGCAAGTCGTGCAGAAGTACTTAGACGACCTCATAAAGGAAGCCGAAGACATGAGGAACTTGTTGGAGACGGCCCGTCCAGAGGAGTTGAAAAGAATGATGGAAAGCGACGCGGACTTCGCCGAGTGGGTGAGGGCGTGGAGCCCCGCAGGCGACGCCGGGGAAGTGATCAAGAATTTGAAGACTTGGTTCACGCACATGCTGGCCCGCCGCGAGCTAGATCACGCCCTTGACGAGAGGGGCTAGCTAGACGCGGGGAAGCTGGAAGAGACCGCAAAGGAGTTCGAAAAGGCGGCATAAATAGACAGAAAGCTGGGGGCACTAGGAAATCTACCTCGTCTCTAGCAAATTTGCTCTTAGAACCGCATCCTCGCCGCGGAGAGCTAGGATGATCTTCTAGAGAGAGCTAAGGGCTTCTGTGTGCCATGGAGGGAGGCGGTAGAACACCGTGAACTAACCGCCGAATATTCAGCGACGGCAACCTTCACATTCGGCGAGTGTCTGGCCTACCTGGCGGTCTCCGGTGACATGGAGTAGTCAGTGAAGTTGTTGAAAGGGCGGCGCTGGTTGCTGGACTACGACCCGAGGGCCTCCGTGGCTACTCGGCTTATGCTTAGGGCTCTCGGCGTGGGGGAGGGGCGAGGCTGGAAGAAGTTGAAGACGTGTTTAAGACTGAGCTTTCACGGATGTTTAGGGTGGCTGATGAGTTTGAGGCTTATCTGAGGAGCGGCGCTGGTAGGCGTTTGGAGAAGGAGGTCTTCGGCGAGCTGTTGGGCACGGGGAGGTGGCTTCCGACGGAGGCGGCCCCGCTGTTTTGGCTTAGGCTGGTGGGCGACCCAGAGGGCGGGGCTGAGTTCAGAGCCGCGTGGGTCACCGCCGTCAACACGTGGTTCGAGAGGATGGCCGAACCCTACAGCCCCAAGAAGCCGGCAGTGGCTAGAAAGGCAATAGAACTATTCAACGCCTTCACCGGCGCCGGCTTTAAATACGAAGAGCTGTTCCCACCGCCGCCTCAGAAGCCGGCCGAGGCCAAGAGAGAGGCGGTTAAGCCTGAGACGGTTGTTAAGCCCGAGGCGGCTAAGCCCGAGATCAAGCCGGCTGAGGCCAAGAGGCCGGAGGTCGTCAAGCCGGAGGCTGTTGAGCCGGCTCATAAGCCGGCTGTGGAAGTCGTTGAGGAACGTGGTTTAAGACGGGAGGCTGTTGAGAAGCAAGCCGCCAAATCTGAGGCGGCTAAGTCTGAGGCTGTTAAGCCGGGGGTTGGGCCTCAAGGTGTTAAGCCAGAAGCTCTGAGGCCCGAGGCCGCCAAGCCTGCCGCGGCGGCTGTTGAGGTACGTGGTTTAAGACAGCTTGGTGAGAGGCCGAAGGCGCCTATCGCCGACGTCATCCCGGAGAGGGTTTTGGAGGCTGTGGATTATCTGCTGGAGCGCTTCGGCTTTGCTTTGGATAGGGAGGCGGCGTTTAAGGCGAAGAGCCTTGTGACGGCTAAGGTGAAGGCCCGGCTGGAGAAGGTTGCGGCGAAGGAGCCGGAGTTTGCGCATCTGCTGGCTGAAGTTGCGGAGCATGTGTTGAGCTCCTTCGGCAGGCTGATGGCCTCTCCCGACGCCGCTAGGCACGTGCACGAGGCTTTGTTCTACTTCTTCGAGGGGTATCAGACGAGAGATGGGGAGGTGCTGTTTGCGCGTATTGAGCGTACTGTCAGAGAAGCGGTGAGTAAGGCGGAGGAGGCGGGTATCCCAGACGCGGAATACCGCGTTAAGCAGTTTGTGCTTGAGGTTATCGACATACTGGCTAGGGCTGGTGAGCGGTATAGGAGGGATGCGTTGGAGGGGGTCTTGACTGTTGAAAAGGCGCTTAGGGCCACCGCATTCGCCGGGCTTTCCGCCGCGGCGCTGTATTCCGTGTATCATGGGCTGTACTCAGAGGCTGTGGTTTCTTCTGTCGCCTCTGCCGTCGCCCTCGCCGAGGTGGGTCAGTTTAAGGAGGCGGTGCAGTATGTGCAGAAGGCGGCTAAGGCGCTTTACGAGGCGGCTAGAGACGTTTTTGAGCAGGTGAAGGTGACGGTTCAGCGCCTCGTGGAGCTCTTCGTGGAAGCCGTCGCGAGGGTGTTGGCTTGGGTGGACGAGCACAGGGCTTACCTGTTCTTGATGGCCGCCGTGGCGGCTGGGGTGGTTGCGCTGTCGGTTGCGTTGAATCTGTGGGGTCTTGTGGAGATGGAGAAGCTTGCGCATGCCGCCATGCCGCCGTTTTTCGTCGGGCTGGCGGATGTGGGCGAGAAGACGGCTGAGAGGTTTGGGGCGCTGGCTGAGAGACATGAGAGGTGGAGGGTGGACGAGAAAGTCATTAACGAGGTCATCAACGCCCCTCTGAATAAAGAGAGGCCGTATCTGAAGCTGGCCAAGTCGCCGAATCTGCCCAAGCCCCTCGTGGAGTTGAGGAAGGCGCTGGCGCGTGTTAGAGACGAGGCGGAGAGGGACGCCGCCGTGGTCACCGCTCTCGTGCTCTACAAGACGCTTGTGAAAAACGCCGGGGCTTATAGAGAGTGGGCCGGGTGGTATGAGTGGGCGAGGGGTCTGGTTAAGGAGCGTGAATTCGCCGTGAAGGTCGAGGAGGTGAAGAGGCTCCGCGAGGCGCATAGGAGGCTGGAGGAGGCGGCGGAGGAGGTGAGGAGGGAGCTGAACTCCGTGTTGGCGCTGTACGCATCGCACAGCCACGACCTATACGAAAAGCTCAAACCCCCCCTAGAGGTGGACGTAAAGAAAGCGGAGGAGCTGGCGGAGGCGAGGAGCGGCGAGTTGAGCAACTACTCAGACGCCGGTATGGGGACAAAGGCCTACGCGGCCCTTCTCTCCGTGGCGAGGAGCGGGGTGTACGGGCGTGCGGCAATGTTGCTTATGGGGGAGGGGGCTCTGGCGGATATAGTGATTTCGACGCCGAGGGGCGCCTACAACAAGGCCAAGGATGTCACCAAGAAGCGCGGCGAGGCTGTCGATCCGTCCCGCTCGCCTAAGGGGGCGGTAGACTGGGAGGAGAGAGCCGCTTCTGTGCTTCTGCGGTTTTTGATTGGATACGGCGAGGCGGCGGATCTCAAGTTTAGACGCATCGAGAAGGGCAAAGAGGGACGTGTCGTGAGGGGGTTCCAGGTGTCTAGGATCTACGGCGGCATCGAGACTCTTGTCGGTGAGCTGTGGATAGGGAAAGTGGCTTACTTCAAGGTCAGCAAGGAGGAGTTGAGGCGTTTTGTGGAGGAGGCGAAGAGGACGGCGCCGGACCTTTCGGGGATTAAGAAGATATGGCATGTATTGCCGTGGTTGAACACAGACGTGTCGTTCGCCGGAAGGCGGATAGAGGCTACTACAACCCATCTCTGGCAGGCGGCTTGGTATATCGGCCTCTTCGGCGAGCCGGAGTCGACCAGCGGCGAAGCCAGCGTCACGGAGGAAGGCATCAAGCCCGACGTCGCTATGTACTGGCGTAGGGAGGTCTTAGATCGCATCATCGCCGAGGAGGGCAAGGAGCTGGAGCCTCTCCTCGGCCGCGCCGTCAAGAGCTGGCGGGAGCTGGTAGACGCCATAGACTGGAGTTGGATGTTGAAAAAGGTCGAGGAGCTGGCCGGCGCGTTGAAGCCCTGGATTGGCCGTGTGGACGCAAGCCACGCCGAGAGGGAGGGTCTGGCGAGGAGGATGCTGGGCGAGCTGGCGCTCCTCGTCCACTTCGCCGAGGCGAGGAGGGGCATGGATGATGGCAGGTGAAGGGAGGAAAGGGCCGTGAGGCTGGCGAAGGCGGTGGAGACGCTGAGCGGCGGGAGGATAGCCGGCGATCACGTCGAGAGGTTGGCCCGGGCGATCATCCGCTACGCAGGGGGGCATAAGAAAGAGGCAAAGGAGGACATCGACAGGCTGACTGGGGAGCTTGCCGGCGTCCTCAAAGAGGACGTGAATAGGGTTAAGGGGGAGGTCTGGGGCATCGTCGAGTTCGTCCTAAGCGATATGTACTGTTTGGCTAGAAACTGTGCGAGGGATGAAGTGGTTAGGAAGTTCGTCGCCCCAGCCCTTGAGCTGATGATGCTGGACAAGGCGCTGAACAACAAGTTCGACAGAGAGGAGGCGTTGTTCAACTTCGGCGAGATGTATGCAACCGCGTTGGCGGGAGACGGCTCTGTGAGGTCGGGTGAGGTCGCGCTGGCCGTCGGTGGGGAGCTTGGCGGAGGGGCCGCCCTTCTGCACCTAGTCACGTTGTATATGCTCAACCAGCTTCTGCCAGACGAGCTGAAGTTCAACGTGCGGACATACATGGGCGAGGGCGTACACCGCATAGCCGCAACCGGCGAGAACGCGGCAAGGTTTATGCGCCTCCTTGCAGTGACGGCGCCCTCAGCTGGCGGGAAGTATTTAAGCCCCAAGTTCGAGGAGTTCATGGAAGCGGCCAAGGTGGAGGTGCGGGTCGACGAGAACAGCATTAGGCGGACTGGGAAAGGCCGCGTCGCCGCTGACTTGACCATCTCGGAGGCTGACGTCGCCGTGAAGTACAACGTATATCTGCGAGATGCCATCGTGCTCGACTTCGGCTCATCGGACCGGAATCGCGTGGAGCTCGCAAGCCTGCTATTGAAGCTGGCTGGCGTCGGTGCAGAGATGAAAAAAATGGGCGATGGAGGCATGTGGCGTGTCAGAGTCACCACCAACAAGCTTGCGGCTGGGCGCGAGGAGCTTAGAAATGCCCTCGCTGAAATCGTTAGGAAAGCCGTAGAGAGAGGCTGGGTGGACGCCAGCATGGCTGAGGGCTGGCTTGAGAAGCTAGAGAGGGGGCGCGTGTTGAAGGAGGGATGGCCGAAGTATCTCGTGAGGCTAGTAGAGGGTGCGCTTGAGGTCAGATTCGCCTCTCCCAACCCCGACAGCATAGAGCGGGAGGCACAGCGGTTAAGGGAGATGGGCCTTGAGGAGGGCAAACACTTTACTGTCAAGATGCCGGAGGAAGGCCGCGACGGCCACGTGAGAATCCTCAAGGAGGGCTTGGCATACGCCGCCTGGCTCTCCGTACGCGGCGAGGGAGAACAGCAGAGGCTGGCGGCTGAGTTTGTGGAGCTCATACTCCAGAGGGCGAGGGAGGAGGGCGAAGATGAGCGCAAGAAAGCCGAGGAGATCGTAGAGGAGGGAAAGACAATGGACTCTCTAACGCTGAAGGGCTTCGAGAAGGAGGTCGAGGTGAACGGCAAGAAACACAATGTGAAGGTCATAGACGGAGGAGCCGAGGTTGAGGAGGGCGAAGGCGGCAGGAAGTTGCTGAGGATTAGGATCACGGCGGAGGTAGACGGCGTAAAGAGCGACTACACGATGACTTTTAGAAGGCGCGGAACCGACAACGCGGCTTTGAGCTACGTCACGGCTAAGGCCGGCGCCCCCGGCGGCAGGGAGGCAGATGCCGAGAGGCTCGCCGCTGTGATAAAGGCCCTTACGGGCAAGGAGCCGGGGGTATTCCGCATGAAGGACGGCAGGATAATGATAATATGCTACAAGGGGCATCTGGAGGGCTTCATGCGCTACACCGAGCTCGCAGACGCCATAAAGGAGTGGCTAGAGGAGACGGACAGATGAGCCACCGGCCGAGAACCGGGGGGTTGGCGCTGTCTAAGACGTTGAAGAGACAGTTGAGAATGCGCATGCCTACAAGGTGAGGCGGTTCCTCGTCATCACGTCTCTGCGAAGATTTGACGAGGAGCCGCATATACACGCGAAGATCCTCGTCGCGGCGCTTCTAATATCCAACGGGGTAAGGGGAGACGCCGAGGCGGTCTTCTACCTAACCGACGTCGACAAGACGGTAAAGATACTGGGGGCGAGGGTAAAGAGGCTTTTCCCCGACGAGGACTCATCCGTCGGTTACTTGAAAAAAGCCCTATCTGGCGAGAGACTACCCGGCGTCGTTGCAAGGAAGGGCGCCCACGACTTGGTATCCGGCATCCTCATAGGCCCCATGGGCAAGGGGAGATGCCTCCCCTTACCACCGTTTACCTACGTGGTGAAGCTGGAGGAGTACGGTCTAGAGGCGGAGTGCGGGTTGGGCATCGGGCGCCTCCCCCCACACCACCAGGTGGTTGTGGTGAACATAAACGCAGATAGACTGCTCTACGGCCGGCAACCACAGATATAAACAGTGGCGAGCAGCCGCCTGTGGATGTGCTGGAGAAGTCGTTGCAGATCTTAAGGGAGTACCCGCTCTGCGACTCATGTCTCGGAAGGCTCTACGCCCAGATGGGGTACGCCGTTGAGAACTGGGAGAGGGGGGCCGCCATAAAGACCTTACTGCACATGCAACTCGTCACCCAGTTTAGGCAGGGGGCAGATGTGAAAAATGACCTCGTAAGTTTAGCCAAGGTGCACAAGCCCACAAGGCGCTTTCTGCAAGGCATAGGGACTGAAGTGGAAGGCGTATTGTGTTACGTCTGCGGCGGACTGCTTACCGACGTCGAGAAACACGCCCGTGAGGCGGCGAAACACGTAGGCGACGTCGACTTCGAAACCTTCGCCGTCGGGACAACTATACCATCTGACGTGTTGAAAAGAGAGGCCGAGGTTGTGTCTAAGTTCCTGATAACAACCGGCGAACCTATTAAGCACGAGATCAACAGGCGTATTGGAAAGGAGATGCTCAAGTTACTTACTGGTAAACGCGTAGATAAGCTCCGCCCAAACATAGTGGTAAGGATAGATCTCCTTACCGGTAAGGTTACCCTGGTAAGGAACCCCTTACTTGTCGAGGGCAAATACCTAAAGCTCAGCCGCCGAGTGGCGCAGACAAAACGATTTGGCTCCGTAAAGACAACTCTCCTGGAGAAGCTTCGATATGTGGGGAATATCTTCGGCGGTTCGGAACACGTCATTCACGTCTCTGGCAGAGAAGACAGCGACGTTAGGATGCTTGGACCAGGTAGGCCGCTTGTTGTGGAGGTCAAGCAGCCCATCCGCTACCGCGGCCATGTACCGCCTCTCATCGACGAAGAGGTGATTTTTACGCCTGTGGGCTTCACCACAAGGGAGGAGGTTAGGAGGCTCAAGGAAAAGGCGAAGGTAGACATCAAGCTTTACCGCGCCCTCGTCTATTCGGAAAGGCCGCTTGCCGCGGAGGACCTGGGTAAGATGGTTGAGCTTTCTGGAAAGATAATTAATCAGTACACACCCCGCAGGATAAAGAGGTTGCACCCACGCAGAAAGCGGACGAGGATGGTGTATGAGCTTGCCTGGCGGCTGATCTCGGCTCATGTGTTTGAGCTCTTCGTCCGATGCCAAGGCGGGCTCTACGTCAAGGAGTTTATCCACGGCGACGGTGGCAGGACGACCCCCAGCGTGGCCGAGGTTTTAAACAGCTACTTAGAAGTACTTGAGTTAGACGTGCTTTCAGTGGAATAGTTTTTAACCCACAAATCAAACCAAGCCGTGGAAAAGGCCCTCGTCGTAAACTTCGGAGGTCAATACGCCCACCTCATCACACGCCGAGTTCGCGAAAGGGGGGTATACGCCGAGGTTGTTCAACCCGAGGACGTGGAGACGGCGGCAGAGGCCCCCGATGTCAAGGCCATTATCCTATCGGGAGGCCCCAGTTCGGTATACCAAGAAGGCGCCCCCGACGTCTCGGACAAGATATTCCACCTGGGCAAGCCCATACTTGGAATATGCTACGGACACCAGCTCATTGCGAGGAAGCTTGGAGGCGTAGTGATGCGCGGCAAGGGGGAGTACGGCAGAACCTTGATGAGGTTGCTTGAGCGCGACCCGGTTTTCGACGGGTGGAACGCCGAGGAGGTCGTGTGGATGAGCCACGGAGACTACGTGAAAGAGCCCCCGCCAGGCTTCGTCGTGTTGGCAGTGAGCGAAAACGGATACATCGCCGCCATGCGGAAGGGGCATATATACGGAGTCCAGTTCCACCCAGAGGTTTCCCACACGGTAAAGGGCGGCCTCCTGCTGGAAAACTTCCTCAGAAAGGTGGCGCGCATCGCCTCCACCTGGAGGCCCGAGGAGCAGATACGTCGCTTAGTGGAGGACGTCCGCAGAAAAGCCGCCGGCGGCGATGTCATCGTTGGGGTAAGCGGCGGGATAGACAGCACGGTGACGGCACTCCTGGTGCACATGGCCGTGGGCGAGAGGGCCCACGCAATCTTCGTGGACCACGGGCTCTTCCGCGAAGGAGAGCCCCAGCAGGTGGTTTCGCTCCTCACATCCCTCGGCGTAAAGGTGCAGGTGGTCGATGCGCGCGAGCGCTTCCTCAAGAGGCTGGAAGGCGTCTCAGACTGCGAGGAAAAAAGGAGGATAGTAGGGGAGATCTTCGCAGAGGTCTTCGCCGAAGCTGTGTCGAAGATACCCAATGCGAAATACCTGGCACAGGGCACCCTTTACCCAGATGTGGTGGAGAGCGGCGCGGTAAAGGGCGCGGACAGAATAAAAAGTCACCACAACGTCGGCGGTCTACCTACCTGGTTCAAGCTGGAGCTCGTCGAGCCCCTCCGCGAGTTCTACAAAGACGAGGTAAGGAGGATAGCCAAGGCGCTTGGGTTGCCAGAGGAGGTGGTCCACCGCCACCCCTTCCCAGGCCCCGGACTCGCCGTGCGGATAATCGGGCCCTTTACTCGGGAAAAGCTAGAAATCGTGAGGAAAGCCACAAAAATCGTGGAGGAGGAGCTGGAAAGGGCAGGCCTTCTGAGAAAGGTGTGGCAAGCCTTCGCCACAGTGGGCGATGATAAATGGGTGGGGGTAAAGGGAGACAAACGCTCCGTCGGTTACATAGTGGCGGTAAGGATCGTAGAAAGCGAAGATGCCATGACTGCAGACTGGGCAAGACTTCCATACGAAGTTTTGGAAAGAATCTCTGCAAGAATAACCTCGGAGATACCCCAAGTCACCATGGTCACCTACGCCATAACCACAAAACCCCCCTCCACCATAGAGCCCTGTTAAACACAGCGATGGTTGCATTTGGCCCTTGAGGAGCTGAGATGTGCGGTCGGCCCTACCGGCTCCGCCTTCAGCCCACGCCCGTGACTCGGGCGCGTCTGGCGGGCGGGTAACCGGGGGTTCAGATAATGTTTTAACCGGGGTTTATAAGAATTGCCATGTATCTAGGCACCAAGTTCGCCGTGGCTTCCGAGAGCTATCTGGCCACCAGGGCCGGCTACGAGGTATACAAGGCCGGGGGCAACGCCGTTGACGCGGTTGTGGCGGCCTCCGCCGTGTTGACGTACACCCTGCCGCACCTGGGCGGAGTCGGAGGCGACTTCCTCGCCCTGGTCCACGCTGGGCGGGTTGAGGCTGTTGTGGGCTTCGGCTGGGCGCCTAAGAGAGTCCCCAAGAAGCCGCCGCGTAGGAGGATCCAATCCGCCGTTGTGCCGGGCTACGTGGCTGGTCTATACGAGCTACACAAACGCCACGGGCACCTGCCTTGGGAGAAGGTTGTGGACTTCGCCATAGCCGCCATGGAGAAGGCGACCATGCACCCCTCCCTGGTCTCCGCCATTGAGAAAAACGCAGACCTCCTGGCGAGGGACCCAGGCGGCAGGATGTATCTGGAGCTCCCCAAGATGCCTGGCTCCCCCTACAGGATCGAGCCGCTTCTAAAGCTGTGGAGGAGGCTGATGGACAGTCCCCTGTCTTTCTACGACGAGGTGGCGCGGGACGTGGCGGAGCTTGGATATTTCGAGGTGGAGGACTTCTCCACCTACAAACCAGCCGTGGGTGACGCCCTGCGGATGGAATACGGCGAGTGGACGATATATGAGGCGCCGCCCCCCTCCCTGGGGTTCGCCGTTTGCTTGCGCTGAAGCTGGCGCAACCCGCCGAGGGCCCGTTTAGCTACGCCAGGATTAAAAACGTGGTTGCGGCTTTGAAGAAGGCGCACTGGGCCCGCGACAAGTTCCTCCACGACGGGGAGGTCCCCATCTACGACATCTTGGAGGGGAGGGTGGAGCTCGGGGAGGCGGAGTCGCCGGAGCCCACCCCAGGCACCACCTACCTCGCCGCGGCCGACGGAGAGGTCGTGGTGTCTGCCATACAGTCTCTCTACCATCCCTTCGGCTCCGGCGTCACGGAGCCTAGGTGGGGCATTACGTTTAACAACAGGGCCAGCGACTTCACGACCGGCCTCAACGAGGCGGCGCCGCGTAAACGGCCGGCGCACGCCCTATCGGCCGTGGTGATGGGGCGTGGGGATGAGGTATATGCGCTCGGCGCAAGCGCCGGCCACTACAGACCCGCCATATACGTCCAGCTTATTCAAAACATCGTGAGCTACGGCATGGACCCACGCCAAGCGGTGTGGGCCCCCCGCTTCATCTGGCTCCGCGGCGATGAGGTGCAGGCGGAGGAAGGGTGGGAGCAGGAGCCAGGTGTGCGGCTGGTGAAGTACCCAAGCCGCATGGGGGTCGCGGCGTTGGTAGCCCGCAGAGGCAAAGGAGCCGTGGCAGTCGCGGACATACGGGGCGACGGCCTTGCGCTTGGCGAATAAGATTTATTTCTTCCAGCGATACAACATATTATGACATATAGATGCGCAATATGTGGAAGAGAGGACACACCTCTTCTTGAGGCCAACATAAAAAACAGAGGCCCCGCCTTGGTATGCCCCGATTGCTGGTCTAAGCTCATGGCGGAGAACAAAATCGTCGTCGGGAGCACAGGTGGAAGCTGTGCCTGCGGGTGATGCGTACCTACTAAGTTAATCAAGTTGCGCGCCCCCTGGCTTGTGCAACATGTCAAAGGAGATGCCGGATCTCTTCGTAGCCCTCTCCAAGAGGCTTGAGCCGAGGGTTTTAGCGTCTATCGTACAGATGGCCTCGGATTAGGCGCCTCAGCTCCTCAAGTATCTAAACCCACGCCTCGTCGCCTCCGTGTTTGAGCACCTGAATCCCGCCGTCTCTGCGGAGGTTCTGGAGGAGTTCGACGTCAAGACCGCTGTGTATATAGTGGAGAACATGTCGATCGAGCGGGCGGTAGACGTGTTGCTACACGCGGAGCTCTCCTTCACCCACGCAATACTCCAGAGGCTCTCCTCATCCATCCGGCAACAAGTCAAAGACTACATCGCGTACGACCCAGAGAGCGTCGGCGGCATAACGAGAGTTAGGGCACCCGTGGTGAACATAGACGACACGGTGGAAGCTACGCTGGACGCGTCGCGGGCCTCGGACTGGCCCGATGCAAAGAGCTTAGAGAGGCGATAGAGAGGTGGAGCGGTCGCAAAGCCCTGGAAGTCCAAAAAACTTTTAAACAAACACGTTACGGGAGTCGGCGGGGGTGCCCGAGCCAGGTCAAAGGGGCGGGCGGTTGCCCGCCCGGCTAGAGGGGCAGGGTTGAGGTCCCTGTGGCGTAGGCCTGCGTGGGTTCAAATCCCACCCCCCGCACCACTTCTCTATCTTCATGCCTCGGGCAGAAAATTTTTAAACCGTGGGAAGCACCAGTTTCGGGGCCCGTGGCTTAGCCCGGTTAGAGCGCCCGGCTGATATTTAGTCTGTAATCAGAAACCGGGAGGTCCCGGGTTCAAATCCCGGCGGGCCCACCAGTCTCGCTTCAACTTTTCTTTTCTGTGCTGGTGTAAATTTTTATACTGGGTAAAAAAATCGGTTTTATGCATGTCGTCTATGCGGCTGAGGAGGTTGAGATACCCAGCAACGTTAAGGTCGCCGTAGAGAAGACTGGGCCGTTTGACTACGTGGTTAAGGTAAGGGGTCCGCTCGGCGAGATCGTGAAGGAGTTTAGAAATACGCCTGTGGTGATGTCTCTGCAAGACGGCAAGATCGTGCTGGAGGTTTTTGACGCGAGGAAGAGGGAGTACGCCATCTTGGGCACGTACAAGGGGCTTCTTAAGAACATGTTCCTTGGCGTGACGAGGGGCTGGAGGTACAAGTTGAAGGTGATATATACGCACTTTCCCATGCTCGTCAAGGTGCAGGGGAACCAGCTCATTATTGAGAACTTCCTGGGCAGGAAGTCGAAGATTGTTTTGGAGGTTCCTAAGGGGGTTAAGGTGGAGGTCAAGGGCAAGGAAGACGTCGTGGTGGAGGGCATCGACAGAGACGTGGTGAGTCAGTTCGCCGCCGCGATACAAGCCGCGGTGGAGCTGAGGGGCGACGAGAGGCCGTCTCCGCATGGCCGCGAGGGTGGCCTTGGCGTTGTGGATGGCATCTACGTCGTCGGCTACGAACACGTCAAGGGCTGACTTCCGGGCTTACGCGATCTTTTCCGCGCCGTATTCCTTCGTAGTCTTTCTGTTGCCCTTCTACGTCTTTGAGCTTGGGGGAGGCAGGAAGGAGGTGGGCGTGGCCTACGCCCTCTACGCCTTGGCCATCGTGCTCACGCGGCCCGCCTCCGGTGGTCTCGTGGATTCTGTGGGGAGGCGCCGCGTCTTGGCGGTGGGCGGGGTTGCGCTGGCCGCCGCCATGGCTCTGCTGGGCTTCTCCACGGCGGTCCTCCACGTATATGCCGCGCTTTTTCTGGCCGGGGTTGCGTCGAGCTTGGTAAACGTTGCCGTCGTAGCATACGTCTCGGACGTCGGCGGGCTTGAGGATCCTGCGCTGTATTCCAAGATGCGGGTAGCGGCGGCGCTGGGGGCGGTTGCGGGCGGCGTCTCGATCCCCGCCGCTTATCTCCTCTCGGGGGTGGCTGGCTACGCCGTTGCGTTTAGGGCGTTGGCGCTGGCCTTCGCGGCGGCTTCGCTTATCGCCTTGGCGTTTCTGCCGGGCGAGACGAGGCACTTGTCGTCCCGCCACAAGTGGACCGACGTGGCCGCGGCGGCGTGCGTGATCTGGCTGTCCCTCCTCCTCGGCCTGGCGCTTGGGCTCTATGGGCCTCAGATACTTCCGCATCTACACCTCAAGTTTTCGCTTTCGCCGTTTACGGCCATCCTTGTCTACCTGCCGGCCGTGGTTTCCTGGCTTTACGGGCCGAGGCTTGCGAGGCCCAGCCGCCGCGTGGTGGCGGCCGGCGCCGCGGTCATGTCCATAGCGTTGCTCGGCATGGGCCTATCGCCGAGCCCCGTCCTCTTCTCCGTGTTTTGGCTTCTGGAGAGCTTCGGCGTCGCCGCGGTCTCCACGGCCCTGGATCAGTCTCTGGCTAGGCATGTGGCTGGGGCGTACTGGGGGAGGGGCTACGGCGTGTCTCAGGCGGTGAACAACCTCGGCTACTCCATGGGGGCCGCGGCCTCTGGGTACTTGCCTGACCCGTTTATCTACGCCGTCGTGCCGCTTGTGGCTCTGCTCGCGTCTCTCTCTATGTGTAAAGCCCGGTGAATATGCCCAGCGGGATGAGGAGGCCGACGGCGAGGTTTAGGTTGAAAGCCCTGGCCACCTCCCCCCTCGCGCCGAGGATCGCCGAGTAGACCTCTAGAGCCGCGCCGGCGAGTGTCGCCGGGAGGCCCCACGTGGAGAGCCCGTAGAGGAGATGGTTCGCCACGTAGAGAGCCGCCGACGTGGTGAGGAGAAGTAGGGCTGTGGCGTCTGCCGTCTTTAAGCCGAAGCAGGCGGCTACGCTACCGAGGCCGTGGGTCTTGTCGAAGTGGTAGTCGCCTTTGGAGTACATGACGTCGAACCCGGCCACCCAGAGCGCTGAGGCGGCCACGAGAAGCCAAGGAGTCTTGGCCAACGCGACTTCTAGGTCGTCGGGGTGCATGGCGATGGCGGCGCCGAGGGGCACGAGGGCGTAGACGAGGCCTAGGTGGAGGTGGGGCATGCAGTGTAGCCTCTTGGCGTAGGGGTAGGTGACGACGACGAGGAGGTAGGGGGCGGCGAGGATCAGGGGCCACATGCCCAGGGCGGCGGCTGAGAGGATGAAGACGGCGGCTCCGAAGGCGAAGACCCCGTAGGCTTCCCTGAAGCTCACCTTGCCGGCGACGAGCATCCTGCCCTGGGTCCTTGGGTTTAGCTTGTCTATGGGGTAGTCGGCGATGTTGTTCCACGACATGCCGGCGGTTCTCAGGCCGAATACCGCAAGCCCTATAAACACGGCGCGCCACAGATCCATATGGCCCCCCGCGAGGAGGGCGGCGGCGTATGCCATCGGGAGCGTGAAGACCGTGTGCTCCACCCTTATAAACCTGAGCAACCTCGCGGCCGTGGCCCCCACAACCTCCGGGTCGAAAGACACGGAACGGGATCCGTGCCATTTTAAGTGATTTTCGAAAAGGCCTAACGGCTTGCACAGCGTGTAGGACGCGGTGAAACGCCGACGGCAAAGGGGACACGGGGCCGATCACGGAGAGGACGACCTGGATAACAGGATAAGCCCCACATTATCGGAGGGGCCAGTTGGGCGCAGATGCCCCCACCCCCGGCGCCGCCGACGCAAACAAAATGCCGCCATCTAAGCACCACAAAGATTCCAACAGGAAAGAAGTTTCTGTGCGTCTCGTGGAGAAATTATATGTGGCGTTGAACTTCGAAGTGTACGGCGGAGTTGCCCTTTACTCAGCCTCCGTCGCCACCGACGCGCCGCCTTGGGTTAGGTATGGGGCCTACATACACCTCGCCCAGCTCATACACTACCTAAAAGACTATGCCTTCAAACCGCTTAACACCATCGTGAGGTCGACAGATTGATTTTATAATGGGAGGCACATTTTTTCGTATGCGAGTCGGCATTTTATTGCTTGTCGTGGCGGCTTTGCTTCTGTTGTGGCTGGTTGTGGGTTGGCGGGGCGGGGTGGACCCCCGTAACTACGAGGTGGAGTACGCCGTGGTCGCGACATACGAGGCGGCCACCGGCAGGAGGGTTGTGGAGGTTGCGCGGTGGGTGTTGGGCGTCGGCGAGGAGAACTACACAGAGTTTCGGCGGCTGACGGCAATGTCGGAATATACGCTTTATGCGGCCACTGAACGCGGCCGCATCTACACGGCAATGTGCGTCCCCGACGGCGGTTGCGGCCCCAGTAGCGGCCCCAGCCTGCCGCTCGACCTCAAGCTTTCTCCCTTTATTAAGCTACCACCCGGCGGGACCGAAGCCGGCTCATGTGAACACTTGGGATGGAGGGGCGTGGTATATAGGTATGAAGGCGTTGCGGTTTCGCTCCCTCACGCCGCATCTATGTCTAGGGACCTCGACGCGTGCATCTGGCGCGGCGTGGTGCTGTGGATGCGAGCGCAGGACCCCGACGACGTGTTGTGGATCAACGCCACCTACCTACGCCCCTACGATAAATCTAGGTACTGGCAGATCTTAAATACCGTTAAGAAGTACAGCCGGTGAGGTGCGCGGCGGGCCCTAGGAGGCGGGTTAAGCGGCGCATGGCGTTGCAAATTTTTATGTGGATGTTTGTGAGTCTCCGTGGACGACGTCGATCGGCTTCTGTGGAAGAAGGCGCTTGAGCTCACGGGCAGGGAGAGGGCTCCTAGGTGTTGCCAGCTGAACTACGCTACGGGCCACGTGGTGGCGGGCGAGGCTCAGCTGCGGAACGCGGTCATGGGGTGCAAGGTGGCCTTTGTCATGTTCTTTGGGAAGACATGCCCCTACTGCCGGATGTTTGACCCCATCTTTAGGCAGGTCGGCGAGAGGTATCGAGACGTCGCCAACTTCGTAAAGGCCGACGTGGAGCAGTTTTATCACCTCGCCGCCGCCTTGGGCGTAATGGGAACCCCC
>Ga0080005_129404_pt1 | contig 16865 bp, 15 predicted proteins | sample JossMetagenome_2_FD_69208 | JGI IMG/M metagenome (GOLD analysis project Ga0080005, IMG submission 69208) | Hot spring sediment microbial communities from Joseph's Coat, Yellowstone National Park, USA - JC3_ASED (SPADES assembly) (version 2) | ecosystem: Environmental > Aquatic > Thermal springs >... | reverse complement strand
TAGGCTGAGATTGCTTCCAGAGAAACATGAGGAAGAGATGTTGTTTAACATCGGCTTAACATCTGTGAGGCTGTGGAACGAGCTTAATTATGAGAAGAGACAATTGTTCTTTAAGAACGATCTGACGCCTGAGAAAAGAGAAGAGATCAACAGAAGATATTATCACAAGTATAAGAATTTTTTAGGCGTTAATGCTGGTCAAATTATTAATAAAAATGAGGAGGCCTGGGAATCATTCTTCGAGCTTTCGAAGCTTAAGAGACAAGGCAGATTACCGCCACATATCAGAAAAATTTCTCCACCAGGATATTGGAAAGGTAGAATCACAGGAGAAAAGAAGATCCGTATATTGATTAGAAACGATAGATACTATCTGGAGCCTACCAATGAGGGTGAGGGTCGTCTGGTTCTTAAAGATTTTAAACTAAGTATAAGATATGCTGGCAGAATAAGATGGGAGGGCAAACAAGGGAGACTAGAAATTATTTATGAGGCTAATAGATGGTTCGCCTATATACCTATAGAAGTCGGTGTAGATCCTCCTAAATCAAATCTCAAAGGATATATAAAGCCTAACTACAGAGATGAAAAAGATAGGATCGTTGATCCTAAAAGTATTAAACAGAGAGATCCTGTTGGAGATAAAAAGGCTTTCATAGATATAGGTCTTAACAATCTGTTTGCCGTGGTAGTCTCAGACAGGTCGGCGTTGCTCGTCAAGGGCGGAGTAATTAAATCTGAGTTACTGGTGGAAGAGAGAGATCTCTACATACCAAGCTGTAAGAGATCTGCTTAGAAACGCTGGGATCTTAACATGGAAAGATTATCATGAGAAATATCTTAAAGCATTATATAAGAGGAATGAGAGACTTAGACATCTCTATAGAACAGCAATTAGGTTTCTTGCTGAGACATTATGGAGCAGAGGAGTAGAGAAGATATACATTGGATACCCTATTATGCTCACACAAAACAATGGCAATGAATACAACAATAACATATGGTGGTATAGAAAGATAATATTATGGATTATAGATGTGTTCATCGAATATGGAATAGATGTTGAGATTGTTTCTGAGGATTATACTAGCCAAAAATGTTCTATATGTGGTGAGATACATAAAAATGGAAGAATATACAGAGGATTGTATATATGTAGAAAGACTAATAAAAAAATTAATGCAGATATTAATGCAGCGCTAAACATAGCAAGAAAAATAGGATACAAAATAACAATATCGAGAAAGATAGAGAGCTATCTTATAACACATAATGGTGTGAAATCATTAATCCCTCTCCAGAGGGCTAACACCCTAGACCCAGAGATTCGAAACCCCGCCCTTAAGGGCGGGAGGGGTCATCTCCGTCAGGGGTTCCCTATATATATACAGATAGGGTAGGTATCCGCAGATCTTATCAAATATAAAAGTTTTTATAGAAGTGCATTGTTAAAAAGGGTATTTAAACATTAAGTCTTTAACATATTCGGCTTTACACGTAAAGAAAGATCAGAAGATGTTTCGGATACCATAGTTGATAAAGATCTAAAAACAAAAGATCTTCGCAAAAAAGTCTAATCCTTTAATTTCTATTTGAGCCCATGTAAAGCTGATCCAATTATATTATTAGATCTTTTCTATCAAAAAATCTTATGAATACATGATATATAATATTCTTATTTTACATGTGATTTTTATTGTTTCAAAAGAATGTATTTATTATGGAGTATATAATAGCGCACGGGTAGGTACATGATTTATTCAGATCCTTTCTCTATAAAGAATAGGGAGGATGATGAAGATGGTTAAATGTCCTTATTGTGGTTATGAAGGAGAATTTAAGCTTTTAAAAACATGGAAATATAGCAAGTGGGATGTATACTTCTATGAATGCCCGATATGTGGTAATAGATTTAGATATCAGATTGACCCAACGGGGAAATATAAAAGTTATATCATAAGGATTGGCATTAGAAGAAAGGAAAAAGAAGGAGGCAGCAAAAACGGTTAATTTTCATATTCAATTATTTTATTTGTAAATTGTTTAGGTGCTGAAGATAAGGCGTTAAGAATACGTGAATTTAAAATATATTGTTTTTTCCTGTCTCTCTAGAAAAACGATTAATGTCGAAACTAATGTAAACGTTGAGCTATACCCTCCTCTAAAGAGTAAATAGAAAACTACCACCAATAAAGAGCTTATGAGTAATGTTATGATGAAGAGTAGGAGAAGGTTTGATAAGATTATAGCATTATATAGTAGCAATACCTCTATGATTCTACTACACCCTATACCAAGCAGTACTGATAACAACACAGATAGGAATATGCTATGTTGATTCTCAATACCACCAACAACATGCCTAACCGTATTCATTATTCTCTCATCAATGTGTAGAGTCGTCATTGCGACCTCTCCTCATTAAATGTAGCTATTTTATCACGGATTCTCTCTCGTAACCACCTCGCCATAGTTTTTATCGACTTTCACAGTTTTTGACATGCTTCTAACACCTCTCTATATGAGTATATATTGATGAACTTTTAATGACATAGAGATATAGCCGATATAATATATGCCCCTATAAATGCCGGTGCAGTGATAAGTTCAGATAGCAAGCTGATCCAGCGGACAAATATAAAGTTTATATTAGAAAGTCAGCACCGAGAATATTAATTAAAATGCGCTGTAAAACCTTTTATACCTACACCGAGTACTCTATCCTTAGACTCAGCACGAAAATTAATCTTGATCTTAAGAGGCACTGACTACTCTAGATAGAGTTTGTAGAGAACATTATAGACGGAAAGCTCTTAAAATACGCTAGTATGCATGGCTTAGAGTATTTTAGAAATATTTTTAGATTATATACCTTGCTCGAGCACCCTTGAGAAGTTTCTTTGTTTTCCAGACAAACAGCTAAAACTAGATAGGTCTTGTTGTTGAGAAAGTTGTGTAGAGGCTTGTTTCTAGGTTAAAGTATTCATAATAAAAAATCTGTAAGTAACTCTAGGTCGAAGAGAAAGTGTGAACATTGTCAACACTCCACGATTATCAGCGGTGCTATTTTAGCCAGCTTACTTTCAACTCCATGCCCCAAGTAGTATTCGTCGTGAGGGCTGTGGTAGACATCGTAGCCGTGATCCGATATTATGAAAGCTTTCTTAGTCCTCATGGCATCTTCGGCCAACTTCTCTGCTATGCTTTTAAGCCTCAGCTCAGCCGATCTTAATAATTTATCAAGGCTCATAGGCTTTCCAAGCTTCTCGTGAACTGCCTTGTCCGTGCTCTTGTAGAGGCTCGTCCCTAAAGCCTTCGCTAGCTCAAGCATTGTTGGACTTCCATAGGCCTTCTCGAACTCGGAGGTGAGAGCCAACGCGTTTATGTAAGGTTCGACAGATACCGCAAGAGCCCCGCATTCTTTTGTTATTTTAACATAGACTTCATAGACCTCTGGTAAGCCGAAGCAATCGATCAAGAAGGGTTTATAGCCCTTTCTTACCAAATTCTCTGCCCTTTGCCTCATCAAGAGCAGATTATCAGGGGCTCTGGCAACCTCGTCAGAGATACTCTTGACCATAATTAAGATGTCGTGGAAGTCTATGAGATCATGCTTATTTGAACATGAGTAGATGGCAAAGAGACGTAGGAAGTCTGTATAAGAGAGACCTCTTTTCACTGCCCTCTCAAAGAGCCATTCCAAGCGACTTTTGAAATCCTTAACTCTCATAGCTTCATTATCAGCCCGCTACACCTGCCTCCCTGCCCTCTTTGATGTAGTCCCTGATTGGAGAGAGCATTCTAATGATTCGATCAGCAGATTCCTTGTCCTTAACCTCCATCTTGATCCAGACCATCCCGCCACCTCTCTCTGCTATGGAATAAACTAAGCTTTTGAAGATCTCCCAAGGATCTTGATGCGAAGCAGGCGGAGATGGTAACGGTGGAGCAGGCAGGGATTTTTCTGTGATAGGAGTTTTAGGAGTTGCCTTGATAGTATACTTTCCCTCTTCTAGCTTCTTCTCTACTTCGTACTTATCCTTAAATGCTTCCTCTACTCGCTTAACCACTATTTCGGCTATCTGTCCCATGATCTTTGGTGGAATGTATATCCATCTATCTTCCACGCCCTCAAGTTTCTCTACCCTAAACTCGTCTATACGGAAAGATGCACTCCGCTTTTTCTCTAGGTCTTCCTCGATGACTTTATAGATCACTTCCGTAGCCATTTTAGGGCTCGGAAAGATCATTCTCCCTTGCTTTATTTTCTCTGCTAACAACCTAGAGGTGTCTACAATTACATCGCTTAAACCCTTCCTAAAGGTGTCAATGACTTCTTGTATTTCACGAACTTTGACCTCCCTACTCCTTATGTCGATTGCTATAGGTTCTGACATGACGCCTTTTGGCGTGTAATAGAGAGCCTCTGCAAAGACGGACTTCATAGAGGAGGTGAAAGCTGCTAGAGCGTCGCTTAGCCTTTTCCCCATCTCCGCCTTCAAGTCACTGAGTTCTATCTCCAATAACCTCTTTGCTACTTCGTCTTGACCTTCTCTCTTTTCTAGAGGAGCTATGTATTCGTTAATTACGTATGACATAGCACTATCAACGGCAAGGGACCGCGCTTTCTTATCTAACGCTTCCTTAGTTATCTTAGGTAGCACGATAACCAAGTTGTGGACTCCTTTCCTCTCCAAGAATTTCTTTGCATCCATCCTCATAGTGTTGAAGGAAGAGTCTTTCGTCTGCTTCTCTTCTGATAACTGGGTGAGAAAGCCTTTGTTCACGTAGATATAGGCGTAGAACTTATCAGACGAGTGAGGCTTTTTCTCAAGCTCTTGTAGGCTCTCAATAGCTTTAAGTTCTAAGAGATCATCGCTGTACTCAAGTCTCAGGAGGTCTTCTTCACATATTCTTTCCGCAAGCCTAATAGGGTCTCCCATAAGCGCTTTATATTCGTCATTTATCATCTTCCTGAAGATAGCGAGAACGCTTGCTATCGGGATGATAAAGTAACCGTAGTCGCCGCCTGTCAGCGAAACTCTATGGATATTAGGATGGACTGTGTCTAGAGCTTCAACAACTTCATTAATCATAGAGTCCGAGAGTCCATGAACTCTCAATATCTCACGTAGCTCTACTTCTTTAACGACTGGTATATCTTGAGGTGGAGTTCTTGTCTTTGCCACTCTCACCATCTCTACGAGCTTTTCAGGAGCTCCGGTAATAGTTAGCGAGAATATTGAATTAACGGCCAACAATATCTCCTCGCGATGAATTGAGCTCTTCAACAAGTCTGTAATTGCATTATAAATGGACTTGTAGCCAATAGCTAATTCGCTACCGGGCAACATCATATCGATCACGTCTTCGGTAAAACGTGCTGGGGACACAATATTATCGCTAGTCCTGTATGCTTCTAACGCGTAGATCGCCATAGCCTTTATGAGCGACCTCAGGTGGTGAGCTTGCGGAACGTCGGTATCGGCTTTCACGACCCTCTCAATGAATTTGTCGAATGACTTATGAAAGACCTTCTCGAATTCCCCTTTCTTAAGGCTCAACCTCTTCTCTAGAATCCTCTTTGCCTCATCTAAGCTGAGCCACCTAGTCTGAGTCGTGCTCTCGATCCTCTGCATTTGATCGATGAAGCCCTCTATCAAGACCCTAAACCTAGGATCAAGTAGGTCCCTGACCTCAAGCCACCTGTCGAAGTCCCTCCTCGCAGAGGCCACGACAACTGCTATCCCAGAAGAGCCTCCGAGGGCCCTCCTATAATGCACGAGGTCTAAGACGAATTTCACTACCTCTGCCACGATCCTCCTATCTTCTTCGTCACCAAGCGTAGTTGCGTAGTGTAGCTCGTCTATCAAGATCAAGAGGTTGAAGTTTTTATCTATGGTCTCCGCCAACTCTTTGGCGCTCGGTAACCTATCCTCCTCATAGGCCCTCTTAACGAGCTCGGCTGCCCTGTAATCTCCTAGCTTACTTAGAAGTTTCTCTGTCAACTTTAGATACCTAATAGCCAGCCTCGGAGTCCTCAGGTCGAAGGCGAAGACTACAGTCTTATTAGCTAAAGTCTCGTTATAGCCGGTTCTAGGCTTGTAATCATCTAGATAGCTCGAGAGCTGCTCAGGCGTTAGGATGTAAGAGGCGAAGAGATGTAGCAATAAAGTCAGCAAGTGGGTCTTGCCGGAGCCCATGTCGAGGTTTAAGAATATCGAGGCGACACCCCTGTTTCTCAAACTCTCGACGACGCTTTTCAGCACACTAATGAAGTTATCTGAGGGGTGCGTAAGCTTGAAGAAGACGCTCGGCTTGTAGTAGGGAATCTCTTCTTCCTCTACTTTGCCCTCACCTATGGCTAAGATCACCGTCCCTAACGAAGGCGCTAGCTGTTCAGGTCTTACTCTCACGATCTCATTAAGTAGGTCTTCCTTAAAGAACCTCCTCACACTCAAGGAGAGCCACCTACAGCCAAGACTTTCAATAAGGTGTCTCTTTCATCTTTGCTAAGGCCGAGCTTGCTCCAAGCAACAGCCACTAAAAGCTTCGCCAACGAGATCTCATCTCTCTCTGCCTTCATTACAACATCCTCCGCGGCCCTAAGCCCATGCTTCGCGAAGACCTCTCTAACATTCATCAGCAATTTGATAGCCCTTCCTACGGCAGACTCTGGATGGGCCCTTGAGACATTTACAGGGCTTAAGAGCCTCATAGCGCCCCTCTCTTGACCAGCCCTCAACAATTTTAAGAACGGGGCTTGGAGGACCTGCTCTATCCTATTGGCAAAATCGCTGGAGACCTTGAGATCTTCACTCGATGCCATTAAGAGGAAGGTGTAGAGCCTAGAGACAGGGTCGAGCCTCTCCAACTCCATAAGCCCGACTCTAGCCACGTTCTTCGCCAAATAGTCGAGTACGGAGAAGATGGAGGTTTTTAGCGCTTTATCAGATAAGTTTTGATAACCGCCTAAGCCAAATGCTAGTGAGTAGAAGGTCGCCTTCGCAAAGCCGTCGGCCAGCGAGACGATCAACGCCTCCTTTAAGGCGTTGAGCCCGTACATGCGCAAGAGATTATCCATTGACGACTCAACGGTCCTCCTCACGTCCTCTGAGAAGATCTTGGAAAGTGCGAGGTCTTCAAAGCTTGCTATCACCATCCTCTTGACCCTAGGCCTTGCCACTATCACCATGCTGGTGAAGAAGGCCGTCTTCTCCAAAGCAATTCTCCTCTGCCCCATCTCGCTCCAAACCTGCCATGTTTTAGCTACTCCATACCCTTTCTCATAGAGCATATTGAAGAGCTCATACCAGCCCCCAAGCTTACTATAAGCGTACCAGACAACTAGAAGACCATCATCCTTCAGGACTTTTGAAGCAGCTTCTAAAAATTCCTTAAAGCCCTTCGCATACTCCTGTGGACCACTCTTCGAACCCTCTTTAGGAGGTTCTCCTCTTATCTCAATGCCTCTCGGAACCTTCGGATCCTCAGGAACCCAATTTGCGATCTTCACTCTATCGCGAGGAAAGAGCTCTCCGAGGACAGGCCAGAGAGCCTGTTGTATTATCACCCAGAAGAACTCTGTTATTCCAGCATAGTCATGTTGCTCATAATATGGAGGATCGACATTTATGATGTCTACCGACTTCTCTGGCAAATAATCGTGAAGCCGCCTAGCGTCCCACATGTATATCGCGTCTAACCCTTCTTTCCACAGACCCTCAAGTCTATTGCACAACAACCTTACGACAGGAAGTAGACCTCCTCTCGTTGTCTCAACCTCCTCTTTAGCTTCTTCCACTTCTTCACCCTCCTCCTCAACCTCTAGAACCCATGAAGGTACTAGGTATGCTAGGTTCCCCTCACAATAATCATAGCCTAGGTCAACGCTTTTGCCCAAAGCGTATTGAGAGCCCGCGAGGTCTCTAATAGATTCATCACCTGAATCCCATTGTGTAATGATGTTGTCATAGTTGAATGCTTTAGCTATTGACAATGCCATGTATAATGTTGCCGCAACTCCAAGCTCGCCATACTGTTTGCTCAATGCCTCAGCTCTAGCCCTGACGAACTTGACCAACTTATAGAGGGCGAGTAGTTGGCGTGGATTAAAGAGCTGATACCAATACTTGAGGCCATAGCTCTTGAGTTTTTTGAAGACGTTGTTGTCCTCGGGTATTTCAGCTATAGGGAGGTAGTCCTCTATGCTCCTACCTTCTTCTCGTTCCCTCAAAGCGCTTCTAGCGAGTTCCTCAGAGGCCTCGATGAGTGATTGGACATCTCTCCCGTCAGGCGCTCTGTATCTTCTCTTGGCTAATTGAACGGCCGCAAGTACATAGACCTTAGGGGCATCTTTTGCTCTCTCAATCTTCCCCTCCAGTAGATCTTCTATGAGCTTTACGTGCTCCTTAACCCACTTCTCCCTAATGTCGCTTTCACTAACAGACTTGCCGCAATAGGGACATATGACAGGCGAGAAGACTGGGCTCTCTCGGGAAACTTGGAACATCAGCTTTTTATTCTCCTTGTCGAAGACAGGCTTCACGTAGAGACTCTCACTCTTGCTTAGTAAAGTATGTCTAGCGAGCGGTATTATGCCGCCACACTCGTGCTCCGCGCTTACGAAGAAGAGGTATCTCTTCGCCTTCTCATCGTAGAACTTACCCAAGGCCTCTTTAGCGTACTTCACTAGGTCTCTGACTTCATGCTCTAAGAGCTCTAACAACCTCTTACCATATTTCGCTGGGAACTCTATCGTAGCTCTCAAAATGAGGTATGCGAGAGGGTTGTAATCGCCTGCTATTGTCTTGAAGCCCAGCCTAAGGGTCTCTAAAGGTATTGAGCCGCCGCCGGCCATGGGATCCACGACTGTTATTTCCTTCGGATCTCTGCTAAGCAGTTTCTTAACGAGCTCCCTTTCGGGGTCAGCCATGTAAAGGGTTGCTAAAGCTCCGCTTTCACGAGCAAGCTTTCTAACGTTCTCTAATCCTATTGCTTTAAGAAAGACCTCCTTAGAAATGTTAGGACTGTATTCGAGGGCTGAGGCTAGGGTTACAGCCCTTGCAGCAGAGGGTGGCCTCCTTGCAGGATAGTAGATTATGTTATGAATTTTTGGTAAGCCTCTGAATTTTAACTTAGAAGCATTTAGTATTTTTTCAACACTTTCTCTAAACTCTTTTTTCATATATTTAAAAGTCATATCAAACTCCGCAAACAAGTTCACCTCTTGTAGTGGAAACTCTCTCTCTATGAACTTCATCTGCCTCACCACTTCAACTTATAGAGCTCTAAAAGAGCTCTGACGACTCTTGAGGCCTTGAGCGCAATCCTGTATTCTATAAACGGCCCGTCATTTCTTTTATTGTTCTTATAAAAGCTCTGAGATAGCTCTATCAAGTCCCAAAAGAAATCTGCGATCACCTTTGGCGTTCGACTCAGCAACATGTCGAGAAGCTCTTCAGAGGGATTGTTAGTATAAGAGGCTAAGAGCCAGACGCCTACTGCTGGAAGAGTTCTCAGAGGTATCAAAACTTCTGAATAATCGTTCTCTCTCCTTGTTAAGAACTTCTCGGTTAAGATAGCATACACTTTCTCAGCTTTTTTACCACCAATTTTTAGAATGGGTCTCTTCAGCTTATTATCCATTACTAATTCTATATAGCTCTTCTTGAGCCTGACTACCGGCGTTGTTTTACTCATCAAATCTGATAGAGCAGATGACAAAGCTAATCCCCTAATGTCTTCTCACACTTGTTAAGCCTCTCTGCCACTCAGACTTCTCGTTGTAATTAGAGCATCGATAGAAGTAGATGTACCAGTCAGCATGTTTCCATATTTTTGAAAGCTTGAACATATCCTCATAATTGCGGCAAAAGTGTTTAACACTATCCATAACTACCACTTCTCAATCTCGATCATCTTCTTAAGTTCTTCATAATTCTTCAACCTCTTAGAATTAAGTATGAAAGTCTTATCATTTTCAATCTGTTTTATGATCATTAACGTCTCTTTCTTAGAGATAGAGAAGACTCTCTGAAAGTCTGAGTCCCTCACTTAATAACCACCTATATATTTAATATTTACAGTAATTTATATTTATAATAAATTCATAAAATCTGTTAGCGGTATCATCTCTTAATCCTTTATATTAATTAGTGCTTACGACTTTACATGCTTCAGTTTATTTATTTTCAATCCTTAAGTTGATGATAATATGATGAATCCGTTGAAGATAGAAGTGCTTAATCAGCTGTTGTGTTTTCTCAAGAGAGAAATATAAAATGTTAAGAAGATATCTCGTAGAAGCTATACTAATTAGATTAACCATTTTAGTATGTAGCTATTTGTCTAGTTGCGATAAAAACTATTACAACTACAAGCCTCTCTGGTCTATAGACAAATTTTTGTAGACATCATCATAGACACTCGGTAGACATTAAAGAGAAAAAATCTCGCTTTAAGAACAACCTGAACAACTCAGATTCTTGTCTGTCTCGAGCGTCTATAATGGTGTCTATGATATTTATATTATTATTTTATTATTATATACATCATTTAGACAAACGATAAACAAGATCTTGTCCACCCTTGTCTATATATTCGTTTTATAAACTGGAGATAGACAAAAACTATTGTCTATAACTTGCTTCTTGTCTTGAAAAAGATCAGAATGTCCTCAAGTGTTGCACCTAAGGAAGGTTCGAAAACAGAAATATGAAAAAGCTTATTAATAATTAAGAAAATTAAATATATAGCCGAAGAATGTGAAAACCGCGTGACATTGTGAGCCAAAACATAAGTGAAGACCGATGAGTGATTGCGAACATAGATCTTTTTCTATTTTCTACAGGATTTTAAAATTAAGATATGAGCAAGAGAAGTATAAGAAGCTTATTACAATCTGCATGTTTTTCAGAAATCACGATTATCAAAGAATCATGATTTTAAATTTTTACGAAAGAACTGATCTATTGTAACATAGGATCATTCGAAAATTGTGATGAGATCTCTCAAGAGATCCCTTACGCCATAGATCTATGTCTCTATATAAAGAATAGAGATGGAAGACCTCTTATCATGTCTCTGGCCTTGCAATTCAAAACGCTTTTTATGCAACAATACATTTCTCACAATCATTTGAGAAATTTGTTAAAAGAGATGAATACAAGAACATCCTGCCTCTTCGGACAATTTTCTGAATCTTGAAAAACAAATTTTACGAGTGTATCGTATAGTGTGGCTGGTTATATTATATTGACAAATTATAACATCAGGACAGTTAATCTAATATTTTAATAATTGATCTATATCAACAAAACCGTTCATAGCAATAGATTATTAGTAAATATGTAATTGGGGTTTTTATGAAAAAAGATGAAGTTGTCGAATATATTAATACCATCAAGGATCCTCAGAAGTTTTTGGCTTATTGTAATAAATTTCACGAGAGCGAGCCTAGAGATATTGCGTATGTTGTATCTGCAAGTATTGTTTCTAAAGATCCTGAGAATATTAATTTTATACTTGCGGGATCCAGGATCATTATTATGACATGGAATATTGTTATATATCAAAAGCTACCTAGAGATGTTAAACTAAGACTGGAGAAAGATATACTTGATGCTTATGAAGAGTCTAGAGAAGATCTGAAAAGTTTCAGAAGGAGAAGATTAGAAAATATCGATCTAGATGACAACAATATTAAAGACGCTATTAAAAATATATTTCTAAAATTCTCAACAAAAGCTTCCATAGGATCTACAGGAGCTTCAAAGATTCTTCATTTGATAAATCCTTACGTCTTCGTGATGTGGGATACTAAAATTAGAGAGGCATATCACACACTTCATGTGAGATATGAATTATATGGTAAGAATCAGAAGATTGCTGAATGTTATCTCGAGTTTTTAAAACAATCTCAAGAGATAATAAAAACATTATTACATAATATCTCAGAAGATGATTTGTGGAAAGAACATCAAAAATCTATAGATAAAGAATTCTTCAGAGTATTCTCATTTCGTGAAACTATATTAAAAATGCTAGATGAAGCTAATTATATTAGATTTACAAAGGGAGTAACAATATAGGGACATTATAAGATTATTGTTATTTTAGTTGCCATTTTGCTGATCCACTGATTTTCACATCGAATATCATCTTATCATGACTTCAAAAAATTCTTAGAATGAGAGCGTTTCATATAAGAATCTTTCATTATAATATTTATTGTTGTCGATTATGAGGCTTTCTAATAAGTTTTGGCATAAAGCGATCGTGTATCTAATGATTGGCACTTAATATATTATCCCTTACTAGGAAATCTAGATCTTTAAGATTGTTGAAAGCATATTAAAAAGTTTAATAAAGTTTAATTAAGAGGATTATATCTATTTGAAGTATCGTGCAAATAAAAGAGTGCCGAAATCTATTTTTAATAAAAGAAGTGAGCTATGAAAAGAGTTAAAGATCAGAATTATATTAAATGCAGCATATAAATAATAATGTGAGTGTGTTTATGCCTTTAGCACATACTTGGAGCGAAGAACTAATTGCTGAATGGCTTATATTGAAAGGCTATTTTGTCTCTACTGATGTTCCTATTGGTAGCGGAGGTAGAGGTGGTAGGAAAGAGGCTGATATTATAGGTTTTAAAGCTTTAGATAATGGTAAATATGAGATTTTATATGTTGAGGTAAGCAGTTGTTATCAAAGTGCCAAAAACATTGTAGGAGAGGTTAATAAGAAATTTTCTTCGGATAGAGTGGAGAATATAAAGAAGCTTTTAAGATATCATATTGGAGATTCTGTAGAAAACGCAAGTTATAAAAAAGTTTTCATATGTCTAGCTAATACTATTGCTGTAAATAAAGCTAGAGAGATGCTTAAAAAATATGATATAGAGGTCAAAACCATAGATGAGATCATTTATGAAATAATAGGTACTGTTAATAAATGGGAGAGTCATCTAAAAAATGAAGGTATCATAAGACAGTCAACACAGGTAACTCCACCACAGAGCCTGTGGTTAATACAATTGCTGTATTACCTATATAAAAACGGGAGGCTAACACTGCAATAGAGGTAATTTTATATTTATTTATCTAAATTTTTATAATTTTGCTATGGAATTAGTAGAAATATTTGAGGTTTCATATTATTCCGTTATGAATTGATAAATAGATATAGAATTGTATGAGAACAATAAGACTAATAATTGTTGATATTAAAAAAGATCTCAGCTCTGAATATGATAAATAGGTTAAGCACTCAAAGAAGAGCGTTATCAATATATCTGTATCATACATGTAAAAAGATAAAAAGCTTTTGCACAAACCTAATTTATAAAATAAACTAGGAAGTTTAGGAAGCTATGATTTGATCCCTATTATTATGCTTCTTTTTTGATCTCGTTTAATACTGTCTCTAATGCTTCTCTGATTTTTATTCCTGAGGGTATTGATATGTGTTTTATCCCCATTTCTTGTGCTATTACTGCTGCGTTTGGTCCTAATGAGGGTGCTGCTATGATGTTCACTCCTTCGTCTACTAATGTCTGTACGCTTCTTACTCCTGCTCCTGATGCTGCTTCGTATCCTGGGTTTCTGATGTTCTTCACCTCTTTTATCTGATTTTCATTGTCTAATGTTATTATTGTGAGACATGGTGATCTTCCGAATCTTGTGTATACAGCATCTTCTAATCCTTCGCATTTTTCTGTGGGGAAAGCAATTTTTATCATATGATCTCACCTGGTTTTATTAGTATAGGCCTGTATATAGATGGTTTTGAAGGTTTATGAGCTCTTCTCCATCTATCAAAATCTCTTATGATCCTCTCCTCAACAACATCAAATATTTTCATCAACGCTTTTGATGCCGGCGAGTCTGGTGAGAACTCTGTCACAGGTCTCATATACGTCATTGATAGTGGAACAGTATTGTCATACGGTATCTTGCCTAGAAAATCTATGTTCTCCTCCTCAGCATATCTAATGATCTTTTCGGCATAATCCTCATCAAGATCAGACTTGTTAATTATCAGAGCCGATGGAAGATTAAAATGTTTCGCAATCTCATGAACACGAATAAGATTTGATAATCCTGCTGGCGTAGGTTCTGCAACTAGAATAGCTAATGAGGCTCCTGTAAATGCTGATATAACCTGACAACCTATTCCAGCTGCTGCATCAAGAACAATTATAGATTCTCTGCCTGCGATCTCTCTAGCTCTATTCTTAACCTCAGTAACAAGCTTGCCACTGTTAGGTCTGCCAGGCTCTATGGATGCAGACACGATCGGAAAACCATATTCAGTTCTGCCGATCATCACTCTTCCTCTAACAACTCTTCTTCTTCTAATAGCTTTTCTAGGACACGCCAGAGAACATGTGCTACAACCTTCACAAATGGTTGGGTCTATAAAATATTTTCCATCGACAATCTTTATAGCATCAAAAGGACATGTTTTGACACATTCTCCACACATATCACATCTAGAATAATCAATCTCAGCAATATATGCATCACTATATTCGTCAACACGATCCCATGAGGAGACGTTGAAAAGAAGATGTAGATTAGGAGCCTCAGCATCAGCGTCTGCAGCAACAATTTTATAACCTTTTCTATAGAGATATAATATAAGACTTGAAGAGATAGTGCTCTTCCCAGTACCTCCTTTACCGCTTGCAATAACGATCTCAAGAGGAGCGCCTATAATCATATCATATGACCCCCATGATCTTGTGGGCAACATCATTGAAAATCTTTGAGACAGAATGATCAGGGTTTTTAGATGTTATAGGTCTTCTCTCGACAATCGATCTTGCAACATCATCATGATAAGGTATTTTTGCAATAATCTCAGCCTCATAACCTCTGGCTATAGACATGATCTTTTCAAAAATCTTTTCAGAAGCCCCAATACCATATTTATTAACAACAACCCACGAAGGAATATTCTGTTCTCTAGCGATCTCTAGAATAAGCTCTAGATCATGAGCTCCCAGAGGAGTTGGCTCTGTGACAGCTATTAGAAGCATGCTGTCTTTAATAGCAAGAGTTATATGACTCCCGGTCCCAGCCCCAGTATCTATCAGAAGAACGTCTCTGGCGTATCTCAATGCTCTTCTCTTCCCCTCTCTAACAGCAGGAGGAGTATGCTCCTCACCTTCTCTCAATTTTCCAGTGACAAGCTCTAGATTATTATTTACAATAGTATGATAAGTATAACCAATAACTCTATAACCCTCTAAAATAGCTTTAGTAGGACATGCTAACACGCATGATCTACAGCCGCTACATAATCTAGCCATTACAAATGGAAGCTTCTCTCTAGTCATCACAATGGCGCCAGTGTCACACACATTTGCACATACGCCACATTTTATACAATCATCATATTTCACAAATGGATTGACAATCTTTATAGGCTCCTCCTCAGCAAGATCCACACCTAAAAGAAGATGATCATTAGGGCCTTCAACATCTAGATCTGCAAGAGTCACATGTCTATATCTTGACAAGACTATCGCGAGATTAGTTGCGACAAAACTTTTCCCGGTGCCTCCTTTGCCACCAGATACACTAATGATCTTCATGAGGATCCTCCTCAAAAGATTATGTGCAGACTGTTTTTCTCTTCAAAACATCACTATACCTAGGATCTTTAATAACTATTCTATTAAGATCTGTGTCTCCAAGATCTTTAATTTGTTCAATCACCGAATCAACAATATTCTTGATAGACGCATCCTCAATATCTATAGAGCCACATGTGTAGTAGGCACATCTCCTCTCTTCATCTCTTTTATAACAAGAATCTTTCTTAACACCTTCTTTAATAATATCAGAGACCTCAGGAATATAATAGCCAGCTTCAAAACCTTCAACAGTGAAACAAACAAGATCTTTATTATAAACCTCTTTAAATCTCCAGCTGATCAACATAAGAATTCTACTGACACGATAAGGATGTACACATCCCAGTCTAGACACTATATAGCCGATCAGCTTCTCAAGACTTATCAAAGACATTTAGGCATTCCTAAATAAATCTATTCTAGAGAAAACTTATAAACATGATAATCAGATAAAATCTATCCAAAACAGATCTTTACACTCATAATCTTTACAACACAGATGACAAACCTCTCAGATCGTATGAAAACTCTCTAATTATTATGAGGATCTCTTAATTTAATATATGTGGATCCTTCATCTATCTATTTTCTTTAATGCTTTTCTAACAGCCTCTCTATAAAGAGGGGTCTGCCAGGCGACATTCTTACCAACTCCAATCTCAAGATCCTTCTCGGGAGGAGGTTGATCAATCCATAGACCAGGTCTTCTCTCATAAAGATTATATACTATAAGATTTTTTCTTATAAGCTCATCAATAAATTCTCTAGACGTCTCAGACCTCCATATGCTATCAGGATCTTCAACAGCCTCTTCGAGACTTCTTCTCCATCTGCTTATAAAATCAGGAGTAAGCTCCTTAGATCTTACTATATAATCTATTGCATCATCAATATTCCATCTCATTGAATAAAGCTGTCTAAAGATCCTTGGGTTTCCTCCTGTGATTCTCCAGACATCTTCGAAAGAAGGCTTCTCACCAGGGATCTGATCATAAAGCTCTCTGAAATCGTTTTTAGACATGTTCCACATAGGCATTATATGAGCCTACATATGTCCGCCGATCTCAGATCTGAAGGCTCCCTCGCTGGTTGCTACTATAGCTATTATCTTATCATATTCATAAGATGAATGTTCTATCATATTAAGCAGAGACTTTACATATGAAGAAGCTTCTCTAAGCTCCATTCTTTGAAAAGCCTCGTCTATGAGAACTGCTAT